>Ga0210410_10000146_pt1 | contig 105523 bp, 89 predicted proteins | sample IncBWC4MmetaG_FD_161058 | JGI IMG/M metagenome (GOLD analysis project Ga0210410, IMG submission 161058) | Forest soil microbial communities from Barre Woods Harvard Forest LTER site, Petersham, Massachusetts, United States - Inc-BW-C-4-M | ecosystem: Environmental > Terrestrial > Soil >...
AACGCGACCAATACCTCTCACCTTGGCTCGAGCATTACAACTTCCACCGGCCACATGGTAGTCTCGGTTACGCTCCGCCCATCAGCCGGGCTATTCCGCCGGGTACAACGTCTTGATAGATCACAGCCAGCCCCCTCCGCGCTATCGGGAGGAATGGTTGAGCAAGATTGCGCAAGCTGGGGTGCGCCTGATCGGCCGAAAGAATCTCTCTGCACCCTGACTCAGCAGATTGAGGCGGGGAGAGAGTCTCCCTGTTTCTCAACATCTTTCAGGTTCCCATACCGGGTAACGCGGAATCAACTCGATAATTACGCACCACCCCGCGCGGCGGTAGTTGCGGAGCAAAGCAAACTGTGGACAAGGTTTATTTCACAATAAAATTGCTGCTGCTGGTCGCTTTGCCGCCCTTAGTCGTGATTCCGATCTTCCCGGTCTTGGCGCCGTTAGGAACGACGGCAGTGACCTTCATGTCGGAGTTCACGGTGAAGCTTGTGGCTTTGACGCCGCCGAAGGTTACAACTGTAGTTTGAGTAAGACTCATTCCGGTGATCGCGACTTTCGTCCCCACCGGGCCACTGGTCGGTTTGAAACCCTTGATCGACGGAATTACCTTGAAGACCTGCGGCGTGACGAGATTGCCGCCGGGTTCAAGAACGGTAACGTTGCCCGTCGTTGCGCCCGCCGTCGCGGTGGCGATCATGTATGTGTCACTCACGGCCTGGAACGTGCCCGAGCCGGAGCCAAACTTCACGCCGGTGGCGCTGCTGAAGCCTTGGCCGAGAATCCCGACGTGCTTACCTACTTTGCCCGACCAGATTACGACCAGCGAGGCGAACGGCTTCAACGTATTGTTGAAGCTATAGAGAACGCCGTACCCAGAGAATTGGCTCCCGCCGGTGTACGTAACGCCGTAGATCGTTCCGTTGGTGTGAAGGGTCGGAGTTCCACCCGGGTTGGCTCCGTTCTTCATGTCAAAGTTGTGGAGCACTGAGAAGGCGGTCCCGGTCGTGTTGATTTTGAACAGGCTGCCAACGCCATTGGTGCCACCGCTGGAGGTAACTCCATAAAGAAACTTGTCGCTTCCCTGTACCAGTCCAGAGGTCGAATTATTGCCTTCGATATTCTGAAAGTTGTGCAGCACTTTGTAAGTACCACTACTGGATAGTTGGAAGACAATCCCTTGGCCGAAGGTTCCTCCCGCCGACGTTGAACCGTAAAGCTTGCCGTCGCTGGCCTGCATGACCGGACCGATGGGAATCGTTCCGTCGTCGCCAAAGCTATGAATGATCTTGAGCTTCCCTTTTGTGGTGAGCTGGAAGACGGTGCCGCGATTGAAGTGACCACCGTACGGAGTCGTTCCATAAAAGGTTCCGTCCGCGCCTTGAATAAATGGTGCCTGGGTCTTTGACGGTAGGGTTGCGATCACGGAGAATGTGCCAGAAGGCGTAATTCGATACGCCTTCCCTTGGTTCGTGCCGTTGTAAGTGCCGCCATAGATGCTTCCATCCGGGGCTTGAATGGGTGGAGACCAGGGATAGGCGCCGTCGGCGGAGTCCGTGAACTTGTAGAGTACGGTCATACCTCCGCCGCCAATTTTGAAGACCGTGCCTTTACGCAGTGGTCCTCCCTCTTCGGTTGTTCCGTAGAAGTTGCCGTCGAATCCGAGACTGAGTCCCGACTGAGGAAACTCTCCGTCATCGCCGGTGAAGCCGTAGAGTTCGGTGAGCGTGCCGGAAAGCGTGTAGCTGAAAACGGAGCCCTCGCCCGAAAGCTGGATTGGCAGAGTGCCATAAAGGTTCCCATCTTGGCCTTGCGCCAGCAGTGCGGGCTGCAATGGATTGGCTCCCTCTTTGTGCCAATCAAAGTTATGGAGTTCGGTGTAGGTTTGCGCGTGTGGAGCGGGGCTGGCGACGAATAGGACCAGCGCCGAAACGAGACTCAGGGCGCGACGCAATGCGAATTGCTTCATGGGCTTTGCTCCTTCAAACCTGGGAGTTGCTCCGGCGAGCGCAGCTGGGGATTACGAACACACGCGACGGCAAAACGGGAAGCTGCTGGAACCATCCCTTCGCAACTGCTTGAACCGGAATCTCCGTCGTCGTTCAAAAACGGCGCTGAGTATACACCAATCACGCTGTTCGCCGATACTGTGAAAAGACTTCATCTGGAGCGTTAGTTCGTGGCAACCCACCGGCTCGACTCTTCGATCTTACGGCGCGTTATCGAACTACCTTAAGGGTCCGGTTTCAGGCTTTTAGGAAACTCGCCGCGTGCCCCAGGTCTCGCTGGTTTTGCGAGACCTGGGTGGGCCGCCTCGAAGTTCACTCGTCACAGACAGGCCTTCTCTGATTTTTCTTCGCTTATTCATGACGGAGGGCCTGCGTCGATTTTGTCGACCCCGTACGGGCATTCAGGTTGGGATTGGTTCGCGGTTTGCGTGGTTCTGGGGCAAGCGTTGTGGCGGCGGCTCCCAGGTCTCGCAAAAACGGCGAGACCTGGGGCACCCTAATCTCGGGCACCCTCGCCTCGGGCACATTAATGCACCCTGAACGATTCTGACCTCGAAGTTCACTTGTCACAGACAGGGCCTCTGATTTTTCTACTCTCTATTCATAACCGAGGGCCTGCACCCATTTTATGGCGGTAGGGACTTATACTTTCTGACGTTCAGTTGTTACCGACGCCGACCGCTCTTCAGGAACGAGGTTTACTGTGATTTGTTTCTGAAGATTCTGGAACGGGTTCGCCGACGTTATCGGTTGGTGGTGTTGGGGTATGTGGTCATGCCAGAACACGTTCATTTATTGGTGAGCGAACCGCAGCGGGAGACGTTGTCCACCGCGGTACAGGCATTGAAGCTTGGGTTTGTTCGCAGTTTGCAGTGTTCTGGTGATGGCTAGTTTTTTCGGCATGTAACTGCCGATAGAGCCTGGCGATTTCTTCGCGTGAACTGAAGCTCGAAAGGTCGGGTATGTCTTTCCAACCGACGGCGACGATGTTGTGCTTTATCGCAGCTTTTTGCTCTCCGCACTTCCCGGCCTGAATTTTCCAGAGTGACAATTTTGCGTTTCCAAATTAGCTGGCCATCTCGAAATCGGAACTCGAGACCAACGTACCGCCAGGGGCAACCACCGGTACGGTCGAGGTGAAGACAAACAAGAACACGCTCAACAGCAACGTGGTGTTCCGGGTGACGAAGTAACACTTTGAGCTGTTCGGAATTGAAGAATACAAGCCGCCCAACGCCTGGGCGGCTTTTCTTTTGCATCACGCGGACTCCGGGCTCGCGAATAACTGTCGTTATCAGATGGGATGAGAATGCCGGTCTCCGGCGGGATGCGATACGCTCCCAAGTTATCGACGCGCTCGAAGCGCAAGAGATAAAGGAGACCGACAATGAAGAAGGTTAGCACCGCAGGGGCAAAGCAGACCAAAAATTTTGCGGATCAGAAACTGACGATCGGCCTGGACCTGGGAGATCGATCGAGCTGGTATTGCGCTCTGAATGAAGAGGTAGTAGGTTGAGGCCCGAGTTGAGATCTGGAAAGGCTGGCGCTTCCTGCACGGAATGCATTTTCCGGCATCCGAGTCACATCTTGGATGCATTCGGGAGAGTTACGGATAGGATTTTGAGTGAGGGACCGACGCTGGTTGAGGTTTCTTATTGAGCCTGGCGGCTCTGCATCGTTAGCGAGCTTTGGTTAGTTGGGGCAACTTGGCGAGCTCACCCTTGATGACTTTTCCAGTCAGAGTGAGAGGCATGGAAGGAACCAGCAGAATTTGTGACGGCCGCTTGTAGGGTGCGAGATGTTGTGCGGCGTGCTGTGCTAATTCGTTCTCCGAAATTGGCGACGACGGCGAGAGTTGCACGAAGGCGACGACTTCTTCACCACCCTCAATCCTGCGGGCCAGCGGGCCAGTTCTCACCTTCCCTTCGACTCTCGGTCCTGCCGACGTGCACAAGGGCCTGCCTCACGGCCCCGCCCCCGAAACACTAAACCTGATCAGGAACGATTGCGTCCGCAACTCTCAGTCGTTTCGTTTTTGTATCGTATTACGATATATATTTGAACCCTACATCAGGCGAAGCGTTGCTATTAATGTACCGCCGACCGTTTGGTCGCGACACACTTGGTGCCTTCGGCAAGGTACCGTCACGACCACGAGTACCGTGCGTGCTTGCGTTGACCGCTGGCCCGAACAATCCGGTGGAGTGCCTTGTGCGCTCCCCACGCTTCAGATCTCGCATCACCCTGAGGTCCACTTTCAAGGGATAGGTATTGTCGAACTGATCGAAAAAGCATAACTCCGCCCCGACCGATATTCCGCTGTGACACCACCCGGGAAGCGATGCAAAACTCATCGCGATTACCACACCTTCTAAGATCTGACCGCGCGTGAGAGGGCGTTTGCTAGCAATCCGATGGTTCAGAACGGCATCTTTCGCATATTCAACTCCCCCGTGCACTCTGTAATCAGAGTCTCCTTCTGGCATTTCCACAAGCCATATGCCGGTGTCATCCCACCTCCCGGGCGTTATTTGGCACTCACAGACATTGATCCCCGATTTCAGCGCGACGATGCGCACCCAAACAGCAATGCCATATCCACCAACGGGTGGCGTGTGAACAAAACTCTCCGTGGGACCTCCCGTCTGCTCGACAGTTAACCACTGCGCTCCGGTTAAGGGTTTCTCTTCGGGCGGGATTACGCCGACTGCTCTTAGGCGTTTGGCGTTCGCACTGTACGCCTGCGTTTCCGTATTGCTTAGACTCGATTTCTTCTTCATCGTTCCTCCTTCTGACCGACAAGTGAATTTATTGCAATCAATCCTTTAACCTACAGAACCTGCACAGCCTACACAATCGTCGATGCGGGACCAGATGCTGCCTTGCAATCTCGACAACCCGACACAACATTCGCAACTGAGGGCACGTCATAGGTGCGAGCCAATCGATGCACGAATCGGCGCATGTCACTAGTGAGAATTAGGCACATGCCAGCAGCCCCGCGCGTTCGTTGCAAACGGAGTATGTCAAGCCGATGGCCAACCTCTTCGGGGCTGTACTCGATGAATTCCCCTCGACTGCGAAGGATTGAATTCGCTAAGCTCGCGATCTCCTTCACCTGGACTCGATCTTTTTTTCTCTCGTGAACGACAACCAGAACGGCTTCGATAACGACTGTTTCTAGTTCCCTGTCACGCTGGCCACGGACATACTCGTCTTGTTCCTTCAACAGAGGGACCACGCCCCGGGCAAGCTCGCAATCGCCAATCACGCAGGCGGCCAAGTTCACGGCGAGTTCGCGAGTCTGATCAGTAAAGTTTGTTCCTGGGAGTTCGGAAACTTGAATATTCGCGAAGTTTGCAAGGCGGTACGCCAACATTTTGCCTTGAAGTTCGGTGGCAATAGCATTCAATTCCCCATCGTCAAAGACCTGCGAACGGACCGCAGTTGGTGGCAGTGCGATTCGAAGCATGCCGGAAGCGATGGCTTCCGGAACTTCGCCCATACCAAAATAGACGACCTTCGGACAACAGACGTCCAAAATCTTCCCCCTTCTCGCCGCAAACAATCCGCGCCGATTAGACGTACTCAGAAAGCTTCGAAGTGAACGGGTAAGCGTCGGTCGATCGATCAGCAAACTCGGAGAGAGCGCGAGCGGCAGAGAGATCAGGTCATGCTGAGGCGTACCGCCCAGCAGTATCGATCGCCGGCAAACGCGGTGTAAGAGACGGAGAAGCTGAATCGCGCTGCTAACAGTGGGGCTTAGGATCGCGACACCGGGGACCACCGTCAGTCGGTCAGGGAACCAAGTGCTGAAGATGAAATACGCTAGTAATCGCGCAGGCTGGTCCGCAACTCCGGTGCAGCGCGTGATCAGGCCAAGGATTCGGTCAAATAACTCTCGGGTGCTGCCGCAATCGCAGCGGCATGTCGGCCACCGCACTCCACGCACAACCGTGGGGTCAACTGCAACGGGCTCGTATGTTCGACAGCCGTATTTGATCTGCGCCGCAACTTTCGCCTTCGTCCCGTCCCAAAGCAGAAGCTTTAGCCTGGAGGAATCCGACTGATCCACCACAAGGTCGATGATCGCACTTGGGAAACTTTCCCCCGCGGTCGCCACGTGCTTCGTCATACTTACGGATGGATTTGTAATTCCGACGGGATCCAAGATGGACTCCTTCCCTCTGCGCTTCGAGCACCCGGGCTTACCGTTCAAACCCAGGTCCCCGGCACATGCTCGGTACACGTTTCGACGCTTCACAGTTTTCGCATAAATGGCAAAAGGCCCGCAACCGGGCCTCTCTGTAAACGGGTTTCTATACACCTCTCCCCTGTCGGTCAGGATACTGGAAAAAAAGTACGAAAACAATCATTTCTGCACGATTTAAACGAAAAATTGGAACCTTCAATAATTCACGGCTGTCGTTGATGCGGTGATCTAAACGCGGTACGCACTGGGCGATGCTTATGGAGCACCGATTTGTAGAACATGACTTTCCCCGAGGGATTGAGTTGCCCCAGCAAGTCAAAGTCGCGAACGCTGGCGGGGCAACATCACCACGTCTCAGAAGCACTAAATCACCATCCCAGTTACGTTTGGAAAGCCGCCACGCAGTTGGAGGTGCTGGTGGCGACGAACAATTTCCGGACTAGATCCAGCAAGTGCCTGTTTTGCTTATCGCGGTCTTGGAGCCTTGTCTTTAAGATTGCGGAGCACTCCGGATTGATTTGAATTGGCGTTCAGAAGGGACGTATCGGACTGTCAAATAGACCCGGATCGACGGGGCTACGAGACGACAACGCTAAGGCGTTCGGCGAAAGCACCTGCACAACGAGTGCCATTACTAAGACGCTAGGGAAGAAGCTGCCTTGGTCCTGCGCGATAGAGGTAATGCCGATCTACTCGGTGCACCAGCCCTCGATTTCTCTCGCGCGACGTATTGGGCGTAGATCCAGTCGTAGGTCTTTTCCAAGCCGATTCGTAGAGGGACTCCGGGCTCCCAGCTCAAGAACTTCTTGATCAAAGTATTGTCACTATTTCGGCCGTTCACACCCTTGGGCGCATTCAACTCATACTTGCGGCGTAGCCTCACGCCGGCGATATCTTCGATCACATCCACAAGTTGATTGATGCTTACTGATTCGCTCGAGCCTAGATTAATCGGTTCGAGAATGTCCGAGTTCATGATCAGCTGGACTCCTCGAATGCAGTCATCGATATACATGAAACTACGCGTCTGCTCCCCGGTACCCCAGATTTCAATTTCCTGCTTGCCGGTTAACTTCGATTCAATCACCTTTCGGCAAATCGCAGCCGGAGCCTTCTCCCGCCCTCCAAACCACGTTCCCCATGGGCCGTACACGTTGTGAAAGCGCGCTACGCGCGTTTGTAGATTGAAATCCTCGCGGAAGTGTCTGCACATGCGCTCGGAAAAAAGCTTCTCCCAGCCATAACCATCTTCTGGCTGCGCAGGGTAAGCATCTTCCTCCTCCCTTAGCAATGGCGCGTCAAAACTTTTTTGCTTATCGGCGTTATAGACACAGGCAGAAGAGGCATAGAAGTATCGCTGGACGCCGAACTTCCTTGCCGCCATTAACAACTGCGTGTTGATCAACACCGAGAGCATACAGAGAGCTTTGTTCTGCTCGATGAATCCCATGCCTCCCATGTTCGCGGCGAAATTGTAAATCTCGTATGCACCCTTGGCGGCTGTTTCGCAGTTCTCCCGAATGTTCAGATCCAATGACAGATTTTCGACATTGCCGAAGAGTTGATACCATTCCTCCAGGGGCTTGATATCAACTGCCCGAATTCGCTGGCATCCTTGTTTGCGAAGCTCAGCGACAAGACTCCCGCCGATGAAGCCTCCTGCCCCGGCGACTACGATCAGATGATCGTTCACTCAATCTCCATTCTTCCCGCGTATTTTCAGACAGACCAATCGACTCAACTTACTTCCGCGACAGCTCCCGCCCTAGCCTCTTTTTCGCTCGCAGCACCGATGCGCTTAGTTCCGATTCGTGCGCGAGCTAAAGCCTCCGCCAGCGCTCCGGGAAACTCGGCAGTCAATAAATTCACATCCAGTTGCAAGGCTCGTTCGTTGTAGTGTCGGTAGATGATTAAGGACGCGCGGTGCGGATGATCACGGCTCACTACATCCAAACTGACACACCAACCGTGACCCGATCCCCGCAGGAGACTTCCAGGCTTCCTCCACCATAGACATAGCGAGTCACCATCACGCTTCGGCATGTGGTCGACCGACCGCGTTTCTGGGAACCTGCCGAGCGGAGAGTGCAGCCGCAATTCGAAACCGTCAAAGTCGTTTTCGCTAAATGCCGAAACCAGCACGCTGTAGAGTTGATCGTAGTCCTGCACTCGTTGCAGTTCTTCGATCGCGCGGCGGACTGCAAGGTCATTCACAAACACTCGGCGCTGATCGATTGTGCGCTGGGCTACACGCCGGAGTTCTCCAAATTCCGGGTAGCCGAGGTGCTGAACGCCCAGCCAGATTCCGATGCCCAAAATCATAAAAACAATTCCGATCGCAGCACTGCCCGGCCGGAGCAGAAAGAGGCTCACCAGCCCGAAAATCGCGGAAACGGCATAAAGAATGACCAGCACTTTACGTTGAGAGAAGCCGCGGGCCAGCAGCTTATGGTGAATATGTTCCTCGTCCGCGGAAAATATAGGCCGTCCCGAGATCAATCGCCGCACGACGGAAAGAATCGTTTCCAGAATCGGCAGGCCAAATGAAACTACTGGGATGGCTACGGCCAGAATCGTCGGAGCCTTCTGCGCGCTTTGCAGCGCCAAGGCGCTCAACATAAAACCGATGAAGAGACTGCCGGAGTCGCCGAGAAAGATAGTCGCCGGGTTGAGGTTGTAATGCAGAAAACCCAGAATCGCGCCCGAGAGCGCAATGGCCAGAAATGAGGCGAGGGAGGCATGGCTCACCAGGGCCACGACGAAAACCGCAACGGTAGAGAACAGAGCCGAGCCCGCTGCCAGGCCGTCAATGCCGTCGATCAAGTTGAAAGCATTGGTAATCGCCAGAACCCAGAAAAGCGTAAATGCGAGATCGACATACCACGGCAGGTCGCGGGTTCCAAACAAGACTGCGAAGTGAACGAATCGGAAACCTCCGGAGAACAGTATCAATCCCGCCACGCATTCAACGGCAATCTTTGAGTATGGTCCGAGTCCGCGGATGTCGTCCCACGTACCGAGCAGCAGGATGACGGAACTACCCAGGACAATCGGCAGAGTTGGTCGCAGAGAGAAACCTAAGCCCGAGTGGTACCCAAAACGTCCGACTAGAAAAAGAAATAGTGACGCCGCGAAGAAAGCAAGATATACCGCAATACCGCCCAGTCGCGGCAGCGGTGCGGGATGAAGATACCGCTCCAAATCCCCGACACTGACCCACCCACGCGCGGTTGCCGCTCCCCTCACACAGCGGGTAAGAATCAAAGAAAATATCAGCGCGATCCCAAAAACTGCCAAGTATAAAATCGTCAATCCTGTTCCCCCCGAAAAACAGACAGACCTGACGACAAATGTTCCAAGAAAAGACTGAGTTTGCTGTCGATGAAAACGATCGATGAACGCTAATTAACCCCAGTGGTAGAACACGTATGGGGGTACGTGACACCAGTGGGTCCGGCTTCTAGCGCATCAATTCGCGGAGCAACAATATCTGAGGTATAGATTTCTGGCAATGACATTCTTCAGCGGCGGGTCATTTGTTTTTTGGCAGACGCACTGAACCATACATAATTCTGCAAAAGTATGCACTTCGAATAAATGATCCTGGTTGTTAATGAACCTGTTAACGGCGTAGAATTTGCGCGGTGATGCGACTCTGCTGGAACTCGCCTTCGGTGCGTTTGCTGGTGGCTTTCTTTGGCGTAAGTCTATTTTGTTGGGCGCAATCGCCGCCGCCCACGGTGTCCACGGGTAAGTCTGCGGAGAATGCGAAGCAAAATCTTCGCATCGGGCCCGGGGACGAACTCGAGATTACAATTTTTTCCGCCTCCGACCTTTCCGCCCACGGCCGAGTGGACAACGATGGCAACATCTTCATCCCTCTGCTTGGAAGTGTTCAAATTGCTGGTCTGACCAGCGCTGAGGCGGGACAGGCAATTGCTGCAAACTTGCAGCAAAAGAACATTCTCAATCATCCCCAAGTTGCGGTGTTCGTGAAGGAATATTCGGCTGGTCAGATCTCGGTCGTCGGCGAGGTGAATAAGCCTGGCGTCTATTCCGCCCTCGGAGCACATCGTCTGTTGGACATTCTGCAGACGGCCGGAGGTCTTACGGACAAAGCGGGAAACTCAATTACGATCTCGCACCGGGGAACGGCAGATCTCACCACCATTGAGTTTCCAAAAGATCCGGTAGCGATGGCAAACAACAACCTCGAACTTCAGCCCGGCGACACTGTGATCGTACCCAAAGCTGGAATTGTATATGTGTTGGGTGAAGTGTATCGGCCGGGTGGCTACGCTTCCAATTCCAGTGGCGGATTCACGGTTTTGCAGGTCATGGCCGCCGCAGGCGGCCCGACCCATCTGGCATCGGAAGGCAAGACTACCATGATGCGCCAGAGCACCAGTGGGCTACACGAAATACCGGTGCCATTGGGAAAAATGCTGAGAGGCAAACAAGCCGATATCGCGGTGCAGCCGAACGACATCCTTTACGTTCCCAGCAGTAAGGTGAAGAGCGTTTTGAGCTTGGGAGAGATCGTCGCACTCACCAGCCAAGCAGCCGTGTACCGAATTCCCTGAAAGGTGAGACAACGGCGCAGCAACACGCAGATTCGGTCAGCTCCTGAATTTCAGATTAGCGAGACCGGACCTGCCCGCAACAATACTGCGCCGAGGCAACTTAGTGAGTGATCTCGTACACCACGCCATAAGCTCCGTGGTCGCCGCCGATAGTGGTTGTGCCGTACAGATTGCCTTTGCTGTCGAACAGCACGGCATTGTCTGGCTCGCCCCCATCCGCCCCGCCCTGAAATGAGTACAGGGTGGTTTCGTTCCAACCGTTGCTGCTCCGACTCAAGCTGAAAACGGCGCCGCAGCCGTAAAAACATCCAGACTTATTCCCCCCACCCCAGGACGTTCCGTACAAACTCTTTCCCTTCATCACCAGGCTAGCTGAGGGATAACCGCCGTCCTGTCCACCGGTGAAGGTATAAAGCGTACTCTGCGTCCAACCGCCATTGGCGTGTTTGAGTTCGAATACGGTGCCATAAAAATTAGCGCCGCCAGATTGCGCAGTGCCGTACAGATTGCCTCTCGTGTCCATGGTCAAAGGAGCAACTGAGTAACCGCCATCGGCAGCTCCGGTGAAAGAATAGAGTGTGTTTTCTGTCCAGCCGTGGGCGCCCTTCTTCAATTGATATACGGTACCCGCTCCGCTGCCGCCTTCGCCATTGGTCGTGCCGTAGAGGTTGCCAACTTTGTCAAAAATGACGCCGGCATACGGAAAGCCGCCATCCGACGCGCCGTTGAAGGCATAGAGTACGCTCTCCTTCCAACCTTTCTTGCCGTGCGTCAGCTTGAATACGACTCCACATCCGTAGCCGCCAAAACCGCTGGTGTTGCAACCTCCCGACAGACCACCGACGTTCGTAGTGCCGTAAATGTTGCCTTGCTTATCCAGGATCAGCCGGTCCTGCGGATAGGCTCCGTCGGTGCATCCCGATTGGCTACAAAAACTGTAAAGCACTTTCTCCTTCCAACTTCCGCCTTTTTGTTTGGGCGGGCTCAACTCGAAAACGGTGCCGCAAGTCCCGCCCGGGCAACCGCCGGTGGGAGTTCCGCCGAGATCAGTCGTGCCGTAGAGATTGCCATTGGCATCCATCACCAGGCTGTTGTAGGAGTATCCTCCATCGGCGCCACCGGTGAAGGTGTAGAGTACTTTTTCTGTCCAACCACCACCCGAGCTGGGCGCGAGTTGGAAAACAACACCACAAGACTGACCAAACGGGCTGCAGTGTGGGTTGCCGCCGCCGGTGAGGGTTGTGCCATAGAGATTGCCTTCTTTGTCCGCGATCAAGGCTGAGAGTGGATTACTGCCGTCGCTACTACCGCCAGTAAACGTATAAATTGCCTGTTCGGTGCTGCTGGCTGACGTCGTGATTGCCAGCATAAGGGTGACCAGAACTGCGAGCAATACCCTGCCCGTGGCACGCTGCCACTGCATAGTGAAACCATTCATCAGGATTGTCCTCTCTTGATTCCAAGGCGCGGCCATTCTACACCCGTTTCGTCTGCACAGATTCAAAAAGGAAAATCGGTGTGGAAGGATTGACGAAAGCTGTTTGGCCGCGGATTGCGCTATTTGAAAGAACGTTCACTGACGGGAAGTCCGTGGCAAGCTGGCTCTAACAGGTATGTTTTATTGGCGTCGAAGATGCCCGTACGCCTAAGTCGACCAAGGCAGTCGTTCTGCCTCTCGTACGTCGGAGTGCGCACTCCGAAACGAGTTGTTCATGTTTGGAGGCACGAATCGAGATAATCCAGGCGTATAATGTGCTGCCTTGGCGGGTTTCAGGATGGCCCGCTGATTTGCACCATGGGACAGATAGCAGGGCCATCCCTACCGAATTGCCAATCGGAACTGCTGAATGAGTTTGCGATACGGAGGAAGTTGTACACCGGAAAACGCTCCGGCGAAGACTGTCCACCTAGCGGCCGGGAGGTCAAGGGATGTCCACCCGGCTGTGATCGCGCTTCAGCCGGAGGGATCCAGAACTCCCCTGTTCTGTGTAGACGCCGGCCCATTGTGGCTGCCTCTGTCAAAACGCCTGGATCCAGATCGGCCGGTACTGGGCCTGCGAGTGCCGGTCTCCGAGGCCGGCCGATTCCAAGTTCCGTTCAGAATCGAAGACGGAGCTGCGGAACTGGTGCGCTACCTGCGCGAAATCCAAGCCACAGGTCCGTATTACCTGGCGGGACTATGCATCGACGGCGTGGTCGCTTACGAAATGGCCCGGCAGCTTGTCGCTCAGGGACATGAAGTGGCAATGCTCGCGTTATTCGATGCACCCTCGCCATTTCCCCGACACCTTCCCTTGTCTGAATCCGGTGCGAGAATTCCGTCGACAAAACTTGAGATGCTCTGGACTGAATTACTGCAGGGCGGGATTCAAGGGACTCCTGGATTTGTTCATCGCCGCAGCAAGGCCATTGCGCGCCAGCTAAAGCTTCTTCGCTGGAGAGTCCAACAATCCATGGGGCTGAAAGTAAAAGTGGATAAACTGCTAAACGATCCCGATGTGGTCGAAGAGCCGAGATCATATTTCTCGAAACCCCGGCCCTATCCAGGACGAGTGCTATTTTTCCAGTCCGACGACTGCCAGTCTCCGGACACGGCCTGGTATCGCCTGGTGTCTGGCGGCTGGAAAGTTCATCGGGTCGGCGGCGGCCATCTGTCCATGTTCCACGAAGAAAACGTTGGCACTCTTGCCGACAAGTTGCGAGCCTGCTTGTCCGACGATCTGGAAACGGAAACAACGTCGAAGTAAGAAAACGCCGACTAAATCGCAATCGATTTTTTATCCCAGCAAGCGGGTAGCCTCCGAGTCCCGCTGCGCTGACAGTTGTTCCTCGGTCTGGGGCTTTTTCCGCCTCTGATACTCGCCCATCAGTTCCTCAATGGTGGACACCATCTTGGGCACGAGCCTCTTGTGGGAAAATTGCTCCGCGATCTTCGTTACCCCGGTGTGGCCGCGCCGCGCGCAAGCCGCCGTTATGCTGGCCACAACCTGCTGTTCATCTCCGTGGCGATGCGCAAACCCCACGCCGGGAACTTTGACGAGAATATCGCCAACATGACTCTCGCTCGGCCCCACATAAAGAAACGGTCTACCCACCGCCAGAATGTTGTAGATCTTGCAAGGGTGCACGATGCCAACGAAGGGATCCCCCATGACCACGACATGCAAATCCGCAGCGGACAAAGATGCTGCCAACTTCGTGATCGGCTGGTAAGGGATGCATAGGATATTTCTTGCGCCACGCAGATGTGACCCTTGTTGCATCTTTCGAAACTCACTACCGCCGCCGACCAAGCAGAAGACGATTTCTTCTCGACTCGCCAGTCGTTCTGCGGCTCGCAGGAGTGTGCCAAACGGATGGCACGGGCTGTGGTTACCGGAATACATTACGACAAACTTGCTGGTCAAACCGTAGCGTGCTCGAAATTCCTCTCGTCCACTAGCATCGAAAGCCACGTATTCGTCATGCGACCAAGGCGGAATCACGATGATTTTCTTATCATCGATACCCTTCGCCTCAATCCGTTGTTTCATGAAACGATCCAGCGCGATGATTCGATCGGCCTTCTTCAAACTGTGTGACAACAGGGATGCGAGGAGACGAGCAACTGGGGAGTTTGCACGAAGCCATCCCGCAGCAATGGCTTCGTCCGGATTCAGATCCATCGACCAGAAGACGAGTCGTTTTGCCTTGAGCGGTACGGCTAATGCCGCAATAAATGGAAGCAATGGCGGAGACGTCAGGCTGACAACAACGTCAACCCGGGAAGAAAGCAGAAGACGAAAAGCACAAGTGGCAATAAAAGTTGCGAAATCGACGGCTCTCCGCCATTTTGCGCCCTTGCCCAGTCCGGTCGAGCTTACGCGCTCGATTCTGATCCCTTTCCACATTTCGTAGCGGGGAAAAACGGTCGACGGATCATCGTAAGCTCGCCGGCTACAAATTGCGGTGACTTCATGGCCCGCGCCAGCGAGAGCGACGGCCAAGTCAGCGGCGTGCTGCGCCGACGAAACCACATCGGGATAGAATGCCTGGTTCAGAATCAGTAATTTCATCGCTGTAGTTGTAACTGCTTCTACCGCTCGATCAAGTAATTCCCAAGAAACAGCGAGTCCATCCGCGTCCGCTGAAAACATTCAATGGCTTCTTGCGGATTACAAACGATAGGCTCGTCCTCGTTGAAAGATGTATTCAGCACCACCGGCACCCCGGTCAACTTCTCAAAATCAGAGATCAATTGGTGATAAAGAAAATTATCCCTGCTCGAAACCGTCTGCAAACGTCCGGAACCATCCACGTGTGTGACCGCAGGAATTACGGTACGCTTCTCGGCCTTCACTTGATAGACCATCAACATGGTCGGAGACGGATGGGTCTGCTCAAAATATTCGCCTACTCGTTCCTCGAGCACGGATGGAGCGAAAGGCCGAAACGGTTCGCGCTTTTTAATCCGCGCATTCAAGATGTCTTTCATATCGCCGCGCCGGGGATCGACGATAATGCTACGGTTTCCCAGTGCCCGTGGACCGAACTCCATACGTCCCTGGAACCATCCAATAATCTTGCCATCCGCAATCGCTCGCGCCGCGGTCTGAGTAAGTTCGCGCTGGCTCAGTTCTCGTCCCGCCAGGCCGTTTCGTTTTAACACCGAAGCGATCTCGTGGTTCGAGAACGCAGGTCCGGTATAAGCATTTTCCATCACATAAGAACGCGGTCGCCCCAGGGTCGAGTTGTGGATGTAATAGCACACACCGATCGCAGTGCCTGCATCTCCAGCCGCGGGCTGAATGTAGAGCTCCTTGAAAGGCGTGTGCAACAAAATTTTTCCATTCATCACCGAGTTGTACGCAACCCCTCCGGCGAGGCACAATCGGTCGAGCTTTGTTCGGTCGTACAGTCGTTGCAGGATCTCGAAGCTTACTTCTTCCAGGCGAGTTTGCAGCGAAGCAGCGATGTCCTCATGCCGCGATGTCAGTGGTTGGTCCTTCAACCGAGCGGAGCCGAAAGTCTCGATAAACTTGTCAGAGAAGATTCGACCAATAGTTGGAGAGCCGTTATCCCATGTCATATCGACTCCCTCCGAATCGTGCCGAAAAAAATCGAGGTTGAGTTTGAAACCACAGTCATCGCTTCTAATAATTTCTCTGAACTCGACCAGGTAACGAGGCTTTCCGTATGGCGCCAGCCCCATCACCTTGCCTTCATCTCCGTATTTTGGAAATCCCAGGTATTGGCTGGTCGCGGTATAAACAATTCCTGCAGAATGCGGATACTCCACCTGACCGAGTACCTGTATGCTGTTTCCTTCCCCGCTCCCCCACATTGTGCTGATGAAGTCGCCAAAACCATCGATCGATAGAATCGCTGCGCGTTCAAATGGCGATACGAAGAAACAACTGGCCATGTGCGCCTTGTGGTGCTCCACATTGTGAAACTGAGCGCACAATTCGGATGAGGTTCCAAGTGCGCTTGTAAGTTCTTTCCGCAGGTCCCTGACCTTGGCAGCGTTCGCCAGCCGCTCCATAATTTGGCCTGAGAGATTCTTCAACCGCTTCAGCGAGAAAAGAACTTTCTTATATAAATGAGCTGACGGATCGCGCGAAATTCCTATGTGATCGATTTCTTCCAGCGGAACTTTGGCCGCGTCCAGGCAATAGCGGACCGACTCCGCCGGAAAGCCGGCGCAATGCTTTTTTCGATTGAATCGTTCCTCTTCGACCGCAGCTATAAGCTGGCCATCTTTTATGATGGCAGCGGCGGCATCGCCGTGATAGGCATTAATTCCCAAGACGTACAAACCACTTGCTCCTGAGTTATTAAAAGCTCCGGCCGCGCTGGCTGCGAGTTCTTCGCATGCGGCCGAGTCTGTGACGCCACCCCAATCAACGGAGTGTGGCGGAGGGAGGGAGTAAATTCGAGTTCCACCCGCAGGCGGATCAGTATATGGCCGAAGGGCATGTCAGACAAGGGCTTTGTCCAGTAAAGAAATCAGGCTTAAGCACTCACCGATTCACAGTACAAATCCAACATGCGTCGGCCAACCGAGTCCCAGGTGAACTCCGTTTGCATCCAATCTCTGCCACGCAGCCCCATGTCGCGCATTGGCTTAGCGCTGATTTTACGGATGGCGTTGGCCAAGCTGTCAGGGTCATTCTCCACCCACAAACCGCAATCCCTATCCTGCAAGCCGCTCCAGGGAGTTCCCTTGCTGGCGATCACTGGCACTCCGTGAGCAAGAGCCTCAGCGATCACAATGCCAAAACTTTCGCTATGGGAGGGAACAATTGCCACATCGGTGTCTTCGAACAGCTTCTTTTTGCCTTCGCCCAATACCGCTCCCAGCATACGAACCCGCTCCTGCAGGCCCAGACTTGTGATTTGTTGCTTGATGTACGCGACGTAGTCCGGGTTTCCCCACCCTGCAATGGCTAACCGCCAAGGGAAATTGTCTTTCGCTGAAAGATTGCCAAAAGCTCGCAGTAGCTGTTCAATCCCCTTGATCGGATCCAACCGCCCGATGAAGAGCAGCCGAAGATCTCCCGTTCGCTCGGTAGGATGAAGATCGGAAGGAACATCAACTCCGTTGGGAATCACACAAGTCTTAAGTTTGGGGAATCTAGCTAAAGCATGCTGCTGTTCCGGTTGCGAGGTTAGTTGCGCCGTCAGATTGGACAGATCGGCTCCGTAATACCACAAGAAATCCCAGACCGCCTTTGCGACGCGCCGGGACGAACCTTGCCATCTCGACAGAGCGCCCTGCGGCGACCAGATGACTGGCTTGCTGGATAAACGGCACTGAAAGAGAGTTGGCAAGGTTGGAAAACTGTACACGTACTGGAGGTGAACTATATCGGCCCAGGCAGCGTATGATCGCAGCAACCGCACTAGCATTGGGGAAACCGAATGGCGAAAACGTCGTCGACAGTAACGAACAGTGAAACCTTCAACCCGAACGTCCCCGTCTTTTTCCACGTCCAGCACTTTGTGTAATCCGTCCGCATCGGTGGTCAGCACCCGAACGTCGCAACCCAGTTTCGCCAGGCTTCGGCACAGCTCATAGCTGGACCGCGTGGGTCCGCCATAGACATGGGCCGGATAAAACGACGGAGACACGTGCAAGACTCTCATTCGGAAAAGGCATGATACTATTGCCAACTCTTCATGCTGTAGAAATCCTTCGCGCAGCTCGAAGCGCGGAGAATTCGCGAATTTAATGGTGGCTGGTTGCGTCCTACAGTGGCTTTCGTTACTTCCGGGCCGGGCACGCGTTACGGAGGCATCGGCGTGGTGGTACAGGCGATGGTGTCGGCGCTTGAGCCGGACGCGGAATTGCGACTCTGGCAACATCCTCCCTTTTGGCCTCGTCTATTGCGGATCTCGACCATTCTTTGGCGAACCCTCTGGGGCAGCCTGAAACATGTTGACTTAGTGATTTACGACCATGTGCACCTCGCCGTGTTGCATCGAGTGAATCCCCTGCTGAGGCGAGTTCCTTATGTCGTGTTTTTACACGGCGTCGAGGTATGGATGCCATTGTCCGGACGCAGACGAGAAGCGCTGCTCGAAGCCGATCTTCTTCTGAGCAATTCAGCGACCACTGTGGCTCAGGCAAGAAGCTCCAATCCCTGGTTGCCTGAAGTCCAAGTGACATGGCTGGGAGTGCCCGACCAATCTCAGCCAGCTGATGTACGTTTGTCAGAACCGGTAGGACTCATCGTGGGGCGCATTCTTGGAATCGAACGCTACAAAGGACATGATGCGGTGATTGATGCATGGCCGAGCATTCGAGCCGCTGTACCCGGCGCAAGGCTGATGATCGTTGGCACGGGTGATGACGAACTCCGTCTGCGCAGGCGGGTATCCCAGGAACGCATCGAGGGAATCGAGTTCTGCGGCCGGCTCAGCGATGCCGATCGCGACGCGATGTATCGCAACTGCCGGCTGCTCTTCTTTGCGTCGAGGGGAGAAGGATTCGGTCTCGCCGGCGTGGAAGCTGCCAGTTTCGGCGTTCCCGTCCTGGGTCTAGCCGGAACCGTGACCGAGGAACTGTTCCCCGAGGGAACTGGCGCTGTATTTGCTGAGGATCTGAATGGCGACAGCATTGCCCGAGCCGCAATTCCGGTTCTTTCTGACCCACAGTTTGCCGCCCGCCTGGGGCAGGCGGGCAGAGCAAGAGTACAATCCGTTTTTCTGCAGGAGCATTTCATGGACCGCTTTCGGCGCGCCCTTTCGCCGCTCCTGCAACGAGCTTCTATTGCCATCGAATAAAATTCAGAACTCCGGGACAAAACGGAACTATTCCGGCGAGAGGTTCGGTCGAAGTTGACGAGCACCAAAAACAAAGTTGCATTGTCAGCCTGGGCCGCGCTTTTGTTCTTGATTTGCTTTGGGCTCGGCTACCCCACGCTCAATCGGTACGACCCAACCTCGATCCCCGGACTATCGGACAGCGTGCAGTACTACAGGCTGGTCCAGTCTGGACCTGCAGCAGCGAGCGGGCACTGGAAGTATCGCGTGCTCGTTCCCTTCCTGGCAAAGCCCATTTACTGGATGGTCCGCGGACGGCTCGGGAGCTGGGACGCTACGGCCTTTTCCCTCCTGATTATTAATTCGATCTTCTGCGCGGCCACGGCTTTTCTCGTGAGCATCCTTGTGTATGGAATGTCCCGCAAATCTACGATGGCGGTTGTAGCGGCATTCGCATATCTACTAAACTTCACGGTTTCCAACTACCAGCTAAGCGCGCTGGTCGATTCCGCCGACGCATTTTTCTTTGCCTTGCTAACCTGGGCGTTGCTGCGCAACAAATGGATGTTTCTCCCGCCGATCGGTTTGGTGGCCGCGCTCAGCAAAGAAACATTCATCCCGATTGGCACGGTTTTCGCACTAACGTGGTTGCTCTTGGACCCGGCGGCACGAAAGAAGAAGATTCTTGCGGTAATCGCGATGGCCATCGTCGGTCTATCCACGGTCTCAGTGCTCCACTCCGTGATCGACCATGATCTGGTGTTCCCGTGGAATGTGCTTTCCCATGAACACGCCCCGGGCAGTGTTGCGACCAGCCTGCTTCATGTAATCGTCGGCTGGAATCTGTGGATTACGATTATCTGGCTTCCATTTGTATTCCTGGCGCCAAAACAGATCCCGAAACAGTGGCGCTTGGCTGTGCTGGGTGCTGCCGTGATCACGTTAGTATTGTTCGTGTACAACGACCCGGGACCCGATCCTACTCAGCCGTTTCTGTCGGCGGGAAACATCGGACGCCCGATATTTAATGTGGCAGGACCACTTTTCGCGGCCTCATTCGCCTTTGCGGTCGAATGCTTCCAGGAAAACACCAAAACTTGAATTGATCCTCCCGCTGAACCTCTCAGCGGCTCATCACTCCGGCCCTGGAAACAGGAGCGCCGGATACAACGCGGTCGCGACGAACAACGATCATTACCGGGGCAAGCGCAATCAATGCGAACAGGACTTCCTGCACCAATCCCGAAACGTACACCGCCATCTGGGATTCCACCGCGAGCAACCCGGGCAAAAGCGCCACACCAATACTGCTGAGCAGCAAGCCAGACGCCTTTCGCATAAAAAGCTTTTTCAGCACTCCAAGAAAAACGCCCAGGCTGAACATCACAAAAACCGGCCCCACCCAGCCAAAATTCATGTAGCTTTCAGCGAGCGTGCCAACCGAAATCCCCACACTCTCGATATTAGCTGGCGCCGTCAGCAGATAAGACACCTGGTACCACTTGTTGGCATCCGTGACGGAGGGCTTCTCCGGCCAAAGGAAGCGCGGAACAAATGTGATAGGCAGGTACGAATACAAACGGCCATACTGGTACGGCACTTGTGCCGGAGTCATCTCAATCACATTCGCAGTCTGTTCAAGTAAAGACAGCCGCGACAGTGTAGCCCTGCCCAATTCTCGAAAACCGTCGCCAGTAGGATCAGTCAGCACACGGCCCCAGGCTCGCGATGACGCATCTATCCAGAGTCCGATCCGTTCCGAATAACTGCTGGTGTAGCTCTCCGATGGCCCGCCTTTCCAATAAACTTCCCGAAACTTCGCCTTTCCCGGCTGCAAAAACATAACCGTCGGCAAAACCACCAGCAACGCAACCACTGGAAATTTGTTTCTTGCGTAGACGAAGCTGGCAACACAAATAATGCCAAGCCCCACAAACGTTCCCAGCCACCCAGAAGATAAACCCACAACCAGTGCGACTAGAAGGTAGCCGCTCACCAGAATTTTGTCCACACTGATAGCCGTACCGCTAAGCCAGGACCGCAGCAGAATGACGAAGGCAACACTAGCGACAAAGGTTTCGATGTTCACAATGATCTGCCGCCCACCTTCTCCCCAAGCCGTAATCGGAATCAATATCCTCATGAGGGCCGCAGCAATAAGAACAATTCGCAAATAGTTCCAACGCCAGGGATTCTGTGGAATGCCAACCAAAAAAGAAGGTTCCCACCGCCAATTTGCCACGACCCTCATGCCCATCCGAATCGCCACAACACCAATGACCGCCAGATACATCGCTTGAGCAATCTCCTGCTCTGGCAGCCGATGATTGCCTCTAACCAAACCAATCGTGTGGCTACCCCAAAAAAGTGGCAAAACATAGGCCACCCAATACATGGCCGCTAGCAGACTAAACAGTGGAAGCTCCTGCCTGGATCCGCGATACCACTGTTGATAAGAGGCCCAGGGAATCCAGCAGAGTATCAGCACAGCCACGATCTCCGAGGGTGAAAGCTGGTTCGAACTTGTCGACCACAAGAACGCCGTGACCAACAACGGGACACCGGCATACACCAAGACCGGCCGGGCGCGTACCAAGTTCAGATTGTTTCGCAACGTCACAGAGCGCTCAATTCAAAATGGCCTTAAGGCATCCGACTAGATTGTCGACCGCCGCTTCCGCAGAATAATTGTTGATCATTCTCGCGGCACAGGCGCCCATTTCCGCCAGCCGTGCCGGGTTGTCCGCCATCTGGAGCATCTGGCTAGCCAAAGCCTCGACGTCACCCAGAGGAAATACGAAGCCCGTTTGTCTCGCAACGATCAGGTCGGGACCACATCCAACCTGGTCGCTCACGATCGCAGGAAGTCCGCACGCCATGGCTTCATTCACGACCAAACCCCAGGTCTCTCCGTCAGACGGCAGCACCAGCACGTCGCACAACGCATATGCCGCGGGTATTTGCGATTGATTCACAAATCCCGCAAACAAAACGGGAGCGCCATGATTCCGAACGTACTCCTCGCCAGACCGCCGCAGTGGCCCGTCGCCAATCATGAGACCTTGAAGTCGCGAGCCTCGCCGCGCCGCCAGATCGACTGCCCGCACAACATCCATGGGACGTTTCTTCTCGATGAACTTACCCGCAAACGCAAACACAATCGCCTCAGGATCCAGACCCCATTTCTTGCGCAGCTCGCTACGCATCGGCCTCGCGCGCTCCGCTCCACAACTAAAAAACAAATTGTCCACGGCATGAGGAACAAGAAAAACCCGTTCCGGTTTCGCCCCATAACGCAGGAAATATTCTCTCGACCATTTCCCCACCGCCAGGCAGCCATCGAAACGTGAAACAAATCGCGGATAAACGGCAGCTTTGGCGATTCTCGCAAAGAATCCGCGCGGCGTGCGCAAATGAGAATCGCTCCGCACCAAAACTTTGACTCCGGTCTTCCAGCATGCCCGGATAGCTTGCCACGCGCTTTTGTAATTCCATCCGTTAACCATCACCGCGTCATACTCGTGCCGTCGGATGATCTCCTTGATCTCCGGTGTATCGAATCCCCCGAATCGCCCATCTCCGGGAACGCGAGCCACATTTTTCAGAAAGCTAAACGGATATCCCGAAAGCAGCGGCACGTCCCAATCGAACTCCACCCCAAATCCCGCATTGGCTTGTTCGGCGGGAGTCGCCCGGTGGCAGTAGTAAACGTGGATCTCCAATTCCGGGTGCACCGCCAGCAAGCGATACCACGCCGCGTGGTATTGGATCGGATGAGTAGCAACGATCGCCAATCGAGTGGCCGGCACGGCGCTAATATTATCAGCCGCTGACTTCACGCACCATCGGCGGCCCAGCTACGCTTGAGCCGACTGTCGCGTCGAAAACCGCCGCCAGTCGGCCGGTCATAGCTTTGGTCGTGTAGCGTTCGAACACCTCCCATCTTGTGGGCGGACGAGAATTCGGCGGCAACGCCAGTAGATCTCGAACCTGTCCAGCAATACCCTCCACCGTGGCAGAGACCGGGCGCGTTGCACTAAATTCGATCACGTCGCAAACCTGTGTTTCCTTCAAGATCGTCGCCACGCTGCTTTTTTCGTGAAACACAGCCAGCAGCGGTCGAGCCGCCAGAATGCAGGGAAAAATCTTTGAAGCCGTGTAATGCACGGATTCAGAACCGACAGCCAGCAGTGCATGCGAGTCGAGCATGATCTGAATCGCAGTTAGATAAGCCACCCGCCCCGGATGCTCGTCCACACATTGCTCAACTCCCATTTCTTTTGCCAACCCAAGTACCTGATATTCTTCCGCTGCCCGATGCGCATAAGTTGTGCCGACAAAGTGCATGCGCAAGCGGCGAAATAAATCAGGCCACCGTTTTAATCCCATGATCACAGCTTCAAACACGGCCCGAAGCGACGGCAGCATATCAGGCCCGCCGCGTCCCACATAACTCAAGTGCAGAAATCCATCCTGCGGATCAAATACCGGATTAGCACGCGGATGATTGCGCAGATACTCAAAGTCGGAGGGCTCGCCACCATAAGGAATGCTTTCCGACTTTGCCGCCAGCCACGGATAGCGGACAAACAAATCCGCCGTATAGGAAGTGTCCACTCCGACCACAGCCGCGGCCCGCTTCAAAGCAAATGGCTCGACAATTCGCGCGGTGTAATACGCCAGCGCGTGCTTCGGCGGCCGCTGCGAGCGAGGAAGTTTCCAGTAGTATTCCGTGACGTACGGATCGATATAGTCGATCACATAAGGAAGGCCGAATCGAGCATGCGCAAGGCGGCCGAGAACAATGCTCGGGTACGGCGGAATTGGAACAAAGATTAAGTTCACTCGCCGGTCACGGCAAATGCGGTTGATCGCCCGCCAATGGTGCCACAGGCTGCGCAGACCAAGGTCTCCGAATCGAAACTTCCGCGTCAACGACGCAGGTATCGCTCGCGTACGAATCACCTCTAGATCCGACGGAAGCAACTTCCCGTTCTCTACATCAATTTCGGTTTCGTAATAACGTGGATCGGTGGTCAGAATGACCGGCTCCCAGCCGAATTCTTTCAAGTGCTGCGCAAAATAGCGGATACGCAACGCCGGAGGGTAGCTGCTGGGCGCAAAATCCGCGCCGACAATAAGGACACGCTTCAAAATTTCGATCTCAACCTGCGCTTCACAATCTCATTCATCGCAATCCGACCTGAACATATACGCTGCCGTTCTTCTTTCCAAGCAGCGCCACGCCGATCACCGTGCCAGCTGCATAATGACTGGTACATTGAACGCGCCCTGAATTCTGGTGGCTCACGACGACAAATTGTCCAACGGAACAATCACCATCCGTCGCCATCAAGATGTAGCCAGAAGTCATCAGATAAGTGGACCTGCCGGAGGCGCCCGGAGCATTCGCCGCGACCCCAACCGCAATCCCCGGTGCTGTGTCGCTGGCTGTGGTCCCGACGACCGTCGCCGCCCCGATCCACTTTAAGGGCACACCCTGAGCGATGGCGGCTCCAGAATTCGCGATCAATCCCGCGCTCGGGCCGTTTTTCAATGATCCCGGCAGGAAAATACCAGCGGTCAGCGTCCCAGTAACATCTTCCGGCCAGGAGAGTCCGCTCGGACCCGACCAGGTGAAGGAAAATCCGCTCGTGGTCGCGCATGCCTTGGCCGATCGTCTTCCCTGCCCCGCCGCGCCGTTATACCAAACATTAGGTTCACGGCTGGAGATCGAATTGCCTCCGATGTCGAGAGCACATCCACCATTGAGCGGAATCTGATTCCCTGAAATTTCAATGCCCGGCCCGCTCACGTCTTGAAATGCTGCCTTGAAAAATTGATTCGACAAACCAAGTTGGGATTCCGACCAGTTGCCGACGACGCGTTCGTGAGACGAGGTTCCAGTCAAATAGATGTCGTCAATGGTGGACGCATCGCCGCCAAAGGTGTTCTCCTCGATGATCGCCCCACCGTTTTTCTGATAAATACCATACCCACAATGCTCGAAATAGTTGTGCCGGACAACTTCCAGCAGAGCATTGCGAGAGCCATTGATAAGACCCAGGCCGTAACCGATAGTGCCGCGGCCGCCACCCGTACGAACGCACTCAAACGCAGAATCAATGACGCGAATGTCTGCTACATTTGCGATACTTGTAGGCGATACCGACAATCCAACCCAATCATTGTGAGGGCCAGATGAGTTACTGACATTCGCGTGAAAAAGCACGCCTTCAAAAATTCCGTCGTAAGTGGCGATTCCGCCCGGCCCGTCTTGGTCAACGATTAAGCCAGTAGCGGCAGTCCCGTTGCCATCAATGAGCACATTCTTAACCTCAAAACCGACAACATGCTCCATATCGATTACGGCGCCGCCTGACGATCCAACGTACTTGAAGTGTGTACAGTTGCCCGGAAGCCCACAACGCGTCCCGCCGTCAATGGTAAAAGAAATGGCGTTGTAGATTTTCCAAGTACTTCCAAGTGTGATCACGCATGGCCCACCCTTACTCCCAGCCGGAAAAGCAAGTTTCATGCCGGCAAGCCCGCCCCCCGCGCTGAAAGCGTTTAATGCAGCAGCGCTATCGTTCGCTCCCGAGCAGTCCACGCCAATGCTTCGCGCATCGACAACCTGCGCGCTACTTTGATCGGACCCGATCTCGCTCACTGCCGCGGAGGTACCGTCCGCAATTATAAGGACCGCGACAAGCATCACTTTTAAACGGCAAATCGCAGATGCAGGTCCTTTGCGATCCCTCCCCGCTGACCTTCCTGCGTGGGATTTCGTCTTTGATTCGAAAAGTAGAACCATTGTTGAGGTTCGTATCAGGGCATGCCTTCAGGCATGCCGAAAGCTTTAGAATGAGTCCGCCTTTAGGCGCTGGCCCCTGCTGCTAAGAAATCGTTTTCGATTAGAATATCTTCGAGCGTCCGCAAACGACGCACAGGACCAATGGAGAACGACTGAAGGTGAAACGCCGGCGATGGACCGCGTTTCAACTGTCGACCTTCGGCTTTCCTTTGACGCGCGAGACAAGCCGGTCCAGAAGCGAGGGCGCTGGCTCCAGTGGAGGCGGAGTACCAATCTCCAGGGCCAACTTCTTCGTATGCGCACCCCGCTCGAACACCACAACGCTGTCGTAGAAGTGCATGGACAGCGTCGTCTTGGTAAAGTCTGTCGGCGGCAAAGCATTTCTCGAGTGATCCGCATTCAGCTCATCAATGAGATTCTTGCATAGCTCGACGAAGGTAGACGGCTTCCGCAAACCACCTTCGAACTCGTCCCAGTACGCAGTGTGCAGATCTTCGACCAGGTAAACACCGTTCTTTGCCATTCGCGGGTAAAGAAACTGGAATGTGGCCGTAATGTGGCTCATCACGTGGCTGCCATCGTCCAGCACGATATCCGCCGCCCCGAACTCATCAATCACTCTTTGCAGGAATTTCTCATCGCTCTGATCGCCGATCCGCACTTCGATCTGGTCTTCCTCGAAGGCTTTACACGCCCGATTGACATCGATGCCCACAATGCGCGCGTGCGGTCCGAAATAGCGCTTCCACATCTGCAGTGACCCGCCAAGCCCGCAGCCAATTTCTACGAACGTGACTGGCTTGTAAACGAAATCTTTAAAGTGGCGCTCGTAGATGGGGAAAAAATGTTTCCATTTATGGATAATCCTTTTGTCGTTGGTGAGAAAGTCGGACCAAAGAGTCAACGTGCCACCTCGCCCGGAAGTATATAATCCCTCCCTTGACAACCCAAGCCCCAAGCCGTCTTGCGCACCTTCAATGACCGATCAGCAACTTTATCTCGATCTGCTCAAGCGCTGCCTCACCGGCTATCTCTATCCTGAGAGTAGCAACCAGGAAGTTCATCCCGACCAGAATTTGCCCGCGATCAAGCGGCGCCTGTTTACATTCCTCAATAAACACGGATACAAGATTTTCAAGACGGTTCCATTCGACGCCAAGGCGCGCGAACTGGGCACGGATTGGCCCAGCATCGGGTATTCCATGGTGGGCCTGAAGCGTCTCGACAATCTGCAATTCTGTGTCGAGTCGGTGCTGAACCAAGGCGTGCCGGGTGATCTGCTGGAGGCCGGTGTGTGGCGCGGCGGATCTTGCATTTTCATGCGCGCGCTTTTGAAGTTGCGGAGAGTAACCGATCGTACCGTGTGGGTTGCCGACAGCTTCCATGGACTGCCCGCTCCGTCGCACGAAGCCGACCGCGATTATGACTTATCCGGCTTTACCGCGCTCGCAGTTTCCCAAGCCGACGTTGAAGCAGCCTTCGAAAGATTCGGACTGTTGGACAGTCAGGTGAAGTTCCTCAAAGGCTGGTTCAAAGACACGCTGCCTTCCGCGCCTGTTGCGCAACTCGCCGTGTTGCGGATGGACGGCGACTTGTACGAATCGACCATGGACATTTTGAATGCGCTCTACCACAAGGTCTCGCCCAGAGGCCTGGTGATCGTCGACGACTATCACGTGCTCGCTCCCTGCAAGCAGGCAGTGCGTGACTTTCGCGAGCGCGCCGGTATTGCCGATCCCATCCAGGAAATTGACGGTACCGGAGTGTTTTGGAAAAAATCAGGCTGACCGGTTGAGTAGTTCGAGAAATGTTTTCTGCTCGATGTCCCAGCAGAAGCGTGATCGAGCCACATCCCATGCGGCTTGCTGGGCTTGCCACAACTGCTCTCGATCTCCTATCCAACACTCCAGTGCGGCGCGCAGGCACTTCGTATCTCCCGACGTATACAGGAAGCCAGCACCCGGCGAGTGTTCCATAACTTCGTGCTGGCCGGGCGTATCAGTCGCGGCTACCGCCAGCCCCACGAGCAGGTAGCTGAATATTTTGTTCGACGCTGTCAGCCCATGATTTCGGTTTTGCGGACGCTCCAGCGCCAAGCCTACGTCATACTCTGCCATCGAGCGAAACAATTCATCGCGATGAATCACAGGATGAAGGTTGATGCACCCGGCCACGCCCCATTGCTCTGCGGACGCAATCAACTCCCTCTTGTGCGGCTCCGACAATCGTCCGCGCAGATGAATTTCAATGTGATCGGTCAGCCCGGCGCAGGCTTGGAATGCGTCTTGGATGCCGCGGTCTGGCCCAATGGTCTGGCTGACCCAATAGAGACGCAGTTTAGAATGTGCTCGGCGCTGTGCGGGCGGCACAATTCCTTCCACGAGAGACAATGGAAAGACGTTGTAGAGCACGACCGGTCGCGGGATGCTGTAGGCATTGGCCAGATTTTCTGCCATCGCATTAGACGTTGCCGTGATGGAGTCGCACTGGGGCAGATACTTCCGCTCGATGAGGCGATTGGCTTCGCAGAATTTGTCTCCAGTTTCCGCCAGCAGATCTTCGCAGTCGAAGCCCAGTCTGGCTTCCCATTTTCGCGCGGCGGCGGCGGCGGCTGGCAGCGCGGGCTGAGTGTGGGCGATGAACCAGTCGGCGCGCTCGGAGCATGCCAGCTTCTCCAGTTCGCTCCTGCTGGCGCAGACACTATATTCGGCAAGCCCGGCGCTCTTGATATAGCGAAAGGCTTCTTCCGCCAGGCGACGCCGTCCGCGGACCAGCACCGACTGTAGCCAATGCGAACGAAATATTTCGGAAGGCATCCAGTCGGCGCGGGGATGGTCCACCCGCTGCAGACGCCAGGAGCGGCGGGCCAGCAGGCGTGCGTCAGCCTCGGCCGACGCGCGACTTGTTCCTTGACACACCACGCGAACTTCATGCTGCTGCGACAATAGATCGGCCTCGCGCAACAGGCGCGGGTTGTTCGAGAGATTCGCTGCTCCGATCAGGCAGATGCGCAACGGGTCTGTGTCACCTCGAGATTTATCTGAGCACACTGTGGAGCAATGTTCCATGTGGAACATTGTCGGTATGGTTTTTACTCTAGCTTATAGCTATTAACGGGCGGCAACGTCGCCGCGGAAGAGCTCCTCTACGAGGCGGATGCGGGCTAGATCCTTAACCTCCTCTTCAGTCGAGAACCCCAGGACCGAACTCGCGCCTTGCGCAGCTTAAATTCGTTGTGGAGCTTTCCCCATGGAAACCATTTGTCACCGAAGTTCATGCGCGGCATCACCACAAGCGGACGGCAATCTGGCAAGGACTGGTATGAGTGCTCGCGACGCAGACGTTCCACGAGGTTGCCGTCCGCCGCGTAGTCCGCGATGTCTGGCCATGTCCCCAGACTGCGTTGCACTATGAAGTTGGCGGTGTCGGTGCGCTCATAACCGGGGGGATCGTTAAAGAACCGGTTCCCTTCTAGCAACATGGGGAAAATTGCCCACGCTGCGGTCACACACTCGAGAACATGCAACACATTCTCGTCGGCGAGGTAAATATCGTCATCGAGGTAAAAAATGTAGTCGCCTTGTGCGCGGAGGGACGCGGCATGACGGCAGGTGTTGCCGAAGTTGCGGTGGGGACGAGGGCATTGCCAGATAACACGCTGCGCATGCTGGATTCGCGCCAGCATCCGCTCCGCGGCAGAGTTGATCACTGTATCTACGGCAATCAGGTGTTCCCAGTCGCGGCAACTCTGCGCGTCGATAGAGGCGCAAAGGCGCTCCAGAGATGGGCGCAGGAGGGTGGGTGTAATAAGGCTGTACCTCACGTTAGTACCTTGCCATGTGGTTGGCCTCAACTTGAGAAAAGCGTGCGTCTCTGCCAACCGTGAAATCGCGTATTCATGGAATCCGCGGGTTTTTATAATTGTCCATGACATACTAACCCATAACATTCATGGCATTGGTGACAGACGGTGTTGCGCGGCCAGCCTGACGAAAACGGAACGGGGAGGGGAAATTGCCGCATGCCGTAAGCATAGTAATGTCCGTTTACAACGGTGAAAGATTTCTCCGGAGAGCAATAGATAGCGTTCTATCCCAGACCTTTCGTGACTGGGAGCTGATCGTTGTTGACGATGCTTCTAGGGACTCGACACCCGACATCCTTGCCGAATACCAAGACCCGCGCATTCGCATACTGCGAAATGAGACAAATAAAAAGCAAGCTGTTTGTTCGAACCGTGGAATCGCGGTCGCATCAGGCCGTTACATAGCGCGTCTTGATGCGGACGACGTTTCCCTACCTTCCCGTCTCGCGGACCAGGTCAGTTATCTCGACACGCATCCGGAAGTTACAATGGTGGCTAGCGCGGCGCACATTATTGATGGGGCTGGGTCGCGAGTCGATTTTCGTCCTGGCGGCCTCAACGGCTGCACCCTGAATTTTCTGTTCACCCGGTACTGCCCTGTGATTCATTCTTCAATACTTTTTCGTGCCGAAGCAGCGCGACCACCTAACGGCTACGACGAAGATCCGCGGTATCGGGTGACCGAGGACTACGAATTCATGGCGCGGGTTGCCCTCAATGGCACGGCGCGGGTCCTACCCGAGCCACTGATTGAATATCGAGCGCATCCGTCCTCGGTGTCGGCGGGGAACCTTGAAGAACAGCTGTCTCAGACCGACTTCATTACGCGCGCCATCGTCAGAAGAGCGACAGGCCTCGACGTCGAGGATCGACATTGGCAGTCATGGAAGCGGTTCTTCTCAACCAAGCCGGGTGTTGCTGTTCGCTTCGAACGCGACGAAGTGAAAGCTCTGAGTGTCTTGATTCCTGCCCTTCTCCGAGGTTTTAAGCACGATCCGGAGGGTTCATGCGTGCTTCCCTTGTACTGGGCCAAGCATGCATTGGCTCTCGCAATTTTGCCGCGCAACGACATTTCGCTCGGCACTCGTGCCCGGCTTCTTGTCTTGGCTGCAAGGATCGGGGTGCGAAAACTCATTTCGCACTGAGGGTAGGCATACACGCGGATGCGGGTGTGCTTTGCGTTGATCCGAGTCTAGAGGCAGTCAGCGTCGATGCGGGAAAAGATGACGTCAGCCTGCTCGGAGAGGATTCGTTCGATCCGGGTTGGCTTTTTGGGAGCTTCGCGGCGAAGATAGCCCTCCCCTTCGTAGTCGTTTTCTACGCTGTAGGCGTGAAATCCGTAGTCGGCGAAGAACCGCAGAACGTCTTGAGCCGTCCTGCCCTCCGCCTCCAGCAGTTTGGAGCTGACTTCGGTCATAACCTCTAGATCATTGCGGCAGGAATCCATGACCCGCTTCATTCCACAGAGGACGCGCCACTCAGCTCCCTCCACGTCGATCTTGATCAATCGCGCCGCCTTGAACTCGTCCGGCTTGAGAATCGCTGACAAGGGAGCGGCGTTTACACGAGACTTTTGTTCCAGATGCCATCTATGCGCCCAGTCGGGCATTAGGGTCGTCAGACCTGGGAGGTCTTCAGGCTGGGTATAGATCGTAATTTCCTCTTCTGCGTCCCAGGCCGCGCAGTTTATCGCTCGGACGTTGCGGACATGATTTAGTTTGAGATTATGCTGGAGCATGGTGAATATCGCAGGTAGAGCTTCCACAGCGACGACCTTTCCGGAATCACCGACCAACTTGGCGGCCAAGAGGCTGTAATACCCAATGTTGGCACCGATATCAATGAAGACGTCACCGGGAGCAAGGCGACGCCGAATCCAACTTGTAAGGTTTGGTTCCCAGACGCCAAAATAATAAATGTATTTGCCAATCAACTCTCTGGTGTGGGCTGAAACCCGGCTGTTGAAGATCGTTCGAGCAGTAAAATCCCATCTCGGCGGCTCCAGACCTAGAAAGTGCGTCTGCACCACGTTCCAGCAGGCTCCCCTGCCTAGAGTCATAGGAGCATACCTGAGGTATCCTCTGACGGCGGGGATCATCAGGTTGCGCGTAGCTCGTCGAACGAGAGGCGAGGTCTTTATCGCGCGTTTAATGGCTCTTTTGTCCAGCTTGGCTGCTCCGGTGCATTCGGCAGTGGTCGAATGGTCGGGACCGTCACGCTCAGCAGTGGACGGCTCCGGCCGATGGATCTATCCACAATACTGACCAGCGTAGCCCGGGCGGCATCCCAGAGTCGTGAGAATCCCAGGATGAGGCTACGGGTTCTCGCGCGCCAGTCCCACGGGGCACGCATGGCTAGCCCGATAGCATGCTTGCCCCACATCCAGCTCAGAGGCTTGCGATGTCTCGCAACTACAGAGCGGGGAAATCGGTGCAGGCGGTAGAACTTATCCTGCAGATCGCATAAAAATTCGGCACCGGAAAGCACCTGCTCGGGGGGCAAAGCGGGAAAATGCCCCGGTGGTGTCGACAAGAAGGCTTTGAACCCGGAGAGCAAATACCGCTGGTCATTATGGCATGCGCCATCGTAAGTGTGGTTGGCGACCATGGCGATATTCCTTAGGGAGATGATCTCGCCGGAACGAATCTGCTCCGGCGCGTGCTGGAACGAAGTCGCGCCCGGATGCCTGCGCCAGAGAAGCAGTTTATCGGGAAGGTTAGCCACTCGATGACACATAGCCAGGCGCGAAAAAGGGTCGTACGCCTCAGAGTATCGGAACGCCGGGTCCTCGCTGTAACCGCCTGTCTCCAGCAGTGCGCTGCGCCGGACCATAACGCTCGAGTAATGGAAGGCATCACCAACAAACAGCAATCGCCACTTGATATCGATTTCTTCGCACGGCAGCGGAAATTCGGCATAGGGGATGCCGTCGTCGTCAATCAGTGTGGCGGCCGATCCCAGGACCGCAACCTCTGCGTGGGATTCCAAAAAATCCACCTGGGTTTGAAGACGCTGCGGCAGCGAAATATCATCGTGGTCTTGTAGGGCGATGTATTCTCCGCGGGCGACGGCGAGTCCACGGTTGGTGGCTCCGGCGATTCCCAGGTTTCGCTCATTAGTTAGGACGACTAGGCGCTCATCCTTGTACTCAGCAAGCGTGTGGGCCGTGCTGTCTGTGGAACCGTCGTTAATGACGATTAGTTCGAGATCGGTAAATGTCTGGTCGAGGATGCTGTCGATAGCGTGACGCAGAAATCGCTCCCCGTTCCACGTGGGCATGATCACAGACACAACCGGTGTGATGGGGGGGGGACCCTGATTCATGCAGCCTCTGCGATGCTACTCACTTAGTGCCTTCCCAAGCGACTCGGCAAAAGCACCTCACGCTGAGCATTGCGATATGGATACGCGAGCGCAAGTCCCAGCAAGAACGGAAGGCCAATGCAATGGCGTGCTTGCCCCAAGTCCAGTTCAATCGTTTGCGGAGTCGACTCGCCGAGCGACCGGAAACGTCGTAGTTACGGCAAAAAGTCTCGAAGATGTTGTCCAGGAATCGCAGCCCGGAGATGATCTGCTTGGGGGGCAATGCTGGCAGCGAACCCGCGGGTGTGCAGAGAAACGCTCGGCTCCCCTCGAGAAGATACTGCTGATCCAGGCCGACGGGAGTGCGGTCGTCATGCTGAAACAGTGCGCGGATGTTGCGCAGCGAGGTGAATTCACCGGCTCGCAGTTGATCTTGATCGTGCGTTATCGAGGTCGCGGCTGGATGCCTTCGCCATCGGACGAGACGTTCATCGAGATTTGCAACGCCGTACCGCATCACTGTGCGCGAAAGTAAATCGTAGTCGGACGCGACGTTTAGGTCGGAATCTGCCGAGTATCCACCTATTTCACACATTACTTTACGTCGCACGACGACACTGGTGTGCCTTATCGGACAGCGGAACAGCGTCTCCCATTTCAATTCCATATCTTCTTCGGGCTCGCGGTAGTTGTCGTAGGCTATGCCGTTCTCGTCGATTAGTTCCGCGGCTGATCCTACCAGCGCGATTTCGGGATGGGTGTTGAGAAAATTTAGTTGGGTTTGAAAGCGGTGGGGGAGGGAAATGTCGTCGTGGTCCTGCAGGGCGATGTATTCGCCGCGGGCGGCAGCGAGTCCTCGGTTGGTGGCGGCGGCGATTCCCAGGTTTTGTTTGTTGGTTAGGACGGTGAGGCGAGTGTCTTTGAACTCGGAGAGGATGTGGGGGGTGTTGTCGGTTGAGCCGTCGTCGATGATGATGAGTTCGAAATTGGGGAAGGTTTGGTTCAGAATGCTTTCGATGGCGGGGCGGAGGAAGCGTTCACCGTTGTAGGTGGGCATCACTACGGAGATGGCTGGGGTAGTATGAGACTCCCGGCTTAGGTTGCTACTTATGGATGATGCCGATGCCATAGCCGTCCTGTTCCGGGTCCTCGATGAATTCTGAGGTCTTGTGCTTAGTTCTGATCTCTTCCCAAAACACTGGCACGCCGCCAGTGTAATGGACTGTGGGCTTGCCATAGCGGGTGCGGGAATCGGGAACAATGTCATGCAAAACGATCAAACCGCCGGGGCGCACCAGCGGGCTGTAGTTGGCGAAGTCGGCCTTCACCCCTTCGTAGGAGTGGTCTCCGTCGATGAAAAGCAGGTCGAGCGGGTGGCCGCTTAAAAGTGATTCCACTCGAGCCAGAGTTTTGGGTGTGCTGGAGTCTCCGCGAATGCAGACGATCCGTTGCTTGTTGCTGCCGAAGCGGGCGTGAACCAGACAGCGCTCGAAGGACAAACCGAGATCGACGCTTAGCAAGAGCGCGTCGGGGTGGCAGACCTTGGTTAGCAGAAACAGGGTTCCTCCGGAGGCGGTGCCGATTTCGCACACGTAGCGCGGAGGATCATGGCGCAAGCTCTCTAGCAGGCCGGTGATTTCGCTGCGTTGCTGGATGGCGCCGAATGTCTTGTGGCTGCGAATCAGGTCGACTTGTTCTTCCAACGATTGACATGCAGCCGCCTCCCGGCGCAAGAGTGCGAAGTCTCGTCGCAAATTTCTGTAGCTGCGGTAGCTGTTGAGGCTGAATGCGAGACGGTCGGCGGCGGGCTTAGGCAATGCCTTGCGCGCAATGCGTCCGGTGAGGGTCATGCTGGGCTCACCTCGGTGGTTATGTGCCACTGCGATTTCACCAGCACGGCGCCGAGATCCTGGGGCGGCATGCGTCCGGTGCCGAAGTAGTCGGAGGCGTGGACATCGAAGCAGGCAACGTTCGCGACCAGGTCGAGGCACCAATCGTAGGTTGTGCCGGCGCAGATCGACATGGAATAGCGTCCCGGGAGAAGGCAAAGGTCGGGAATGGTGCAAACTGCGGTTACCGGGCGATCCAGCGCGGGAAAGTCGGTTGGTGAATACTGGCTGCTTACGGTGAAAATGCGGCGGCCCAGGCTGTCGTCGATTCCGACAAAGAAAATTGGATCGGGCACGGGGAAGGCGGAATCCAGGTCGAACTCGAGCACCATGTCGTCGCCGGAGAGATAGGCAGTGGTGGCGGCTCCCGCGCCGTTTTTCAGGCGCAGCTCGGAAAAAATATTGGCCTTGCCGGAGCGAGGAACCGCGGGAGAGCGCAGATCGATGACGCCGCCGTTGCTTTGCTTCTCGAATCCGTCGAGATAGAGGCGCGTAACCTCGAGCGGATTGCCGTCGCTGACGGAGCGGCCCTGCTCCAGGAGAATGGCTCGCGAACAGAGGGCGTGAATCGCGGCCATGTTGTGGCTGACCATCAGGACGGTGCGGCCGTGGCGGGCGACCTCGCCCATCTTTCCCAGGCATTTTTTCTGGAATTGGGTGTCCCCGACGGCGAGGACTTCGTCGATGATCAGGATTTCTGTCTCCAGGTGGGCCGCCACTGCGAATGCGAGGCGAACATACATGCCGCTGGAATAGCGTTTGACTGGAGTGTCGATGAACTTCTCGACCTCGGAGAAGGCTACGATTTCGTCGAACTTGCGCGCGATCTCGGTTTTCTTCATTCCCAGGATTGCGCCGTTGAGGTAAATGTTATCGCGGCCAGTGAGCTCAGGATGAAAGCCGGTGCCGATTTCGAGCAGTGAACCGACGCGACCCCAGATATCGGCCTGGCCGCGCGTGGGTTCGGTGACGCGGGAAAGGACTTTTAGCAGTGTGCTCTTGCCAGCGCCGTTGCGGCCGACGATGCCGACCGCTTCTCCACGGTGGATTTCGAACGAGACATCCCGCATGGCCCAGATCGTGGATTTCTCTCGATGACCGTTTTTCGAGCCGCTCAAGACCGCACGCGCACGGCGGAAAGGCGAAGTGATGGCGTCGGTGACTACCTCGCGCAGCGCCTTGTAGCTTTCGCGCTCACCAATGCGGTATTGCTTGGCAAGCCCGTCGCAGCGGATGGCTAGGGTGCTCATCGGCTAAACCACATCGGCGAAGGTCTTCTCCATACGCCGGAAATAATAGAGTCCGCCGACTAAAACCACGCCTGTGACCAGGATCGAAACTCCGAGCATCGGACCCGGCGCCGGAGCCCTCCGCAGCAAGGCCCAGCGGAAACCTTCGATGACGCCTGCCATGGGATTCAGTCCGTAGAGCGGCCGCCAGCGGGCTGGAATCAAAGTGCTTGGGTAAACCACGGGCGAAGCAAACAGCCAGAACTGCACGATGAATGTCAGGGTGTGGCGTACATCGCGATACTGCACGTTGAGCGCGGAAAGCCACAGTCCCACCGCAAGAGCCGTCGCCATTGTGAAGAGTACGAACAGAGGCAAGGTCAAAACAGCCCAAGTGGGCGTGACGTGATACCAGATCACCATGCCGATTACGAGCGAGAACGCGATGGTGAAATCGACTAATCCCGCCAGCACACTGGCGAACGGAATGACCAGTTTTGGAAAGTAAACCTTAGTGATGAGGCGCTCGCTCAGAACCACGCTGTTGCTGGATTCGGTGAGCGCATAGGCAAAGAGCTGCCACGGGACGAGGGCCGTGTAGGCGAATAGCGGATAGGGAATGCCATCGGACGGAACCTTGGCGAGGCGTCCGAAGAATATCGTGAACACAATCATGCTCAACAGCGGCTGAATAATAGCCCATGCCGCGCCCAGCACGGTTTGCGTGTAGCGGACCTTGATGTCTCGCCAGGCTAGAAAAAACAGAAGCTCACGGTAATGCCAGAGCTCCTTCAGATCCAAACTAACCCAGCCGCGGGAGGGGCGTATGACGGTGTGGGGGAGTTCGGCGCTAAACGCCATTGCCGGCACCACGCGAGACTGCGTACCCGCGGAAACCATGGACTCTCCCATCACCTGATCCAGTGCTCGATAGTGCTGCAAACCTCAGAAGTATATGCCAGGAGTCCACGACACGCGCGTTTTTCAGCAGGCTGAATTGCCCCATGACGCAAGATTCTGCCGCAAAAGCGCAAATGCCCGCCCAAAGCCATAGAAACTGCTCTCGAACCGCAAAGAAAGGTGCTAGAATTCGATCCGCCCGGAGCGGGTACTCCGTTCCTCCCCCTAGATCCTGCCCCACCGGTCAATCACGGGAGTGATGTCGATGTCGTCGCAGCACCAGCTGAAGCCCTCTTCTCAGCTTCGAGAAATGGAACCAGCCGACCCGCTGCTCATCAATGGGAGTGGCCCATCCTACGGCCCGCCGTTCGGTGAACAGAGTGCGGTGCTGTACTACTGGCAGATTTTGCGCAAGCGCCGGTGGTATGTGCTGGGCACATTGGCCGTGGTTCTCGGGATCTCAGCCATCATCAGTCTGGCTTCCACCCGGATATACGAGGCGTCTTCGAAACTTGCAATTTTCCCGGAAAGCGCGAGCCCTGTGGACTTCAAGGATGCGGGGACCGGCTCTTCTCCCGGCGACAACGATCTCGCCTTGCAGACACAGGCCTCGATTCTGTTAAGTGATACCTTGGCCCTCAAAGCCATCGACACAATGCATCTGGATCGCGATCCCAGATTCACCCGTAAGACTTCACCTGGGCCGACGCCTGACATAGCCAAAAACGCGCCGGACACCATGGCACTCTTGCGGCAATTTCGCGGGGGATTGAAGGTCGAGCCGGTTCCCGGGACTCGAATCGTTCTGGTCAACTACTCTGACCCGGATCCCCGTCTCGCTGCCGATATTGTTAACACGTTGGTCCAGACCTTCATTGAGGCGAACGTAAGAACCAGATACGAGTCGGCCACACAGACCGCGGAGTGGCTTTCGAAGGAACTTTCCGATCTCAGGGTTAAGGTAGAAGCCTCTGAAGAAAAGCTGGTGCGCTATCAGAGAGAGCACGGAATTCTCGGCATCGACGAGAAACAGAATATTGTGACGGCGAAGCTGGACGAGTTGAACCGTGAGTTGACTGCGGCCGAAGGAGACCGCATTCACAAGGAATCGAATTACAAATTTGCGATGTCCGCGGATCCTGCTGTTTCAGAAAAAACTGTCCCCGTAGGGAACAGTCCCCTGCTTGATAGGCTCCTCGAAAAAGAAGGGGACCTCGAAACCCAATATGCGCAGCTGACTACGCAATTTGGCTCGGGCTATCCAAAAGTTGCGGAACTGAGCAATCAATTGAAGGAACTGCGTGCAGAAATTGCCGGCGAAGAGATACGGGCGCGGCACAACCTGCGCGATGAATACCTCACCGCCGTCCAGCGCGAGAAGATGCTAACCGCCGCCATGGAGCAGCAGAAACAAGAGGCGAACAAGCTGAATGAGAGTGCGATCGAGTACTCGGTCTTGAAGCGTGACGCCGACTCCAACCATCAACTCTACGACAATCTGTTGCAAAAGCTAAAGGAAGCCGGGATTGCGGCGGGCCTGCGCTCCAGCAGCATTCGCGTGGTTGACGTCGCGCAGATCCCGGACCTTCCAGTCAGTCCACACGTGCCCAGAAACCTTGCGTTCGGCTTTTTATTAGGTTTGGGTGGGGGCATCGCGCTGGCTCTGGTGCTGGAGAATCTTGACACCACGGTCAGGGACATGGAGGAAGCGAAGGCCATCTGCACCCTGCCAGCGTTAGGAATGATTCCGCTGCAGAGTTCTCTCGCCAACGGTTATCGAAACAAAACCTTGGGCGCACTTACTGGATCGAATGGCAACCCTCTCTCCTTGATTGCATATGCCCGGCCCAGGTCGCCAGCAGCGGAATCTTTCCGAGCGCTGCGAACCTCCATTATTCTCTCCAGCTTTGGCACACCTCCGCGTGTGATCCTGGTGACCAGTTCCTTGCCGAAAGAAGGAAAAACGACGGTCAGCGCGAATTCTGCGATCGTACTCGCGCAGCGTGGAAGCCGGGTTCTGCTCGTAGATGGCGACCTGCGCGAGCCTGCGATAGCCAACATGTTCGGAATCACCCACAATGCTGGTCTAGGCACAATTATTGATGGCCGTTATCGTTTCGAGGATGTCGTGGTTCGGGTTCCTCACATTCCGAACTTGAGTATCCTGTCGTCGGGAGCGGTGACTTCGCAGCCAGCCGAACTGTTGGGTTCAAGCAAGATGAAGGAATGCATCGCGCGCTGGCGCAGCGAATTCGACTACGTGATTATCGACACTCCCCCGTGCCTTTCCTTCACTGATGCAGTATTGCTGTCGCGGGAGGCTGATGGCGTGATTCTGGTGGCGCGCTGGGGACAAACTACCAAGGCCGCTCTGCGAGCCGCTTCCGAACTAATGCTTCAAGTAAATGCCAACATGATTGGGCTCGTTTTAAACGCATACGATCTTAACGCAGCACCATTCGACCGTGCATTCCGCTCGGAATACTATACGAAAACAGCATAGCCCTCGGACCTCCGATCACTCGCGGGACCCAATCGGCAACATTTGGGAAGGTTCTGAGAGTGTTTCGATCGGACGCTCTTCGCGAAAGGAATGGGAGAGCCCGCACCCGGGTCACTTCAAGGGATGCATTCAGGAGACACTATGGACGGGATTCGGGGAATGAAGGGAACGACGGTGATTGAGGTTTCTGCGTCGAACCGGGCGGCTCTGCGTCATTAGCGAGCGTTCGACTTCCGCGGGAGTGAAGCGATTGTAGTGCCACGGGCGGTTAACGTCTTCTACCGACATCCCCGCCGTTGGTATCAATTATATACAGCGGTAACTACATTAGCGGGGGAGGGACGCTGTTCCTGAGCTCGCGCAGAATTCCTCATCTTTGGCCGAACCCAAAGAACCGCCCTTAGCCCTGGGGTATCCGAATCGATGGTTCAAAGAACCGTTTCAACTTCAAGAATGGTTTTTCAAGCAGATTCCAAGACACGTTTGTTCGTGAGGAGCCGGATTGGGCGCCACGTTTCACGACTCACCTTCTCGGGAAATACCCTGCAGCGCGATCTCGGTATAGCACAATACGTAGCACACCGTTGGGCGATTCGAATTCAGCAACATACAGCGGCGTCATGGGTCTTATAGGGGCAATCGCCCGAGGTCATCTGCCATCTTTCGGGGAGTACGCCACAAAGGGACATGCTTTGGCTAGGACTGGTGGAATTCTGTGAACTTCGGGCAGACTTAGCCTTGGCCGTGGTCCCCTTTGCGGCGTCGTTCGTCCGGCTGACGCTCTGACACATCAGATACAAAACTCTCGAGAATGAACTCTATTTGCTTATTCAGGGATCTGTGTTCATGCTTGGCAAGATCAGCGAGCCGATCCTTCAGACCCTGCCGAATTCTGAGCAGCAACGCAGTACTACGCTCTGGCATTCTCTGACCACTCCTGTTTACACGTAACGCCTCCTTTGGTGAAATGATATCTTTATGATATCATTTAGATATCACAAGGAGGGACTCTAACATGTCTCGCGGTGGACCTAAGACAAAGCTAATACGTGACAACGTGCGCACAGTCAAGAAACTTTATCCCCTGGTCACCAATTCACAAATGCTGGTTCTTCGAGATATGACCCGTACACTGCACCTCTCAGTTCGAGTCGGTGACTTGCTCATGCTGGACGGTAGATGGTACGTCACTCATTCCGGATTGCTCCGACTTGCTCAAAGGCGGAAGTGTTCCAGCATAAAAACACAATTGGTTGAAAACGTTTCGAATCCCAGCGAGGGCCGTTGGGTTTTTAAGGCAATTGTTCTCAAACCGGGATCTCAGAGCTTCGTAGGATACGGCGATGCCGACCCCTCCAATGTTTCGTACATGGTCCAAGGCGCCGAAATGCGCGTTGCCGAAACTCGCGCTGTCAACCGCGCCTTGCGTAAAGCCTACGGCATCGGCATCTGCTCCGTTGAGGAAATCGGTTCTCTCACGGAGCGATCTACATCCTCTCCCCAATCCGAGAAACTTCCTCCACAACCTGCCAATGGAAACTATGGGGGGCGAACAGTTCGTGACCACCTTTGCCAACTTATTCGACAGCATCAGCTCGACGCCACCTTGGTCAAGTTGTACGCCACCGATTTTTGCGGAGTCAAGACCCTTCGCGAAGCCACTCGCGAGCAGGTCGAAGGCTTCGTAGCACACTTGGCCGATTGGGCCGAGAAAGACCGCGAGGCCCTACTCTGCCAGCTCAACAGTTATCCCAGTTCGAAGGAAGGTGCCGCATGAGACGACGAATCCAAGGCTTGCATGAGGCCGATCAATCCGCTGCAGCTCAAGTTCGCGATGGTTTGCTGTTCGTTCGCGTCGATCGGGCTCAGCATCGATGGGATGCACGAAAACCGTTCTATATCCTTCGCTTCTCGATCCTCGAACCCAAAGAACTCACTGGACACTCGATTGCCGGCCGCCTCTATTGCATGCCCAGGGCGCTGTGGAAACTCAACTGGTTTCTGCGTGATTTCGGTTACGACTCCGAACTGCTCGGACGGGATGAGATCGACGAAAAAAGCTTGATCGGGCTCCGCGGGGTTGTGAAAATCAGCCACGCGATCGTAAACGGCAGTTCCCTGCTCAATCTCGACGCCTTTGCGCCTGCTGTTCAGTGGGAACGACTTTCGAGCGCATCACCCGCGACCCTCGCTGTATGGGAGGCATCAAAGTGACCTACAGCTACACTCAAATCAGTCAGTATCTAACCTGCCCCCGACGATATCGCCACCGCTACCTCGATGGCTGGCAAGAAAAAGATACTCGGGCAGCGATGCTCTTCGGGCGCGCCTTCGAACAAGCTTTATCCTCCTATTTCTTACGCAAAGACGCTGCAGCAGTATTATTCCGCGAATGGTCGCTCTGCCAAAATCAAGGTTTGCACTACTCGAAGGGCGACACCTGGGATCGGATGCTCCAACAAGGCGTACAACTCCTGGACAGATTCTGCCAGGACGATCGCATTCGTATTCGCCAGCCGCGCCGCGAAATGCAGATGAAGTTCACGAGACCAGTCTCTGGAAACAATGATTTCGTGGCCTACGTTGATGCGATCGGCAAGCTGGATGGAGAACGCTGTCTGATCGAGTGGAAAACCACATCGAGCCGCTACGCGGAGGAACCGGACGGGTTGCTGGCACTGGATCCGCAACTGGTTTGCTATTCGTGGATGACGGGGATTTCTCAAGTCGCCCAGATTGTGTTCGTCCGCAAGCGATTGGTCGAGGTTCAATACTTACGCACGACAATCACCGATGAACAGCGTCGCGAATTCTGCCAGCTGGCAGAAGATACGATTGGGCGAATCGAGTCCGCCCAGTTCTTGCCACACAGCGGAGTTCGTTTTCCGCAAAATCCCTGCAGCAGCTGCCCTTATGTCGGGCTCTGCCTCGGGAAACCGCAGACTGCCGAAACGCGTCTCGTGCGACGCCCGGGAGCAGAAAGTCTTGATTGGCTTGACGAGCTTGCTTACTAGGAATCCGCCTGTGCTGCCGAAGCTGAACCATCGAAGAGCGCTCTTTGTGCTTACGAAGATCGACGAGATTCTGTCGTGGGAAAAGAAGAACGAGGCAGAACGCGACACGCGCTTCGTCGAACTTGGGCGCTACTTGTGCGAAGTTCGCGCGGGGCAATACTGGCGAGTCGAGAAGCTGGCATCGTTCGACGATTTCCTCACACGACGATTCCCGGAATCGAGAAGGAAAGCCTACTACCTGATGTCGATCCACGAGCACCTGCCACCACAGGCGAGGAAGGAGCTGAAGGAAGTCGGCTGGACCAAGGGGATCGAGTTAGCGAAACTAGCACGCAGGGACGGTCAGGACTTCGATTGTGCAACCTGGTTGCACAAGGCCCGCGAGATGCCGAAAGAGCAGTTCAAACACGAAGTCGAAAAAGAACTCACCGGGCTAGACAGCGAAGCGACCGAAATCGTCTATTTCAAGTTCTACAAGAGCCAGATCCGGGTTATCGAGCAGGCAATCGAGACAGCTGCACTAATGCTTGGAACCGACAAATCACGAGGATATTGCCTGGAGATGATCTGTGCGGATTTTCTGGCCGGCGCCAACCTCGAGTCTGGCGACTCAAATGTTCTGTTCTGTTCGGTCCTGCGGTTGTTCAAGTTCCTTCCGCGCGATGCACAAAAGACGTTTCTCGATCATGCGGAGAAAGCTTCGTGAATAGAGTGCGACCAAAGCACCCGCGCCTTCGCCTGAACTGCGAATTGTACGACGAGCTTCGCAATCAAGTTCTCCGCAGGGATAGCTGGAGATGCCAGTCGTGCGGCACAATGTCCAATCTTGAGGTCCACCATAAGGAATTCCGCAGCCAATCCGGGGATGATTCGGAGCAGAACCTGATTACGCTTTGTTCTGGATGCCACACGGTTGTGCATCGCAGTTGAGCAGTAGTGTAGAGTGAAGGACCCGACGCTGATTGAGACACCCTTGTAAAGCCTGGCGGCTTGGCGTCGTTAGTGTGTGGGAGCGAATTGGGCGAGCTTAGCGAGCTCGCCCTTAATAACTTTTCCGGTGGGTGTGAGGGGCATGAAAGGAACCAGCAGAATGTGTGACGGCCGCTTGTAGGGCGCGAGATGTTGCGCGGCGTGTTGCGCGAGTTCGGCCTCCGAAGTTGGCGAGGACGGCAAGAGTTGCACGAAAGCAATGACTTCCTCGCCACCTTCCGTTCCCCCGACAGATCGGCCAATAACCGCGGAACGAACGACGGCGGGATGTGAGTTCAGCACCGCCTCGACTTCCGCCGGGTAGACATTTTCTCCGAAACGAACGATCAATTCTTTGGTGCGGCCGACAATAAAGAGATATCCGTTTTCCAGTCGGGCCAGGTCGCGAGTGTTGAACCATCCGTCACGATTGACGGCTGCAGCCGTTTCCTCCGGCGCGTGATAATAACCTTTCATCACATTCGGTCCGCGCACCCATAGTTCTCCGACTTCTCCGTCAGCCACTGGATTTTGATCAGTCCCGACTAATCGAACTTCGACTCCCGGCAGAACCTGACCCACCGACGTATCGGTCCGATGTTCTCCCACTTTTGCCTGGGAGATGTTGGGAGAGCATTCCGTGACTCCGTATCCGTTGTGCAGCGCAAGGCCAAACAGCTTTTCCACCTGCGATTTCACTGCGGCCTCAAGCGGTGCGCCCGAAGATGAAATGATGCGAAGATCGGGAAACCTGAGCGTCGTCAATCCCTTCAAGTTGGCGTAATCCGCCAGTAGAGAGAACATCCCAGGAGCGCCTAACACGACGGTCAGCCGCTGTTTCTCAAGAGTCGCGAGAGCCGCAACCGGGTCAAAACGAGGAGCTAGATACAAAGTCGCACCACTCAGCAACGAACCCAAAAAAACGACCGAGAGACCGACGGCATGCGACATTGGCAACACGCCATAGAGCCGGTCATTTGGAGTGAGGGATCGAATCTTGGCTGACACCGCGGCGATGAACAAAAGATTTCGGTGCGTCAGCATGACGCCCTTCGGCAGCCCCGTAGTACCGGACGTGTAAATCAGCGCAGCGACGCGTTGCGCAACATCGATATCAATTGGTTCCGCTTCGACTCCTTCGTTGAGCGGTCCAATGGCAATCTGACCGATGCTTGGCGCTTCCTGGGTTATCGCGCCATGCCGTTTCGCATGCTCGCGAGCATGCGGCGACACGCTGGTGGTGTAAATAACCCGTCGCGCGCCACAGTGATCTCGGATCTCATCGATCTCGCGCGCCGAAAGACGTGCGTTCACCAGCACCGGCCACGCATCGAGATTCGCCAGGGCTAGCAGAATCGCCACGAATGCGCGGCAATTCTCGCAGACGATCATCACTCGATCACCGGCGCGCACTCCCGAATCTCGAAGCCAGCGGTCAGTGTCGGAGATTGCAGACGCGAGTTCTCTATAAGTCCATGTGCCGGATGCTTCCACCAGCGCCGCTCGCTCTGGCTGGCGCTCGGACCATAGCTGGATGATGTCGCTAATGCGTTCAGGAAGATTCCTTAAGAGCTCAGCGACGCTATCGTGGATTATTTCCGACATGGCAGGATCGTAATGTGAATCAAGCGACGGACTCGCGGTCCGCGGTTACCGATGGCTCGCAGCCCGGCTCGGCCGCACCCTGCGCCCGGCGCATCCAAATCTCCCGCCAGTAAGCAAATTCGCCGCGCGGACAGCCACCAAAAGCTACACAGGCGCATCCGCAAAGCGACCCTTCGAGAAACACCGTGTTGCGCAGTTGCCGCATCTCCCCGGTACCATCCACGATAATCTTCTCAGGCCTGCGCTCCACTCGGTGGCGCTCGCCACACATCTGTCCCATGAGCGGTGTGAAGTACAACCCGCGGTTGTGAGCTCTCTCATCCAAAGTTTTACTGATGCTGTCTACAGATTTGATGTCGATCCATTCGCCAGACCGCAGATTCAAGCTTTCTACCGGCGTCGACTTTTGACTTCCATGGGCATACGGACCCAGAAACAGCTTACGAATTCTCCAGAACACCCAAATACTGACGCGCTTAGCCATTTCAGCCACGCCACAATTGCCCGAGCGAAGTTCGTCGAAGCACTTACCGAAACGCTCATAGCGCGATAACTCGTTGGTTGCGTTCAGTATTTCGCTGGCCTGACAAAAGTAAGTTTTTGGACTGGTGGACGTCTTAAGCCGGGCTCGCAACTGTTTATGACTTTCGGGATCCACTTTCGTTTGGATCGGGCTCGACTCGTCGACTCTGCGCAGCCACGCCTCGCGCCAGAAAATCGTACACGCTTTCTGACAGCCATCGTGCGCGCTACCGGAACAACGCAATCCATCGAGGAGGACAACATCCTCCGCAGGAAATTTCCGCATCCCGGAACTGGTTCCGTAGTAGCAGGTTTTCACAACGCGCTTAGAGACACGAAATCTTCCTCCGCAGAACTCCACCATCTCCGGCATGAATGGCAGCCGATCCAGGGTGCCATCGGCATCCAGGGTCTGCAGGATTTCTGCTGGAGACTTTACTTCAACAAAGTCGCCAGGGCGGAGGTTGGTGGTTACTGCGCTCATATTTGTTTCAGCGCTTCCACTAATAGGCTTAATTTGTACTGCGGTCCAAAGCATCACAGCGGCGATTTGCCCGATAGTCCCACGATTCGAAGCAGCTTTTTCCAGGCCTTCAGGCAAAGTCCTAACGGCGGCCACATGGTTTCCCGCAGAATAGCGACCTTGCGAATATTGTCCGCGACGCGCCAAGTGGCCGTCGTGCCGGCAGGAAAAAATCCTACTTCTCCAGCCCCGAATCGGCGCTCTTCGCCATTCTCGAGAAGCAAAAAGGCTTCGCCAGAAATGACCAGGATGGTCTCGTCCTGGCCGTAATGCCAGCGGAACCGTCCTGCGGTGCAATCCCACACAACAACACTCGACGTCCAGTCACGGCTTCTCACCAGATTCTTGCTGCGAGCAATTGGTGCTCCGCTCAAGATCCACTCTTGGGGAATGGGCTCTAGGCTCAGTTCGACATTTGCCGGTACGGCCATGACAATCGATTTCAATAAAGCACTCTCGGGTTGGCCGTTACTCGCATGCTCCGCAGAAACGTCGGACGATAATGAAACTACTTTTGACACGTGGCTCCTTTTCCTAAGTCAGTACTGAACGTTTTCGTGAAGTTTGATTGTAGGCCGCCGCCATCGCGGGAAATGCTGATACGTCCGCCCTTTTGGTCACCAGATAGTGCAGCCAGTTCCGATAAATGCTCGTGGCGGACGGCAGCCAAGTGTTCCGCAAGGTGTCGACTAGAGCAGCTTCGGGAAAGCCTTCCATCAATTCTTCTCGCCGATCAGCTAGAACAAGGTCTCGAAAATTGGTCAGAAGGCTGGTGGCTGCGTTATCGAAATAACCGTTCGGCATGGAAGGGTACGTCTCTCTTTCCCTCCGCAGAAACCGCTTTATATCCCTGCGGTATTCTTTCAGCAGAGTCTGGGCGCTATATTCCGGATGACCTTGAAAGTGTACGAACAGGCTGCGCTTTTTCTTTTTAACGAACGTATCCACGCCACCTTCGGCAGATTGAGTCAGCACGACGTAGCCACATGCGGTCACCGCATCCGCTCGCACTTCGTTCCATCGCGAATGCGGGAAACGTACGCAGCCCCCGGTAGCGCCGGTCAGTTGATGGCTCCCAGTCCTTGTGAAATCAAACACACCAAATTGCTTGTCGCTCAGCGGACAGCGCTCGATCCCATCGCTATGGAGCACGCCAGCGTGTGCCGCCAGGCACGACAATACCGTCGAGGCGGTGTTGCTTTCCGCCCAGTCCAGAACGCTCGTCAGCGCAGACCAGTAGGGTTCATTCCGCAGATTGCGCTGCCGCGGCTCGGTTCCAGTCATAATCACACCGTCGAACCGGCTGTTCAACAAATCGTCAGTACTGAAGTAAAAGCTGCGCAGATGCTGTTGTCCTCGTTCTTCACGAGGAACCCCGGACAGCGAATGGAGTTTCAGGAACACGGGAACGTCTCCGGCCGCGGCATCCAGCAGTTCGAAAAATTGCATTTCGGTGTCTTCGAGCGCCGGGTCTGGCATATTGTTGATGAATGCGATCCTGACACAGTCCGCGCCCGTGCCATAACTTTCGATCGACGTTGACGCGGGCACGCGCTTTTTCGCGGCCCACCGAGGCGGTACTTGGCCTCCATCAATGATCAATGGCATGACATCCTCCCCATCTTACGTCTCCGACTCACGATCCAGCTTTCTCCAGCGCCTGCCCAAGATCCTCAAGAATGTCGTCGATATGCTCGATGCCCACGCTGAGCCGAATCATCTCCGGCGTGACGCCTACCTTTGCCTGCTCCTCCGGTGTGAGTTGCCGGTGCGTAGTCGACGCCGGATGGCACGACAATGATTTGGCATCGCCCATGTTCACCATGCGCTTGAACAGGCGGAAAGCGTTGAAGCACTTCCGGCCGCCCTCATAGCCGCCCTTCACTCCATAGGTCAGCAGCGAGCAGAAGTTCGAGCCCAGGTATCGATGCGCCATCGGATAGAGCGGATTGTCAGGAAACCCGACGTAGTTCACCCAATCCACCATAGGATGAGCGCGCAAAAATTCCGCGACCTTGCGAGCGTTCTCCACATGGCGCTCTACGCGCAGGGCCAGCGTCTGAATCCCCTGCAAGAACAAAAATCCATTAAACGGAGAAAGCGTGGCCCCTGTATTTCTCTGACAAACAGTCCGGCAGCGCGCAACAAACGCCGCATCTCCGTAATGATCGACATAGACCACGCCGTGATAGGCGATCTCCGGCCGATTGAACATGTAAAACTTTTCGGGATACTGTCGCCAGGGAAACTTCCCGCTATCCACAATCATTCCGCCGATGCTGGTGCCGCCACCTCCGACGAATTTCGTCAACGAATGCACCACTACGTCGGCGCCATATTCGATGGGCCGCAACAAAATCGGCGTGGCCACGGTGTTATCGACCACCAAAGGCACACCGTGTTTGTGTGCCACTCGTGCCAATCCTTCGATGTCGGCAACGTTTCCCGCTGGGTTGCCCACACTCTCGCAATAGACCGCGCGGGTATTCTCGTCGATCAATTTCTCCACATCTTCGGGGCGATCCGTAGCCGCAAAACGTGAACAGATTCCCCGCTTCGGGAAGATGTGAGCCAGCAGCGTATAAGTTGCGCCATACAATTGCGGTGTAGAAACGACGTTGTTCCCCGCCTCGGCAATATTGATAAGCGAATACTCAATCGCCGCCATCCCCGAGCTGACGCTAAGCCCTTCGACACCGCCTTCGATGGCCGCCATACGCTTCTCGAGCACCGTGTTCGTGGGATTGCCGATCCGGGTGTAGATGTTCCCCTGGACTTCGAGATTAAAAAGGGCAGCCCCGTGTTCCGCGCTATCAAACTCGAAAGCGACCGTCTGGTAAATCGGCACGGCGACGGCCTTCGTTGTGGGATCGCCGTCGTATCCTGCGTGAATCGCGAGCGTCTCTCGCTTCATCTGTGCATCAGCCTTTCAAAACGCGATCGACGTCCTACTCTGCTGTGGTCGCAACTTTAGTCACTGCACGAGGTACTGGACTGCGCGCTAACGCTTTCGCCATGGTTTGTGTGAGACGGCGAGCAGCGAATCCAGCTCCAAAGGCAAACCGCATTACCGGCCCAAAACTGTTTGCGGCTGCAACTCCCACAAAGTAAATGCCGGGCACAGACGACTCAAAGCTCGACGACAGCACCGGGCTGCCCCCGACCGTCTTCAGCTGCGAACGAATTTCCAGGCTAAGGAATGTCAGCCGTTCCAGATTCACCTTGTAGCCGGTCGCCGCAATGACGTGCTCGGTCATAATCTTCCGCTCACTGCCGTCGGCTGCCTGGACGCTTAAATGCACTTTGCCGTTCTGAGCCACAGCAGTTCGCGGCGTGCACCCGAGATGCAGCGGCACTTTCCCCATCACCTTGTCGCGAATGAACCATCCCCCGGACGGACCCAGGGTTCTACGAACGGCTTCCACTCGAAGACGCTCAGGCAAATAGTGAAAGGCCAGCGGCGAGTTCGCAAAGAATCGTGAGCGCATGCCAGGACCAAGGCCAGACTGCGGATGCCTAACCTGCTGCCAGCGCGAGCGCGGCTTGCCCGTGGGCCGGCTGTGAAACTTCAGTTCCTGCCTCCGGCTGACGAGCTCCACATGGGCGCCGGCTTCACGTAGCAATCCTGCCAGATCCAAGGCGGAAGATCCGCCACCGATTACCACGACATTGCGGCCACGAAACGGCTCGAGCTCGTGATGGCGAGCGCTATGAGAGAGAAATTCCGCCGGGAGATGCGCCAGAGTTTCGGGAACGTAGTCGAAGTGAGTAATGCCTATCGCTAACACTACCGACCGGGCTTGAATCCTTTCTCCATCCTCGAGCTGCAACTGAAATCCATCCCGCAAGCGATCAACACTCACCACGAGCTTGTCTTCGAGTTCCGGCACCATGCGATCCTTGAAGGCCAGCCCATAAGCCGCGAACGTCTCGAGCCGCACCGGGACGCCAGCGTCACCATATTCAATGCCCCGTTCAGCGCAAAACTGCTTTAACGTAAACGCGTTTTCCGGATCATAGATGTTGGAAGCAAAGCCGTCCGACTTGAGCATCATGCCCTTCGGCATATGCGCAACCCAGCTATCCATGGGGCGGCCGAAAATACGAAACGGAATACCACTACGCCGCAAATGCGCGGCTACGGAAAGCCCATAAGGACCCGCACCAATGATCGCAGTACTTAGCATGCGGAAGACACACTCCTCTGAATGGTTTATGTTTACTACTGCCAAAAGTCGGGCAGGACCAGCCGATCAGCGGGGGAGAATTCGAGGGAGTAAAGCGATTGTACCACAGGCGGTTAACCCCTTATAACGCCGTCCACGCCTTTGGTATCAATTACTTACAGCGGCAACTAGATTAGTGGGGGACGGACGCTGTTTCTGAACTCGCGCAGAATTCCTTATCTTCTACCGAACTCGAGGAACCGCCCTTGGCCTTGACTATGCGAATCGATGGTTCAAAGAACCGCTTCAACTTTAAGAATGGTTTTTCAAGCAGATTCCAAGACACGGCCGCCATAGCGTATGTGGTTGCAGCGGTCAGCGGCAGAGCCAATAGCGGATGCTTATCCAGATGGAACGCTTTCACAGCATCAAGCGGGATTTTTTCGAGCAAATAGATTCCATAGCTGATCGTCCCCGTGTAAACCAGAAACCGGGTCGTTAGAACCGACTGCAACCATTTCTGGGTCGAGAACAGTGCGAGGTATACGAAGGAGACCGAAGCCAGGGCGGTCAAAGAGAAAACAATCCATTTCGCATGAAACGCCGTTTCGACGATAAGAGCGAGCGGTGCCGATACCAGAAAAGCGCTCCATGCGCGCGTCAAAAACTTGGCCGGAGAGAAACTAATCGAACGGGTCACCATTGCCAGAAGTGCTCCAGCCATCAAACCGTCTAAACGGCAGAACGTGTTCGAGTAAATGACGACCTGGTGCCCCAACAAATAAAAACGTAGCGCCGGAGAAAGACAAATCACAGCGATGGCAACCTTCCGAAGTTGGGACTCGGTGCAGAACCGTACTACTAAAGGCCACACCAAATAGAACTGCTCCTCGGCCGCCAGCGACCAGGTGACGCCAAGGAGGCCCGTTGCAGCGGTTGGAATTGGGACCAGAAAGTTCTGCAAAAAAATGGGGAACGCCCACCACGGCGAAGAGCGTGCTTCGAATACAGCATGACCTTCCGAAGGACGCAAGACCGGCACAACTACAAACATGAAAAGCAGTAGCGAATAATACAGAGGCCAAATGCGAAGACAGCGCCGGGCGTAAAAGTTTTTAAAATACCCTTCTGATTTCTTTGCGTCTAGCAAGATCCCCGTGATCAAGAATCCAGACAACACAAAGAAAAGATCCACACCCATCCATCCGTTATCCGAGATCCAATGCAAATAGCGCGATGGATGCTGGTTGGTATTATGCAGCAATACCAAGAGTACGGCGAGGCCGCGAAGAGCGTCCAGTTGTGGAATCTTCTTCATTTTCATTGGTGTGATCAGCGTTTTGCGAGCAGACACACGCCGGTCCAAGGATAATTTCCGAAATTCCCTTTAGGCTCGGGCAGCAATGACAGTAGCTCAAGCGGCGCCCGCTTGAAGTGCGCCGCGGTCTTGAGCAAGCCCTGAACATCCGTCGGCTCCCACCCGTACGATGCGAAAAACTTAGCACCTTCAAGAGGGCCAAATTTGAACGCTGCACCCGCCTCGCTGAGCTGCTTGCCCGTCGTACGCTGCATCAGTCGCAGCTGACCGGAAGAAGCCAAATCGATAACCCAACTCTCAAAGTGCTTCCCTGCCCCAAGGTCCTCGGCCAGCGACGCAACCTCGTCCGCCGTGAAATAGATGAGGAGGCCTTCACTCGCAACCACGACCTTCGTCGCTCGGGTGTCAAGTTTAGCGAAAAGCGCACGCCGCCCAGCCACGTCGGACAAATCCAAGGCGACTCGCTCCAAGTGGCAGCGAGGATTCTCATTCGCCAGGATCTCCTTTTTATAGGAAACGATGTCCGGCAGGTCGACCTCGACCCATTGCAGTGTAGCCGGCAAGTCCATGCGGTATGGCCGCGCATCGAGCCCCGCGGCGAGATTCACCACCAAATCTGCGCCGTCTTGAATTGCCCGGGAAAGAAATTGATCGAAGAGATACGTGCGCGCCACCCAAGCCCACTCATGCTTGTTGCCCTCAGGCAAAGTGTTCGCAATTTGGAATCCATGCGCGCCCGCCAGTCGTTCAGCGTAGGGATCCCGAAACAGCGCGTCGGCTCGTTTCGTTTCCTGGGCGCGAAAATACGCCACCCAGCGAGCGGTGTCAGAAATGCCGCGAACGGTAGAGGTCGGCTCTGTCATTTGTCAACCGATGCTGAAGCTCTTACATCTGTGTAACCGGGAGAGCCGATATAGTCGGTCACCCCAGCCTAACAATTTGGCGCAAAAATGGCGATTGGAAGATTTCGCTTATTGATCGAGAAACACGCAGACGGGCGAGCATGCAGTCTACAGCGAAAATTAACAGCGCACGATGTTTGGTGATTGAATCCCCTTGGTAGCGTTGCGCGTATCCACCACTAGCTGCGCCTCGCGCACAATGCGCTTGTAATCGTAATCCGAATGGTCGGTTACGATCAGGACGCAATCGTACTCGCGCAGGTTGTCTAAGCTAACGGATTTCATCTGCAGGTCATACTTTCGGCCCCTGCCGACGAATGGAAGGTATGGGTCGTTATAGTTAACCTCGGCACCCTGCTTTTGCAACAACTCGATGATGGTAAGCGACGGCGACTCACGCAGGTCGTCGATGTCCTTCTTGTAGGCCACCCCTAGGATCAAGACCTTGGACCCATTCAAGGATTTTCGCCGATCATTTAAGGCGTCAGCTGCGGAGGTTACAACGTGATAAGGCATCATCAAGTTAATCTCGCCCGCCAGTTCGATGAAACGGGTATGGAAGTCGAACTCCTTTGCTTTCCACGAAAGATAAAAGGGATCCACGGGGATGCAGTGCCCACCCAGGCCTGGCCCCGGATAGAATGCTTGGAATCCAAAGGGCTTCGTGGAAGCTGCGGCGATGACCTCCCAGATATCTACTCCCATGCGTAGGCACAGCATCTTGAGTTCGTTTACTAGCGCGATGTTGACGCAGCGATAGATATTTTCCAGTAGCTTGGTCATCTCGGCCGCGGCGGGAGTGGAGACCGGAACCACGCGGTTGAAGATTGCGCCGTAAAGAGACGCAGCCGCCTCCGCTGCCTGCTGATCCAGCCCGCCAACGACCTTGGGGATATCGCGGCGTGCCACCGTCTGATTTCCCGGATCCTCACGTTCAGGAGAAAAAGTAACAAAGAAGTTACCCGGACAATGGTTCCGGCTCGCCTTCAATCCGCTCGGGTTGCCCTCTTCTAGAATTGGCACTAACACTTCCTCCGTTGTCCCCGGATAGGTGGTGCTCTCGAGTATGACTAACTGTCCGTCGCGCAGGTGGGGAGCAATCGATTCCGCCGTGCCTGTGATATAGCTCATGTCCGGCTCATGATATTCATTGAGCGGCGTAGGCACGCAGATAATAATCGCGTCCATATCGCGCAACCGCTTAAAGTCAGCTGTGGCCGAGAAGCCATGCGCTCGCGCCGCTTGAATCTCCGGAGGCAGTATGCGGTGAATATACGATTCGCCCTTCTCGAGGGCCGTCACTTTGCAAGCGTCGATGTCAAACCCGGTTACTGCAAACTTCTGATCACTGAACAATAAGGCCAGCGGTAACCCTACATATCCCAGCCCGATGATTCCTACTCGGGCTGTCCGGTTCTGAACTCTGTTGTTAAATTGTTCCGAGAAAGTTGGAGAAACTGCGTTCAATTGGATTGGCATATGGATTTGCTATTAAAAAAGCGATAGTATTCGGTCCTTCGGTTGCTAAAATTCCTTCCGGGCGAAGAACAAAAAGAGAGCTGCCATGCTCAGATTCACAGCGGCAACTAGCCGATATGTCCGTAGAGAAGTTTGCCAGCAGCTTTCAAGACAAAACTCGGCGTACGCGGAACTAGTTGCCGCAGGATAATTTTCTTCCACTCACTTTGTGTGCGCTTGGTCCGGGGCGGGTAGGTCCAGTAACTAAGGTGCGTGCCGACAGCCCCCCAATGCTCCTTAAAGGATATAAGTCCCCGGTTGCCACTGTCAGAACGCCCCATTTCAAATTCTTCCAGCTGTCTCTCCTTGGCTTCTTGGATGGCATGCCAAAACAAAAATGCCATTCCCCCAACTTTGTGGAATCGCGCGTCACTACAGCCGTACTTATAAACCATGGATTTCTTGTGAGTGATTGTAAGGATGCTGGCAATCGACAAATCGTCCTTGGAAGCGACTCGGATTTTCAGGCTATCGCCAAATTCAGCAACAAGTGCGCGAAACCAGGAGAGCGGTTGCGGCGGCAGGTGCTGTCGCCGACGAGTGATAACCAATAGTTCATAAAACTTCTGGAGCAAGCTTTCCGAGGTTCCTTCCTCGCAGACCAATTGCTCTCGTTCGGCTCGCCGAATCTTTCTTCGGACGCAATTCTTGTGAAAGCTTTGAAACAACTCCTGCTCGCTTTTTCGCAAGTCGAGACGATGAAAACTGTACGCAATGCTTTCGCTAAATCCAGTCTGGCTCCCCGGTTGATAGGAGGTCGGCCTGATCTCGATATACTTCCACTCTCCCGCATCCACATATCGCTTCATATGCAGTAGCAGATCATCCAATTCGCATGAGTTGTTCACCAACGGTTGACAATGATCGGAAAAAGGCAGGGATACGAAGCGCCGACCGGTCAGCCAACTCCTGACCCGACAGAAGACGAGGCCATTCGTGAGGGGGGCGTTCGCGGAACAAGTCGTGACGACAAGGGGATCGTAACCGTACGTTGTCTGTAACGCTCTCAGCCAGCGCGTACAGTGGAATACTGAAGCTTGAGGATGGCGCTGGATGAAGGATTCCCACCGTGAATCCTGCAGGGGATTTATTTCATAGAGGCTTGTGGCATAAGGCTCCGCCTTCGCCGAAAGCATGAGCTTTGTAGCAGAGCTAACTGTTGCCGCCGCCTCGATGCCAAAATTCATTCGTTTGCGAATCCCCGGAGGTGTCAGTCCGTATGTTCATCTTATCGTCGATCAGACATCCTCCGGACGCTGATCCGATAAGTGCCAAGTCGATGGTCATCCGCAAGCATTACTACTGGATTTTAATGCAAACGCGCGTGTACCCATAAACAGCGGCGACAACTTCGTATTTCACTCGGAACGATCGAACAAATTCTTCGAAGGCCCGGAATTCATCGAGTGGGCAAGAAAACTCATCGAAGAAAATAAGGTCCCCAGACTTCAAGAACGGCGCTAGCGTGGTCAGGACAAACAGTGTTGAGGTGAACATGTCGGCGTCCAAATTGATCACCAAGCGACCTGACAGATCAGTACGAGCCACGAAATCTGGCAGCGTGTCTTGAAACAGTCCGACTTCGAAACTGCAACGGGGATCTTTGATATCAGGAGTTACGCCGTTTGCGTTGAAGTGCCCCGCTTGCTCAGTCGGTCGCCACCTCTCCGGAAGACCCGTAAAGGTATCGAAACCTACGAATCGCGAGTCCGGGTGGGAGATCCCGTCAAGCCACAATCGCATTGAATCACCTCGGTATACACCAAACTCGAGATAATTCAGCGGCTCTCGGTTCAAGGCCTCCTGCTCAATCACCGACCGATAAAGCCAATCCCTACCTTTTCCATCCTTGCCATTGCTCGCTCCCGGCGTTGGATGGGTGCTGCACCAGCGAGAGAAGCGGGCCCAGTACGCGACGGCGGTAAGGCCTACGGCTGGAGCCTCGAGATTCACGCGACCAAGAGTCCTGGCCAAGACTGAAGTCATGGTTGGTCGAAAAGCTTGCGGAATTTGCAGCTGAAAAAAACGTCGAATCGGGGGAATCCTGGGGATGGACATGCAACTCTCCAAATGTGACCCAGCCTGCGCACGGCGATAAAACTGCTGCAGGCCTTTTCACGCTTAAAACTTCGTACACGGGTCAATCTACGTAGTAGAATCTATGCCTTTACTCGAGGTTCCCGTGGGGCTGTGGCAAGGACTCAAATGGTATTACGAAACGTGCGGCAGCCGCGGTGTCCGGGCGGTCGCTTCTTTTCGGCTGTTCGGTAGGCCTCGCGAATTATCCGTTGCGCCTCTTCAATCGAATCACCAAGTCCACCTTCGAATCGATACCTCAGATTTCTGTGCTTACAGAGACGTTCTGATCTTCAGAAGCAAATCTTATGATCCAGGCATTCCTGGCTTCAGTCCGAATACGATTGTGGATGCCGGAGCGCACATCGGCATGGCTAGTATTCTATTCGCTCAGCGGTATCCGATGGCGAGAATCATCGCGGTTGAGCCTGAGCCCTCGAACTTCGCCGCATTGATCAGAAATACGGCGCCCTACAAAACCATTACTCCGATCCAGGCTGCCCTCTGGCGGCAGGACGGAGAGGTTACGCTCGGACCATCCAACGCCCATCCCAAGGGAGCTTTTCAAATCGTCGAGAACGGTCAACAACGAGTTCGCGCCATCACGATGGACACGCTAATGCGCGAGACCGGAATCGAGTCGATTGACCTGTTGAAGGTGGATATTGAGGGTGCAGAAGTAGAGGTGTTCGAATCTTGTCCTTGGATCAGCAACGCGCGCGTTATCGCCATCGAATTGCACGACCGCGTGCGGCCCGGGTGCAGTTCCGTCGTGACGAGCGCTGCCAAGGATCTGCATTGTGACCCACGAGGTGAAGTCACATTCTTTGTTCGGCAACGAGAAGGTGCAATTGGCTATTTACTGGATCCACCCGCGGCCGCCGAATCCACAGCCGCGTGAATCTCAGGTTTCACTTTCGACTTCACGAAATATTTCTTCGTCACTAAGTAAGGAAGCATCAACACCTCCGCCACGGAGGGTAGAGGATCTTTCAGACAAAACACCGACTCCGAGCGTGTACGTCTGAGTGACTGCCAATAGGCGCGCAGATTTATTTCGCCGTCCCACAGGTCCGAGGCAGCCGTCGGCAAGTCTGTAACCAATCTAAGCCAGCCTACGCCGGCTCTCGCCCTGCACCGGTTGACCTGCATGCCCATCTGATCTGCATACAACAGATACGGAAAGTCCACGCCTGCCGGTTCGCCGATGCTATGGAAGCCCCAGGTTCGCGCGTTTACATCTAACAACTTGAATCGTCCATCCCGAGGATCCTGCTTAAACTCCACCTCGACCAGGCCGTAGTAATTGATCGCTCTGAGAAAACGTTCGGACAGTTCCTCGATTTCCGGGTGTTCGATCGTCTCCACATACGTAGCTGCCCGGCCAAATTCTCGTGGATGCTGCCGAAGCCGCTTCGCGACCAAGGTGCTATGCGCTTCGCCATCACGAAAAAAAGCACAGTAGGAATACTGCCGCTGGCCGTCCCCCGGAATAATCTCTTGAATCAGAATCTCTTCAGGCCTGATCTGCCGGTTCGCTCTCCGAAACAAATCATCGAGTTGATCAGGGGTTTCCGCACGCCATGCCTTGGCGCCTGTGGCGTAGAAGAAATTCTCTTTAACAGACGGCTTGAGAGCCAGCGGCAGGTGGGGATACAGATCAGCAAGCTCTCGCTCAGTTCTGGGATTAAAGGTGCGTGGAACCGGAATTCCGAGCTCTGCAGCACGCTCGTAAGTATTTTTCTTGTCCCACGCCCAGCGCACCGTGCTCCAGCCCGCTGTGCTGACCCGAAAAAACTCAGCGAGTTGATTCCGGTGACGCGAGAATGCAGCCACGGTTTCATCTCGGGTTGGAAACAGGACCCAACCTTGCAACCCGTAACGCTGTCCCACTTCAAGGACATTCTCAACGGTTTTGTACTCATCCCGCAAATCCTTTACCCGCACGGTCCGGGTCACGTATTTGGAGAACTGCGAAACCGAGTGCTGGTCGTCAATGACACAGATTGGAATTGCTCTCCGTCCCAAGCTTCGAGCGATGCCCAACCCTGGGTGCTCGCCGCCGATGATAATCGCGCCCACCTGCTCCGGTTTCATGACAGTCTTCCTGAAGGGGATTTTCATAGCACACGTTGGAACTGTCAATGACTTTTCGACAGGTGGGAGACAAGGTCCCGGGATGCGAACTCCGTACCCGCAACAAAATACAGCAAGGGCCCGAAGCTGCGGGCCGCGGTAGCACCGATGAAGTGCAGTCCAGGCACAGAGCTGCGGAAACCGCTGGCCAGCTTTGGATAGCCGTCAAATTGCCGTATGTCCTGCGTAAGGTCTGGGGGAAGAAAATCGTATTGCGAGATATCCACCTGATACCCGGTTCCCATCACAACATGATCCACACGACGTTCGCTGCCGTCATCAAGTTTGAGGGCAACCTCCTCGCCAACGGTAGTAGCTTGCAACACGCTGCGTCCGGTTGTGATCTTAACCGGCTCCAATCGCGCAGGAAGCCATCGAGATCCCGCAGGTCGTACAGCTCGAGTTCGAATCCTGTCGCGTACCTTCAGAGGAACATAGGACACGAGCTTGGGGTAGGCAACCAGACGGCTGATTCCGACCGGACCCACGTCGTGCGGAGAGTAAAGCATCGACGTAATCGGGCCCATGTGGTGCAACCATGAATGCTGGCCGATCCACCGTAAATGAGATCGGCGCATAATCACTTCAACTCGAGCCTTCGCTTCATGCAGAAGAGCGGCCGACTCCAACGCGCTCTGCCCTGCGCCGATGACGGCGACTCTCTTCCCAGCAAACTTGCGGACATCTCGGCCTTCGTAGCAATGAATCGCCTGTTGCGGAGAAAGGTTCTGGAATACCGCGGGCTTTTTCTTAAATGGACCTATCCCCGCAGCGATCACCACATACTTCGAGCGAATCTCTTCGCCATCTTGCAGAGTGAGCCTGAATCCAGGCTGATCCCGGCCGACGCGCAGAACCGTCCTCTGGTCCAGATCTGAACCTAACTGGTGCCGGAACCACCGCCCATATTCCACAAACGTGTCGAGAGGAACCGGCGCACACGGCTCCGTATTCGACGCGGCCTCATAGGCTTCAAGCGTAAAGGCTCGATCAGGGTCGGAAAGACTGGACGCCACGCGAGGCGAGCGTAGAAGCATACCCTCTGGCATTTTGTGAGCCCAGAACTCCATCGGTTCCCCAAACACACGCACCGCCATGCCCTTCGCCTTAAGGTGAACGCCGGCAGAAAGACCATAGGGGCCGGCACCAATAACGGTGACATCACAATTCGCCGAGACCCGTCCACTGCCAGTTTGCGCGGAACGCGCAATCATTCCATTTGCTTTCACCACTGATTGATACTCCTCTCTTGCAAGTTATTGGGCTATATCGAATATCCAGGGCCGGCCCTTCAGCGTGAACACATCTTAATTGAGCTGAGGCAATCATAACGATCGCCTCTTATCCGCGAATGACTGCTCGGCAGCCGACTGAAGTTACCTGCTCTTCAGCGACGATACTGACGTGCGATGATCCAGTTCGACGGGTACGCGGCCAACATCCTTGGTGAATTGATCTCCGCTTGGCTTCCAGCCGTCCCCCTGTACGGACGATGCAGAGACGAGAACCGATTGGATATCATCGAAGTGCTCAGCTGAGAGGGAGTCTATCAAGTCGAGATACTCGCTCTTTTTCCGGCCCCAGCTGTTGCGCTCGACGTACTCAAAACCGCGCGCAATAAGAGACCGACGCAAGTCAGGGCCATTGATCACGTCCAACATGGCTTCCGCCATGGCTTGGCTGTCACCAGATTGAAAGAAATGAACAACTCCTTCCTCGAAGTAAAAGGTGTCAATCTTGGTTCGAGAGACCACAACCGGAACGCCCTGCGACATGAACTCCATGATCTTTGTGCTATAGGCTTCATTTCCAAATGAGTCAGCCCGCTTGGGGACGACACCGAGATCAGCATTGGCAATCACCTGTGCCATTTGATCGAGAGCAACACCACCCTTAAATTTGACGCTGTCCTCAAGGTCGAGTTGTTTTGTGAGCCGCTTTAACTCGTCTTGCCTGTCGCCGCCCGCCCCACAGTAAATGTGGAACTCGGCATTCGGCACGATAGTCTTGACGTGAGCAAAAGCCTCAATCGCAATGTCAAGTCCCTGATGCCACTGAAGACTACCCGGAAACAAGACAACGAACTTGCCATCAGTTCTGGTCCTGGCATGTCGAGAAAACATTTCGGGGTCCACGTGATTAATAACCACCGAGCACTTTTTTTCTGAAACTGAGCGGGCTATGACAGTTTTATGCCAAAGATGGTTGGACACAATCACGTGATCGACAAAACTGGCCGACATTTTTTCCATCGCTTTCAAAAGGCCGACATAGCCCGACTTGAGCTTAGTCAGAAACTTGTTTGCAAACAACTCCGGGACAACGTCATGGATGTCAAGGATCAGTTTCGCTCCGGTCAATTTCGGATACCACGCCGAAAAGACAAGAAAGTCCGGCATGTTGTGGATATGGATAACGTCATAACGGTTCCGCTTATGCAATGTTGTGAGCGTAACCGAGGATCTCACCAGAAAGCGCAACAATCGCCACGCGTAGGTCCACTTGCTACGTTCATTGTGCTCACGGTGTTGAACTCGATAGACCGTAACGCCATTGACCTCCTTCTCAGGTTCCCCGAAGTCATTCCCACTTATGGCGATCACATCGACGAGGTCCCCACGTTTTGCTAGTGTTTCGGCATAGCGTCGGACACGATTGTCCGCCTCGTAGGGGGTGTAAGCCACCATGCAAATCTTTTTGCGCGTATTTCGTAAAGGAAGGGAGACTTGGTCACGGTAATGCCGAGCAACCTCTCGGGGTAAAGCAGGCCAGTAGGATCCGTCATATTTTTCTCGCGCATAGCGCAGAATTTCCTCGTAGTGCGAGACCGGATATTCATCCCGATTTCGTTGACCCTCAAAACACATATAATCCGGGTGAGTGTTCAGCAATGCCATGCCACCATGCTCCGCAACCCAGTCCAGCTTGCGCTTCCAAATATCTATGTTTTCTTCGCGAAGAACTCCAAAGAGAGTGAAATCCTGAACCAGCGTGTACGGCAGTTCTACGTAACCTCTTCCGTTTCGACCTGGAACCCAAAATGGAAAGATCGTGCTCATTCCGTCCGGCTCAGGCTCGAAGGGGTCGGTATCGAATGTGGAAGCGTCATAGTCGACGTCCAACGCGTGGAGCCATTCCAACTTATGTTGCATTAAAGGTGAACGAAACCCGGAGGAATTCCATTGCCGAAGATATTCCTTGATCCGCTGAGCTTTTTCGGCGAATTTTGCCTTGGAACTATAAAGTTTGCCGTCATGCTCCAAGCCGTGTACGCCCACTTCGAATCCGGCGTGGTCCAGCATCTCGCGCACGGCTCCGGAAACACGGTACTCATCCTCGGGTACAAAGTTGAAGCAGGAGCGGAGTCCGTGTTTCTGTTCAAGCTCCATTAACTGCTCGACGCGTGACACTCCCTTGCTCCCTTCGACGTCATGAGTAAGCACCAGCGCGAAGCGCTTGCCGTCCGGCCAACCCGGCCACCCTGGAGGCGTGCTACGCGCCCTGGAGTCAATCGGCCAAACATTCGCGAAGGCTTGCCGCCGCCGGCTAGCCCTCCATCGTCGTAACGCCAGGCGCAAGCGCCAGGGCATGATTGGCTTAAAGAGGTAATAGACTCTGTTTAGAAGCATTGTGAGAACCGTTGATTTGCTAGGAAGCTGCCTTTCTCAGGATTGAAGCGTGAGGAGTATCGTGATTCCCACCAATCATCACATTGCACGCCATCCGCGAGCATCGGCGGAAGACGTTAGCGAGTATGCTGTGTGTGAACTGATGGTTTTCTCGTATGCGGTCAGCAGATTTGGCACCGAATGGCGCCATGCGAGCCTTTCTTGAACGCGCCTCAATCCTATTTCACCCATCGACCTTCGAAGTCCCGGATCGTCCATCAACCTGGCTAATTTTGCCGCAAAGTCCTGCACGTCGTTGGGACGTGCATACTCGGCTGCTGCTTCAGCGGATCGCCGGGTCTCGCAAAGATCGTACGCTACGATTGGTTTCCCAGCAGCCATGTACTCCATGACTTTCACGAATGTCGACCGGTCGTTGTAGTCGTTGCAGGGGTCGGGGACGACACATATGTCGGCGTTGAAGATGTAGCGGGAGTACAAGTCTGGATCGCTCACCCAGCCGGTGAACCAGATATTGCTCTCCAATCCCAATTCTCGAGTGAGCGCCTTGATCTCAGGCAGAGCATCGCCGTCGCCTATTACCACGCAATAAAAGTCTTCACGAGCTAGGCGGTGGCGCAGGTCATGCAAAGCCCGGCACAAGTGATCAAGGTGATCCTGATATCCAATGACGCCAGCAAACGCAATAATATTCGGAGATTTGCCCCGAAGCTCGGGATCTATATTCTCGATGCTGAGATCGCGCAATGCCGGCCCGTTGCGAACCACTGTGATTTTTGATTCCGCCACCAGACCTCGCTGTATTGCAACGTCTTTATACGATTCATTGGTGACGATCACATGATCGGCGAGCCCATAAGAGGATCTCTCCAACCACATCAACACCTTCGAAACGAATCGGTTCGGCGGATAAAATTTTGCAGCGTAAAGCTCCGGGCACAGATCATGCTGGTCGTAAATAATCACTTTTCCCAACAGCTTGTAAGTGCTGAGGACGGGCACCATACAGTCCGGCGGATTCGCTACGTGCAGAATATCGAAGCCTTCTCGCAGCAACACTACGAAGGAGAGTGTGCTAATCGCGAGCATGGCGTAGATGAATTCAGCTAAGTACCCCACGATCCCCCGCGTTGCTTGCCACAACCGAAATCGGTAAATACAAACGGCACCCAATACCTCGCGCGAGGGTTCATTGTGATGAGCAGGGCAGATAACCGATACACCATAACCCGCTTCGGTGAGAGCTGCCGCTTCTTTCTGCACTCGCGCATCACGCAGATAAGAGCAGTTCTCGAGCACCATCAAAACGCGTATTTGTTGTCCTCTTCGTTTTGGCAAATCAGTATTACCCATCCCGCAAGAAAAGTTTTTTCAGACTCCTGCGTTTTTAAAAGCCTCCCGTTCAAGCACCGGGTACTACGCTGGCGTTAGGCCGTACATTCACCGCTAGACCTCGAGCTATTGGAGATTTCGTTAAGACGAAATTCTCAATAACGAGGGCATCGATGCCGGAGCAGAAATAGCTTCGTATCGCATCTCGTGGGGTAACGACTAACGGTTCGCCGAAAAGGTTGAACGACGTGTTCAGCAACATGGGGGCGGAGGCAACCTCGCCGAAACGTTTCAGCAAACCCCAGAAGAGAGGATTACTGCATCGTTCGACCACATGAAGTCGAACCTGATTACCAGGCAGCAGAAAGCCTTCCGGTAAGCATTCACTGCCGGGGCGAACCCGCGCTAGCGAATTCATAGACTGACATTGGCGCGAGGCATCAAAATAGCGCGCGGAGTCTTCTTCAGGAACAGAGACTGCAAAGGGACGAAACCATTCCCGGTGCTTGATGAAATCGTTCAGGTTTTCTTTTACGTAGGGTGCCCACGGTGAGGCCAAAACGCTGCGATTGCCCAAGGCACGGGGCCCGAACTCTGCTGATCCTTGGAACCAGCCCACAATCTTTCCCGCGAGTAACAATTGCACCGCGGCGTCCAACTTCTTTTCCACAGTGGTCTGTAGCGCGTAACGGCTTTTTGAGTTGTCCAAAACATCCTTGGTCTGCTGGGAGCTGAACTTCGGCCCCCAATATGAAGTGGAGACGGCTTTTGCGCGGGGCTTGCGCAGGGTCCGGTGCCAACCTAAGTAAGCTGCTCCCAACGAGGTTCCGGCATTCCCTGGAGCCACAGGAACAAACACTTGGTTCATGCCCAAGGTCCTCTCCAACGAGGCTACTAGCAACATGTTTTGGAAAAGACCACCAGCAAAGCATACGTCTTGCAGGTTCTCGCGGCGACGAAGGTCTTCGACTAGACGGGTTATGACCTCTGTGCAGGCTGCCTGGACGCTGCTAGCCAGCACCCTGCGCTGCTCCTCTTCGATTCGGCTAGGATCCTGTGACAAACCGGTGCTGCGGTAGAACTTCGCGGAAAAAGCAATCTTGCCCGCCAGTCCCCGATTGAAGAAAGAGTAATCCAACCGAGGGTAGCGACGACCGCCGGCACTAAGCATTTCTAGAAAGAGATCCTTGAACTGCGGTTCTCCTTCCAAACTGAGCCATTGAGTTTTGTGTTCATCCTGTTGTGGTCGGAAACCGATCAGATCGGTGATCTGAGAATAGAGCCATGCCAACGAATGGGGAAATGCGATGGTGCGCACCACCCTGATCCTAGTGCCTTGGCCCACCGCTAGGAGGGCTGAGTTGCCGTCCCCATCTTCATCCATGACGACGATCAATGACTGTTCGAAAGGGGACGAGAAAAAAGCGCTGGCAGCATGGCATAACTGATGGTTGAAACTGACGATCTTGTTTCGGCCCCCGCCTGTTTCTCGTCGAAGAACGCGCAGGTCGTTTAACTCACGGGCCAGTACGCTGATTTCGGTAACTTCGTAGTAGGCGCTGGCCACAGGCGCGACAGTAGCAAGTTTTGTTCGCAAAAACGACTTTCGAGCCCAGCCCTGAAACGGACGTGTTGCCACCGCGACCATGTCTATCGCTTCCCATCCGGCGCCTGTACCTTCGAGGCAGGATCGTATCGCAGCGCGGGGAAGACCACGCGTCCGAGATCGGGCCAGCTTGTCATTTTCAATAGCGCTCTTGATCATCCCGTCTTCAAGCAGCGCGGCAGCTGTGTCATGTTTAAAAGACGACAATCCAAGTATCCGCATATTTCTGACCTCAACTCCTCGGATTGCTTTGATTCTCCAGATCGGCACAAAAGTAAAGCATCAATCACCTTCCCCAACAAGACTCGCTTGGTTTCTGAGCACCCTAGGCCCATGACCTGAATCCCCACTTATACACTCTGGGTTTTGTACTTGAATCATCTTTGTTGCGCGACTCCTAGCGTTGCATCTCGCTTCACCGCTTCGGAAACCGCCTCGGCGATGACGCGGTATCCGTTCTTGTTCGGGTGCATATCTCCTGCAGTGCGGGCATAAAGTTCATGCTCGGCCGAACTCTTCAATGCGGGCAGTGGATCGACATACGCAATGTTCGAATCGGTCAGAAATTGGAATGTCCGCTTCCGAGCCAAGCGCTCATTAGCGAGGAGTTTGTCGATCACGTCGCTAAGAGCGAGTTTGGGATTATGTTCGAGATAATCGGAAAAGACCGTTTCCTTCGTTGGTATGACCACGACGAGAAACCCAACATGGTTCTGTTGGCAGATGTCGTTCATTTCCGCCAGTAGCTTAAACGTAATGCGCATTCCCTCGCGGACGTTCGGACTGTCCTGGTCGAGTCTGGCCAGCATGCTATTTGGGCGAAAGGCTTCTAGGATGTTCTTCTCAGGAATAATCAGTGAGGTTGCCACACCGGGGTATAGTTGTGAAGCTTTCCTAATTTGGACTTCGCCTTGAACGCGCCCCGAGAGAGAGGCGTGAAATAGCAATTGGTAAACCACGCTGTGTCGCGACAACCAGATTCTCATGTTCTTGTGCCAACTCGGATGAGGGGGAGTCTCGCTTTCCCATATGTTGAAACTGACTTGCCCAACTGGGTGTTCCCTCAAGTATGCCCAATGATCAAGTCCGTAAGTGATCGAAAATGCATTCTCGAAGTCGTCACCCATGTACAAACCCCAAATTATGATCCGAGGTTTTAAGCTGAGGGCCTTGTTTGTGGAAAGATACAAATACTGGTTCGGCCCGTACCCTCCCATGCCCATGTTGTATACATGTCGGCCGGTCAAGCGTCCAAGCACATAGGGCCAGGAATCTTCCATTCTTGCTGTATTCCCATAAGTATGAGAGTCCCCAACCGCGACGATCTCGGCCGTTTCGGGCACCTCACGATTTCGGAATCCCCATGCATCAAACCCGCCCCTAGCGGTTGGCGATGGAACTGCCCCCAGCACGTCATCCTTCACCATGCCAACGTCAAAGTAGTTTGCAGGATTAAGAACCAACCGTGAGACGAATTCACATAGAAGCAGGCCAACTACCGCCGACACCATGAGCACACTGCAGTTGATCAGAACCTTTTTCATCACGATTTCGTTTAGTCGAGCTTGAACTCAGTCCGCCAATCGCCTGTTTCGGCCAAACTGGACTGTTCTTTCTTGTCCAAGAGATAGTTCCCCACAACAAGGAAATCCATCTCGGTTCTCATGAAACACCGATATGCGTCGTCGGGCGTGCAGACGATCGGCTCCCCGCGAACGTTGAAGCTGGTGTTCACGATTACGCCGTAGCCGGTTAGTTCTTTGAACTGGTGAATCAATTCCCAATATCGAGGGTTGGTTTGTCGGCTAACACTTTGGATACGCGCAGAGTAGTCGATATGGGTAATGGAGGGGAGGTCAGACCGAAGGAAGTAGAGCCGTTCGTAGAGTGGCTTGGCACTGTACCCGTCAGGGAGCGGGATCTTCTTGTCCTCGCGGATCGGCGCTACGAGCAGCATGTACGGAGATTGCCGATCGAGATCAAAATACTCCTCGATGTCCTCTTCGAGGACCGAAGGTGCGAAGGGCCTGAAGCCTTCCCGGTATTTGATTTTAAGATTCAATTTTTTCTGCATCTCGGGATTTCGCGCATCTCCTAAGATGCTGCGATTCCCTAACGCGCGCGGTCCGAATTCCATGCGGCCCTGAAACCAGCCGACGACGTTTCCATGCGCAAGTTTAGCCGCAACATCAGAAGCCAACTTCTGGAAGTCCTCATAGCGACCCGCCTTGGCGTCGCATTTTTGAAGCGATCGGCGAATCTCCTTGTCTGAGAACTCCGGCCCAAGGTAGGAGCCCGCCATTGCGTCCATGTGACCATTGACATCCCGTTCGTTTCCTTGATGAATATGCCACACCGCATAAGCTGCTCCAACCGCACCGCCCGCATCACCCGCGGCCGGCTGAATCCAAAGATCCTCAAACGTGCCTGCTCTAAGAACTTTCCCGTTGGCAACACAGTTGAGCGCCACGCCACCTGCCAAAACTAGATACTTGCTACCCGTCAATTGCCGGGCCGTGCAAGCGAGACGAAGAACAATCTCCTCCGTCACTTGCTGAATGGCGAGGGCCATGTCCATGTAAACTTGGGAAATCTCGGACTCTGCTTTCCGACGAGGCACGCCAAAGAGTTGCTCCCACTTATCCTCGTTAGCCATCTTCAAGCCAGTGGCATATGCGAAGTAATCCATGTTCAGCAGAATCGAGCCATCTCTTCGGATATCGACAAGCTCTGCCGTGATCTTCTTCTTAAAGTCCGCGGTCTGTTGCGAGTTAGGATCCCCGTACGGCGCTAGGCCCATAAGCTTATACTCGCCACTGTTGACGGCGAATCCTGTGTAATAAGTGAAGGCAGAGTAAAGCAGGCCAACAGAGTGGGGAAACTGCAATTCCCTCAATATTTCGATCTCCTTGCCACGTCCGCGCCCGATGGTTGTCGTGGCCCATTCTCCGACACCGTCAACTGTGAGGATTGCCGCTTCTGGAAACGGTGAAGGATAAAAGGCGCTCGCGGCATGAGACAGGTGGTGCTCCGGATAATAGATCGGAACACTGCCATCTCCAAGTTCTGCAAGATGCTCGCCGAGCAACCGCCTCATGAACAGCTTCTCCTTAATCCAAACCGGGATTGCCGAAAGGAAACTCAAGAAGCCGCTCGGCGCAAAGGCGTGATACGTCTCAAGCAACCGCTCAAACTTGAGAAACGGTTTGTCGTAGAATGCGACTGCCGCGAGGTCTTTGTAGTCGATACCCGCTTCTTGCAAGACGTAACGACAGGCGTGGATCGGGAACGACGAATCGTGCTTTTTTCTGGTGAATCGCTCCTCCTGCGCCGCAGCCATAATCTCTCCGTCGACGAGGATCGCCGCAGCACTATCGTGGTAGTAGGCCGATATCCCGAGGATTGCTTTTTTCATAGTGATTTCTCTTCGTCACGCTGTTCAGATTGGTGGGAAAGCGATCAGAACAACGTGTAAATAAACGGGGCAATAGCAGACCCGCCGGCAAACACGATGAGGGCGCCAAAACCCAACAGGATCAGAATCAGGGGAAGCAGCCAAAACTTCTTCCTGTCTTTCAGGAAACCCCATAAATCTTTCAAAAAGTCCATAGGCACTCCTTCATTTCGCTAAAGTCATTTCAGTAAGGTCTTTCGAGATCGCCGCCAATGAATGTGTGGTTCCTTTCCAGCATGACAGATTCCTGACCCGTTTTGAAAGCACGCAGCTTTAACGAGTCCTTGCCGAACAGGCGGCGCACTATCCCGATCGGTGTAACTACCAGAAAGAACACGATTGACAGCAAGATTTTGGAGACGACGCTTCCCAAAAGATCAGAAAGCCCTAACCACAGGACAGCGACGGGCCGATATATCTGGGGCACGATCATATTCAGAACGTGCAACACAAGCGCACCGATTAGGTACCCTTCCCGCTTCCGGGTGACAAAGACGATTAGAAGCAATAAAACCATTGCCATGCCGGTGTCTCGGCTCTGATCCTTGGTAATTTTCCTTCTTAAGAATTGCATCATTGCTAATGTACCACTCCAATCTCAGGCCGCTCGCACAGCGGATTTGCTATCAACACGCCGTCGTTGCTAACTCAAAGACTAACCCGTCCCTCAGAGAACCTTCAGTTCAACTCGCTCAAACTGGGCACCTTCTTGCCCACCGTTCCCACTACTTTCAGTGGTGTGCGCTTGAATTGCGCTTTAGAACAAGACCAAAGTCCGCTGGGCAAGAGACGCCATAACACCCAAGTGCAATCAAGAACTTTTGTACGATCGAGCACCGCCAAGCCAGAGCTCCGATAATGGTACCGAGGGTGTTGGTAATAACGTCAGTCATGCTGGAACTTCGTGTTGGGAGAAACGCCTGCAACGCTTCGATGGCAAGACTTAGGCAAAAGCCAGTCACGATTGTCGTCGCTAAGGGCCAGTGGACCCCACGGACACTCGAAAAATAGGCAACGAAAACAAATCCCAATGGGATGAAACCGATAATATTGATGCCTACGTCCTTCCAATAACTCCAGCTGGCGCGATACTCGTGCCATGGAAATTGAAAAAAAGGTGGATGCAAAACGACAAAGTGTTCGGGAATAACTAAGTCAGGCGCGTTGCCCAGTTGGTCATGAACACGATTTCCTTTGCGCTCATTGAATAAGTACCGCGCCCATAGACCTTCATCGCGTCCAGCCACGGTCGGCCACTGGTTCCTGGCCCAGGTCGCGTAGTGTGCCGTAACCTGTGCCGGCGTCAGCTGCTGATGGTAAATCGCCAAGCCCAGAAACTGACCAGCCCAACTGTTATTGCGGGTCGAGTTAGCGAGCACAAGTTGCCCACTTAAGTCCTTGCTTGAAAGCCTAAAGGTTCGAGAGACATCGGTCGGAACTCCGTTAACGTATAGGAATGTATTTTGTGACCCTGATGTGAGGGTCACGAAAACTGGTTCTCCGTGTCGGAACACGCCTTTGACTCCGAAGGTTGCATCTCTCGTGCTTCCCTCCCGGTGGACACCGTTATGTAGTGCAACCAGTCCGCTGAGGTACTGTTGCAGACCGAACGAGACTCGGGGACTTCCAGAGCCCTCAAAAGTAAGGATAGTGTTCGTGCCATTAATTTGCTCAGGCTTTAACGAAATCTCGATACTCGAGGAGGTGTCCTCTTTTGACACGTTTGCGCGGAACGCACCCGAACTTACAATGCTGCCATGATGTCCGAAGCGTATGCCGTTCTCGTTCTCGAGCCAGTCCACCTCGTTCTTTGTAGAGTGAAACGGCCAAAGACCCGCAATCAGAATAGTACATATGATGAATAAGCCAAGTAGTTTGACGATCCACACGTGCGCTGCACCGATAGGCCTGCTATCCATCTTTGTGAGGATTTTGCCGAAATCGTCGCCTTTCAGAGAAGGTGGTGCTATCTCGCTGTGTTCTCTCGAGAAAGTAGTATTCAAGGAAGACCTTCTACTGCTATTTCCTAGCCGACGTGTTTGTAGATCACATTACCTAGCGGACAGAGGATCCGATCCAGCAACAGGGGAACCACACGTCTTACTGCTCGCCGTCTCCAGTCGGCACCGGCGGGAACAAACTGCCGTCTCGAAGTTGCCGACGCAGCGAATCTTAAACACGTCAATACGGAACGCTTGCCGGTGATTTTCAACTCAATTGTACAACCATCGCTTGGCATGGTTGTGCGCGTTTAGCTTGGGAAGCAAAAACGGCGTCAAGAGGACCGATTCAACTCACGCCCAAGTTAAGGAATCCAGGCTCAAGATGGGAGAGTCGATTGCCACATTCCCGGATTCCAGTTGCCATTCTCGGTGCGATCGTCCGCGCGGTCGGGGCACAATCAGTTAACGATCGCGCTAAGTCCCGTCGGAGGGGCGGGCGGCGGCGGCGGGTCGCCGTAGCACGTGATCGCGTCAAAAACCTTCACTCCGCTCGCATCTCTTGCCAGCCCGTTGTAGCAAAGTGCCGCAGGAATATAGTTAGCGTGGCCGCCAGTAGCTGTGTCGGGGCCGCCGGAAACATCCGGTCCAATCGCAGGCCATGGCGGAGCACCGTAAGCCGTATTCCAGAATGCAGGCTGCCCTGATTTATAGAACGATGCAGGAAGCGTCTCACTTCCACTACCATTTACGTTCCAGATTGTTGAGGCAGAGGCTGAGTCATAGTTGCCGTGGTAGAAAGTTGTAGCATACCCTACTCCGACCCAATAGCCAGCTTGGTTCGAGGGGCCACCTGGAAAGTTGGTCCAGGCTGATCCAGAGCTGTCCCCGGAAGTGTCGTAGTCGTAGGTAGACGCGAATCCTTCTCCGCTGTAGGGCCGCGATGTCGGTGCACGACCGCAGGAGGTGCATGGAGCGGACCCACCGTTGTAAAGCTTCCCGCCCACCGTCGCTGTCTGTTGATCTGAACCAAGCACATTTCCCACCAGGTTATTGCCCACGCTAAAAGCCGGAAGAGTGATGCCCCACATAGTCTGATAGGTGTTGTACGTGCTCGTCCAGTCAACTGCCTGATTCCCTGTGTGAGGAATCGGTGCAGGCACTTTCGCGTTATCCAGAGTGAAGGCGCTCCCTCCGGTGGCATTCGTGCAACCGCCGGATGAAAAAGTGCTCGACAGGCTTCCAGGGGTTCCGGTGAGCATAAATTCCTGCCAGCTCGGAAGTGTCGAAAGATTTCCCTCTCCGCATCCTGGTTGGTTGGTGCCTATGATGACAAGGTATTGGCCTGCGTAGAAGTGGCTTGGGCCAGAAGCCCAATTGATCGTACAAGTTCCCCCACTGCAAGCGATCGAATTAATCGCCTGCTGGGGGTAGGTGGCAACCGTATTCGACCCTCTCCACCAGTTCCGAAACGCTGTGTTGTACCCATTGTTCCCGTGCCAACTGTCAGGCTGAAAGTTTGGCCCGACGTTACCTTCCCAAAGATTGAATTGGGGATACGCGCCGTGGTTGATGAAATCAAGCTGATTTGCTCCGTAGCCCACCGCGTCGTAGGAGCCGACGCTGTAGTTGTAGGCAACAACGTTCCCCGATGCACCGAGATCTACGACAACGGAAACGTGGCCGCGCTCCATGATGTTGTTCTCAATCAGACTGGCGCTTGATTCTTCATAAAGTTGCACGTCCGCATCCGAGCCTCCCGCGCCGTGTCCGAACGCGTTTGAGAAATAGCTATCCCGAACCTCGCAACGATAGCAATAGGCCATATCGAGCCAGTCGGCATCTGCATAATTGAACTCGACATTTCGCACAAAACAGTAAGCGCACTCTGTCATGTTCATATCCGACATGCCGTTCGACAGACCCGTGCCATTAGCATAAATCTGGAGATTCTCAACGCCACAATATTTGCAATCTGGCATGCCGCCGTTGAGCGCACCAAACGGAGTAGCGTACGCCGGGGCTGTACTCTTTGCCGACCCATAGTTCGTGTATAGCGCCGGAGAAATCGTGACCGTATACGGTCCCTTCCCGCTCACCGCCTCCATCTCTACCGTCTGTTCGCGGAGTCTGGTGCCTCCCCAGAGAACATCGCAGTAGGTGCAACCGCCAGGGTTCTGTGGGCTCCCGCTTTGCACGTAGACTGGGTCGCTCAACTCGGAGATGACTAGATATCCGGCCACTCCGACTGCGCATGGATTTCCGTCGAGGCCAGTGGCTGAAAGCGCGATGCTGGTCGAGCCCGCAGTCGCACCCGAAGCGATCGTACAGGTACCATTTTTGTACGGATCATCGTTCACTTTGCCCATGTGAATACACGAGCCTGACGTTGCCATGCAATTGATAATCGTATTCTGTGGCCCGCTCCCGTTTAGAAAGCAATTGTTTTTGACCTGAATGCTGTTGTTAATCTGGAAGGTACCCGCTCCGAGTTGGATATAGTGGTTTGTGCCGCAGGAATTCAGAGCTGCTTGGATCGTCGCAGATTGGTCACCACTTCCTGCATTAATCGTCGAACCCGACTGGGTCCAGGTCGTAGGGATACCACCTGGAATGCCAACCGCTGTCCAATCGATGGCGCACTGACCGGCCGAACTGATCTGCCCGAAACTGCATGACGCTGTGCCGGAAGTCGGCTGCAGAATTCCCGACCACTGGGCGGGGGAATAAGCAGAAAAACAAAACACCATGATGACGGGAAATAAGAACGATCCACCACGTTTCATTTTTCCTCGGCGTACGCCCACTGGCGGCCTTCTGGGACCCTCCGGAGTGCGGGGTTGGAATTGCTCCCCTTACGCGTAACGGTCATCAAATCTGGGGGTGTCCTACCGAGAACCTTAGCCGATCGCGGGATTGGGCTCAAGACACGAAAGTGCAACATAAGACACGTAAGTACGCCAGTGGTCCTAGAGATCATGGCCAATCCGCAGCAATGGCCGAACCAATGCGATTCCATACCCTTTTGTGCGTTTGAGCGGGAATCAAGGCGGGTGTTACGGCACAGCATCCAAAATGGCTGACGGTGACTCCACGTCCAAGTCGGCCGTCGGAACGCTGTTCCTTGTCTTTCCGAGTTTTCGACTCTGTTTCAAGAGTTTTTGCAGTTTCTGGTCCTCCCAGTAAACCGCCAACCGTCGGCGAACAAAACCGCCTTGAGCCCGCCAGGATCCTTCCATCAGATGAACGCCCAGATTGCCAAACTGATTCCAGTTGCGAACGTCGCAGACGTCATCGGGAAAAAGGACGGTAACTGTTTTGGCTAGTTTCGGGTTCTCGGCTAGGGTTCGGGAGATCAATCCGGGGCCAGTTGTGTTCAAGACGAAGAATTCTTCTCTGGACAGACGTGGTAATCCGCGCATCATGGGCTCGACCCACCGGGGATCCTTTTGAGCTCTGACACAATTCTCTATTATTGCCCCAAGAAAGGGGTGGCCTGACGCGGCCCCAAATGCGTAGTTTCCAATTTGCCAATCCATCTTACGATGCGTACGCAGGAATTGGCTGAAAGTAAGTCCCTCAAATGGAAAAACGCACCCCGCGTTTAGAAAACCCGAGAGGCCGGCAGCGAGCAAAACATCCAAGTCAAAATAGAACCCGCCATAGCGATATACCGCAAGATATCGAAAAAAATCGTATCGCTGAATACGGTACCTAAAAGAATCAAAGACCGCGCGGTGCTGCGGAAACTCCTTTGTGATAAACCTATCCACTCGCTCGTCGTCAAAAAACAAATAGTCGAAGTCCGGGTTGAGCAGCCTTAGGTTCGACATAATGGCCCGATTGCGCAGCGGCTGCTCAGCGTGCTTTCCAGTTTGGATGATTAGCTTGGGGATTCGATATTGCATTTCGTGTTGTAGAGCCAAATTAGGGAGCTCGTATGGGTCAGTTGTTTGTGAATTAACCGAGAGCGGCTGATCGGAAACGCGAACTTACACCCGCGGCGTCAGGGTGGAATTCGTAGTTAGCCTCGTCATAAGATCGCCGGAGCGTGTAGCCGTGAGAATGAAGAAACGCGATTGTTTCCGATGAAGTTGTTCCCATGGACTTAAGTAAGCGGTCGTCCAATTCTACGAGAAGAACTGGATGGTAGAGCGAGAGCGTTTCTTCCATTCCCTTCAGAACCAGCAACTCCGCACCTTCCGCATCAACTTTGACCACATCCACCCGTGAAACACCTGATTCTCTGATGATGGCGTCGATACGCCGGGCAATAACCTGACAAGAGCGCGTGGCTGCGCCATACATCGACGCATTTGTTTTGGAGAATGAGCTACTGCCCGTGTTGGATTGAGCCGCAACGAATAAATCAAGTGTGGTTTCCGAATCGGAACAAGCGACCGGCAGAACCGCAATTACGGTCGCGCCACTCGCTTTGATGTTACCTCGCAGCCTACTGACCATCTCGGGATTCGGCTCAATCGCGATCACGCGCCCATTAGGCCCCACAACCCGCGCGGCTTTGAGAGTGCAATACCCCTCGTGAGCCCCGATATCGACGAAGGTTGCGCCGGAACTAAGGTGCTGTTTTATGGCAAGCCAACTGGCTTCGTCCCAAGCTCCGGTCTCCAGGATGACCCGGGAGATTAGATCATTTGCATCGAGCAACATCCTTACTTGCGGCTCGACCAGCACCCACACAGGAACAAATGGCTTCAAGGCCGGTCTCAAAATTCTTGGGAGGCCCCGGCCACGACGGAGCGGCCAGTGCCTAAACCAAAAGCGCTGAATAGCGTAGTAAGCCTGCGTTTGCGCCCTGGAACTAACGATCGCTCCAATTGCACCCAGGAGTACGCAAGCCAAGAGCACGCTGTCGACTAGGAGCATTTGCATACGAATTGATATCCACGCTGTTCCCCAACAAATGAACTTTGGAGGTAGCTAGCGAATAGTGGAGTCGTCCATGCTAGAGCTTTCCTGGTACGAGGATCGCAAGGGCACGAGGATCGGGATCTCTGGCTCGCCTCTATTGTGCAATCGTTGATGGCGAAGGTCATGATACTTCCTCGGGGCACAGCCTAGCGGTCTCTGAGAGATCCATGGAATCCTCTTCAGGGCTTTGGGACGGTGGAGGTGACGTGGAGAGCCTGCGTGAAGTCATCTCCTGCAGAAGCCCTGCCAACTGTTTGAGGGGCCGACAGCCCCGATGCAATAGGATGACGGCGCCGAGATACAGAACTCCGAACAAGATCGACGTAACTGCCAGACGGGCAAAGGCCCAAAACGCGTCTGGCGTCATCAGCACTGCTGGCATTTCTCGGACTAGGGCGGCGGAAGCACAGCCAGCAAGCAGGGATGCTAGAACGTACTTCCAGACGACCGTGATAACCGAACCGATTCCAAGGTGTATCGGCCGACCTGCATACCAGATTGCGGGCAGGGTGATTATCCAACAGGAAGCGACCCAAGCAAGAGCGATTCCCACGGCACCCCACCGGAGCCCAACGAGGAAAAATACAGCAGTCACACTGAGGTCAATCATGCCCCAGCGAAGCCAGCGGTCCGCCCTTCCAATCGAAAGGTGTATCCATTGATGTGTGCCATAGAGAAGCCTAATCCCGATTCCCGGTCCAAAGAACGTAAAGATTCGCCCGGTCTCACCCCACTTGGATCCCAGCAGCAGGAAAATCAGATCCTTCCCGACCAAGGTCAGATCTGCACCGATCCCCATACCTACAAATGCCATCACGCCCAACGCGCCGATCAGATAACGCCTATAAAGAATATAGTCACGCTGTAACCGGCTGAGGGCCGACACCGCAACGATCGTCAGCGGAGCCGAGAGTTGGCTAGTTGGAAGGGCGAATAGATCATACGCCTTCTTGTAAAACCCCAGAGGCGTCGGGCCGAGGCGCCATCCTATCAGAAGATTGTCAAGGTTGTTAGTGAAGTAGCCAATGGAGAAACGTCCGTATGTGCTGATGGCAAACCAAATCAGCGGACGGGTGGCCGCACCACGGTGCGGACGGCCCGGAATCCACCTACATAGCACCCAGGCGCCGATGGAAGTGCTTGCCGCAAAGGCCACAGCTCCTGCAACCAAGGCCCAATATCCCCACCCTGCCCAGCCAAGAAAGATTGACACGACAACCGAAACGGCACGGGCCAGCATGTCATTGGCTGAAACTAAAGAGAACCGCATGGCTCGCTTCAGGAGGGCCAGGTGCAGTACTGAGACGCTGGTGAGGAAGATCGTCAGAGACATGCCTGCGGCGACGCGCGCCACTAGCGGGTCATTGTAAAACCTGGCAAGTAATGAACCCGAAGCGGCGAATCCGATGGTGAGAAACAGGCCTCCGCTTAGGTTGATCCAAAACAGATTGCTGACCAGAACATGGTTAATCTCTTCTCGCTGGACAACGGCCTCGGTAAAGCCATTTAGTCCGAAGTTCATCAGCAGTGCACTGAATGTAACGACCATGGCTACGAGCCCGAAATCCTTGGGCGCAAGCAGCCGAGCCAACACAACGGTGGCAACGATCTGGATACCTAGACCCAGCCCCCCGGACAACACTGTGACCCCAGCGCCTCGGACAGCACGTTGACGGAGCTCACCGCCATCGGGAGCAATTTGCATTAGCGTACCGTTAGCGGCGAATGGCTTCAGGCAAACTCCTCATGGGCGTGTGCTGGGGCGGTCGGCAGATCGATGGTAATGTCGAGGGGTGCGGGACTATGCCGAACGGAAACTTTCGGAACAACCATTGCAGCCAAAAGCAAGAAAATCCACACCGGGGACATCATCTTGAACCCCGATTCCGTGCAGTTGTAGATCACTCCGACGACAAAATACGCGAGCATGAGGGTGCTTACGGCTTGATCTCGGCGGAGACCGGAGATGATGTTTCGATAACCCCGTACCATTGTGGCTGCAATCAGCATCAACCCTACCCACCCCAAGTTCAAATAGACTTCGATATAACCGTCGTGAGCGTGATTCACGCCCACGTCGAGCTTCTGCATCCACGCGAGCCGCGGCCCGAGCCAGAAAGTCTCGAATCCTGTCCCGAATAGCGGGTTTCGGACGATCCCGAAAGCCCGCTGCCAAATATCTGTGCGGCCAGTCAGTGTCGAGTTTCGTCCCAGAGTGCCTACGAGGCCCCCGCTAGGATCGAAGAACAGGGCGAACAACGCGACCGAAACTACTGCCACTACAAGGAAGTGCACGCCCCCAGACTTCCGCGCCACCTTCGCCCGACTCGTCAACAGCATTAAGCCGCCCGCCAGGACGAAACACGCAGTTGAAGTTGCCGAATTGGCTTCGTGGAGGAGATACACTGTCATGGCAAGAAGGGTGCCGTGGGCAATCAGCCGTCGCTTGCGATACGGGTCGTCCCGGTCCTGATACGCGCCGATGATGCGCCATAGGGATCCGAGACCGAAGATCATACAGATCATCCCCAGGGAGTTCTTACCTCCGGTGACGCCGCCCCAATAAGGCGAGCCATCCATGCCATATGCACGCCCCAGCTCGGGGTAATATCTGATGAATAGGACGGAGAGAGGGATTAGCACAAACCCCGTTCTCGAAAGAAAACGCTTGATCGCAGCCGACCGATCAGGGTCAGTCAAGACGACCATTACCATCACGAAGTCGCCCAAGGCCCTGTTCCACCGCCTTATACCCACACCCGGGTAGTCCGACCATAGAACGCTTGCAGCGCAATAAAAGAGATACAAGAAGATCGGTGCATTGTTTCGAAGAAGGGCCCCGACTTGCCGTCGGCGCCTGAAAAGGACAATTATCCCGAGGGCGATGAGCGCTCCCAGCACATTCCGATCAAGTGGACTTCCTTCGAGGTAAGCGTCGCCGCGGCTTATATCCATCTGTCCACCCGATAGGGTCTGGACCCACTCGCCGACGTTCCGTGACCCAGCGATCAATAGCCAAGCGACCGGAATCCAAAGCGCTTTAGAAGTCCTGGCCTTCCGGTCGCGATCGAGCCGAAAAAGCCCCAAGATTCCAAAGACAAACGCGAGGGCCGCGAGTTGCTGCACTGTTAACTTGTCCCTGAAAGTTCTACGTTTCGCACGGTTGTGATGGAATTGTGAATCCTAAGCGAAAACAGCCGCATACAGTCGGTTCACGACGGGCGCATTGGTCCTTGCGCGATCCACGGCCTCAACCGCGATGAGTGTGAGAGCGATTGCGGCAACAAATGATAGTCCCAACGCCCACACCTCTAAATTCATATTGCGCAGACCTCTACGAAGCAACTGCAGAATGGCGATCTGCACGATATAGCCGACGAGCGAGTACTTGCCTAGCAGTATAACGGATTGTTGCACTCTGCCGGATTCACCGCTCAGCGAACCCAGGAGGTAAAGGAGCATGAGGGTAAGACAAACCCCCACCACTTGCAAAGGATAACCCGCGTTCCAGACGGCGATTGCGATCGTGTAGCCGACATAAGCAAGAACGAGCGCGTATGGGTGTCTGAGGAAGACATTGATCTTACGGATCGGAATATAACCAACGCTCACACCTAATAATCCGATCGTGAGAAGTTCTAGGCTTCCGCTTTTCAACCCAATCAGATTCAAAACAAAGATGCCCAACAAGAAAAGCACGCACACAACATGGAAGATGCCTCTGTAAAATCGGCTCGCGATCAAGAGGCATGCCGATAGCATCAGCAAATACCCGATAGGCAACAAAACATAGAAAGCGGCAGGCCTCCCGTTTTCAAAATTCCCAGTAGCGAAGATTGCCACCAGAGTGCTGATCGGTGAGTTGTCGAAGAGAAGTCTCGCCTGAGAGGATTCCGGAATTAGTAAGCTGATAATTGCGTTCAAGGAGATGAATACTCCTACTATCTTTAGACCCCTGACAACCAATCGTCGTGGAAGGCGCAAATCTCTCGCTTGATACTTGGACAGATACACGTGTGATATCAAAAAACCGGTGATGAAAATGAAAGACGGGGGCAAAAACCTCAGATATTCGTAATAAGAGCCCTGAGGGCCAATGAAATAATTCAGCCAGTGATAGAGCACCATGATCAGCACGAGCGCACCTTTTGTGAAATCAAGAGCCGGAATGCGTTCGTTCTTGCTGCTCGAAACCTTGGCGACGTATTCGCCTTGGCGAACATCTGAAGAAATCACCTGGGTGACGTCCGTGACCGGCGAAATCATCTCATGGCGCTCCGTTGTCGGCGAACCAGTAATTGAGCGGGAGTCGTGGAGATGAAGAGAACTCGTGAGCTTGGGAGGCGGGCTCATTTGGGGTCAAGAAAGAGTCGGTTCACCAGTTCCAGGGTTAGCAACTGGTGAATCTCGGTCGTATAGTTTCGACCACCTTCAAGGTGGCCTTGCACAATCGCCTTTACGGCGCGGGGATCAACATATGGCCGACTCAGCGTTCGGGAGTCTAGCAGCATCTCTCGCACATATTCCGAGAGGGCGTCCCGGTACCATACGCGGAAATGAGCGAATTTGTGTCTTCCAAGGAAAATGCGTTCAAGGCGAAGTCGCGAGAATGCGTGATCGACTCCAGACACCCACTGCGGCATACCATAGTCGTAGGCGTACTCTGCTTTGACTGTAAACTCGATGAACGCCTGGGTGGCCGCAGCGTACGCCCCACTCTTCCCCCCGGCGAAGCCACGATCAGTCGGTATCTGGCTTAGAGCGGCGTTCCCATCGGAGATCAGTCTAAGGGAAATATCGTTGTTCGCGAGAGTAGTCTGCGGAGCGTGGAAAACCGTCTGCACAAAGTCGTTGTCGAGATACGGGGAACGCAGGCATAGTTGGGTCTCTTCCAATGCGAGTAGGCCGTAGTGATGCCAAGGGGCTTGTCGGAATACAGCGAACGAAAGTGGGTGCCCTCGAAGCAGTCCAGCATAGGTCTCCGTTACTGCATCGATGTGAGGGACGAACTCCGGACGGAATAGCTCCGGATTTGGCATTACCGGCTTGAACGCTCGTACTCGGCGAAGCACTTCACCGCCATAGTTTCCTGTCATCCGCACCGGTGCGATCTTGCGAGCCTGTTCGTTCACAAACAAGTCAGCGGAACGATTGACGGCCGTGCATCCGTCGGTAAGAAACACCGCGCGCTCGGCATAGCGAGCAAAGTTGGAAAGAAACTCTTCTTCGACCGGGATCACTTCGTGAAATTGTCCGCAAGCCTGGGCCACTTTCCTAGCCACCACTACGTCCTGACAGTCGCGGTACATTCCGCCGAACGAGTAGCATGGAAGCGAGCCGGCGGGAGGCTTATGCCAGGCCATGATCATCCTAGTATCAAGTCCGCCCGTTAGAGACACTCCGATTCGTTCTTTGCCATTGAAATAACGCGGTAGGTTCCGCGAGAAAACCTCTCGGAGCCGTTCATAATAAAACTCTGGCGCCCAGAGCTCCTGTTCCTCCCACTCTCGTGGCTGGAAGAAATGACCTTTTCGCTCGATCGAGCCATCCTGAAAGACCCATGCTGCTGCTGGCGGCAGCACATGGATCCCCTCAAAAAGCGTCCGATTTTCCAAGACGCATCCACAAGCAACAAATTCCCCGAAGCCACGCGGGTCCGCTCGGCGGAGTTCAGGACGGACTTCAAGTATTGCCTTGGCTTCGGCAGCGAAGTAAAACGCTTGCTTCGATTCGTGATAGTAGATCCGGTGCATCCCATACCGATCGTTGAACAGCTTCGAGGTATTACGTGTGCGGTCGGCCAGAAGCCCGTGGAATCTTCCGTTCACCTTCGCCGGGAAGTTAGGGTCCTCCTCCGAGAGGTGGACAAGATAGGACGATCCTTGCGGGCCGAGTACATGTCCACATGCCTTGAGGCGGAGCGCCTCCCCTGGCTCGGGGAACTCTTCACCTGAAAAAACAAGAGTGATGTCACCTCGCTCATTATGCAGTGGCATTCCATCCGAGAAGGAATTCTCCTGCACGACCCATCCGACGTACACGCCGAGAGACTCCTCAATCCACGTACCCGTCTTGTAGAAGGATTCGTGGCGAAGGGTAGCAACCATTCGTTGCAGCTCCCGCTCGGCCTGCTCGCGCGGCATCTTAGTGATGAGACCTACAATCCCCGGCATGGGTTCCTTACGAAACTCTTAGAAAGCTTCCGTCACGGACTTAAGCTTGCGGTTGTACCAGGTGCTGCGAGCTTCGCGGAGCTTGGCAACGAGGTGTGCAGGAAAGTGATCGACAAAATTGTGATGCAGGCCCAGGCGGAAAGCCACCGAACCGATAGACGTCATGGGGACGTAGTAGCGGGGCACATCGACCCGCTGGAATCCATTGATCTCTTTGAAGTGGCTCATACTGTCCTGCCCCTTCTTCCCGTAGGAAAAGCTCTGGTACACCAAATATCGGATGCCCCGCTCGGCGCAAGACCGAACGGCTTGTGCAATGAGCGCATTCGTCGGGGCTTTGTCTTTGTGCTGGATCATCGAGAGAATGTTCATCAGGTTCGCCTGAGTGCGGGTTTGGTCCCACGTTAACTTGATGAACCCAATCAGTTCGTTGCCGAGATACGCACCGATGAAGACGCTGCTATCAAGAAAGGTCGCCTCCTCTCGATACACCGTATCGAGGTCTTTCCCGTAGTGGCGAAACGGCCTTCCCTGGCGCACTGGGCACTCGTTGTATACCTTCCAGATTCCGTGCACGAGAGTATCGTCGAATGGAACCTCCCGAAATGTCACGCCTTTCTTTTCGGCTTGCCGGGCCCTGTTCCTAGGAAATGACCGGATTTGATGCGTCCACCAGTGGTCAAAAGTGGATACTGGGAGCGTTGCGAAGTTGTCCCACTCCATGGGGTACCGATATTTTGGAGTCGTTTCGAGCAAGCTCTGCGTAAACGTAAAGAGATCGACCCGCTTTCCGGACTGCCGCAGTTCCTCCAACAAGGGCTCGGGATCGTCCAGGAACTCGTACCCGTCAGCTTCAAGGCGAGCGACTCGCAGAAACCGCCCGCTACAGTTAATGTCATGGCCGCAAGCTTTCATCAATCCTCTCCTGCCAACACCGTCAGACCAAACAGGCGTAGGCGAAACGATTCTTTGTTGGTCTCGCACTCAATGTCACTGTTGCCGAATCGGGGTCCCAGCCTGGGATGCACTGGGCAAACTTTCGCTACGTGTGGTATATCGCTCACTGTCAACAATTCGAGAACTCGGCGTGTGCACAGCCACTTCGTCCCGACCAGCGGGCCCATTCAACCGCGTCTTCGAATCGCGGACAGTTCTACTGAATTGTCGCAGTTTTCCGCGCATCATTCTTAGCTGGCCGCCAAATTCGATGCACCAACGACTAAGAAAACTGGCGTGTGAATCGAAACGACCAACGTAGGAGACATCTTTACCGCTTTTCCCTGCGAGATCACTCTTGAACTTAAAGGTCCCTGGATTCTTGTCCGGATTAATTCCATTCAGATTATAGATGGAGGCCCCATTCAGCTTCAGTTTCTCAAGCAGCTTCCAATGCAGCAGGTAAGAGCCTCTGCTTTTCAGACCAGCATTGCTGGTCGCGCCAAACAGATAAATTGCGCTGTCTCCGATGATGCTGCAAATCAAGCCGGAATCGACTCTCTCGCCGGATCCACATAGCATGATCTTCATTTTCAACTTCTCGGGTAATCTCGCCTGAATCAATCTAAATTGATTGATATCGTTGGGCTCTACGAATTTCTTTCGGGATACCATCTCTCTGTAAATGTTGATGAACGTCTCAAACAACCCGTCGTCAAACCCTTCAGTAACGACTAGCCCGTTTCGCTCCGCTACTTTCAACTCGCGTTTCCAGTGCGCCTGCATTCCCTGGCGCAAATCCACAAGGTGAGGCTTCAAATCCATAAGTATGGTCCTGCCTCGCGTTTCCTGGGCTAATGACGAGAACCCTTCTTCCCTCAGGATCTCCGAGAAGCACGAAGAAGAACCTTCAAACACAATAGGAAACAGCCTCAGGGTCAAGCCTCGTTTGCATACGAATTCGTTACGCAATGCTCGAATAGCCTGACGGAATGTCTCTCTATTTACTTCAGTTGTGTGGCGGCGGCAAAGTGGCCCCCATTGAATATAAGCAACGCCGAGATTCAAGACCGGCAACTTTGTGATTCTGGCCTGAGCGATGGCAGCGATTTCGCCATTTTGCTTCAACACCAGGTGACTCATGTTACGCAAACCGCACACCACTGCAGCGTACGGCCACGTCTGATAAATATTAGCGTCGTCAAATTCTTGTAGAAGCTGACCCCATGTCTGTTCATCTACGGAGTCAACCTCTGAAATGTAACCGGGGGACAACTCGTGTACGGTTCGAATAGGCATGGTTCAGACGTCCGCGCCTGAAAGCGCGACTGTGTAACGATTCATGAATGTAGCCTTTTTGTGCATGCGATCAGATTGCGCAGCGCTAAGAAATAAAAGGCCAGATTGAAGGAGCAGCTGTGTTGGAAGTAACCGGCTGTGTCCTGTACTAGTCAGTGACATATTGCTCTTGTATGGGGTTGATGCCCAGAACGGCAAGAAGCTTCCCCAAGTGATCAAAGAGACTGACCAGCAGCTGCATAAATCTATGATGTCCCAGCATCAACGCAAACGGTAGCAGCATGATATAAGCTGGCACAGCAACTACTGATCTTAAGACGTTGCGCATTCCGAAGTTAGGAGTCTTGGGTTCAATGGCACCTCGGAGCAAAGCTCTTCTTAACATGAAGGTGCGTTTCCAGCGGATTCGAGGAACAACCTCATAGGCCACTGCCTCATTACACCAGATAAAAACATGCCCCTTTTCAATCATTCGACTGAAAAACTCCTGGTCTTCTCCCTGCCTAAACTCCGGCTTGAAGGGCGGTGTGTCAGCCGAGAAGATTTGCTTTTTCAATAACACGTTGCCAGTTCGGCCCTTTCTCCAGTCAATAACGAACCCAGTCGGATAAGTCGGACGCTCGTAGAAATTACTTTTGACTAGCCACTTTGGCGGCTTCTCGTCGAAGTGACGCTTGACCGGTCCGAGCACACCGTCCACGTTAAATCGGTTGCAAGCCTCGAATAGAGTCAGAAGCCAGTTTCGAGTTGGGAATTCGTCATCGTCGATGAAGGCGACATAGTCCCCTTCAGCATTTTCGACAGCCTTGTTTCGGGCAAGCGCGATATTCTGTTGGGGCTCCACGCAGTATCTAACACGCACCGACGACGACGACGCGAACTCCGAAACCACAGCCTTAGCAGATAGGGACTGGTCATTGTCAACCACTACGACGGAATACGTAAACAGACCTTTCGTATCCTGACCGGCGAGTTCTTCGAACAAGCGTTTGAGAAGGTGCGGCCGCTTGTAAGTGCAAATGCACACACTGACGTGACTCATTTCATTGATCATTGCGTCGAGAGCAAGACTTGAACGTCAGAAAGTAGTACCAGTGCTAGCTAGGGCGGATCGAAGGTACAGATTTTTTGGAGCGGCGGGGTCGGCATCGAACCGCCCTCTCCCGGCTGGTCGCCGAGCGCATCGCCTTAATGCTACCGCCGCTCATAGTCACTGAATAGTCTAGCAGGACCTCGCATCCCGACTAGTCGCCAGTGTTGTTGAAAAACCAGATCGGAACGAACCCAGCTGACCGGTTTCGATCCAACGGAAGAGTTCGCCTCCCGCCAAGAACTGATATTCCTTCTGTTTGACGGGATGTGTTTCCAATTCCACAACGAATGCGCGGGAAGCCGAGAAGATCCTCTGCAATCGCCCCTGAGGCTCCAGTGGCGGAAGGGAAAAGAACAAGTCAGTGAGACGGTGGCGCTTCGCCAGGGCGGAATCCACGATTTTGCGATAAAAGCGGTTGACTAAGTTCTTCTCGCCTGCGCGAAATGAGAAGTTTCGCCGAACAATCGTCCCCGCGGGCAACAACTTCCCCATTAACACGTTTGCCGACAGATGCATGTGGTGATGACCATCGATTCGGGCAGCTTCTTCCCCGTAGAGACGATGAAACTCTTCCAGTTGGCGATTTACCACATACTCGAAAGATCGGGCCAACAATGGGTTATAGACTGCTTGAGCAATGGAATGCCGCAAGAGGTAAGCGGAAACCTTCCGCCGATGTTCCACCACCTGCGGGGGACAGTTCGACGCCGAAAATGCCGTTGTGAAATTTAAGTGAAGTCCCGCATCGATTCCCCGCTCGCGAGCCATTGTAGCAGCTCGTTCCGAGTCCTCCATATAGACCATCGCGCTCACAGACGAAACTGCGCCACGAAGGATGCACTCCATCGTCCGTGCAGTTGTCTCACGATCCCGTCCCCAGTCGTCAGCATTCACGATGAGAAGACCGGTTGGAGACGTCGCTCCGCTTCGGCATTTCAACTCGCTTATTGAGTCGCAGCACATCGGTTTGTCTAAAGTGGGATTTCCCACGGGTGACGGACGAGGCTTGCTTGTTAGGTCCTGCGAGTCGGACTCACGCTCGCTCAGCAGGTTGCTGCAGAGTTGCAGCGGAAGGAATCCTATTGCCCACAAAAAAATTCTTCAATCGCTGTATCTGTTCGCGTCTGTAGAACTGGACGAGTTCGTGCGACACCGGCCTTTCGGCGCGGCGGATGACCGACCACACATATCCGGAGATCAAAGCCACGCCGCCGAAGAAGACAGGCCGCTTGCTCATTTGATGAATTGTCCGAAACAACTCCCAAATCGGATGGTTCCCAACCGCGTAATCCTTGGCGCCATTCTTGAACCGGGCCGTTAATAGGCTCTGCTGGGCTGTTCCCATCTCGCGATGGTGCAAACATACCTTTTCGGTAAATGTTCGTGTCTTCCAGCCCTTCATCCTCGCAGTGATGACTGCAATATGATCAATGCAGCCGCCCTTCACCGGCACGTACCCGCCGATCTCTTCGAAGCACTCACGCCGAAATAGTTGGCAAGCCCCAGAGACGTGCTCAATGCTGACGAAACGATAATCGTAGGTCTGATTGGAACTTTCCTTGAACGGTGTTCCCACCAGCCCTAGCGCGGGGTCGTCGACGAGCTTTTGAAGAAGAAAAGAAAAGTAGTTTTCATCGAACGAGATGTCTCCATCCAGGCTGCCGATAACTTCATATTTCAAGCCGTTCATCCTGGCATAGCCGGCGGTGAAAGCGTGAACCTTTCCCGCGAAGTGGCGTTCGCGACGCTCGGGCATGCGAAGCAGTTCAATCCACGGATACTGAGCTGCATACCTGTTTACGATGTCGTCAGTGGCGTCGGTCGAACCATCACTGACGATCACCCATTTAAGGGGTGGAACCGTCTGTGCGACGACAGACTTGATGGTCAACTCGATGAAGTCCGCTTCGTTCTTTGCGGGTGTAACCAGAACGTAGGCCGGCAGCGTCATACTGATGCCTCAACCTGCATTGTTTCGTCGCGAGACGACGCGTTTTTGACGGACGTCTCGTTTTCAGCGAGAAGCATTGACAGGGCCAAAAACATCCAGGCCTGAGTCCATCGCATATACGACGTTCGGATCTTGCAGGTGCGGAGAATGCGGTAATAAAAGAACCCTCGATCATCCCACATGTGATCCATGCCCCATTGGAAGACCGAACGCGCCAGCGGCATATTGCTAGGATCAAGATCTTTGAGATCAATCAGCGTAATGATGCTTTGCGCGACACAGTGGGTATCGATTGGATAAGTCTGGTTGTGAAAGTATCTGACGGCTCCGTCCTCGCGAAAGAAATGGGCGCGATAGAACTCGAGGCCACGGTGCACGCAGGAATCGAACTCAGTTGTTTCGGCATAATTGGCAATGGTTCGCAACGCCGACAGATTGAAGCCGGTGTGGAAGTTGTCAATCCAGCGCTGCTTGCGGCCTTCGCCATAATCCCATCCGCCGTCTGCATGTTGCTGAGCAGCCGAGTAGCGGGCAACACTCAGGGCCGGTGCGAGGAATTTCTTTTCCCCGGTGTGGCGATGCACACGGCAAAACAAGCTGGCGCCCAGGAAGTTTGCGTTGTGAACCTGCGACCGAAGGTGAGGCAGAGGGTAGCCGAAGCCATGGACACCGTTGCCGTTCGTCCAGTACAGCTCGTTCAGAATATACTCCGCCGCGCTAACGGCCATGCTTAGGTATCGTGGATCCGGCTGCTGCTCATATGCGTCGAGCAGTGCGCTCGCGGCGAACGATGTGCAAACCAGGTTCGGCGCCCATCTGGGCACCAATTCTGTGCGCGTCTGCCAGGGAAAGTTGTAACCCCAACACCAATAAGGAACGCTCTGCGACCGTAGAGCGATAAGCCTATCGACCATCAGTTCGACGTAGTTTTGCTCGGTGGCTACGCCAATTCGTGAGAGCTTGACGAACGCGGAAAGAAAAAGGCCCAGGGCTTTCGGATTCTGAGTCTTTGGAATGAGCATCAGACCGCGGATGTTGATGGGACTTCGCTTCAGCGCCTGCGTGAGCACCAACCGAGGAAGCTTCGAATTTAAGAATGGGAGGGCAGCGTAAACTTTGCTATTGAGAACGTCGTAAGGCTCGTACCCTGCCCAATCGTTCGCCTGGCAATAGGCGAGAAGCTTCAACGTCGCTGAGTGAACATTGTCATCCATTACCAACTTCGCAACAGTCATATATTTATTCAGGCCTGTAGAGATCGATTCAGATCGCGCGGGGAGTTCTACGCCGTCCGCCCAGTCGCCGCCAATTCTTTAGGCTCACCGGAGATGGGCTTGGCGACTTGAGTTTTTGCAAACTGCAACACCTCTCTCACTACCCTCACCTGCTGGTCCGCCGTAAGCTGCGGGAACATTGGTAAGGAGATGATTTCGGCGGCGGCTTTTTCGCACACGGGGAAGTCTCCCGCCTTGTAGCCCATCGCACTGTAGGCTTTCTGTAGGTGCAACGGGATCGGATAGTGAATCCCGGTACCGATGCCAGCCGCTTTGAGATGCGCGCCCATTCCGTCGCGATCATCGACGCGTACAACGTAGAGGTGATAGACGGCCCGCGACCATGAGGGCTCAAACGGAGGAACCACAACGTTCTCTGCCGCAGCGAAAAGGCGATCGTACTCGACGGCGCGTGCGCGGCGCTGAGCGTTCCACTCTGCCAGATGAGCGAGTTTCGCGTGCAACAAGCCGGCTTGCAGCGCGTCTAGCCTGCCGTTGTAGCCCTCGATATCGTGGTAGTACTTCTTGGCTTGGCCGTGGTCGCGGAGCATGCTGATCTTTTTTGCGACGCTGACATCGTTGGTGGTCACGGCGCCGGCTTCGCCGCAGGCTCCCAGGTTCTTTCCGGGATAGAAGCTGAATGCTGCCGCCTTGCCGATCGAACCGGCCTTCATCCAGCGATTCTGCTTTCGGGAAAAATACTCGGCTCCGTGGGCCTGGCAGGCGTCTTCAATCACGATCAGACTGTATCGATCCGCTAATTCTTGAATCGCATCCATGTCGGCCGCCTGTCCGTAGAGATGGACTGGGACGATGGCAGTGATACGCTTGCCGCTTCGTCGGCTGATCAGCTTGCCGGATTTGTCTTTTTCGCAGTTCTGCTCTAGATGCTCGCGAAGTTTTTCCGGGTCCATGTTGTAGGTGCGCTCGTCGATATCGACGAATTCCGGAAGCGCTCCGGCTTGCGAAATGGCTTCCGTGGTGGCGATGAAGGTGTGAGGAACGGTGACAACCACGTCGCCCGGTTGTACGCCGCAGGCCATGAGGGCAAAGCGCAAGGCGTCAGTGCCACTGCTGATTGCGACTGAATGGCTGGTGCCGCAGAAAGCGGCAAAGGCCTTCTCGAATTCTTCCACCATGGGACCGCCGATGAAGCCGCCAGTGTGCAGAACCTGGTGGAAGATGGTGGTAAGTTCCTGCTCCATTTCCACGTGGGGGGTCACGAGGTCGAGAAATGGAATGTTGGTCGGGTTACTGGAATTGCTCACTTTGTGACCTCCGCTATCTGTTCGATGTAACGCAAAAGTTTGGCTGGATTTCCGGCTACGATGCTGTTGGCTGCGACATCTTTCGTGACAACGCTGCCGGCGCCCACAATGGCGTTTTCTCCAATCGTAGTGCCGGAGAGAATGGTTGCGCCCGAACCGATGGAGGCGCCTTTCTTGATCACGGTGCGTTCGACTTTCCAGTCGGCCTCGGTCTGCAGATTGCCGTCGCCGGCGGTCGCGCGCGGGTAGCTGTCGTTGATGAAGGTTACACCGTGGCCGATGAAGACATTGTCCTCGATCGTGACTCCTTCACAGATGAAGGTGTGGCTCGATATCTTGCAGCGCTTCCCGACGGTGGCATTCTTCTGAATTTCAACGAAAGCTCCGATCTTGGTTTCATCGCCGACTTCGCATCCGTAGAGGTTAATGAACTTGGAAAGCTTGACGTCTCGTCCGAGCTTTACATCCGGCGCGATGCATACATAAGGATTCATAATGACGGATGGCCTTTGTGATGGTTTATTACAGCTTGGTAAACGGAGGAGGTGAAGCGTGGCGTGCGCGAGGATTTGTTCAATCCGCTTCCGCACTGGCTCGCTCGGGCTCGCAATACCAGGTCACGGGCCGGTCGGCGTTTTCCGCGGAAAGCATTCGTGAATTCAGTTCACCCAGCTGGAATTCCTGATGCGTAGCCAGCAGGGCGGCTTTCATATCGTTCTTCGCAATCACAAAAGAGAGATTGCACTCCGATGCGCCGATTGCGCTGGCGATAACGTCGACATTGTGCCGGGCGAGAGCTGCAAAGGTGCGGCCGACCGTTCCATCGATGCCGCGCACCTTCTGACCCACCACAGTGACGATCGCAACCGTAGAATCGACGGCGATATGTTCCACCTTTTCGTGCGCCAGATCATGGGCAAATTCGTGGCGCAGCGCCTCGACGGTGCGTTTGGCGATGGCAGATGAGACTACGAGGCAGGTGTCATTTTGCGAAGAAGAATGTGAAATGAGCAATACGTCGGCGCGCACAGCCGCAGCCGTCGCGCATGTGCGACCCAGAACATCCTGCACTTCCGAGAGGCCCGGACCTCCGATGGTGATCAGCGCGGCGTCACTGATCGCCGTGATCGCGGTTGTTCCTCCTCTGGTAAGAGAACCGTTTGTAGGGCCAGTTGGCGTGATTTTCGTTCCTGGATTCTCGAGTTCAAAGGTGTTGCGGATGCGAAGCGGGATGCCCTGTTGCATCACTGGACGAAGCGTTTTGGGATGAAGAACCTTGGCGCCGAAGTATGCGAGCTCCGCCGCCTCGCGATAGGAAATTTCGGAGATCGTGCAGGCGTTGGGTACGATGCGGGGATCGGCTGTCAACATGCCGTCCACGTCGGTCCAGATGATTACCTCGTCCGCATCGAGCGCCGCGCCCAGGATAGTCGCGGAATAATCCGAGCCGCCTCGCCCGAGAGTTGTGAGCACGCCTTCTTCATTGGCGCCGATGAATCCAGTTACCACGGGAACGATGCCCTGCTGCAACAGGGGATGCAGACGCGCTTCGCAAGCCGCGCGAGTAAGGTCCATCCAAGGCTCAGCGCCGCCGTAGTAGGAGTCGGTAACAACCAGTTCCGTGGCCTCGATGCACTCACTGGCTACTCCGCTTTCCGCCAGCACCGCGGCAACCAGCGGAGCCGAGAGTCGCTCGCCAAGGCTGGATATGGAATCGCGGGTTCGCGGCGTCAACTCACGCAGCAGCATCGTGCCCTGGCACAGGCGCTTCCCTTCCTCGAACAATTTCTGCATTCTTTCAGCGATGCGGATTCGCTCTGCGTTGGAATGAATCAGAGAGTTGACTGCCGTATCGTGCCGGTGACGCAGCTCTGCAAAAATGGTCTCGACCGCGTCGCGATTTCCTGCCTCGGACTGTGTAGCTGCTTCAATCAATTTGTTGGTGACGCCGCTCATGGCTGAGACTACGACCACAATTTCACTCTCAGCCGCCGCGGCGCGGATGATGTCAGCCACTTTCCTGATGCAAGATGCGTCGCCCACCGACGTCCCGCCGAATTTCATGATGCGCAGTGGCTTCATCCGATTCCTTCGGACCTGTCCATCGGCACCCGCATCAGCCGGAAAGTGCGCGGAAGGAACGCCATTTGGCCGTACAGAATTAGCATGCGGCATACGGTGACCGCGCGATGCAGGCGATGCAGCACCTATTTCGAAATTCACTTTGCTTCGCAATCGACCTCCACAGCGCGATGCTTCGGGCGAACGGTTAAAGGCATGGAGGAAGATCGAACTGCTGAGACTGCTGGCTTCGCGTACCAAGCTCTCTGGGTTTGACTCTTGCGGATGCAGTCACTGACCAATGCTGGCTGTTCCCAGGGAACATCGTGATAGCCCGATTGCAAAAACTCGCTTGCGGGGTCCCTCATCCACTCTTGGGGAAAGAGTGCGATTATGTCCTTCTCGGTAACCTTTTGATTTGGGCATGCACAATCGCCGGAAATGGTCGCATATAGCGACGCCGGAAGATCGCGCCCTGCGCCGAGAGCCAGATGTCCGACCTGGGTCGTCCGAGGATTTACCTCGATGAGGTAGGCGTTTTCCGTATCGGCTTCGAGCATGAAATCAAAACCATAAAATCCTGAGAGATTCAGGCGACGCGCCATCTTCTCCGCCGCTATAGACATTTCTGGGTGCTCGATCAGGCGCAAAACGGCAGCGTGGCCGGCTGCGTGCATCTTGTTGACTACCTCGAAATGCAAGGCAGCGACGACGGAGCCTTTCCAACAGAAGACCGCGCTAGTCGCCTCTCGCCCCATTACAAACGCCTGCGCGTTCACGACATATCGGCGGCGAAGCATGGAAGGCCAAAGCAATGTTGCGTCCTGGTCCACGAGAGCCCGCTTGGCCGCTCGCGCGAATAGTGGCGGAGCTTGCAGGGTGCGAAGCGCGCGTTCCGCTTCTTCGAGCGTTTGAGCGATTCTTACTCCGTCACCGCCCGAAGTTCCGTTGGCTTTCAAGACGAGCGGAAAACCCAGACTTCCAGCTAGTTTGCGGAGGTCTTCTTGGTTCTCGATGACTCCGGTTTGCGGAACCCGGACGTCTTCATGCCGGGCCGCTTCCATAAAGGCATTTCGCGCAAACACCACGGGAAAGCTTTCCGGCGCTCCCAATGAGCGTTCGATCAGCGCAGAAATCTGCGATCCTCTGTTCCCTTCGTGCTGTCCCCAGCGATGCAGGTCGTGCAGGTGTCGAGTTGCGAGGTCGTCCCCGGGAACGATGAGATCCGGATTGGTTGCGACGATCGCATTTCTGAACGACTTCAAAGGCGCGAGCCCATGGTAGTTATGGGTGTGGCTCACCGCGTTTGTCTTGCCAAGCGGATGGCCAGGAGGACACACGGCATGGACAGCGCATCCGGCATGCGCCAAAGCCATCACGAGTCGTGCGGTCGGTACCCAACGCGAGGTGGTGGCAACCAGGACTTTCGGCTTCATTGGTGTCCGAGCCTCGGGGTGCGCCAGTTGTACATTTTCATTGGGAATGAAGCGGGCGATAGCAAGGAGAGCCTCAGAGACGAACTAAGGCTCCTCTTTCTGTAACCGATTTATTCGCGGCCTCGAGAAGCTTGACCACTCGAAGGCCGGCGGCGCCATCATTAAAAGGTGTGTCATCGTTTGCAATGCAATCGACGAAGTAGGCAAGTTCCTGCTTCAAGGCCTCGATCTGTTCTAGCTGTGGCGCCCACATATCGCCAGAGCGATAGTTCACTAACAGGTTGTAGAGGCCTTCACGGCTCGTGATGTGTACGCCCTTGTCGTAGATCTTGATCTTTTCGTCCGCTTCGAGATCATTCCAAACCAACATCTTCTTCTCGCCGCCGATTAAGGTTGTGCGAACCTTAACTGGCGAGAGCCAGTTGACGTTGATGTGCGCAATGATCTTGTTGGGAAAATAAACGGTGATGAATGCGACGTCCTCGTGACCGTTGAGATGGGTCTGGCCGGTGGCCGATACGGCTTCGGGAGTTTCCTTGATGAGATGATCGATAATCGAGAGATCGTGCGGCGCAAGGTCCCAGATCACGTTCACGTCATGCTGGAACAGACCGAGGTTGACGCGCATCGAATCATAGTAGTAGATCTTGCCCAACGTTCCTTCTTCCAGCAACTGACCAATTTTTTTCACCGCCCCGGTAAACAGGAACGTGTGGTCCACCATGATCTTCAGATTCTTTTTTTCCGCAAGTTCGATGAGCTCTTCCGCCTGGGCCGAACAGCTGGTGAATGGCTTTTCTACGAACACATGCTTCCCGTTTTGCAGGGCGGCTTTGGTGAGTTCATAGTGGGTCCAGACCGGGGTCACGATGGCAACGGCGTCGATTTCAGTCGATGACATCAGGTCAGAGGTTTCCGACAGAACGCTGATGTGCGGGTAAGTTTTGTGAATACGCTTCCGTGCCATGGGACTCTTATCGCAAACGGCAACCACCTTGGACCCCTCCAGCTGATCAAGGTTTCTGACAACGTTTGGGCCCCAATAGCCGTATCCGACTACGCCGAATTTGACGACGGCGGCACCGCTCCCATTGCGCGGAGAGTCGTGCGACGCCGGTTCACCAATCGGTCTAGCGGTTGGTAGTACTGTTGACATAGGCAGAGAGCTCCTTCAGTACGCGCCGTCGCCAAATACAACTGCGGCCGGAGTGCGCATAAGAATTTTCAGATCCATCCAAGGGGACCAGGTTTTCGCGTAACGCAAGTCAAGGCGAACCATGTCGTCGAACTTAATGCGGCTGCGGCCGTTGACTTGCCAAAGTCCGGTAATGCCCGGTTTGGCTTCGAGCACTCTGCGCCGGTGCCAAATGTCGTAAGCCTCTACTTCATAGGCGATGGCAGGACGCGGACCGACCAGCGACATATCACCCCGCAACACATTCCAGAACTGAGGCAATTCATCCAGGCTGGTCTTGCGCAGGAATGCTCCCACGGGAGTAATTCTGGGGTCTTTGGTGAGCTTGTAGACTGTCTGACCATTGCCGTTTGACGGGTTGCCGTCAGCCTTGCCCGCGATTAATTGCCGGACAAAAGCTTTGTGTGCCGTGGCATCGTTGTTGACGTGCATCGACCTGAATTTCAGGAAGACAAACTGCTCGCCGTATTGTCCGACTCGCTTTTGGCGGAAGAACACGGGCCCCTTCGACGTCAGCTTGATGGCAAGGGCAATTGCCAGAAGGACCGGCGAGAAAACGAGCAGCGCCATAGCACCGCCGAAGGCATCCATAATTCGCTTGAGTGCGCAGAAAAGTTTCTTGGCATTATCCCGGCGGGTGAGGTCCGGATACAGCGCCGGATTGCTGGGCCTCTGGGGAACATCGTAATTCCATTCTTCGGGGAAAAGATGGAAGGAGATACTGATCTGATTGAAATGCCGCGAACTCAGGTTGTTGCGCAAAGTCTCGCTGACCCGGGTCATGATGGTGGTCAGGATGGTATTGCGATCGTCAACCCCAAATTCCGTGAACATGACTCCGACGACGGAGTTGTTCTTGTACCAGCCGGTGACGTCCGTCTCTCGCGTAGTGAGAGAAAGCGCTGAGAGAATCTTGTCCAGGGCCTTTTCGTTGTTATCAGATTGCAGTCCGTCCCCCATGTCGAGGAGCATGAGCAGGAACGGTTTTCGCGAGCGCTCCGTCCGCTTGCGCTCGAGCGAAATCATCCTGTGGAAGGCTCCCTCATTGAGGACGCTGCGCTCGTCAATCGGCGCAATGCGGGCCGAAAAAGTGTCCAGAGTTTCTAAGCTGCTTGACCGTCGAACATTCACGACTCCCTCTCCTCGTCCTGCTTTATTTTTCGGTGCAGGAACCAATGCCTACCGTGAGTTGCTCTTTGTTTTTGCTGTCTGTGGGGGAGTACAGAACTAGGAACTGCAAACTAGCAAATGGGGGATTACTGAACTAATTGGGGGATTGTTACTTTTCTGAAGCTTGCGCTTGCCGGGCTGCGCCTGGACCGTAACGCTGGTAATAGTTGCTGTGATCCGTATTCGCCGAGGAGTTCACCACCGCGCCCAGCAACTTTGTCTGGTCCAGCGCTTGTAAACCTCGCTGCAACATTCGTCGCTTGGTGGTTCCTTCTCTGGTCACTAGTAGAATCCCGTCCGCCAATCGCGCCCAAACGCTGGTATCCGCTAGCGGCAGGATCGGCGGAGAGTCGATAATGATCCAATCAAACCAGGTTGAGAGTTGGCTCAGTAGTTCGGAAAGCCGACCTGACTGCATCAGCTCGAGCGGATTCGCGGGTGGCCGGCCGGCGGGCAGAAACCACAAGTTCGGACCTTCCAAACGGTAGATATGCTGAATCGGGCGGGGTTCGCCTTGCAACCATTCGCTCAGGCCGGGAATTATACCCAGACCGAACTTTTGGGACAGCGACGGACGCCGCAGATCGCCTTCGAGCAGCAAAATCTTCGGCTGCTGCTTTCTCGCCAGAATCGCAGCGAGGTTGGCCGCCACTGTGGTCTTCCCTTCTTCGGGAATCGTGCTCGTGATCAGCAGTTTCTTGAGCGGACGAATCTGCTGGAGTTGTCGCAAGCGGACCCCGAGAAACCGGAATTTCTCCGCCCCGAAACTTTCCTGTGCGGTAAGGCATACCAACTTGCTGTCTTGCGGCAGTGACACGGGCAACGACGGGAACTGGCTCAAGTCGTTCGGAGCGAATTCGTTCGTAGCGAACTCCGGCTCAACGAAATCCTGGTGAACGAACTCGTTCACAGAGGTATCCACCGGAGCATGAGCGCTGGCCTCGCGCTCAACCACTTGCAGAAGGTCGGTGGCAAGAGCCGGCGGCTCTGACGGCGTGCCGGACCGCTCCGACTCGGATCTGGTTAACGCTTCAAATATACGGCTCATGTTTAGTGGCTCCGGTGGCTGCGGCTACCCGCGGTTCTCCCTGGCTCGATTGCAGTTTTTGCAGGTAGTCATGCAGCAGGAGCAAAGTTTTCGCCGCTCGCCGGGCGTCGCCTTCTTCGTTACCGTTGGCGGCGTCCGTTTGAGGTTGGTGCATCACCCCGAGGCGGAAGTCGGTGGCAATGTCCTCGATGATGTCTGGGGTCACGCTGCGCGCTTGTCTGGCGTACGCGGTGATCAGCGCGTTTTCGCAGACGGTATTGATCAGCCGCGGAATCCCTCGTGAGTGCCGGTGCACCCGGGCAACCGTGTCGGGAGGAAAAAGAAGACTGGCATTCGAGATTGCACCCGCAAGTTGGAGGCGGCGCTGTATGTAGCCTCGGGTTTCGTCCAAATTCAACGGTTGAAGCTGCGAGCGCAGGGCAATTCTCTGCTTCAATTGCCGCAGTTCCATCGAATCCAGCTTCTCGTCCAGTTCGGGTTGTCCCACCAGCAGAATCTGAAGCAATTTCTCATTCGTCGTCTCGAGGTTGGTTAGCAAACGGATTTCTTCGAGTACTTCTGCCGATACGTGATGTGCTTCGTCGACCACCAGCACCGTCGTGAGTTTTTTCTGATGACGCGAAATCACATAGTTGCTCAGCACTAGCAGAAGCTCACTCTTGTTCTTGCCCGACACATTGAGGCCAAAGTCCCCCGCGACATACTGCAGGAACTCAACCGGCGAAAGCCGGCTATTGAAGACGTAGGCATAGGCGACGTCACTCTGATTGAGCAATTGCAAGAGACAACGGACGAGCAGGGTTTTGCCGGTGCCCACTTCTCCGGTCATGACCACGAAGCCCTTGTGGCGTCGGACTCCATAATAGAGAGCCGCCAGCGCCTCGTTGTGCCTCCGGGTGGGGAAAAGAAAAAACGGATCCGGAGTGATCTCGAAGGGATTACGTTTCAGATTGTAGAAGGCTTTATACATTGCCTGCCAATATTACCCTCGGAAATAGCTTATCGCGGATCCTGCCAGAATAGTCGCAAAAACCAGCCCAGCTGCGGCCCAACCAACCCAAAGCTTCATAGCTTGCTTTTTCTCGTCCTGCGGGCTGGTGATCGCCGGGATCTCTGAGATTACAGTCACCGGCAGCAGATCCTTAAGGGCTTTCTCATTGTAGAGACGGTCGTCGAGGAATTCCAGGCCACCCGCGAGTGCAAGACCTAACGCGATTCCAATGCCCAAGCCGATGCCGCAAAATTTGAGTCGGTTGGGGAAGTCAGGCTTCAACGGCAGGCTGGGAGGATCGATCATCTGAAAGTGCTCGCCCTGCTGCAGTAACTCCATGCTCGTCGCCATCTGCGACGAGTTCTTCTTCTTCAGCAGATCGTCATAATTTGCTTTGGACTGCTCGTAGCCGCGCGTGAGGTCGGCGAACTGCTGTTCACGTACTGGCTCCTGGTTTAAACGCGCCTGGTAATCATTAATCTTCGCTTTCAAGGCAGCGATCTCGTGTTCCTTGTTCGCAATGTCGATTTGATTGGATTTCAACTGACCCTGAAGTTGAATTGTCCCCGAATCTTCGCTATTGACCTGCTCCGGGGCAGCCGGATTGTCGTTCCCCGAGACATTGGTCGCGCTAGCCTTCAGGTTGGCGAGGGCCTGCTCCCGCATTCTTTCCGTCTTGGCAATCTGATCTTTCAGTTTATGAACGTCGGGATGACGATCGGTATAGCGCGAGCTGAGATCGGCGAGTTGCGATTTGAGTTTGTCCAACTCCTGGTCCAATGCGGGTATTCCCACCGGTGTGCCGTCTCCGGTCTTCGTCGTTCTCTGGAATGTACGGGACTGTTCCAGCATTGACTGCAAGTAAGCATTTTGCTGCCGGTCGGCGTTGAGGCCGTCTTCTTCGTTCTGCAGTTGGGATTGGAGTCCGTTCAAGATTTGGAGATTACTTGCTAGTTGTGACGGCAGCTCACCCAGGTGCTGGTCTTTGTATACCCGGACCTTTTCTTCCTGCTCCGCCAAAGCCTGCCTTGCCGTATCCAGCTGTTGCTCAAGAAACTTGGTCGTGTCTTCGGACTTTTGTTGCCGGAGTTCCAAATTCTCGCTGATAAATAGATTAGTTAACTCGCTCGTCACCTGCTGTGCCAGGTGTGGGTCGTGAGACGAATAATAAATGTTGAATGAAGTGATGGCGGTATGGTGCTCATCAAACACCAGCGAAATCTCGATATCCTTTCGCATGCGCTCGACCAGTTCATCGGGATTCAACCGGCCGCGTTTGTCGGCATACAAATTGAGCTCATCGATAATGTGCAAGAGACGCGTGCGGCTCAGAATCTGCTGGGTGATGCTCTGCAACCGTGCCTGCAGATCATCTGTGACGTTCGGAGTCACGTAATCCTTCGGCATGCTTGGCTGTTCGACCAAAATCAGCGTGCCTGATTTGTATCGCGAAGGCAGAACCCAACTCACGCTCCAGATCACGAGCCATCCCAGAAAAAAAGGTATCAAGAAGTACAGATGGCGGCGGCGAATCACGTCGACATACTGCTGCAGGTTGAGGCCTTCTCCCGGTTTCTCTTCGAACTCGTCTACCATAGATACTTTCTCAGCTTATCTTCCGAGCGGTCTTGAAAACTGATACGAGATGTTAATCGACTCACGATTTCGGTCGGGCGCGCTCGATAACGCCGCAATGTTGTTGTAGCTCTGGTGCAAACGCATATATTGCAACTGGAGATTGAAGTGTTGGCCAAACTGGCGCTGCACAGAGGCGTTTCCCGAAACGGTATGGCCGTTGGTATTGAAGGCAGGCAACGCATCCAAAACGTTATTGTTCGCGTAACTTGCCCCCACGGACGCGCTCAAATTCCGGGCGAGTTGGCGGCGCAATGACGCGGTCGCGCTGATCGCCTGAACCGCTCCGGATAAACCGCCACTATCGTTAATGGCTCGCGAGACGCTGAGCGCGAAGCTGGTCAATCTTCCCTGCCAGCCCATGCTGGCGCCGCCCGCTGGAGACCACGCCGTCGCAGTTGGCAAACCAAACTGTTGGGTGTCCGAGTGTTGTGGACCGCCGAACAGCGAAATGGACAGCGTCGGCTTCAGATAAAGAGTATAGAAAAGGAAAATGCTGTGTGCCTGAGTCTCGCTCTGGCCAATGGTGGGATTCGCCAGAAAGATCTGATATTGATACGTTGCGCCGATATAGTGCATTTTCGACAGCCGGTGATTGTAGAAAGCCGACCCGGCTCTTGAATTGGAGTCGCCTAATCCTGGAACCTGCGCCGGGTTCGGATAATGCAGATTCGAAAAGGTCCCGCTGGCTCCGATCATGCCGTTCGGACTGAACTGGTAGGTGAGCGAAGCGTTCGCAGTATTGTTAAGCACATCGGCAATCGGCGCAATCACCGAGCTATTGGGAACGAACACCGCGCCTGAGACGGGCTGGGCAAAGTCATTGGGCTGATTGAGAACATTCGATGTCTTCAGAAAAGAGTCCCGCGCGCTCAGTGTCACATGTGGGCTCAAGCGATAGCTGAGATTTACACCCAGATTCTGGTTCTCTTGATTGAGGGAGCTGTTTTTCTGGTAGAACGTAAAACCTGGACTGTAATTGAATACCCAGTGCAACCGTGAACGAGTCTGGTCGAGCGAGATTGTTGGCCAGACAGAATAGCTCACATCACTGATCGGCTTGCCGTTGGCTCCTACCTGCACGTTGTCATCGTAGGCGCTGCTGAACATCAACCCGCCACGTAGGTAATTCGCCCGCGTTTCGGAAGTAAAGCCCATCGAATAGCCTTCACCACTCACTGGGGCCGGCGTCAACATTCCCGCGCCACCAGTTGCGGCGGCTCCGGAAACGTCCGTCTGAGCCGAAAGAGACCCAGCCAGCAGAATGATTGCGATGAAGATTCGAACTAGCATGTGTAATCTCACGGGACCACGATGGTGTCGCGCGGCTGAAGCTTTATGTTCTGCGCCGAGTTCTTACCCTTGATGACATCTTTATAGTTGAACGGCAGGCGCGACTCTCCGCCGTTTGGATTTTGGCGGAGGATGTAGATGGATTTTTGCTTGGCGAAATCGCGGAAGCCGCCGGCCGTGGCAATTGCGTCCAACACTGTGGAAGAATTGGTCAGCGGGTACGATCCGGGTTTCGAGACTTGGCCGAGGATGTTGAATTTCTGACTCTTAACTTCTGTAACAATGACCGTGACTTCAGGTTCGGAGATGAAACTCTGCAGCTTGCTCGCCAGTTCTTTTTCTAACTGTCTGGGTGTCTCTCCACTGGCCTGCACTTCACCGGCTAACGGCAAAGATATTTTTCCATCCGAGCGAACCGGAACTGTTCTGGATACTTCGGGTTCTTTCCAAACATTGATTGCCAGAACGTCGTCGTCCCCAATGATGTAAGTGTCATCATGCGCTCGCGCCACGGTTGGGGCGGCGCCGGGATCAACACTGCTCGTCTGGGCTTCAGATTTTGTGTTGTTCGGGTTTTTGATTGAGTCAGTTTGCGCCGCCAGACAACCAGTGATCAGAACGCAGACCCCGAATATCGCGATTTGACGACGGATCTTTCCAGCTCCAATGCTCATGGTTTGCTCCAAACCAGAGCCATTGTAGCGCGCCCGTCGCTGCCCGCCCCTAGATCCGTTTTCCATTGCCTCTTACTCCCATGCCTGGGAATGCCGACGGATGGGTTTCCGAAGAACTCATGTGATATTGCTCGATCTTGTACAGCAAAGTTCGATAGCTGACCTTCAGCAACCGCGCCGCAGCTTTCCGGTTCCAGCCGGTTTTCTCCAGAGCCGTGGCGATTGCGTTTCTTTCAGCCTCGCACCGCACGCTGTGCACCAGGGACTTGAGCGAGTTGAGACTGGGTTGTTCCTCCTCATTCTCCCCCGCGACCAATACTTCTTTCGCAGGTACCAACTTCGCGGAACCGTTGCCGTTCTTGGGCGCGTACTCGGACCTGCTTGCGGCAAAGATTAGCTCTTTGTCTCCCATCATCAGATAGCGCTTCACAAACTCCTCAAGTTCGCGGAGATTTCCGGGCCAGGAATAAGCATGACAGGCATCGAGGACCGACGGAGAAAATGCGCGTGGCGCCAGGCCATAGTGCTTTGCCAGATGATGCATGAAGTGGCGAAGCAGGACTGGAAGCTCATCGCGGCGCTGGCGCAACGGCGGTGCCTGAACCGTGAAAGCGCTCAGGCGATAATACAGATCCTCTCGCAGTTTCTTTTCAGAGAGGGCCCGTTCCACGTCGGCGCTGGTTGCGGCCAGAATCCGAACGTCAACCTCAACCGTGGCACCGCTTCCTGGACGGAAGAACTGCTTGTTCTGCAGCACTTGCAGCAACTTGCTTTGGACGCTGGTTGGCATCTCGGCAATTTCGTCCAGCAGCACAGTTCCTTTTTCACATAGTTCCAGTTTGCCGGGCTTCGATCGTACCGCACCTGTAGAATCGCTGCGCTCGTAGCCGAAGAGTTCGGTTTCGAGCAGGTCGCCAGGCAACGCCGAACAATTCACCTTTAGAAATTTGAATCCGGAACGGACCGAGAGCTTGTGAATGAGCCGAGCCGCGGTGTCTTTTCCGCTTCCAGCTTCGCCCAGGATCAGCACGGGTACACTGGCTTGAGCCAGCAATTCCGCTTGCGCGCGCAGCTTCCGCATGATCGGACTCGCGCTGACGAAGAATGCATCGTCACCGACTTGTTCGATGTCCTCACTCGCGATCTCCATGTCGCCGCTATCGCTCCGGGAGTTGAGTTCGTCGCAAATCGTGAACTCGAGTTGCTTGTCTTCGACCGGCCTGACCAGATAGTCCTGTGCGCCCAGGCGGATGGCCTCATTTTTTCGGCCGGCATCCTCGGGATAGCAAAGCAACACGATCGGCAAGTTCGGACGGAGCCTTCGCAGCCAGCGCAAGATGTGCAGACTGTCCGCGTCCCCGCGAGGTAAATCCAGCAGCATAAGATCCGGCGTTATCCCAGCCTGGACGGACTCCAACGCCTCCCAGCCGCTGCCGACCGTCTCCAATTGCCACGAATTCGCGTCCGCAATCGACCAAAGCGAACGAACCACACCGGGCTCCTTGCTAACCACTAACAGACGCGCGGTTTCATTTCCATTTCTTGTCACGGGCTTGGAGGTCCTTTGGGGTGAGAGAGGATTGTGACTGCTATACAGGTTCGACGTCGTAACCCTGAATGCGGACGGCCAGGGATCTTTGAATTGCGTCTATGGAGACTACTAATGTGTCGTCATCGTTGCGAGAGAGCAGAATACCTTCGACGCCGTCCAGCGATCCGCCGCGGACCCGCACCCGCTGCCCGATCTGAAGGAAGGGGTGGGTACTCCAGGGTATTTGCTGCCCGACCAGGGTTCGCACTGCATCAATCTGCGCCTCTGCGATGGGAGTGCCGATGCCGCGAGTGCCAACGAACTTGAGTACCCCGTCGATGCGCAGCACCCGTAATCGATCCTCGCCGGTTGGAGGTAATTTCACAAATACGTAACAGCCAAAGAGCGGCAGTTCCACCGACTTGCGGCGGTCACTCCAGCGATGCACCTCGGTGATTAACGGCAGAAAAGTGTTCACGCCCTGTTCGCGCAACCGTTGAGCAATCACTCGTTCATGGCGGGCGCGAGTGTGCACGGCGTACCAGTTCTCAACGCCAGATTCCACGACTGGCACTGTGTTCGAGACTTCCCACGACTGGTTGCCGGTATTCGTAGCTTCGCCCTCTGAGTCACAGGTGTGACTTCTAAGCTTGCGGATAGGTCGAGCCAATACGGATTTCAGACTTCAAGGGTCGGGGGAAACCAACTTGGAAATCCAGGGGGAGAAAATCTCTACCAACTTAATTTGTTTGATAGCAAATGCGTTTTCGTATGAATGCGGTGATGCACATCCTCTGCAGGAATTCCAAAGCTCCTGCACATCGCTCGTGGTGGGGGACCCTTAGTTACGTTGCAAACTGAGTTCTTAGCAAAAACTTATGCCTTGCGGGTCAAGGGGGAATTCGGATGAGTTGTCGCCCGAAAGTGAAGCTAGCCTACAATCGTATGCAGGATGCTGCAAGAGGTACGCACTCTCCGCGACGGACTTCTCATACGCAGCAGAGTGCAGGTTCCTGTCGATGGGGGAGCCTAGCCCTAGAGAAGACTTTCTCATTACTAGAGAGGGAGGGTACACTCCGCACAAGGGATTTGACTTCATTTCTTGGGGGTTGACTTGAGTTCCGGTGATCCTACATCAGATCCTTATTCTATTGATTTTACATGGGTAACCAACAAGTTGACAGGTGTCGAATGAGGTTTCGAGGCCGAGAATGGGGGACTGAAAGGTTGCCCAAAATTAAGGATCGCGGCTTCGCATGTTGCCGTCTCATTGCAACCACTGCAAGCATTTGCAACCTTCCCTTGCTTTACAGGTAAAGAATACGGTAAACTCGTTCTCGGTTATGTAATTGCGTGAGGTAAACGCAGTTGTTGCTTGTGCTTTTTCGGCCCTCCCCCGATTAGAACAGGCGTATATTCCCCCACCTGCGGGAGTCCCCCGTCCTCAGGACAGCTTGTTTCGATCATTCTTTTGATTGGTCCCGAACTTCGGGACCCTACTCGAACTGTCGCTGGAGTTAACTTATGCAGACCCAACGTGTCCAGGGGGACAGAATTCGCGTACTGGTTGCAGACAACACGCGAATTCATACTCAACTGCTCGCAGACGCCTTGCAACGGGATCAGGAATTGGACGTCATCAGTGCAGATTCCGATGCTCCCGGCTTGCTCGCGATCGCCGCGACTCATAAGGCCGATGTTTTGCTGATCAGTTCCAACCTGGACGAGGAACCACATCGTGCCTTTGAAGTTTTGCGTAAGCTGCGAGCATCCCATATTCAGATCCGCGGCGTGGTGTTGATGGATTCCTCGAAGCGCGAACTGATTTTGCAAGCGTTTCGTGCCGGTGCGAGAGGAATCTTCAGCCGCCACGAGTCCGTGGAATCGCTTTGCAAATGCGTTCGCAGCGTTCACGAGGGTCAAATCTGGGCCAACAGCCTGCAGATGTCTTTTGCCGTGGAAGCGCTGGCTGCTTCACCGACGGTGCGGGCGGTGGACGCCAACGGTTTGGACTTGCTTTCAAAGCGGGAGATGGAAGTGGTTCGCAGTCTGGCCGAGGGCCTCACCAACCGCGAGATCGCCGAGCGTCTGGGCCTAAGTCAGCACACCATCAAGAACTACCTATTTCGAGTATTCGACAAGTTGGGCGTCTCCAGCCGGGTTGAGCTGTTGTTCATGACTCTGAGCCAGGCCAGTCCCACTCAATCGCTGCTCCCAGCCTTGTTAGCAAATCCGGCTAGCGGCAATCGCCATGACGAAGCGACACTGGCTGTCTGTCAGAAAGCGGCCGAGCAGGGCTTGCCCACAGCGCAACTGGCGCTGGCACACCTATACTCGGCTCGGCGAGCTGGGCCGAAAGATTTGATGTACGCATACATGTGGTTCCTGATCGCGAATGAACAGATCGCGCGAGCCAAAAACCATGTCAACAAGAGCATGACGATGGAGCAACTGCTCGAAGCGGAACAAAAAGCCGCGGAGTGGATGAAAAAGACAAACAGGATTCCGCCGTCATCAATTGAAGACCCTCCCGATCACCCGCCGATGAGAGCGAATGGTGCCACTACCGCATGACACCCGATCACCGAATTGAAACGAGTTCTATTTACGTACGCCATGCTGGGTTTCTCACTCGATTTGTCGTACCGCTGGTTCTGCAAAACGAATAGCTGCGCACCTCGTCGCGTCCGTGGACGTGGCCACCTTCCATTCCATTTGCCCAAATGACGTCGGGATGCATGGCGGCGAGGACGCTCTCGATGTCGCGGCTATTAAAGAGGTCATAACCCCTCGGGGCAGCATGACCGCAACCGATAGACCTCAATTACCCCAATTGGCCGACGAGTTGCCTGGGCCTCTCTCAGCTTCCCACAAGCTCTTTTCTCGGTACTAATCCGGTGGACGAACCGATACTTCCGGTTTGCTCGTCAACCGGGAGCAATGGCGACCAGTTCCCCTAAGCCACCTTATGCGTACCGGCAGTATTGCCACGGATTTTGAGCAGGTCATGCCACGAGGTTGGCCCTTCGTTGCCTGCGGCATAGTTGGGGAAGTCGGGTGGCGGTAGTCGCGCCCACGCTTCTTCAATGGGCGTGATAATGCGCCACTCCGCCTCTACTTCGTCTCGGCGTGTAAATAGCGTTGCATCGCCACGCATTGAGTCGAGCAGCAAAGTTTCGTACGCAACTGGCCCCTTCGACCCAAAGCCCGCTTCATAAGAGAAGTTGGCCTGAACCGTCACCGTCCGCATCTGCGTTCCCGGTCGCTTCGCGTCGAATGCGATCGAGATTCCCTCGTC
>Ga0210410_10000147_pt1 | contig 104628 bp, 94 predicted proteins | sample IncBWC4MmetaG_FD_161058 | JGI IMG/M metagenome (GOLD analysis project Ga0210410, IMG submission 161058) | Forest soil microbial communities from Barre Woods Harvard Forest LTER site, Petersham, Massachusetts, United States - Inc-BW-C-4-M | ecosystem: Environmental > Terrestrial > Soil >...
CCGCCGCATTCTCCGTGACACCAGCGCCAGACGGAGGTACTATCGCTCGAAGCCGCGCTCCTCGTGCCCGTAGCGCCGGCTATCCCGTTCCGAGGTGGTTCCTGGATGACTCGCAAGAGATATTCCCAGTCGGCGGTTGGCGTGCTGAGCTTCCTGGTGGCTGTTTTCGCATTGACTGTGCCTGCCTCCGCCGAGTGGAAGGAGAAGGTGCTATACAGCTTCCAAGGCGGCGCAACCGACGGTGCTTTGCCTGCGGGTGGCGTGGTGTTTGACGCGGCGGGCAATCTCTATGGGGCCACGACCCAAGGCTTCGGGTTTTGCCCTCCGGCGCAGTGCGGATCTGTCTTTCAGCTCTCGCCCCCGGTGAAGCAGGGCGATCCCTGGACTGAAACTGTGCTCCACGTTTTCACAGGCAACATCAACGGTGATGGCGACACCCCGGCAAGCGGCTTGGTGATCGATAGCTCAGGCAATCTCTACGGCACAACCGCTTACGGCGGCACCGGAGATTGCGTCCTTCTGGGCACCAAGGTGGGTTGCGGGATCGTGTACGAAATGACGCCGCCACAAACTAAGGGCGGTTTCTGGACCGAAACCGTGCTGTACAGCTTTCCTAGCCCCAAGCAGGGATATCTGCCTAACGGGGACTTGGTATTCGACAGCGCTGGCAATCTTTATGGCGCAACCATGTTCGGCGGAGGCCAAGGGACAACTTGTAACAAATTCTATGAGTACTGTGGAGCAGTGTTCGAGCTGAGCCCCCCGAAGACGAAGGGCGGCAAATGGACGGAGAAAGTTTTGCACGGCTTCAGGAGCGGCACCGACGGAGCAAATCCCAATGGCGGCCTGGTCTTGGACAGCAAGGGCACGATTTACGGGACGACATTCGGAGGGGGCAATGAGAGCGGGCAGTGCGGTTCGGGGGGCTGCGGCACTGCCTTCGAGTTGAGGCCGCCTGCGACGAAGGGCGGCATTTGGACAGAGAAGATACTTCATCGCTTTCAACCCCAGGATGGCGCAAACCCGGCTGCGGGTGTTGTTTTTGGCAGGGACGGCAAACTCTACGGCACAGCATCTGCCGGGGCAACCAATGGAAATGGCGATGTGTTCGACTTAGCCGCCCCAACGGGAGGCCGCGGGCCTTGGAAAGAGACCGTGCTTTACCACTTCGGCGACGGCAATGACGGTACAAGCCCCCGCAGCGCTGTCATATTCGACGTCACGGGCTGCCTCTATGGCACTGCGCTTGGTGGAAAAAGTCACTTGGGCGTCGTCTTTCGGCTGAAGCACCCGAAACATGGAAGTCCGTGGTCGCTTACTACTCTCTACAACTTCACTGGCACTCCGGAGGGGAGCGAGCCAAAAGCGAAACTGATCTCTGACGGATTGGGGAACCTCTATGGCACGACGCAGTACGGCGGCTCAGGAACAGCGTGCCAAGGGGGTTGTGGAACGGTGTTTGAGGCCAAGCCATAGAAAGCACCAGTGGCCCGATGCAGGGCGGCCAAAAAGATGCACAACAGGACTAACCTTTGGCGGCGTGGCCCACCCTTTACAACAATTAATAATTAGGTTTGGGGTGCCCCGTCCTTCGCTCTGTGCGAAAGGGCGGGTGCCGGCAGCGTCGCAAACCAGCCATCCTTCTACCCCCTCTAACCCAACCGGCTCAGATTACCTTCTGGGTGACGGCTCTTTATTTCACGTTCTTTCGAAAAAGTACGCACTGGATTCCCAATTTGGGAACCAGTGCCCAGCCCAGCCACTTTCTTCTTGATCTCGTTATTCCATTTGCGATAACATAACACCACATAGGTTATCTATAAGATAATCACCGTTCTTTGACAATCTGACTTAAAGCGGCGCTTCCAAGGGAACGAGGCTCCATCCGGAACAGCACAACCAAGATCCAGCCTTGCCTGGCGTTCCAAAATGGAATAACAGCAAGGGCGAGCAATCGCTGTAACCCTAATGTCTTTAATATTTTGCCTGTAACTGCCTTAGAACCATAGATCTAGAAGGCAAGAAAAATTCCGGTCCTTTGTTTTCTAGATTTTGCGCCACAAGAGAGTGTTTTTTTGACGGATTTTCTGCACCAGAATGTGTGCAACGAGAGAACCCGGACTACCAAGGCGGAACAACGCGAACCGGGGAACTTGGCGACAGATATTCCTTTTGCTTTTGTCGTGGCGCGCCTCAGGCCGTGAACATGGCGGTGATGTCCTGATAGCTGACGGCGTCCGCCGCGAAAGTGAAAGTACCGTGCTCTCGCATCTCCTTTGCGGCGCGAAGAAAGGCGCCGAGGGCAGCGCGAGAGAGTGCGCTCCCGACGCTCACACGCTTGACTCCAATTGCCGAGAGTTCGGCCAGGCTCAATTGAGCGCCTTGCAGTCCCATGATGACATTCACCGGGCGATCCACCGAACTGACCACCGAGGCAATGTCCTCCTTGCTGCGGAGGCCGGGCGCGTAAAGAACGTCAGCGCCCGCTTCTTGATAGGCCTGCAGGCGCTCGATGGTGTCCTTCAGATCGGGCCTTCCTACGAGATAGTTCTCCGCACGCGCCGTTAATGTGAAAGGGAACGGGAGGTTACGCGCCGCTTCTGCGGCCGCGCGCACTCGGTCGGCTGCCTGTTCAAGTTCATAGGGTGCGGAGTTTGTGCGTCCGGGTACATCTTCGATGGAGCCGCCGACCAGTCCGGTTTCGGCGGCAAGCCGGATCGTCTCTGCGGCGGTCTTAGGGGCGTCGCCAAAACCATTTTCTAAGTCGGCGCTTACCGGCAGGTCGGTCGCTGAGGCAATCGCAGTCACGTGTGCCAGGGTTTCGTCACGATCAATCGAGTTGTCGCGTCGTCCGGCTGAAAAGGCATAACCAGCGCTGGTTGTGGCCAGGGCCTCAAAGCCCAAGTGGGCGAGCAGTCGCGCGGTTCCCACGTCCCATGGGTTGGGAATGATGAATGCCTTTTCACGCTGGTGAAGCGCGCGGAAGGCCTGTCCCTTTTCTTTTTGAGTCAACATAGAAGTCACCTTTGTTCTACTCGAGGGAAGTTGAAGGTTCCGTCGACTACCTCGACGAAGTTCCTTTCTTCACGTAGGATAAGCCGCTTGGTTTGCGCCATGGAGAAATTTTCGAGTGCTTCCGGATCTGATTTCAGGCGTGCTCGATAGCTCTCATAAGACGCCAGACTGTCGAAGGCAATCAATCCCCAAGCTACATCGTTCGTGCCTTCATAGGGAAGAAAATATCCCACAAGATGGCCACCGCATCGCGGGATGATGCGGCCCCAATTCTCGGCGTACTTCTTGAACTCGTCTCGTTGAAATGGATCGATCTGGTAGCGGATAAAGCAGGTGATTGTCATTTGATGTCCTCTTGTCGAATCGCACGCACCTTCATCAATATGCGGGTTGCCCGACATGAACACTTCGTTTATCATCAAAGTATGAATGTAGAACAGCATGCCGACACTGCGGTTTCTAGAATTGCGGCGGCGATTGGCGAGCCGGCGCGTGCCCGTATGCTCTACTGCCTTTCGGACGGGCGAGCGCGAACCAGCACGGAACTTGCGGTGGTCGCTGACGTAACCCCGTCAACCGCCAGCGTGCACCTGCAGCGGCTGAAGGCCCAACGGTTAGTGAAAGTGCTCGCCCAGGGGAAGCATCGCTACTACAGTCTCGAAGGGAACAACGTGGCCGCCGCGCTTGAAGCCTTGAGTGTGCTGGCCGGCGGATCTCGTGTTGAATTTGTGCCGAACACGCCCAGCCGGCTGCGTGCCGCGCGGACTTGCTACGATCACATCGCGGGCTCGTTAGGAGTCTCGCTGCATGACCGCTTTCAGGCGCTCAGATGGCTGTCGTCGGATTCGACGACGAGCTGCGACCTCACTTTAAAGGGAGCGAAGGGGTTCGAGGCGCTGGGCATTGACGTCGAAGTTACTCGGACGCTGCGTCGCCGTTTCGCGTATGCCTGTGTCGACTGGAGTGAGCGGCGTCCGCATCTCGGCGGAGCACTGGCGGCGGCCCTTCTGAAAGTCGCACTCAAAAGAAAATGGGTGCTTCAGGATCTCGACAGCAGAGCTCTAGGCGTCACCAGTCTTGGGCGACGAGAAATGCTGACGCGATTTGGCCTTCGGGTTTGACGGCAGAGGCAGGATGCGAAAGGCTATCTCCGACTGATGTTGCGTTACGCCGACCTGATCGCCGCCTCGGACTACCCGAATCGTGGGTCAGAATGACAACCCAACTGTAGGCATAACAATTTAATTGTTCGAGTTCTGCCGGCTTCGGATGTGAAGCAAAATGGAACTGAGACTTCCTCAATGACGTAACTAATGTCAGGAGCAAGTAATCCGCCTGTCCGGCACGGCTGCTGCTTCCTGCGCTATGATTTCAAAATTGCACTCGTTCATCACTTCCCGACAAATGGAGTGTTATTCATGTCTTTGTGTTTGAGGCTCGTCGTCTGCCTCCTTGTAGCTTCGTCTGCTGTGCCGATGACCGCTCAGAGCGGTAGTTCCGGTCCGGCAATTCCCACGACTACATTGGCGATCAATTCTTCCACGCCGCTGTCGCAGCGGGTTGTGGCTTATGACATGGACGCTAAGTACAACGCGAAAGCTCACACCCTCGACGCCAGCGAAACCTTGACTTATCACAATCTGACGGGGCAAGCCCTCGATACATTTCCCTTTCATCTTTATTTGAACGCCTTTCAGCCAACGTCTACGTGGATGCAGGAAGGAAAACGGGAGGGCACTCGCGGGCAGGACTTTGAAAAATGGGACAACAAGAGCTACGGCGCGGAGGAGATCAAGAGCTTTGAAGTCGTGGGCCAGGGAGACTTCACTTCGCAGTTGCAGTACATTCATCCCGATGACGATAACAACGACGATCGCACGGTCGTTCAAGTGCATCTGTCCAAGCCGATTCCACCCGATGGCTATGTTCAGTTCAAGATCAAGTTTCACGATCAATTTCCGCAGACCATGGAGCGAACGGGCTGGAATCGCGACTTCGTTCTCGGCGGTCAATGGTTTCCCAAAGTGGGCGTCTGGTGGCACGGCGCGTGGAATTGCCACCAGTTCCACGCGTACACGGAGTTTTTCGCGGACTTCGGTGTTTATGACGTGAAGCTCACGCTTCCTGAGTATGAAGTGGTGGGAGCCAGCGGCATTGAAGTCAGCAGCGTGAACAATCCCGACGGAACGAAGACTGTCGCATACCACGGTGAAGATATTCATGATTTCGCGTGGACGGCGAGCCCGCACTATTTGATTTATAACGACACGTTTCAAGGGAGCATGGGCCCGGTGAAGCTGCGAATCATGATGCAGCCAGCACACTGGCGCCAGGTGGAGAGGCAAGCGCGCGTTCTGAAGGAGAGCATGGACCGCTTCGATCGCTGGTACGGCCCCTATCCTTATAAGACCCTTACACTGGTGGATCCGGACCCGGGTTCGCCGGCATTCGGTATGGAATATCCAACCTTCATCACCGGGGGGACGACTTGGTGGGAGCCGGAAGGGGCTCATGGGGACTCGGCGGAAACTATCGAACATGAATTTGGCCATCAATATTGGTACGGCATGGTGGCCACGAATGAATTCGAAGATGCTTGGATGGACGAGGGCATTAACCAGTACACGCAAATCAAGGTCATGGATTCTATCTTTGGCCCTTCCACTTCGGTTCTCAATCTATGGGGTATCACCGAAGGACAGACGGACGAAGACAGGCTGTACTATGTGGGTTTTGCCGACCTTGATCCTATGTCTCGCAACGGTTGGCAGTACGCTGATTTCAATTCCTACGGCGGAATCTCCTACGGTAAGACTGCTCTGGTGCTGCGCACTCTCGAAAACATGATTGGTGAAGATACTATGCGTCAGGCGATGCATACGTATTTCTTGCGCTACCGCTTTACTCATCCCGCAAGAGAAGATTTCCTGAAGACCATTGAGGAGGTTTCTGGCAGGGACTTGCGTTGGTACTTTAACCAGGCTGTTTATGGCACGCAGGTGTTGGACTACGAGGTAATGAAGATCAGTTCTGTGCCGGTGGATTGGTACAAGGAAAACTTGACAGAGAAAAAGGGCCAGACGGAATACGTCTGCAATGTCTGGATTCATCGCAAGGGGGAGTTCGTTATGCCCATCGACGTTGAAATCAAGTTCAATAACGGCGACAAGGTCCGCGAACATTGGGACGGGCAAGATCGGTGGGTGAGATATTCTTATCAGAAAAAGGCGACCATAGAATCGGTCGAAGTCGATCCCGATCACAAGATTCAATTCGACCGCAACAACTTTAATAACAGTCGAACCGCGGAAGCGAACGGCGGGCCGGCGCGCAAACTGACAAACTATTGGACTTGCATTGGGCAGTTCTGTGCGCAGTTGCTGGCTTGGTGGATGGTGTAAGTGGACATCTCAATGAACGAGAACAAAAGTTTGGTTTCGGCGGGCGCTGCGATTGCAGGGCGTAACAAACGTTATGTTGTCTGGTTCTACCTGTTCAACCTGGCGTTAGCCCATTTCGGAGCGGCTTCCTTTAGCGATCAGGCGCACGCCATCCTGGACCACAGCCTCCATGCTGACAAACTGTTTCATGGATTCATGGGGGTATTCAGTGAAATGATCGGGCGTCCGGAATTCGGGGCGCTGCCCGGGGCGGCCCATCCTGCAATGATGTTCGCTGTCATATTCTTCCTTTTGACCCTGACGTTCATGCCCGGAGTGCTGCTGGGTTATGCCTCCGATCATCGGCTCCCTCGCGATGAGTTTTTTCGTGCCTGCGGGAAGAATGTGTGGCGATTTGTTCGGCTTGTTTTATTCTTCACGATTACCGCAGGAATTATTGCCGGGATTTTGTTCGGAGCGTTGAACGCGCTGGTCACAGCCGCGGATAAGACTTCGAATGAAAGGCTGCCATTCTTTTTGCAACTCGCCGGCACAATCATCATTTTTCTGGTCTTGACTGTGATACGCATCTGGTTCGACCTTGCCCAGACCGACGTGGTCCTGAGGGACGAGTCCGCGGTTCGCAAATCGGTTGTGGTCGGATTCCGCAAGACGCGATGCAATCTCGGACGGCTGTTGACCAGCTATGTCGTGATTGCAATTGTGGCACTGGCCGTCCTTATGGCCGGAATCTTGCTGTGGCACGCGATTGTCCCGCCAAGCAGTGTTGCGGGAGCATTCATCATCGGCCAGGCGACTTTGCTTCTGCTTCTCGGTACACGTTTCTGGCAGCGAGCCACGGCGGTTGCGTTCTATGTAAAAGAGCTTGCTGAGCCGGTTGAAGAAGCGAAACCTATCCGCGCGTTCGCGACTCCATTGGTTCCGTAAGATGATCGCCAATCCTTCGTAGTTCTCTGGGAAGGTGTGGACATATCCACACACTGTCTATTACCGAACACCATCCAAGCTAAAGCGCATATCGCTAAGTGATCCACCATCAACAAAATAAGTAATGGTTTGCAGAGTGCTATTTCGTCAAGCGTAAGCGCACGACGGGAGCTCACAAATGCAAACCTTTATGACAGCCATCACGGTGACTGCGGGAATGGCCTTCTCATTGGCGATCGCAGTCCTGGTAGAAGAATGGATTTTCGGGAAAGTGTTCGGCCTGTTTTTTCCCCGGCCGGCAATGCAAATCGAAACTGGGCAGGAGTGCCGAAGCGAGGAGGGCGTATGTTGTTCTTAAAGTATTTGCTTATGCTAGGCGGCATCGGGATGATCGCCGTCGCCGCTGGAATTCTGGCCTACGACATTTACCTGGAGATGAAATACCGGCAGGCGCTTGCCACAGCCGGTGCAGGGCAGTTGCCACCCGCGCCCCAAGTGCGCTGGCGAAGCTCTTTGGCGCTGGTATTGCTGGCGTGGGGACCCATGGTGTTGGCGTTGGGCATCGTGGTTGTGCCCAGCGGCATGGCTGGGGTTCGAGTCAGCCAAACTAGCGGGACATTGCCGGGTTCGCTATATCCCGGTGCGCATTTCGTCGTGCCGCTTGCGGAGACGGTTGTGCTCTTTGACACCCGTGACCAGTTGTTCACCACCGGCGCTTTGGAGAACGAGAGGGCAGCCGGCGCCGGCAAAGGCACGAAATCCGAACCGCTAAACGTGCAGGCAAAAGAAGGGCTCACCCTTGGCCTGTCGATCACAGTGCGATACCGGCTTGATCCCAAGCATTTGGATTACATCCAGAGCAACTTGCCCCAGCCGGTAGAAAAGGAAATCGTGCCGGCGGTGGTTGCGAGTGCATGGCGTGAACTCGTGCCTAATTACACGGTCAGAGATGTGTTCGCGGCGAAGCGTGAGGAAGTGCGCAAGCGGGCGTCCGATGTCATCACGCAAAAACTGGCGGCGGATGGAATCATCGTGAAAGAAGTGATGCTGCGCGATATCCAACTGCCACCTGAATATGCGAAGGGGTTGGAGAGTCTATTGCTCAAAGAACAGGAAAGTGACCGTATGGCGGTGCAGACCGATATCCAGCAAAAGCAAGTTAGGATATCCGAACTTGAAGCCGAAGCCACGAAGGCTCAGCAGGTAAAGCAGGCGGAGGGAGAAGCCCAGGTGCGCGTGCTGCAAGCGAAAAGCGAGGCCGACGCGATGCAATACACGCTGCCGCTGAAGCAGAAACAGATTGAACAATCGAAGTTAGAGGCCGAAGCTCGCAAAGAAACTACCGTCAAGAATGCGGAAGCACAGGCGGAGGCCAAGGTGATTGACAGCAAAGCTGAGATGGAGCGGCGCAAATTGCTGGCGGAAGCGGAGGCGGATCGCATCCGCGTAACCGCTGCGGCAGATGCGGTGCGAATGCAGGGTGAAGGCGCGATCCTGAAGCAGAACCCGTTACTGATTAATAAGATTGTTGCCGAACGGCTCTCCGACAAGCTGCAGATCATGATGGTACCGGCAGATGGAAAGTTCTTCTTCGCCAATGACGTGCTACGCAGCATGAGCGTGGCGAATCACTCTAGCCAGGCCGAACCGGATGAGCAGCCGAAGTAGGTTTTGGTAGGGCGCGCATCTTGCCGGCTATCGAACGGGACTTTTGCTTCTGTCCCGGCCAGCCGGCAAAACGCCCGCGCTACAAAAGGTGACTCCAATCAGTACAGGGCTATATGCGAAACGCCAGCGACAACGCGGTTTATAATTCGCGCATCCCGCACATGCGTGTTTCGTCATCACGATTCAAACCGGCGGCCTACCTTTTTGTTCTGATACTGATGCTTGCGCCGATAGTCTTCGCGAGTGACTGGCGTGCTCCCGAAGCGCAACTGGCGCGACAAATTGCCGCAGCTGCGGGCCCCGGAACGGTAGCGCTCGACGTAGTGAACCGATCTTCTCTCAGCCGCCCAGACGTCGAAGTGATCCGGCGAGGGCTCCAAGCCGAACTTGTAGCTTTGGGGATACGTTCTGCAGATGCAGACCAGGCCGCTGCCACCGTGCGGCTTACTTTTTCTGAGAACCTGCAGAATTACGTTTGGGTCGCTGAAATTCGTCAGGGGGCTAACGAAGCCTCGGTAGTTATGGTTTCCGCGCCGAAGCCGATTTTATCGGCAGAGGCGCACCCAGCGGCCGTCCTCATTGTTCAGAAGACGCTGCTGTGGAGCGATGAAAACCGCATTCTGGATGTTGCGCTCGTGAACAGCAGCCCGCAGTACATGATTGTCCTCGAGCCAGAAAGCGTCCTGCTATTCAAATTCCGGGATGGACGCTCGCAGCAGGAACAATCGTTGCCCATACCACATTCGCATCCGTGGCCACGCGATCCGCGGGGGCGATTAGTCTTGCGGAAAGATCACCTCTTCGATGCGTACTTGCCCGGGGTTTTCTGCCGAAGTTCCACGGCTGCGCCTTTGACTTTGAGCTGCTATGAGAGCGATGATCCCTGGCCGCTGGGGGCGGAGCAGAACGGCCTGAGTGCGTTCTTTGCTCCCTCGAGAAATTTCTTTACCGGAGCGCTTTCGCCGGGTATTGAAAAGCAAACAACAGTGAGTGCTTTCTATTCGGCTGCCGTACTGCCGCGAGATAAGTACAAGCTGTGGATCTTTGCCGGCGTCGACGGCCAAATCCACTTGCGGGATGGAATGACGGACCAATCCGTGGAAAGAGCAGATTGGGGCAGCGACATCGCGAGCGTGCACAGCGGTTGCGGTCTGGGGTGGCAGGTGTTGGCCACGGGTAACGGACATGGGCCCGGCGAAACTGTCCGAGCTTTTGAAATTGCGGATCGCGAACCGGTTGCCATAGGCCAAGCTGCGGAGTTCAACGGCAGCATTACGGCCCTTTGGGCTGATTCGGATGGAAGCGGAGCGATCGCAGTTTCACAGAATTCGGAAACGGGGAAATATGAGGCTTACCGGCTTTCCATTCTTTGTGGCGAGTAGTTTGTTTTGCGTTCTCAGCGCTGGCGCTGTTACGCGGCCGCATTATGGGGGGACTCTACATGTCCAGATGCGCGCTACACTCACATCTCTGGACCCGGCGGGTTCGAATGAGCCTGACTGGTTCGGGCTTCGCAATCTTTCTGGCTTGATGTTTGAAACTCTGGTTTCATTGGACGAGCAGGGCAGACTTGCGCCCGTACTCGCGAGTTCCTGGCAGGCTGAACCGGGCAATCAACGTTGGCAGTTTTTCTTGCGACCTGGAGTGACTTTCCAGGATGGCACGCCAGTAACGCCGGACGCAGTCGCGGCTTCCCTTCGAAATACAAATCCGACATGGAAAGTATTCTCCGAGGGAGAAGGTGTCATCATTGAACGTGATTCCGCCGCTCCCAATCTCCCTACTGAGCTGAGTTTGCCGCGCAACAGCATCGTCCGACGGGAGGGTGGAAAAATTTCCGGCAGTGGACCTTTCGTGGTCTTGCACTGGGATCCAGGAAAGAAGCTTTTGCTGGCGGCGCGCGACGACTATTGGGATGGCCGAACGTTTCTGGATGCAATTGAAATTGAGATGGGAAAAAGTTTTCAGGAGCAGATGATCGCGTTCGACCTCGGGAAAACGCAGATCATAGAAGTTGCACCGGAACGCGCGCATCATGCGGCGGCGGAAGGCCGTCACGTGGAGAGTTCAGCGCCGGTAGAACTGGTTGCGTTGGTGTTTGGCCACGATCCGCAGTCGCCGGAGGACGGACGACAGCGTCAAGCTCTCGCGCTCTGCATTGACCGCGAGTTGCTGAATACAGTCGTGTTGCAAGGTGGAGGAGAACCTGCTGGCGGACTTCTACCGAATTGGATGAGCGGCTACGGTTTTCTTTTCCCGGCATCCATGAACCTGGAGCTTGCACGGCAGGTCCGTAGCGAAATTCCGCACACAACTTCCTGGACCCTGGGCTACGACCCAGCGGATCCCACGGCCCGCGTAATCGCGGAGAGAATCGTGCTCAATGCTCGCGATGCCGGGCTGGGAATGCAGATCACAAGCGCGAGTAGCGCCGATGTGCGGGTTATGCGCCTTCCAGTGATCTCGCTCAATAGTCAGATCGCCCTCTGTGACTTGTCCGCAAAGCTCGGACTTACACAACCCAAGTTCGCTTCCGGGTCCGTTGACGATCTCTATACTGCGGAGAACAAGTTGCTGCAATCGCAACGAGTAATTCCGCTGCTGCATCTGCGGGCGGCATACGGGGTGTCTAATACGGTGAGGAATTGGCGGACAGCCCGCGACGGGAGCTGGCGTTTGCCCAACGTCTGGCTTGCGGAGAAACCATGATCTTCCGGCGGAAACTTCTGGGTGTGTTTGCGCTGGCGATCTTGGTCTCGGTAGCGGCTGTTGCCCTGAGCATCTCGTCGCTGACGCGGGCGGCTTTCGAAAAAGCGAATGAGGAGCGCAGTGCAGCCTTGGTCGCGCAATTTCGCCGTGAGTTCAACCGCCGCGGGGAAGAAGTCGCGCATCGTGTGGAGAACATTGCAGCCAGCGACGCCACAACTCGCATGGCTCTCGCTTTAACTCGCGGCTCCCCGGACTACAGCGCATATCTCAACGAAGCGGGAAACATTGCTAACAATCAACAGCTCGATTTTCTAGAGTTCGTCGATAGCGAGGGCGCAATCGTTTCATCCGCACAATCGCCGGCCAAGTTTGGATACAAGGAAACTCCAGCACTTGTGCCTACCGTTCCTAAAGGTGCTTTTTTAAAGATGGAGGAACTGGCCGATGGCGCTGCACTCGGACTATTTGCAGTCAGAGAGGTGAACGTGGGTGAGAAGCCACTCTTTGTGCTCGGCGGCCGCCGCATTGATAAAGACTTCCTCGCCAGCCTCGAGTTGCCTGCGGGCATGCGAGCCATGTTTTACCAAAATCTGGGAAGCGGCTTTTCTCCCGAGTTCTTGATTGACAGTTCAGGTGCTGTGCGCCAAACAGGTCAAATTGCCCCCATTATTCAGCAGCTCCAGCATCAGAGACAGGAGACTACGACGCTGGTGCATTGGTCCTCGAACCCAGTCGATGACGAAACTATCGACGCCATCCCCCTCAACGGACGCGATGGCCAATTACTTGGCGTGCTATTGATTGGCAATTCACGCCGACCTTATGTTGAACTTCGCCAACACATCCACTCAGCCGCATTGTTGTCAGGAACGGCCGGGATTTTACTGGCTGTTCTGCTAAGCGGATGGGCATCGGCCCGTGTGACCCGCCCATTGGAACAACTCGCTCGTGCGGCGCACGAAGTGGCGTCCGGCAATTGGAATGTACAAGTGGAGGTCACTTCGTCCGACGAACTGGGGGAGTTGGCGGAAGCTTTCAACGGCATGACTCGCGAGCTCTTGGCGCAAAGAGAGCATTTGCTGCAGGCTGAACGCGTCGCGGCATGGCGAGAGTTGGCGCGCCGGCTGGCGCATGAGCTGAAGAATCCGCTTTTCCCGCTGCAATTGACGGTGGAGAATTTGCTGCGGGCGCGGCAGCAAAGTCCTCAGCAGTTCGAGGAAATCTTTCAAGAAAGCTCTTCGACGTTGTTGGCCGAGATCGCGAATCTCAAAGCCATCGTCTCGCGTTTCAGCGAATTTTCCAGGATGCCGCAACCGCGGTTCCAGCAGATACAGCTCAATGACGTCGTGCAGAATGCAGGCCGGCTGTTTCAAGCTCAACTCAGTGCGCCGGAGCGGACGCCGATCGAATGTAGACTGGAACTGGCCGAACCCATGGTGCCAATCGCGGCAGATCCTGATCTGTTGCACCGTGCACTCTCAAATCTGGTATTGAATGCGATGGATGCTATGCCTAACGGCGGAACGCTTACGCTGCGCACCAGGCAGCACGGCGAATTGAGCGCTATCGAGGTGTCTGATACCGGCACCGGGCTTACCCCCGAAGAGTGCCAGCGTTTGTTTACTCCGTACTACACTAGCAAACCGCAGGGCACAGGACTTGGCCTCGCCATCGTTCAATCGGTGATCAGCGACCATGGTGGCAGAATCAGTGTTGACAGTGAATCCGGACGAGGAACAACATTCGTGATTGAACTGCCAAGGAATGCGGATAAGTTGCAGAACGTTGATCGCTCACTCGACGCAACTGCGGGGAGCCATTAGTGGGGCAGAAAGCCAATCTTCTGATAGTGGATGACGAACCCAACACGTTGGCTTCGCTTTCGCGCGCATTCCGCCTGGCGGGCCACGAAGCTACGGTTTGCAACAGCGCACTGAAGGCGCTCGAAGTTGCCAAGACGCATAACTTTGATTTGATCTTCTCCGACGTAGTCATGCCTGGCAAAGACGGGCTTTCGTTTCTTGAAGACCTCCGGTCGCAAGGAATCACGGTGCCGGTGGTCATGATGTCAGGCCAGGCGCACATTGAAATGGCGGTGCGCGCCACAAGGCTTGGAGCGCTCGACTTCCTGGAAAAACCGGTCTCCACGGAAAAGCTGCTGCTCACGGTGGAGAACGTGCTTAAACTTCGACGTCTGGAATCGGAAAACCGCCAGCTTCGGCAACGCCTGGGCAAGCACGAAATTGTGTGGACTTCCGAGGTCATGCGCAAAATTATGGCCCAGGTAGAGCGCGTAGCGGCCAGCGAGTCGCGAGTGTGCATTCTGGGAGAAACTGGCACGGGGAAAGAACTGATTGCGCGCACGCTGCATGAACGCAGTCCGCGATCCGCGGGTCCTTTCATTACTCTGAACTGTGCTGCAGTGCCGGCGGAGTTGATCGAATCCGAGCTATTCGGACACGAAAAGGGCTCATTTACCGGCGCGGCCGCGCGTCATACGGGAAAATTCGAACAGGCGGAGCAGGGCACAATTTTTCTGGACGAGATCGGCGACATGCCTCTATCCATGCAAGCCAAGTTGCTGCGCGTGCTTGAAGAAGGTGAGGTAGAACGCATCGGCGGAGACAAACCAACTTCCGTCGATGTGCGTGTGCTTGTGGCAACCCATCGGAACTTGGAGGCCCTGGTACGTGAGGGCAAGTTTCGCCAGGACCTTTTCCATCGAGTGTATGTGTTCCCCTTGGCCCTGCCGCCTCTACGCGAACGTCGAGAGGACATTCCGGCCCTGGTTGAACACTTTGCCGAACAGGTTTGTGCTCAGAATAATTGGAAGCCAATCCCCTTCACGCCGGCGACGATTGAAGCGCTTACGGCTTATCCGTGGCCAGGCAATGTCCGCGAGCTGCGCAACGTGGTAGAGCGATTAATGTTGTTGGCGACCGATGGCGAGGTCACCATAGATACGTTTCGTTCTACATTGCTTTCTGCTCCGGCCAGCCTGCCCCCGCTTGGAACAAGCTCTGGAATTTTGGCCGAGCGGGTACAGAACTTCGAGCGCGACGTGATTCTCGCGGAGCTTAAACGAACCAATTACCACATCACGAATGCTGCGAAATCACTCGGTCTGGAGCGCAGCCATCTTTACAAAAAAGCTGAGCAACTTGGAATTGATATTCATAAGCAGCGCCGCGAAGAAGAATCGGGTGCTTCCTAGTATCCTGTCTTTTGCTCTGCAGAGCCTGAAAGGCGCTACTATGTTGCATCGTTGCGGCATCACTAAAGCGATGCTCTGATACGAATCGAGCATATTTTCAGCAGCTTGTTAGGTCGGACCACCGACCAGATATTCTCCCACCACCTCATTATGATTTATGCTGTCCGACTTGGAACATTTTGACTGGAGGGTACGTGATTCGATCATTTCGGCTTGTTCTTATCATTCTTCTCGCCGGACTTTCGCTCTTGGGAGTCAGCCAGGCACAGCAGTATCCAGAAAGCATGTATCAGGAAATGCGCTGGCGCATGATCGGGCCTTTTCGTGGCGGCCGGACTCGGGCGGTGGCCGGCGTACCGGGCCAGCCAAATGCTTTTTATATTGGCGCGGTGAATGGCGGAGTGTGGAAGTCGAACGATTACGGGCGCACATGGATGCCGATTTTCGATCAAGCACCCACTCAATCGGTCGGTGCCATCGCGGTAGCTCCATCGGATCCCAATATTATTTATGTGGGGAGCGGCGAAGGGCTACACCGGCCTGACCTCTCGGTCGGCGATGGAATTTACAAGTCCACGGACGCAGGGAAAACATGGACCCATCTCGGTCTGCGTGATGGGCAGCAAATCCCAGCGCTGATAGTCGATCCCCGTGATCCGAATAAATTGTTCGCGGCGGTGCTCGGGCATCCCTACGGTCCGAATGAAGAGCGCGGCATCTTCCGCTCGACCGACGGGGGGAATACCTGGCAGAAAGTGCTGTACAAGGATGAAAATACCGGTGGATCCGATGTTGAGATGGATCCCTCGAATCCCGATGTGGTCTACGCTTCTTTGTGGGAAATGCGCGAGGGTCCATGGGAGGACAACAACCAGTTTCAAGGAACTGGTGGTGGTCTTTTCAAATCCACGGATGCTGGGAGCACCTGGCATCAATTGAAGAACGGTCTGCCCGACAACCTGACGCAAATCAATGTAGCGATCGCCGCTAGTCAACCCAGCCGACTCTATGCAACTGTGGCCACGACCGACAAGGGAGAGTACGGCACTGCTGCTGGCTTGGGCGTGTACCGCTCCGATGATGCCGGGGAAAACTGGCACTCGGTTACGACTGATCCGCGTCCCGCCATGCGCATTGGCGGCGGCGATCTTTCAATTCTAAGAGTCGATCCAAAGAATCCCGACGTGGTGTATAGCGTGAGCATCGTGGTCGTGCGCTCCACGGATGGTGGCAAGACCTGGACGAGCATTCGCGGCGCACCCGGCGGGGACGACTACCAGAACCTCTGGATCAATCCGAACGATCCAAACATTCTTCTCGTGGTCAGCGATCAGGGCGCCATTGTGACCGTCAACGGTGGACAAACGTGGAGTTCGTGGTACAACCAGCCGACTGCGCAGCTTTATCACGTTGCCACCACCAATGCTTTTCCCTATCGGATTTGTGCTGGACAGCAGGAGAGCGGCTCAGTGTGCATTTTGAGCCGTGGCAATGACGGCGAAATCACGTTCAGGGACTGGCACCCCGTCGCCGCCATCGAATACGGTTACGTCGCGCCTGATCCCCTTGATCCAGATATTATTTATGGCGGTGGCAGAAGCGAGGTTTCGAAGTATCACTGGTCTACAGGGCAGGTCCAGAACGTCACTCCCATCCCATTGCGCGATGCGAAGTACCGTACCGATCGCACCGAGCCTACTCTTTTCTCACCGGTTGATCCTCACATTCTTTATTTCGCCTCAAACGTATTGTTCAAAACTACAGACGGCGGGCAGACATGGCAAACCATTAGCCCGGATCTCACCCGGGAGAATCCTGGAGTGCCGCCGAGCGTGGGCTCGCTTGCCTCGAAGAATCCCGATGCGGGTAAGCAACGCGGAGTAATCTATGCCCTCGCCCCATCGTTTAAAGACGTGAATACTTTGTGGGCCGGGACGGACGACGGCCTGATCTGGATCACTCGGGATGGTGGAAAGAATTGGAACAACATCGCGCCACAGGAATTGACGGCCTGGAGCAAAGTGACCCAGATCGAGGCTTCACATTTCGATGACCAATCCGCTTACGCGTCCGTGAGCCGCTTCCGCATCGATGATTTGCGACCATATATATACCGCACCCACGATGGAGGGAAGACGTGGAAGTTGATCTCAGGCAGTTTGCCGCCTGATGCGCCCGTTGACACGGTGCGCGAGGACCCGGTTCGCAAAGGCCTGCTCTTTGCGGGCACCGAGACCAGCGTCTGGGTTTCGTTTGACGACGGTGATCACTGGCAGTCTCTGCAGTTGAACTTGCCCCATACCTCGATGCGCGACCTTGGAATTCATGAGGATGATCTGATTGTTGCCACCCACGGGCGATCATTCTGGATACTGGACGGCATCACGCCTTTGCGGCAGCTCGCCGAAGCAACGGCGAGCTCGAATGCCCATCTCTTCAAACCCGCACCTGTGTACCGAGTGCGGCGCAGCACCAATCCTGATACTCCGATTCCGCCAGACGAACCGGCGGGCCAGAATCCTCCGGACGGCGCGATTCTTGGTTACTTCCTCGCGCAACCTGCGTCCGGTCCGGTGACCCTTGAGATTATCGATGCGAAGGGAGAGTTGGTACGTCGCTATTCCAGTACTGAGAAGCCGGAAGTGAGTCAGGCAGAGTTAGAGAAGCAGATTATTCCACTTTACTGGATCCGCATGCCTAAGATTCTTTCAGCAAGCGCTGGCATGCACCGCTGGGTATGGGATCTGCATTATCCATCCCCGACAGTTTCGCACCATGAGTATCCGATTGAAGCCGTGCCCTACGATACTCCCCGATCGCCACTCGGCCCGCTTGCATTGCCTGGAGAATACTCCGTGCGACTCACTGTTAACGGACACACTTCTACGGCACCGCTGACCGTAAAGATGGACCCGCGGGTAAATACGCCGCCTGCCGGAATCGAGCAGCAATTCACCTTGGAGATGCGTTTGGCTTCGGGGGTGACCGGAATATCGGGGGCAGTGGCAGAGGCGAAGTCAGTACTCGATCAAATCCACAAGATCGGGAACCAGCCCAAGGGTGAGCTTGCGGAGTCGATCAAAGCGCTCGAACAGAAGGTCACAACGATCCTGCGAGGATCGACACCGGAGGTCAGCGGGGCGCCGCCGGAACCTACACTTACTCGGGAAGCTACCGCGGTGGGCGCGCTCTATGGCGGCATCGGACAAGCCGATGCCGCGCCGACAGTAGCTCAAGTAAAGGCAGTAGCAGATACTGAGCGTGACCTTGCTGCGGTGATGAAACGCTGGGAGGAAATCAAGCAGTCCGATATACCGGCATTAAATCGGCAACTCAAGAAGGCGAACTTAGTGGAGATTCGTCTCGATGCGATGGTGCAGGCCGGCGAAACGCAAGGCGACTTGGAGTAGAAGCATTATTAAGCGGCGATCCCGCGGATATCAGTGGGCAGCGCGGGCAAGAACCTAGATCCCTCGCTTTGCTCGGGATGACAAGCGTAGTCGTCATTCTGAAAGAGCGTGAGCCACAAGTTATTCAGCGATCAAGAGGTTTTCAGCAAAAGGCCATTCCTCATCGATCCACTGGGAATCACAGCGGAAGCCTGTATTCGCGGCGATGCGAGATATCTCGCAGAGAGAATACTTGTGACTGCTTTCAGTCCAAATGGTTTCGCCTTCCTGGAACGTCACTGAAAGAGCCGCTGCGGGGATGGCAACCGTTTGTCTTTCTCGGGAACGAATGTGCATTTCTACGCTGCCTACGTCCTCATTGAATCGCGCGACGTGCTCGAATTGTTCGAGGCGGAAGTCAGCATCGAGTTCGCGATTGATTCGTGCCAGCAGGTTCAGATTGAACGCCGCGGTCACACCCAGCGGGTCGTCATACGCATCCACTAACTGGTGAATAGGTTTTTCCAAGTCGGTGCCCAACAAGAGCGCGTCGCCCGATTGCAGGGTTTCTCGTATCTGACGCAGGAACTTTACATCTGCCGGATGCTCGAAGTTGCCGATCGTGCTGCCCAGGAACAGCACCAGCAGTTGCTCTCCCTGTTTGCGCCGGGCGGCAACTTCGATCAGTCCATCAAGATATTCGCGCTCAAAGCCGAGGATCCTGACAGACTCGATGTCGCCGAGTTCGCGCTGGCACATGTTGAGAGCAGTCCTTGAGATTTCAATGGGGCAATACGAAACTTGATGATGACGACTCAGCGCCTCGAGCATCCATCGCGTCTTCTTTCCACTGCCGCTTCCCAATTCAGCCACAATGGTTGGCGGAGTAAGTCTGGCCACGATTTCCTCTGAATGCCGGCGCAAAAGACGCTCATCCGCACGAGTCAATCCATACTCAGGAAGGACGCTGATGACCTCAAACAGCGCGGACCCAACACTGTCATACAAGTACTTGGAAGGCAGTTCCTTTTGCCCCGTCTTAGTCAAACCGAAACGCACATCGGCGATAAGTTCGTGACTGGCGTGGGTGGTGAAGATCTGCGTCAGCATGCTAGTCCTCCGAATCGATCAAGTACCAACGCAGCGAAATCCTGCGTAAACGTACTGGTAATGGGGCTGGAACCAGTTACGAAAAGAGCGCCGCAACATGCACGCGGCTGTGCGTGCTGAAGCCCCTTTCATAACGTAATGTTTGCCATCGAAGAAATTTGCGGAATAGCCGGGATAAAATGAAAACGGATGGAAGCCGGGGAATGGTTCAAACCGGCTTGAGGTCCACTCCCATCCATTGCCGAGCAAATCGGTGACGCCGAATGCGCTCTGGCCTTCAGGAAATGCGCCCACTGGAGTTGGATCCCAACTGTGAAAATCGAAATTGCCCTTGCTTGCATCAGGAACTGCACTGCCCCAAGGGAACAATCTTTCTGTATCGCTCACTGTTCCATAAGCTGCCCGATGCCACTGCGCTTCTGTGGGCAGCGACTTGCCTGCCCAGCGAGCATAGGCGCTGGCTTCCGCGTGGCTTACGTAGACTGGCCAATCCGGAGGCAGAGAAATTTCGTCAAGCATCGTGCGGTAAAACCAGCGGCCGTTGTTCCAACTCCAAAACACGGGATGCTGAATATTTTGCGACGTTCGCCAATTCCAATCTTCGTCTGTCCAGAATGCGCGATTCTCGTAGCCCCCTGCGGCTACGAAATCGAGGTACTGCTGGTTCGTTACTTTGTATTTGTCGATGGTGAAGGCTTCAACATCTACAGATTGAGCTTCGTATTCGTTGTCCCAACCAAAAGCCTTGGGGTCGCGACGCGGCAGCCCAAGCGTCGTACGTCCGGCGGGAATCTGGATCATTTCGGGTTCAATTGGCGGAGCGATCAACTCAGGCTTGCGCTGTATTCTCAGCTTCCGTTCAAGCGGTAACTGGTGGAGCATGTACGCCAACGTTTCCGCATGCATGAGCCGATGCTCGATTGCGACGTTGAGCAAGATGTTGGCCGTAAAATCTGTCCCCACCGGATTGGAATTCCAATCACCGGGTTTTAGTGTTGCCAGAGCAGCATCGATGCTTTCGCGGATGCGCTTGACGTAACCACGGGCGTCCGCGGCGGAAGGCCAATCGCGAGGTTGGTCGGATGGAAGCGCCCCATCTACTGGGTCGATTCCGAACGCGAACAAGTTATCGAGATCGGGATCGAAAGCTTTGAGCCCCAGAACCCGCTCGCGCAGGAGATTCCAATCGAATGCTTCCAAATGGCCGAGATAAAAAATGATTCGGTGTCTTTCTGGAATCGGCCGCTCATAGAGCGAGTCTGGCCTGACAATGTCAAAAATCTCGTCGGTTCGAACCTGAGCATCGGTGAAACGCTCAATCAGTTGGGTCGGGACTCCGATTGCCTGTTCCGCCACGGGCATGTTTAGTCTCCAAAGTCTCTGTAGTTGTCTTTCACAATCCCTCGGTGCGGATGCCAGGTCCAGTCGAACGCGGCGCAGGGATTCCCAACGGCTCTTTCCATGATCATCAGAAACCCCACCGCGACACCGGGAGCTAAGTCGACGAAAGTCGTTCTTTCGTCCGTCATCCGGTTAACTTGCCTCAACCTTAGATGCCCGTAGGCTCAGGTTGGAGGGAGGATTTTGCGGACTTTCAGAAAGTCCCATATAAACTTAGCCAAATGAGCAGGATACGGTGGCGAAGAGGCAAGACTTTTTCTGCGATTTGCGCTCTTCTTGGCGGGAGTGCACTAAAATATAGGATTGCCTGCTGGGAAAAGTTCTCATGGACGCGATATGAAAATCGAAAATATCCAATCTGAACTCTGGCCGGAATTGCCGCTTGATGCATGGAAGGATACTTACGCGACCCTTCATATGTGGACGCAGATTGTGGGCAAAGTTCGGCTTGCACTGAGTCCGAAAATTAATCATTGGTGGGAAGTGCCGCTCTACGTAACTTCGCGTGGACTCACAACTTCACCGATTCCCTACGACGGCCGAATTTTTGAAATCCAGTTTGATTTCATCCATCACAAATTGCACATTCGAACCAACGAGGGTGCGGAGAGAGTAATGGCGCTGGAGCCGCGATCGGTCGCCGATTTCTACCAGGAATTCATGCGTTGCCTCGCATCACTCGACATTCACGTAAGAATTTGGAAGATGCCGTGCGAGGTTCCGAACCCGATCGCGTTCGATCGGGATACAGAACATACTTCGTACGATCCTGAATTCGCGAACCGCTTTTGGCGAGTCCTGGTGTGTGCCGATGAGATTTTCAAAGAGTTCCGCTCGCGCTTTATTGGCAAGAACAGCCCTGTACATTTCTTCTGGGGCAGCTTCGATCTAGCGGTAACCCGATTCTCAGGCCGCCGCGCACCACCGCGAGAAGGAGCGGACCTTATTACGCGAGAGGCATATTCGCATGAGGTGATTAGCGCCGGCTTCTGGCCTGGTGGCGGCGATGTTAAGGACGCAGCATTTTACGTATACGCGGCTCCCGAACCGGCAGGCTTTGCGGAGGCGCACGTCGGCCCGGCGAAGGCTTTTTATCATCCACAATTGCACGAATTCCTGCTGATGTACGATGATGTCCGGAACTCGTCATCCCCTGGGGCCGCACTTTTGGAATTCTTGCAGAGCACGTACGACGCTGGGGCGACCCTGGGAAACTGGAATCGCGAAGAATTGGAGAGACCCGCGGCCTGAGATGTATTCACTTTCCTTAGGGTCCAGTGCGCAGTTCCGGAAGCTCTTCCTTTGTGTCCTTTGTGGTTCTAGCGTTTGCACTTCATCAACCACAAAGGACACAAAGGTACACAAAGGAAAGTCGGAACTTTGGCCCAGTTTAATCCTTACCTAGCCAGAGTTGTCCATTATTTCGGCGAGCTCTGAACATCCAGCGTACGCACCAGCCATGGAATAATCACCTGCTTGAAGATCAACGGGTCCGGCCACACCTTTACTTGTCGCCCCAGGTGCCCGCCTTGGGGATTGATCCAGGCATCTTTTGGAACGTCGCCTTTGCTCAGCAGCAAGTAGATGTCAGATATTGGTACCTGCGTATCCAGAACTCCTGCAAGGATCAGCATCGGTGTGGTCGGTTTGCCGAGGAGACCCTGTTTCACCAGGGACATCTTTTCGAGACTGGCCGCCAAGTCGTCTAATGTTTTGACCCCATCAAAAATATTCATCAACGCCGGTACTTGATCGAATAAATACTCTCGATTTCCAAGAAGTGAATTCATCAGGAAATCTTTTTGAAAGAAAGTGTCAATTGGCGGCGACTGTGCACTCGCACCTCTTAGCCTCGCGCGCTCGACAATTGAAAGTTTCGCGGCCCAGTACGCGCCCCAACTGACGCCGTGGATGGCTACTCTACTCTTGTCGATCTCCGGCCTGGTCTGTACGTAATCAATTACGCGCGATATCATGCGGTCGGCATTCTCACTAACTTTGATTGGCGCCTGTCCTGTGCCCGGTCCGTCCACGGCGAGAAAGCCAATACCAAAGGGCAGGATTGCGGCAAAGCTTTCCGACAGATCTTCCTTGCGACTATCTAACCCATTGACCGCGATCACCAGAGGGGCCGGACCTTTTGCATTCTTCGGAAGTCGCAAATAGGCGATAATCTCAGACCCTTCGAAAGGGATGTGAACGACTTCCAGCGGCGGATCCCAGAAGCCAGCGTGCGCCAGGAAGGCTTCAATGGCCTTGGCATAAGCGCGCTGTTTCCCAGGAGAAGCCGGATAGGGCCATCGTCCGAAAGAGTACAGGCGCCACGCCCGAATGTAGTCCGCATTCGCTTTTGCGGGCTCGGTTTTTTCCAGCGATTTCGCCTCGTTGAAGTAGCGGTCACCCACCGCCATAAACGCGGCTGCCCACTCATCTTTGTCGCGTGTCTTGATTGACGCGAATGCTTCTCGAACGTCCGCCGGATCAAGTCCGATCAGCGGATACATTCCGTTTTCCGCCCGATGAATGGCTTCCGCCTTTATCTCATCTAGCGTCCGCTCGTGTTGCTCTTGCGCAAAGACAGCGCCCGTCAGGACTACCATTAAGACCAACAAGCGTGGTATGAGTGCGGATAGACCTTTTCTTCTCATCTTCTGCAGCTCCGTATACAAAAAATGTCGTGAGGAGTCTCCAGCGAAAGGGCCGAACACTTGCGTCCGGCCCCTGCTCCCCTCAAACTTTCCACGATGATTGATGATGTACCTAGAATGCGAGCTTGAGCCCCAACTGGACTGAGCGTGGGCCTCCCGAACCTACGGCAGGATTCGCAGCGGCGATGTCAGGCGTAGCGCATCCACAACCAAAGTTTGACGCACCGGGGTCGTTCAGGCCAAAGCCATTCTGTCCGCCATAGGGATTAGCGAAATTCGGGTGATTCAAAATGTTGAAGAACTCCGCGCGGAACTGGGCATGCAAGCGTTCTCCAAAGTGCCAATTCTTCGCGATCGAGAAGTCCAGGTTCTTGAATCCTGAATCAGGGAAGATATTCCGGCGCATGGTTCCGAACTGTCCCTGAGGAGGTGGAATCATTATTGAGGAGCTTTTGGCGTAGCAGCCCCACGTATCCAGGGTCGACGTTGCTCCAATGGCCGCCGCTTCAGTCGTGCACGCTGCTGGGAAATTGCCAACCGTGTAATGCGGAATCGGTATCGGTCCAGACTTGAAGTCGTTGGGGTTACCGAAAAAGTCCCAGCGCTGCGGCGTAGCTTGGGGCGGGCTAACTGGCAAGCCTCCAAGCCCGGAAATGTCGGTCGTCAAATCGATCGGTCCCCAATATTGCGGACTCGCAATGGTTGCGATCGAGTTAATCTCCCATCCCTCGAGCATCTGACCATAGCCTTTTTTGCCGGGGAGGGCGTAAGTCAAGGAAATCGTTAGGCGGTGGCGAACGTCGAAATCGCTGTTGGCGTATTCCGCGCCTACATTGTTCGAATTTTGGGGAAGTCCGTATCCCGCGCCGAAGTCCCAGTTTGCGCTCACATCATCGAGCGCGTGCGAGTAAGTGTAGCCAGCTACCAAGCTCAGGCCATGATAGTTCCGCGAGGTCAGCGTCGCCTGCAGTCCGTTGTAGTTTGATCGGTAAAAATTTCCCATCTGAAAAATATTGCTCAGGTAGGGAAACTTCGCGTTAAAAGGTCGAGTGGCTTGTGAATCGGTACCCGGTGTTTCCTGATTGGCATCGCGAATCCCCACCAGGTTCGCTCCGTGGTTGCCCACGTATGCGACCTCGAGTGTAACGTTGGGCGCAAAGGCGTGCTGCACGTTCAAAGTCCAGTTCCACACATAGGGAGTGGTTAGGTTACGCACCACGCTCATGATCGGACACGGACCTGAGGCGTTGGGGTCGCAATTGATCGTGCTCCCGCTGACGTTGCCATAGAGCGGCGTGGCGCTGTCCCACTGAGGAACGTTGCCGGGAGCGATGGACAAATTGCCAGCCGTGATCGTGCCTCCAGCGGTGACCGGATTGGCGGTGCCGGTGCCAGAGATGATCGCCCCGGTGGGAACGTTGGAGAGGCCGAAGCTGTTGTTGAACGCGAGCAACGATTCCCAATTCACCGTCTCGTAGATCAGGCCGCCGCCCCCTCGCAATACCGTGGTCCCTTTGCCGGTCATGTCCCAGGCGAAGCCCATGCGCGGGCCGAAGTTCTTGTGATCGGGGTTGTACGGACTACCGACGCCGTTCATCCCAACCTGAATCAGTCCGGTCGGCGAATTGGGATCGAAATTGCCCAACTGATTATTGGAGTCTTTGAGGATCGAGCTGAACTCATAGCGCAGCCCAAAGTTGATTGTCAGGTTCCGGGTAGCTCGCCAGTCATCCTGGACAAAACCTGCGTAGGCCCAATTGTGGATTTGTCGAGCGGGATTGCCCGTTTGTACGGATGCCTTAAAGGGAAGCCCTGCGAAAAAATCCTCCAGCGCCGTGGATGTGGGGAAAGCAACTCCGCCCAAAAACGTGATACTGCCCCGTGCATTGCCAAAAGCGCCGCCGCTGACGCCATTGCGATGGAGTTCGCCACCGAACTTCAGAGCATGTTTCCCCGCAGTGTAAGACACGTGGTCGATGAACTGAGTGATGGTGTCGGGTCCCTGGAGTTTCGGCCACTTGAAGCCGCCTAAGCCAGGGATGAAAGCTCCAGCGAAGCCGATGCGCGGCAACCCTCCCGTGAAAGGACCGCTCACACCCGTATTAAGACCGTACGCTGACGCCGGCGTATTGAGATCGCCTGGGAAAGTGGGCTGGTAGAGGCGGTTGTAGCCGAATCTGGCCTCGTTGACCCAACGTGCAGTGGGGGTGAAAATCCAGCTTCCTCCGACCACCTGGGCGCGTGTGTGAATATCCGACCGCCATTTGGATTGCAGCTCCGGAAAATCCTCGACGGTTCCCGAGTTATTACCGAAAAAGTACATACCACTTACGCGCTGGCGTTCGGTAAAGTTGTAATCCACCTTCGCAACCACATTGTCCACGCCAACCTGATTGGGAAATCCGTTGACGATGTTGGTGGTTGGATTGTTGTTGGTGGGAAATCCGGTACCGTTGCAAGTGACCGTAGATCCGGTCACCGTGCAGCCCGAAATTGTTTGGCTAGCCGCGCTGATCGGCACATTGTTTGCCACCAGGTCAGCAATCGCATTCGGAATACTGTTAGCACAGTCACCCGAAACCAGGGGAGACGTGCAAGTCGGTATCGAAGGAGTGGGCAGCGCCACCATCGACGGACTGGTTACACCACCGAATTGATTGCCCACGTCGTAGCGTTGTCCTTCATACGATCCAAAAAAGAAGGCTTTGTCCTTGATGATCGGCCCACCAAATGATCCTCCGAACTGCTCCAGAGTCCGCTGGTTCTTCGGGCTGGGCGACTGACTGAAGGCGCAGGGATTGCTGGCGCAGTTGAAAAAGTTGCGCGCATCAAACACATCGCCATCGCGGCCGAAAGCGAATGCGGTACCGTGGAGAGAGTTCGTCCCCGACTTCAGTCCCACATTGACGACAGCGCCGGGCTTCCAGCCATACTCAGCGGGAGGGTTTTCCTGCAGGTTGAATTCCTGAATGGCATCGATCGGCAGGATGGTCGCCGAATCTCCTGCAATGCCGGCACCGTTGATAATACCTTGGCCCGAGAACGGCTCGCTGTTGTACAGGCCGTCGATGACGTAGGCGTTATCCTCGGCGCGGAGTCCGTTGGTGCTCGTCGTGGAGAATCCACCTCCGGGATAGCGCACCACGCCGGGCCGCAACTGCAGCAGATTCTCGTAATTCCGGCCGTTCAATGGAAGATCGTTAATGGTTACATTGCTAAGCGTTCCACCCAAGGTAGAGGAAGTGGTATCCAATAGCGGGATCTCTCCGCTTACCACCACTGTTTCGCTGACTTGGCCGGGTTGGAGTGTGAGGTCGATCCTGGCATCCTTCGCAACCTCCAATCCGATGTTTAGCCGCTCGACCGACTTGAATCCTTTGGCTTCAGCGCGAATCTTGTACACCCCGGGAGAGAGGTCGGGGGCCACATATTCTCCAGCCTGGTCCGTGGTCAGAGTGCGCGTAACGCCTCTCTGCATATCGGTGATGACGACTTGGGCGCCAGCCAGCGCCGCGCCGGTTTGGTCCGTGACTGCACCGAGGATACGGCCGGTGTATGTCTGGGCAAATAGCGGCAAACATGCCAGAAGCATGCCAATACTTAATCCCACCACTCGAACAGCTTTGGTCGGGGAACTCATGGGGCCTCCGCTAAACTTTTGCTTAATCCGGTCTTGCTACGTATTGTCCAAACCATTTGGCGCACGTAGGCGGACGTTTACAGACATATCGAATTTCGAAAATAGTGGTCTGACAGCTCTACCACTATGTACGCCGAGTGTCAAGCAAAGATTCCCAGTTGCCGGGATGGAGGAACTTCAGTCGCCACCGGTCGTCTACCAGAGACGGGCTACTGTTCTTTTTAGTTTTTTATATGGTATTTTGTAGCACGTAACATAGTGCTGCACGCAATGGTGTGCCAAATACGAAGGCCAACATTACACTTAAACTGGACACCGCCCTCTTGCGTGAAATCTGGGTGCTCGCAGCCGAAGAGGGAACGTCGATCAGCGCCCTTCTGGCTACTCGCCTAGAGCAAATCGTACGTGAACGCAAGGCTTATGACCGTGCCCGAAGGCGTGCCTTGGCCCGGCTTCGCGAGGGGCTGGACCTGCGGTGGAGCCCGCCGCGTTCCCGCAACGAGCTTCATGAACGATAACCATGTCCGACAAATACTTTGTTGACACAGCATATTTCTCTATGCGCACGACCGTTCCGCCGGCCTGAAACACGAGCGTGCTCGTGAGCTCGTCGAGCGTTTGTGGGTTTCTGGCCACGGTGTTCTGAGCACGCAAGTGCTGCAGGAACTCTGTATCAGTCTTCGGCGCAAAGTTGCGCGGCCGCTCCCAGTCGAGGAGATTCGCCGGCTCATCCAGGACTACGTATGTTGGGAAATCACTATCAACACCCCGGAATCGGTCCTGCAAGCTTTGGAAATTGAGGTCCGTTACAAGATCTCTTTCTGGGATGCCCTTATTCTGCAGGGGGCCGAAACCTCAGGCGCTGTCGGTCTCTATTCGGAAGATCTGGCCGGCGGGCAAAAGTACGGCCCGATTCAAGTGATCAATCCGCTGCTGGATGCTGACGCGAAATCGGAGACTTGACCTGCGTCTGGCGCCTCGAGCGTTTACACTGAAATAGTCATGACCACCTCCTCCCTCAACTCACTCTCCAACGCGTCTTCCGCCTACTTGCGTTCCGCCATGCATCAGCCTATTCGCTGGCACGAATGGGGCGAGGAAGCCTTTGACATTGCACGGCGCGAGAATAAACCTATCCTGCTCGACATCGGTGCGGTCTGGTGTCATTGGTGTCATGTGATGGACCGGGAGTCGTACGACAATCCTGAGATTGCGGAGATCGTGAACCAGCGCTTCATCGCGGTAAAAGTAGATCGCGATGAACGCCCGGACATCGACAGCCGTTACCAGGTGGCGGTCAGTTCGATCAGCGGACAAGGCGGCTGGCCTCTCACCGCTTTTCTTACCCCCGACGGCAAGCCGTTTTACGGAGGAACGTACTTTCCGCCTGACGACCACTACGGCCGTCCAAGTTTCAAGCGAGTGCTGCTTTCCATCGCAAATGCGTATCAGGACAAGCACGACGACGTGATGGAACAGGCCAAGATGGTCGAGGGCGCAATTTCGCACGCAGAATCTTTTGCCGGGAAAGGCGGCGAATTTTCGCCAACGGTGATTCAAGCCATCGTCAAATCGGCGCTGGGAATGTTTGACGCGCAAAATGGCGGGTTTGGCAGCGCCCCCAAATTCCCGCACTCTGCCGCGGTTGATCTGCTGATCGATCAATACGTGCGCTCCGGCGATGCACAACTGCGCAACGTATTTGTCACGACGCTCGAGAAGATGGCTCGCGGCGGGGTCTACGACCAACTGGCTGGTGGGTTCCATCGCTACTCGGTCGACGAACGCTGGGTGGTGCCGCACTTCGAGAAGATGTCCTACGACAACTCGGAACTGCTAAAAAACTATGTGCATGCTTATCAGGCCACGGGCTCAGAGTTCTTCGCGGCCGTCGCGCGAGACATCATTCGCTGGATGGATGAATGGCTCAGCGACCGCGAGCATGGAGGCTTCTATGCTTCCCAGGATGCCGATTATTCCATGGACGACGACGGCGATTACTTCACCTGGACTTTGCAAGAGGCCCAGTCTGTTCTTACCGAAGAAGAAGCTCGCGTAGCCAGCCTGCATTACGACATCAACGAAATTGGCGAGATGCACCACAATCCGGCCAAGAACGTGTTGTACCTGAGGGCTTCCGTAGAGGAGATTGCCCAGCGGCTGAGCCTGCCTCCGGAGCGGGTCCAGGCTTTGTTGCGATCGGCGAAGAAGAAAATGTACGCCGCCCGTCTGGACCGACCCACACCATATGTGGACAAAACTGTTTATGCAGGTTGGAACGCTCTCTGTGTTTCGGCCTATCTAGAAGCGGCCAAAGTGCTCAGGCTTGAAGCCGCCGAGCATTTTGCGCTGCGCTCTCTGGATCGCATACTGTCCGAAGGATGGCACGCCGACAGTGGTCTGCTGCACGTACTGGCATATTCCGATGCCAAGGCAGAACGCCGCCAGATTCCCGGTGTGCTGGACGATTACGCTTTCACCGTTGTGGCCTGTCTGGACGCTTACGAAGCGACGGCCGATCTCACTTACTTCAATTTCGGAACCAATATTGCGGACGCAATGGTCGAGCGTTTCTTCGACCCGGTTTCCGGCGGTTTCTTCGACACCGGAAAGATTTCATCCGATGCGAAAGTTCTCGGCGTGCTGGGTACCAGACGCAAGCCATTCCAGGACTCCCCCACTCCAGCGGGGAATTCGGTTGCCGCCATAGCTCTGCTCCGGCTACACGCCTACACCAACGACCCAAGCCTCCGTGACAAGGCGGAGCAGACCATGGAAGTGCTCGCCGGAGTAGCTGCGCAATATGGATTATTTGCCGCAACCTACGGGATTGCCGCAGTGCATCTGTCGCATCCCCATACGCAGATCGTGATCGTCGGAGACGACGAACTGGCGGAGCGGCTCTACAAAATTGCGATAGCGCCCTATGCCGCTGGTAAAGCTGTTCTCAAGCTGGCTCCCGACAAGGTTGTTCGACAGAATCTTCCTCCGGCGCTGGCCGAGACTATTGGGCAACTGCCGGCGGTCAAAGAAGGAAAAACTGTGGCAGTGATTTGTTCTGGATTTGCCTGTCAGCCTCCGATTTCTGATCCGGACGAATTGGCGCGAAGCTTGCAACAACTTTCCTTGGTGGGTCGTTAGTGGTCCCCCCAAAAAAAGAGGCTGGCGTTGCTATTGCAATCGCCAGCCTACTGAATTCTAAGGCTGCCTAAATGGCAGCTTGTGAACTACACGATGCCTAGCGGCATCCTCTTCCGCTGCAAGGTAGCGGTGCACCGTCTTCCGGCACAGTAACTACCGGAGCGGCAAGCGCTGAGATTGCACAGAACAGCCCTACCATCAGGAACAACTTCCTGACCGCACGTTTCATTGGATTGTTCTCCTAGTACGGGTCCCCTGGGAGCGGCGACCCTGACTTGGCACGGATTATACAAGGCCCTGTCAAGTGCCCGGAGATAATTATCTAACGTCCATGGTCTACCTTCACCGTTAGAGCCCTTGGGGAAGTCGCTATATGATTATGTTTCTTCCTAAGTTTCAAGGGGATGGAACGGATGGGCTAAACCGATTGAGGCTTTATCTTATTACGGACCAGCAAATGCCCTGTCCAAGATTCAGACAAAACCACGTTCAAGAGGCTGAGTTTCGAGGAAGAGCCCGAGCAGAAAATGACGATGCGGTTTTCCTGGGGACGGACATTTTGGCGAAAAAGCGTTTATCTTCGATCTCTCTAGGAATTTCTGAACGATCAGGCTCTTGTGGAGTAGGGGAAAATGCGCGGTCCACCATGCCTTCGAACATGGGAATCAAGGAATCGCCCGCATCCGGGTACCGCAACTCACTGAGGCCATGATCCCAGCGCTGTGACATGACCAACGTCGTGGAAGCAGCCCGTGACGTCGTCTTCAGCGATGCGTATCCGATCCACGTCAAAATAGACAAGCCATAGGCTGCGGTGTTGATCACACTAAGGGTTAGCCTGTGCGGATGAATTTGACCACCGGAAACCAGCGCAAGGACGAGCAACTCGACGCTCGCGAAACTGCCAAATCCAAGAGCAACCCCGAAACTAAGCTGTCGCTTGGAAACTCCCAGATGTCGCGAAAAAAACAGAAGAAACAAGATCAGACCGCATTGCACGATTCGCACAAACCGCTGCACGATAATCACCGCTTGGCCTAACGCCGTGTCGGTTCCGGGTTGACTTGCAGCCGTAACTACCATCGCCACGAGTAACATCACGAGAGCAGCCCACTTCAGTAAGAGGGTGCCCAAGTCTTTCAGGTTGGGGTAAGGACGAAGCACATCCAGAAAGATCTCGTGAATGACCTTGAAACCTATGGTCAGGCTTAGGGCCGCACTGATCCAGTAGGCATAGAAATAGGCACCCGCGCTGCCGGACCGGTAAATCGGATATAAAATAAGAAAACTCGCGACCTGGAACACGTTGTAGCCGAAAAACACGGGAAACGTGCGATGAAGGCGACGCCAAAACATCACTCCCACGAGCAACAACTCCAGGACGGGGTGGGCGATCCAGAGCGCAAGCTGGATTTTGGCATTCATGGATTTAGCTCATTACCGCAGCTGCCGACGCGTGTCCTTAACCCGCTGTCTTGCTTCTTTACCTTAACAGCTCTGGCGCAAGGGTCAATGGACGAAAGTAACCAAAGGTAATAGTTACCCTGCCATTAGTCGTAAACAGCTGTGGTTCTGAAGGATAAGTCCGAGTTCAGAGAAACAAGCCACCGATTTCGCATTCCCTGAAAGTTACCATCGGGAGAGGCCACGATTGTGGAACCCTGAAATGACTGAAGATCCTAACGATAACAATACTGGGAGAACAAAAAAGCGTCGGCCCGCCAGCGAAAATCCAGCCTCAACCGGTGGCCTGCCTCTCTCCGCTCAAGGTGCGCGAAGCCAATGTCTGCAGGTCTGGGACTTCGAGGTCGGGCCTGCCTTCGGTTGGCCGGGTGGCCCCGAAACCCCGGCGGTACACCAACACCGTCGCAATACCAAGCGACCGCGCCGGAAGTACATCGTGGTAAACGCTCTGCCCGACATGCAGCAGACGTTGTGCCGGCAGTCCAAGCCGCCTTAGCGCGAGGTGAAAGGGTTCGAGCGAAGGTTTGTACGCCTTTGCCTGCTCGGCCGTAATAACCTCGTCGAACTTAACCTGCAGGTGCCGAGCGCTAGCCGCGAAGAGATCATCATCGGTATTTGAGATGATTGCCAGCTTGTATTTTGTCTTTAGTTTTTCGAGCGCGGCTCGTGTGTCCGGGAACGGTTGCCAGTTCCTGAGGGACTCCGGCAAAGATTCCGCTTCCGCCTCGGATACGGAAAACCCCAGCCGTTCTCCGAATCCGCGCGCCACGTTGGCCAGCACCTGGCGATATCGGCGATAAGGATTCTGCGCTTTCGGCTCCAGTTCGCTGTAGATGTCCAAGATTTGTCTGTCGTTCAGGTCTTGCCGATGTGACCGCAGAAGGGGCCGCAACGCGTCGAGCAGACCGGTTTCCCAATCGATGAGTGTGCCGTAGCAGTCAAAGCTGAGGGCTGTAAACTGATCAAAGTCCACGACTGAGGTGCCCGCCTTTTTCGCCTCCTGGTTAGACGATCCGGATATCAAAATAGAGCAAAGAAAACAGGCCGCCACTTCGGCGGCCTGCTCGGGATTCCCGACAAAATTTCAAACTAACTAGTTGATCTCCATTGCTGAAGCGGTGGCGCCGGTTGCATTCAGCCAAGTCAGACCCTTGGCCGTGCAGGAGTCGGCGGTCTGGAACCAGAAAGGACTGGTCGTATCGCTGTTGGAAAGCATCCACAGCATTGTCACCGGGGCAGATGGTTCAGTCTGGCACAAGTAGTAAGTGAGTCCCTTCTTGAGGGTGACGGTGGTCTTGGATGTGTAATGCACTACTTTGATCGTCGGGTAGTCAGGAATCGCACCGTGCTGAATCAGCTTGACCAATTTCGTGGTCGGACCGCCAGTCGCTGTCCCCTTTAACAGGTACGCAGATATTTTGCCTGCTGCGCCCGTGTAATTAGTATTGGGTGTCAGTGCCTTGACAAACTTGGTAGTCTTCGCCGCACTGAAACCAACCGCCAGCGTCTGACCCGGTCCGTCCCCGTTGCCCGTGCCCGACACGTAGTATCCACTGCCGGTGTTATAGCTGGTGCAGCCGCTGCCGCAGTTGCTGAAAATCGCGGACGGTGGTAGTACTGCGTGGGTTTGCAGACCACGGACGCCGGCAACTCCGTTCTTCACGAAGGTTTCCTGCGCCGAGGCGATCGAAACCACTAGCAAAGCCAGTCCCAAGCCGAAAAGACAATTACGAAGCGTGTTCTTCACTATAGTCCTCCTGAGTTTTTGTTGGTCAAAGGGTGTTGGGCTTAATCTGCCATCCAGAAGCGAGATAGCCCGCGGAGGAGAATCCTATCTCGGATGTGATCAAAGTCAAGCGAAATTCGGCTCTGGAGGCGGAATTCCTTCGTCTTCACTAAATAGTTGCACTTTGTTGCGCCTATTATGCAATCGAATGTTGCGTGTGTGAAAAAGGTCGCCACAATCCGGCTAATTTTAGTGAACGAGTCGAGACATGATCAATGACACATCGAGAAAACCTGGCAAGGTTTAGAATCGGGCCCATGCGCCCCGTCTTCGAATGGAATCTAGGTTCGCGATCACTTCAATTGGGAAAACGTACGCTGGTGATGGGCGTTGTCAATGTGACTCCGGATTCCTTTTCTGATGGGGGAACGCATTTCAAACCCGATGCCGCGGTGGCGTTCGGGTTGCAATTGCTGGACGACGGCGCCGACATCGTCGATGTGGGTGGCGAATCGACGCGGCCGGGAGCTAAAACTTTCAGCGCAGGTGAAACCTCGAGAGAGAATGCCGCGCCGCTCGGGCAACAACATTCGCAGAAGCAGGCCGTTAGCGAGAAGGAGGAACTGGAGCGAGTAATTCCTGTGATCACGACTCTAAAGAAAAAGCGTCCGCAAGCAGTGATCTCGGTCGATACCTACAAAGCGAATGTGGCGCGTGCGGCGGTTGAATCGGGGGCGGAAATCGTGAACGACGTGAGCGGATTTCGCTGGGATCCGCTAATGGTGAAGACGCTGGCCGACTCGAAGTGCGGCGCCGTGCTGATGCACATGCGCGGTCGTCCCGAGAGCTGGAGCGCTCTGCCGCCAGTATCCGATATTGTGATGCTGGTGAAACGCGAACTGCGGGAGTGGGCCGATGTCGCGCAGGTCGCGGGTGTGAAGCGGGAGCGGATCGTGCTCGATCCGGGGTTTGGATTCGGCAAAAACTTTCAGGAGAATTATCCGTTGTTGAAGCGCTTCGACGAGTTGCATGAGCTCCGGTATCCATTGCTGGCAGGGGTGTCACGCAAGTCTTTTGTCGGACGAGCTGTGGCGCGTAACGGCAAGGATGCACCTGTGGCGGACCGGCTCTATGGCACGCTCGCCGCGGAAACAGCAGTGATCCTGAAGGGGGCGCACATTATTCGCACTCACGACGTACGAGCTTGCGCCGACGCGGTGCGGATCGCGGACCTGGTGAGCTGATGAAACTCTGATTTGGGTTTCTTTGTGTACCTTCGTGTCCTTCGTGGTTCTAGCATTTTTACTTCGTTAACCACACGAAGGTGCACAAAGGGTAAGAAGGTGATGGAAGTTTCCGCGCATAAGTAAGACAGATACGCACACCGTTGGGAGTTCAACCGGTGCTCGCCGCTGCTATAATCAAAAATTGCGCTCATGAACAGGAAGCGATTAGTACGTTCGACTACAGTACTTTGCGTCCGGCGTGACGGCCATGTGGTGATGGCTGGCGACGGACAAGTCACGCTTGGCGAGGGCGTGATCAAACACACCGCCAAGAAGATTCGCCGTTTATACCAGGATAAGATTCTCGCCGGATTCGCGGGCTCGACCGCGGACGCTTTTTCGCTTTTTAGCCGTTTCGAGGCCAAGCTGGAGCAGTATCATGGCAATATCGGCCGGGGAGCCGTCGAACTGGCGAAGGATTGGCGGACGGATAAGTTCTTGCGGCATCTGGAGGCGCTGCTGTTAGTCTCCGATAAGGAACAGACTTTTCTGCTCAGCGGCCAGGGCGACGTGATCGAACCGGATGGCGGAATTGCCGCTATCGGCAGCGGTGGACCGTATGCGCAAGCGGCAGCGCAGGCGCTGGCGGCGCACACTCAGCTCTCGGCGCATCAGATTGCGGAAGAGGCTATGAAAATTGCCGGCGGTATGTGCATTTATACGAATGACAAAGTAACGATCGAGGAATTGTAACGGATCAGGAAGTGCGCCTGTGGGAGAAGGCAGGGAGAGTTAGCGGCGAGCAGTCGGCTAGTCTCAGGCTTTGGCTGCCATTGCCCTGGTCGAGAGCTGCTGTTGCAATTCGGGTGATCCCTTGGTGGCTAGGCCGCAAACGCCGCAGCGGAGCACGCAATTGCTCCCGAGCGGGATTACGGGAATGAAGAAAAGCGTGAACCATCTCTGCGACACGACGGCGTTTTGTATGGTCAGACGTGCGCATTTGGAACAGGGACGTTCCACTTGCCCGATTGACTTTGCCTTCGTTCTCATGCCGAACAGAAAGAACATGGTCTCGACTCCTGTTTAGAAAGGCCCCAGCGCTCGGGCCCGAATAGGGCAGACTGTAGCATTTGACCGGCTCGAAATGCAGGGTACGGCGGTATCAGCACTTAAGGCATTAAGCTCGCGAAATCTATGGCTATCTACTTACCCGGAACCGTGGACGAAGAACAGATTGCTCTCGACGAGCTCACGCCGCGTGAGATCGTCGCCGAACTGGATAAGCACGTTGTCGGACAAAAAGACGCCAAGCGCGCGGTAGCGATTGCGCTGCGCAACCGCATGCGGCGGCAGAAGCTTGCGCCGGATCTTGCAGAAGAAGTTATCCCTAAGAACATAATCATGATCGGCCCCACAGGCGTGGGTAAGACTGAGATCGCCCGCCGGTTGGCTAAACTCGCCAACTCGCCGTTCTTGAAGGTGGAAGCGTCGAAGTTCACGGAAGTCGGATACGTCGGGCGAGACGTGGAATCCATGATTCGCGACCTGGTTGAGATCGCGATTGAAATGGTGCGCGAAGAAAAGCTTGAAGACGTGGCGGACAAAGCTGAACTTAACGCCGAGGAGCGGCTTCTCGATATCCTTCTGCCCCCGGTAGTTCCGCCATCTCGTCCTGCAGAGTCTCCGCAGGCAGGCTTCGTCCTCGAAGGAACGACTTCGTCTTCATCAGGTGAATCCCAAAGTCGCACTCGAGAAAAGCTGCGCCAGCAATTGCGCGAAGGCAAGCTGGATGAACGTACGGTTGAAATCGATGTGCGCGAACGCGCCTTCCCATCGTTCGAAATCATCTCCAATCAGGGTGTGGAGGAGATGGACGTCAACATCAAAGACATGTTGCCCAACATCTTCGGCCAGCGTACGAAAAAGCGGAAGATGAAAGTGAACGAGGCATTCGAGTACCTGATCCAGGAAGAAGAGCAGCGGCTGATCGATATGGATCAGGTGACCCGCGCTGCGATCGATCGCGTCGAGGATTCGGGCATCATCTTCCTCGATGAGATCGATAAGATTGCGGGGCGCGAGAGCGGTCACGGGCCGGACGTTTCACGCGAAGGCGTGCAGCGCGACATTCTTCCGATCGTGGAAGGAACCACGGTCAACACGCGCTACGGTATGGTTCGCACCGACCACATTTTGTTCGTGGCGGCGGGAGCGTTCCACGTTTCCAAGCCCAGCGATCTGATCCCAGAGTTGCAAGGCCGGTTTCCAATTCGCGTCGAACTGCAGTCGCTGACCATGGAAGACTTCATCCGCATCCTGACTGAACCCAAGTCTTCGCTGGTAAAGCAGTACACCGCGCTGCTCGAAACCGAAAGTGTGAAGCTGGAATTCACCAAAGATGCGCTGGAAGAAATCGCCCGCTTTGCGTTTCGCGTCAACGAAGGCACGGAAAACATCGGAGCACGCCGCCTGCATACCATCATGGAACGCGTGCTGGACGAGATCAGCTTCGACGCCCCAGACAAAAAAGGCGAGCACTTCAAAGTAGACGCAGACTACGTGCGCCACATGCTGGCGGATATCGTGAAGGATCAGGATCTGTCGCGCTACATTCTGTAGTTCTTTGTCACGACACACAATGGCGGACGGGCGTTCCGCCCGTCAGAGCCGTGCTTAGGAGATACGAATACCGGCGAAAACTCCAACATTACCAGCCTGACCAAAAAGCTTTCTTCATCAGCTTTTCGTTGGCTGCCGGCTGGTTCAGAATCCACTGCATTCAGAATCCACTGCAGTAATGTGGAGGGACACCGGACAGGTTGTCGGTGCGCGCGCCTAGACAGATGAGAGACGCCCATCCTCCATAACCCGTCCTCTCTGATAGTCTTATTTTTCCGCCGATGAGGCAATTCATCTCGAGGCTCTTGATACTGGTCTCTGGCACTGCCGCCCTCGTGGGCTGCGGCGTTCCAGGCGTTCCCAAGCCTCCGTCGTTAGAGCTTGCACAGCCGGTTGCCGATCTGCGGGCGGTGCGCAAAGGGGATCGCGTATTTCTCGATTGGACTGTGCCCACCGAAACCACGGACCGCCTCGCGGTACGTCAGTTGGGTCGCACTCGCATTTGTAGAAGTCTGAATGCCCCGGTGAGCGATTGCGCCAATCCGGTAGCGGAAGTTCCGATGCCGCGGCTTACCAGAGGCAGCCGTCAGCAAAAACCGGCGAAGCGTGCCACGAAGGTGCAAGCGAATTACATCGACAATCTTCCCCGCATACTTTTGGTGGACAATCCTCGTGCGCAAATTTTTTACGCTATCTCGGTGCTGAATGAAAATGGCCGGAGCGCTGGAATCTCGAATATTGTGCATGTGCCGGCGGTTCCTGCTCTGCCTCCGCCATCCGATTTTCGGGCCGAGGTGACGGCGGATGGCGTGGTCGTGAGTTGGACCGCGGTGCCACACCTGCCCGAAACGTCGACGTTGCGACACGCCTATCAGGTGTATCGTCGCCCAGAAGGTGAAACTGCTGACACAGCGGTGGGAGAAGTTCCGCTGGACGCATCATCCGCCACAAAGTTGGTGGATCATAGTTTCGAGTGGGAGAAAACATATTCTTATCGCGCGACTGTAGTGACGCTGATCCACGAAGAAGGAGAGTTTGAGACTCAATTCGAAGGCGACGACACGCCCGCTGTAAAATTGTTTGCTCATGACATATTTCCACCCGCTGTGCCTTCCGGCCTGCAAGCGGTGTTTTCGGGACCAGGTCAGCCGCCTTTCATTGATTTGATCTGGGCTCCCGATAGCGATGCTGATCTCGCGGGTTATAACGTCTTTCGGCATGAAGCGGGCACGGAATCCGTGAAAATTAACGCAGAACTGGGAAAGACGCCAGGCTTCCGCGACACGAACGTCGCGTCGGGAAAGACATACTTCTATTCTGTTTCAGCGGTCGATGTGCGCGGAAACGAAAGCGTGCGATCGCAAGAAGCGAGCGAAGCTGTACCATAAGACGGCATTCAGCACTCAGCACCCGGCATTCAGCAAATTGCGCCGCCTCCATGACGCGGAAAGAACTGAACGCGAAATGCGCCGTGCTGACTGCTGAGTGCTAAGTGCTGAGGTTCCGATGAAATATTGCGCGTTCGAATTTAACGGACAATCCACCTACGGTTTGGTTGAGACAGTCGCGGGAGCGGAGCAGATTACGCGGCTGCTGCTCAGACCGCCCGAGCAAGACGGCGGAGACATCGAAGACCTGCCCTCCAAGCGGATGGACCATCTTTCTTTGTCCGAGGCGAGGTTGCTCGTGCCGGTCAGGCCATCGAAGATTGTTTGTGTTGGCCGCAACTATCGCGAGCACGCTGCCGAACTGGGGAATCAAGTTCCGACCGAGCCCTTGCTTTTCTTTAAACCTCCGTCGTCATTGCTTGCGCACGGCGGCGAAATCCGCCGGCCGAAGCTTTCACAGCGCGTGGACTTCGAAGGAGAGCTCGCGGTCGTGATTGGCAAGAAATGCTACAAGCTGGGTCCGGACCAAGATGTTCGTCCCTACATTCTCGGTTATACCTGTCTCAACGACGTGACCGATCGGGATTTGCAAAAGAAAGACGGCCAATGGACTCGCGCCAAAGGTTTCGATACCTTTTGCCCCGCCGGCCCGCTGGTCACAGACGAGATTGATCCTTGGGCTGGAGTCGGAGTTGAGACCCGAGTCAATGGAGAGGTGCGTCAGCAGGGCAATACCCGCGATTTCATTTTTTCACTCGATGCGATGATTCGCTATATTTCGCAGGCGATGACGCTTGTTCCGGGCGACTTAATCGCAACTGGCACTCCCCAAGGGGTGGGCCCGTTGGTTGCGGAGGATGTGGTTGAGGTCACGGTGGACAGTGTGGGGACACTAAGGAATCCCGTGGTCGAAGAGTAGTTTGCGGCTGTCTCAGTCGCGGTTTGCCGTCGACCAGCACAATACTGTGTCTGACAAACGGGTCAACAGCTTAAACCTGGATGGAAACGTGATCACAATCGTCTCCGGCTTGCCGCGCTCTGGCACCTCGCTCATGATGCAAATGCTGGCTGCGGGTGGGATGCCCGTCCTCACCGATGGTGAACGTCAAGCCGACGCCGACAATCCTCGTGGGTATTTCGAGTGGGAACGCGCCAAACTCCTGCCTCAGCAGCCGGATTGCATCCAAGAAGCCGAAGACAAGGCGGTGAAAGTGATTTCGCAACTTCTGTTCGCGCTACCCGCGGGGCGTGAATATCGGATCATCTTCATGCAACGGCCGTTGGCGGAAGTGGTCGCTTCTCAGGCGGAGATGATTCGTCGTCGCGGGACAACCGGCGCGGTGTTAGCCCCTGCGGCGCTGATTGCCGGGCTGGGGGCTCATTTGAATCAAGTCAACGCTTGGCTCAGGGATAAAGCGAATATATCCGCCTGTCGCGTGGAACACCACGACGTGCTGCGTGAACCGCTCCGCGTCTCGGAGTCCATTCAGCAGTTTCTCAATCTTCCGTTGGACGTTGTTGCGATGTCGCGGCAAATCGATAAATCGCTCTACCGCCAGCGAGGCCCATCTAGCTGATCAGAATTCGAAGTACCCCTCAGTGGACGCCCGACGCGGTCCATCAGTGCCGGTGGCCGCGAGTAAGCCCACAACTCCGCGCAAGTTTTCCCAAGCCGCCTGATTCAATGCGGGATCCGAGCCGACCAGGTCGCGGATCATGTTCCAGGCAGCAATGTTCAACGCGCCTTCGGGCGGAGGTCCCATGGCCAAGGAGACTGAGCACTGAGGGCAGAAGCAGATCCGCTGGGCAGCGGACTTTTGCCGCGGTCTGATCCCCACGGTCTGGGCGAACATATATACAGCCACGGATTTGTGTCCTGCCTCGAGTTCCCGGTTGCAGCGGAGACAACACAAGTTCTCCAAAGGCTGCCCTCCTGGCCATTTGCGGCCCAAAGGAAATACTGTGGCCATCTCGTAGAGTCCCGCAAGTATGAAGAAGGATTCCCACGAGCCTGAGATCAGGAATGCTGCTTCATCTTCAAGACTTGCCAGCATCCGATCGAAGATAAGCCCGGAACCAAGCTGTGCTCTATCCAGAAGCGTGCCCAATCGTGCACTCTGCTGCTATGGCTGCTGAGGCTTCGGAGAATGCACTCTCACTTTCGACCACCAGTTGGTCGCCACGGCTGCCTCAGCCTGCGGCCAAATTCTTTCGCCTGTCGCAACTTCGGAAGCTGCGTGGATGCGAACAAGTCGCAGCTGTTTGTTACAGGGTCCGCAGCGGCGGCATCGAATTTCTACTGGTTCGGACTAACAGTGGGCATTGGACTTTTCCCAAAGGCAACGCTGAACCGGGGTTAACCCACGCTCAGGCGGCAGCCCTCGAGGCTTTCGAAGAGGCCGGAGTTCATGGCCGCATAGAAGAAGCTTCGTTCGCCCGGTACGTTCGTCGCAAGCGCGGCGAGGTGCGAAACGCAACGCGATCAGCCGAAAGAGCCGCCGAAAAAGAACTTGCTGTTCAAGCTCATCTCTGTGAGGTCTCGCGACTCGAAGCTCCGCAAGAGCGCGATCGACGTCCCACGTGGTTTTCTGCCGAGAAGGCCAAACGGCGCTTAAGCGAGGACCGCACCCCTGATTTCGGGGCCGAACTGGCTCGCGTGGTTGACCGGGCTGTGAGCCGCATCCGACGATTACGCAGCGAAGCTAACAACGAAACTCACGTGCTGCGAAAAAACACACTGCAGAACGTCCAATTCATTAACAACGCCAGAAGAACGACTGGCAGAGCCAAAGCTTCAGGAACCAGCTAAGACAGTCCGATCCAGCGAGGCTGAGTTCCGTCAACGTCATGTCCATAGCCGTTCGTTAAGCTCGTCGAAAACTGTTATTCTTAATCAGCATTAATTGCTCAAAAGACAACGAACGAACCCGGCCACTTCGTTCGAACAACCTACTGCCATCTCGTCATTGAAAATACAGCTTGCTCCCGATATTCGCGGCTTAGCGCTGTTACCTATAGTGAAGAGGGCATTAGGGTTGCCTGGAAACTTGTCGAGGTTATAGAGGACTGCCATGCGCTGGCTTAGCTTTCGACTCATCGTGTCGCTGATTGTGGGGATTACGCTAGTTTCACTCGCGTTCTCGTACAATGAAGTGCGCCTCGAAAAGCGAGCCCTTCGCAAGGACCTGGAGCAACGCGCGGAAGTGCTGGGCGAAAGCCTCGCAGGCTACATTGAGCCTTACCTCGAAAAGCAGTCCCATCGTGAACTCCAGCGGATTGTCGACCGCTTCGCCAACCGGGAGAAACTGGAAGGCATGGCGATTTATAACAAAGATGGCGCCCTGCTGGCAGCAACCGCGGGCCTGCCGGCTCGCCTTGGCGAGCACCCCACCCTGGTAGCTCAGGCGATTGCGGCCGACCAGGGTTCCGGGCAGTTCACTCGCCTCGGAACCGCGTCCGTTCATATCTACGCTTATCCTCTGCGCCAACATGACGAAGCCGTTGCCGGATTGGTGATCGTCCACGACGCCAGTTACATCAATGCGCAGAGCGCGCGCATGTGGAGAGAATCCTTTGTACGCGTCCTGGTGCAGGTGCTGCTGATCGCGCTGATCACCCTGCTGATTGTCCGGTGGAGCATCGTGGGACCGATCGCGAAGGCAGCACAATGGATGAAATCGTTGAGGACCGGGAAAGGCGCCATCCATTCCGGAGCGCCGGATCTGGGTCTGCTGCGCCCGCTGGCTCGCGAAATGCAAACCTTTGCCATCAGTTTGATGGCTGCGCGTTCAGCCGCGGAAGCTGAGGCCCAAATGCGCGAGACGGCGGAATCTATCTGGACCGCCGAACGTCTTGCCATCCACGTGCGCGGCAAGCTTGGCGGAAGCGGCCTGATCATAGTTTCCAACCGCGAACCCTACTCCCACACTCGCAAAGGCGAGTCGCTCGAAGTGGTCGTTCCCCCCAGTGGACTGGTCACGGCTCTCGAGCCAATTCTCTGTGCGTGTGATGGCAAATGGATCGCGCATGGCAGTGGCGATGCAGACCAGGAAACCGTGGACGCCAATGGTCATTTGCGGGTTCCGCCTGACGATCCCAAATACACGCTGCGGAGAGTCTGGTTAACCAAAGACGAAGAAGAGGGTTACTACTTCGGCTTTTCCAACGAGGGCTTGTGGCCCCTCTGTCACATCGCGCACACGCGACCGATTTTCCGCACCTCCGACTGGGAGTCATACCGCGCAGTCAATCAAAAGTTCGCCGATGCGGTTCTCGAAGAGATGGCTGACCAGGAGCAGCCTCTGTTGCTGGTGCAGGACTACCACTTCGCGCTCTTGCCCCGGCTGGTCAAGAAAAAGCGTCCGGACGCGCGGGTCGCGATTTTCTGGCACATCCCATGGCCCAATGCCGAAGCGTTCGGAATCTGCCCTTGGCAGCGGGAGTTGATCGAGGGAATGCTCGGCGCAGACTTGATTGGATTTCACATCCAGTCGCATTGCAACAATTTCCTCCAGACCGTGGACCGCACGCTGGAATCGCGAATCGATTGGGAACATTTTGCGGTCGATCGTGAGGACCATCGCACAGTGGTCAAGCCTTTTCCGATCAGCGTGGATTTCCAGGAGATCTCGTCCAGCCCACGGTCAGGCGAATCCCCATACACGGAACGTGTCGACTTGCTGCGGGGGCTGGGTGTGAGCGCATCTTTTCTGGGAGTCGGGGTCGATCGTGTGGATTACACCAAGGGAATTCTGGAGCGATTCCTCGCGGTTGAGCGGTTACTTGAGAAGCATCCGATTTATCAAAATCGGTTCACCTTCGTGCAAATCGGAGCCCCGAGCCGCACCCACATCAAGCGTTATCACGATCTGCTCGGAGAAGTAGAGTCGGAAGCCGACCGCATCAACTGGCGCTTTCAGCGCGGCTCGTGGAGACCGATCGTATTCCTCAAGCACCACTTTAGTCATGAGGAAGTCGAAAAATATTACCGGGCAGCGGATGTTTGCATGGTCACTTCTCTCCACGACGGAATGAACCTGGTAGCCAAGGAGTTTCTAGCCGCACGCGATGACGAACAGGGAGTGCTCGTCCTCAGCCGGTTTACGGGAGCGGCGCGCGAGCTCAGCGACGCACTCATCGTCAATCCTTATGACACCGAGCAGATGGCCGAAGCCATTCGAATCGCGTTGGAGTTGCCGGCCGAGGAACGGCAGGCACGAATGCGGCGAATGCGAAGCGTCGTGCAGGAACACAACGTGTATCGTTGGGCTGGTAATCTGATCGCCGAGCTGAGCAATGTTCGTCTCGCGCCGGAGAAAATCGAAGCCATGAGCGGCCTCAGGGGATACATGGCCCGAACTGGTCACTGAGCTCGGCGCTCTGCCACGTCAAAAGAATCTTCCGATACGAGCAGCTTCCGAAGAACCTCTGCCACTCCGGCGCCATCTTTGCCAGATGTCACCAGGTGAACTCGTTCTTTCAGACTCGGAATTGCGTTGCCCACTGCGACTGATAATCCGCACAGATTCAAAAACGCGTAGTCATTTTCCGCGTCCCCGATTCCCACGGCGCTGGCAAGGGGCAATTGCAACTCGGCTAAGGCCGCCCGGAACCCTGTGGCTTTATCCACTCCAACGGGAAGAACCATGACCGACTCCCGGTTCAAAATGACTTGCAAATTGAGTCCGAGTTCCTCAATGGCCTTATACACCGCCCTGTGGTGAGGTTTCACGGTTGCAACGATGGAGCGGCCAACCGACAAAGACGCCGCCCCGGCGCGTTTCAGTATCTTCACGAACTCAGCCGGCGGAGCTTTACCCAGAACTCTTTCCTCTCCGGTAGATGGGTGGTAAAGCAGAGCTCCATTCTCCGCCACAATCAGGTCAAAGATACTCAGTTGAGGGAATACACTTTCGAGGCTCTCGAGTTCGCGGCCCGTGACCAGCAAAAGTTTACGACCCGACTCCCGGACGCGGGCCAACGTCTCCAGGGTCTTCTTAGCGACCCGTCCGTCGGTCGCCAGAGTTCCGTCGTAGTCCGTCGCCACTACCCGAAATCGCATCCTCATCTCCCAGGTTTAATTCGTGATCCCCAAGTTTAAAGCATATGCGGCTGCACAGTTCGAAAGCAGCGAGTGCGGCAACGTTATGGAAGCGCGAAAAACAGCAACAGCATCGATAGCCCGTTGTTATTGTCCGATACAATCAAGAAAAGGACCTTTTGCCGGTGCTGCCACCTAGCTCTATAGCTTCAAAACATGAGGAGACGAATTTAGATTGGGATTTTCAAGTAGAAGAAGGTTTCTTCAAATCGCCGCCGGCATCGCAGCGACCGGCGGGTTGGCGCTGGCCGAAGACACCACGCTTCTCGAACCGAATCGTCCCATCCTGACCGCAATTGAGGTTCCTCTGACCAGGTTGCCGCGCGTCTTCGACGGATTCACCATTGCGCAACTCAGCGATTTTCACTACGACCTGCGGGCGACAGTGCCAATAAGAGCGGCAATTGAGATCGTCAACAACCTGCATCCGGATGTGGTCGTCTTGACAGGTGACTTTATCACCGTCCCCGTTTTTCATCGTGGCTTCCACATCGCACAACGTGCTGCGAGCGCCGCCGAACCATGTGCCAGGCTTCTGGCGCAATTGCGTCCGCGTCTCGCGATCGCGTGTGTTCTCGGAAATCATGATGTGGATTCGGATGCTCCCAGGATTATCAAAACTCTCAATGCGCATGGCCTTCCCGTTCTCCGCAACCATTCCATCCCGCTCGAGCAAGCAGGATCGCGAATTTGGTTGTGCGGTTTGGATTCGGTGTGGGAAGGCAATCCCGATATGGAGCTTGCTTTGCGCGGAGTCCCCAGCGAGGAACTGGTCGTCCTGCTGGTGCACGAACCCGACTACGCCGACCAGGCCGTTTACTACCCCGTGGATCTCCAGCTCTCCGGACATTCCCATGGCGGCCAAATCTGGCTGCCCGGCATTGGAGCTCCCTGGCTTCCGCTGCTCGCCCGAAAGTATCCCCGCGGCCTGCGCCGGATCGGCCCCTTGACCCTCTACACCAACATGGGCCTTGGCACTATTCGTTTGCCCGTCCGCCTGAACTGCCCTCCAGAAGTGACGCTCTTCACCCTCCGCTGCGCTTAACGTTTTTGCTTAGGGGGATGGGCATCACGCCCGTCCAGGCGGAGCAAAGCTCCGCAGTGCCGGAAGCGGCGGGATTGTACCAGGTGGTAGCATTCACCGATTGAGCGCAAGACAATACAGATAGAGCCCAACGCCCTGAAAAATGGCCAGCAAACAGCCGCACAACCCTTTTATGTTTGCTCCCCTTCGCGATTGTGACCTTCCGCGTTTTTGCGCTGGCTCCCTTGACGTTCACCTAGAACTTGGAGAGGTATTTAGAGCCGTTCAGGGCGGCCCACGTTGATCCGGCCTGCACTAAGCGGGGCTTCGACTCTAACCAGCCGGGCTTTAGCCCAGGCATCACAAGGACACGTGCGCCTTGTCATATCGCGCGCGGCTCAGAACTGATAAAGCAATAGTGAAGAGGTTCACGCGAACAGCAGAAAGGGGGTGTCTTATGCGTCTCCCGACTTTTCTGTTTGCACTATGTCTGGCAACGATGGTCGCAGCCGCAGCGGTATCTTCCCGACAGAATGGTCCCGAATTAATTGCCCCGCCTCGCCAAAATGTGACGGCTATTCAGAACAACTACGACGGCTCTCGCATGTGGCGCCGCGCGGAAATTCGGGTCATACCACTGGAGCAGGCGGAGTGGAACCGGGCTGCGCTCGAATCCCTGCGCACCCGCGTTGCCCAGGCGGAACGAGAAAGCGCCGGCCTTTGGTTGCTTGATTCCAACGTTCATCAACAACTCTCCTCGCAAGTTCAACTGATGAAGGAACTGCTCACGTTAGCTGAACAACAACAATCGAACCGAGGCAAGAGTCCAAATGCGCTGGCGGTAGAACGTCGGCTCAACCAACTGCAGGGTCAGACGATGTGCGAAGCGTGCCACAACGGTGTTGTGGCACGAAATCATGGTGTCGGAACTCGCATGGCTCAATCAACCGAGTGAGATCCGCTCAGACCGGTCTCGGCGTAGCCGTTCGCGGCAAGGCGCCGAAGGCCGGGCATTCGACCAGGCGAAGGAGATTCTTATGTCGCTTCTCAGGCTCAGGCAATTTCTTGATAGCTATAACACCAAGTATGTTGTTATCTCTCATTCCGTGGCGTACACGGCAGGGGGAATCGCGGCGCTTATCCACATTCCCGGAAAGGAGGTCGCCAAGACCGTCATTGTCAAGGTCGACGATCGATTGGTGATGGCCGTGGTGTCCGCCTCACAGCATGTGGATCTTGAACTCTTCAAGGCGGCGACAAAAGCTCAGACGGTACGGCTAGCCGCGGAGAATGAATTTAAAAACAGGTTCCCCGATTGCGAAACCGGCGCCATGCCCCCCTTTGGCAATCTATACGGGATGAGCGTGTTCGCCGACGAAACCTTGTCTCGCGACCAGGAGATCGCGTTCAATGCCGGTTCGCACCGGGAGCTCGTTCGATTGACGTGGGAAGATTTTGAAAGGCTGGTTGAGCCCAAAGTGATAAAGCTCGCGGCTACGAAACATGCCGCCGAAGCAGCCTGAATGAAGGTTTCCATCTCCGGCTTTTCGAGTACCCCCGACTTAGTGGAGGGTATGTGTGGAGGTAGTATGGAACTGACACTAAGTACCGCAGAGCGGGACGCCTAAGGCGGCGGCCATTGACCAAGACGCACCCGGCAGCTCTCGCCTTCCACCGCCAGCGCCGCCCGTAAACCGGAACCTGGTTCCAGTTGCCAGATCGACCAACGCCGCGCCTCTTGCGCGTTGTCATAAACTTTCAATTGCAATTTGGAGTTCGCACCGCCGGGAACCGGCAGCACGCCGAAGCTGCTCAGCAACATGGAGAGGCCCTCCCCGTGAGCCTTGATGTAAGCCTCTTTCCCCGTCCAGCAAGTGAAGAACGCCGCAATTTGTTCGGAAGCAGGTTGTGATCGCAACCATTGCACCTCGGGAGGCGAAAAGAAACGCTCCGCCAGTTCCACCGCATTCGTATCCATGCGAATCCGCTCCACATCAATTCCCACCTGCCGACGGCGAGAAATCGCAAACATCGCGACTCCAGCGGTGTGCGACAAGTTGAATCGCAAATCGTTAGATTGAAGATCGGCGCGCGCGGCAAGTTCGGGCTTCCCATTCGCTGTCGTGCGGAAGCGAACCTCGCGGGCTTCGATCCCGAGATAGCTGCCAAGCGCTTGCCGAAGTATGGCTCTGCTGATAACAAACTGATGACGAGGCGCAGGAAACTTGAAGCGCGCAGCCCGCTCCCGCTCTTCCGCATCAAGCAGTTCGAGCAACGAACCGGACGCTTTCTCCCAGGCTGTTAGGTCGACCTGCCACACGTGGACTTCAGCATCCGGCAAGATGCCGTCGAGATGGGGCAACGGCTCTTTCTCCACGTCGGGACCGACCTCCATTGATGGACATTCTCCCAGGTGCTTCGCTATGCACTGATCGCTAGACTACAGGCTTAGATATCATGGAGAACGTGAAGCTGCAAACTCCTGATTTTTGCAGAGAGCGGTTTCACAAACTATGTATTACAATCACCTCAATCCAGCCAGAAAGCAAGACGCAGTCCACCTCAATCAGAAAACTGTTTTTGGGCCTTTACCGGCTCGGCTTGGTGGCCATGAAAAACGTATATGAAGTGCTGCGGAATAAAGAACTGGACCTGGCGCGCCTGCGTACTGAAGTCGATGCCCTTCGCTTCGTCGCACCGTTGCTTACCGACGGGATTGCTGAGTCAAGCAATGTCGGTCCTGCACACCGACTGGACATAACATGGACGCCGGATCTGCAGAAGAATAAGTGGCCACTAAGGATGGACCACGCCTCTCCGACCTACTCAGACTCCTAGCGCGCAGCTCCCAGGCAGGACCGCGTTGCTGCTTAGCGCACGCGAAGTTGCAATGGTTTTCACCTCAACTGCTGCCGGGCGAGCGCGAGGTTGCCGTCAAGCCTTGTAGTTTCACTACATTCGTGAAAACCGCAGCTGGCATGAAGATTGCCCTTTCATAGCCGGTTCTGAGCGTAGTGGCTTGTCTGCCACCATGCTCCTGGAAATTGGCTATGCCGGTCCGCGGATGGTGCTCGCTTCTTCTAGTTGTCGTAGCAGTCAACTGTCCGGCGTCGGCTGGCGGACCGGAGTTGCGCGTTTCAGCGCCGCCAGCCTCGTCCACACTAACGGCGCGCGAACGTCAGATGTGGGCTGCGACGTTGCGTGACTCGAAGTTTGCCGCGATGCTGCACGCAACGGCGGGTACAGAATGCGAGGCCTCGCAGCCTCCTGAGCCGTTAGCCACGCCGAACCCGTTGCTCGATATGGCCGAGTTGAGCGCCCGGGTGAGCGTCAGTTTCATCATCGGCACGGACGGCCGCGTACATTCTCCTCTCATTCTTGAGAGTGCGGGCCCGTCCGAGGATCGCACCATCCTGGACACAGTTCGCTCCTGGCGCTATCGTCCAGGAATGTGCAACGGCGCCGCTACCGAGACCGAAGCGAAGATCGAGTTTTCCAGCCGTTAGGTCTTGTTCTAGCCGGGCATTTTTTCGACTAGAATAAGCGCTGACTGAGCCAGCGCTATGGATAACGAAAAACATACCGGACCGGCGCGGAATTCGCCCGCGTCTGGATCGGACGCAGAACTTGGCAACGATTCCGCGATCGACGATTTCTTTAGGCGGCTGAAGCACGACCTGCATCACCCCAAGCCCGGGACAGAAGCCATTGCAGCCGCCTTGCAGGCAGTGCAGCATCTGACTTCGCAGGTGGATACGGATGCCTCGGCCAGCGCTGCAGCCGAAACCGCCGAGACTCGTATCTGCCTCGCCTGCGGCAGTCAAAATCCGGCGGAGAACCGTTTCTGCGCGATCTGCGGCGTTCCCCAGCAGGATGCCCCACCCTTACAATCTGAAGCTCCAATCGCACCGAGCGTGAAGCCCGCCCCACCTGCGCCTGGACAACATCATTATCATCATCATTACCATCACCACTATTTTTCTGCTCCCGAAGGAGGCGCCTCGCTCGTCGGCTCTGAGGCACGCACAGCGAGCGCTCCCGTCGCCCGCGATACCCGGCCGCGCACTCCGGCGACTGGAGCTTCGTTGAGCCGGGGAGAGGCCGCGGTCCGAAAGCTCATCCAGGATTGGGCGCTGGCATGTAACAACAAGCAACTGGATGATCTCGTCGATCTGTACGGAGCCGACGCGGTAGTGCTGCGTCCGAATGTGCCGCCGGTTCGTGGTACGGCGGCGATTCGCGAGTTCTTCTTTGCCGTGCTCGATGCCGGACTGGGAGACGTCGAGATGGATCCGCTCCGGGTGGAAGTCTTCGGAGACGTTGCTTACGAGGCTGGCCGTTGCCAGATGCTGGTTCCATTCACCATGGGCAAACGCCGCGAGGAGCGCGGCAAGTATTTGCTGACACTGGCTCGGCAGGCCGGTGACTGGAAGATCCTCGCTGACTGCTGGTCCAGCGATTTGAGTTTGGGAGTGAATGTGGACTCGAATCCTCCCAAGTCAAATGTGCCGAGCCCGCCAACTCCGGGGTTCAAACCGCCACGCAAGGGTCCGTAGAGGAGAGTTTGCGGCACGACTGACGGCCGCGCTGCAGGTGTTACGCAGCAACTCCAAGTTGTTGCAGATCGTGGCGCAACTGCTGTGCGTTTTTCATTTGGATGGCGTGCATTCCCAGGCGCGCGGCTGTGTCCAGGTTCAACGGACGATCGTCGATGAAACAACTTTCCTCCGGAGGACGCTGCGTGATCTCAAGGGAGAGGCGATAGATTGCGTCTTCCGGTTTGCGCAATCCCACAAAGCAAGAACTAACGAAAAGGCTGAAGATTTCGCGCAGACCGAAGGTCTGAATGCGGAATAAATTCAATTCTTTCGATTCGTTGTTAATCGTGGACATCAGGTATCTGCACGATCTGCTCAAATCTTTCGCGAGTTGCAGAGTCTCAGGAATTGGTTTCGACAGCGAGAACATGAACTCTTTGAACGCATCCGGGGTAAAGGCGCGCGGACGGTAGAAAATCGTGCGCTCCAGATATTCCTGCAGGCTGATCTTGCCGCGCTCGAGCGAAGACACCAGCATCTCGTGGCGGCTTTCGAATTCGACCTCATCCAGTCCGAATTGTTTGAGGGTGCACTGGCGCTGCTCGCGGTCCCATGCATTGCTGAGCAGCACGCCGCCGATGTCCCAGAAGATAGCGCCGATTTTTGCCAAAGCCGTCCTCCCAAGATCGATTGATCCTTAATTTTACAGGGATGGTTGGTTTGGCATCTCTTCCTGGGCTGCAGCCGAGCAGGCCCTGCCTACATGCGAACGAGACTACGTTGAAAAGCCCCGACCCTGGTTGCGGGATCGGGGCCGGATTGCGGTTCAGCCTTAGTAGGCGCTGGTTAAGCGCGGCGTAAAGCTTTGCCGGTAGCTCAAGTTGTCGATGTCGCGGAACATCGGGGTTCCGGGCGGCAGGTTTTGTGGTTGCGTGAACAGCGGATCGAAGATGTAGTTTCGAGCCGGGGGATCGTAAACAGTGCCACCACCGTTTTTGTCTGTTCCCGTAGAGTAAGTGGAGTAATACAGGCTAGCCATGGATCCCTTGTAATTAAGGGTCTGGCCGCCCCAGGCCTCCAACTGGCGAAGGAAGTTGTGCAATCCGCCATCGGTGCCCCAGTCGCCGATTGCCCATCCTCCACAGCAGGCAGTGACCACGAAGTTAATGTTCTTTCCGCCGGAGACAGCGACTCGATAGTACGTGGTCGCAGCCGGACGTCCTGCGTCATTGCTGGGAGAGTTCAGGCTGGCGATGTCTGACCAGTTGTTGGACAACATCGTAACCGCATCTGCAATTACGCCAGACGCCGCGTGTAAGGGCTCCACGTAGGGCGGAGGATTCCAGGTTACGTCGTAATTCGGGTTGCCGGGCGTACAGCCAGCCCCACCCGCAGCTGTACAGTTCGAGTTGTAATTGCCGAGGATGTAAACCGGGTTCTCTGAGGCGACGGTGAACCCACCAAGACCGTTGTCTGACCTGACGGGCACATTGCCGAGCGAGCCATTCACCAGTTTCAGAACGTGGCGAGCGCCGCTGACCCAGTTTTTCTGGCCGATGATGTTGCAGTTCGCAATGCGGCCTGCGGTTAGGTACGGATCGGGGGCGCCGGCAGCGCTTCGGACCAGGCTGTTCACACTTCCGCCCGCGGTATACAGAGCGCCAACGTAGCCCAGACCCAGACCGAGGTTACCCGCTCCCCAGTTGTCCAGAATTCCGTTGTTATTCACGTCTTCTGGAGACGGTCTCGGGGGTGCCCCGGGCGGCGGAACTGGAATTGGCTCGAGCGCTCCATTGGGTGCCCCGTTCACGTTCGGAGTGTTGATGGAGTCTTCCAGACCGGAGTCGCCAGTTTTCGTTCCCGCGGCAGCTACTTGCGTGCCGTTGGGATTGGGCAACATGCCCCGGCGGTCAGAGAAGTACAAAACGTATCCGTTCTGAAACACGGGGTCGACCAGAGTCCCGCTGCCGGGGATCGTCCCATTCAGCCATTTTGCCAGGTTGCCTACATCGATTTCCACGGCATTCATCACGCCAGCAGGAGTGCAGCTTGCATTTCCTGTATTCACATCGCGGACTTCACCTTCGCGGGCATCGTACAAGTTAATCGGATACCAGTTATTCATGCTGACGCTTTGCACTACCGCTTTGCTGTCGCCATACCATGGCAACAGCGTTTTCAAGTCGGTTGTAACCTCGGGTGGCTTGGCTTTGATACAAAGCCATACCCCGGTTGCCTTGCTACAGCTTGGTCCAGCGCCTACATTGTCGATCGCCCCGTCGCGATTGCGATCCGCCGGTTCTTGCAAGAGCAGAATCGCATTGGGATTGATCGGGTTCGGGCTGGCAAAGCTGGGAGGAAGCGTACCTCGTGCGAAGCCCAGTTGCAGCCACTCCGCCGTAATCGGGTGGTAGGCTCCGAGGGCGTCCCGATACTCCACGCGCAGATAGCCGTCGATCAGATTCCAGGTGTTGGTGGAGGCCGCGACGGTCGGGGTGTAATAAGGGTAGGGGGCGTTGTAATAGGGGATCGGTGTCGCCGGACAAACCGGAGGATTGCCAGGGCAAGAAGTCAATACAAGGGACGGGGGCACGGAGGTCAGGCCGAAGGGATTTGCGGGTGGGGGGGTCGTTAGTGGTGCCGCAGGCGGGCCTTGGTCGTTAGTGAATGTGATGTCGGCCACGATCGGCTGCAGTGGCGCAAATGGCCAATCGGGAGTCAGAGTCCACGGTCCCGCCAGTGGGAGTTGAGTGTTGTTCCAAGTGCTGGTGTCTGGATATGCAGTGGTCCCGGCGGCGAAATATGTGTTATACGTGCCGCCGCTGGCTAACGCCGGCAACCCTGCGGGCACCGAGGTTGGTACGCCATACTGGTAAGTTGCTCCGGCGACGTTGGGGTTGGCCAGACGAATATTGTTAGCATCTCCGACTCCGCCCGGAAGATCCGCGGGCGTATCGGCGAGCAACACTCGAATTTCTGCTTCATTGTAAAGCCGCGACGCACCGAGAGCCGAAGTGGGCAGTTCTCCTGGTGGAGGCCGGCGGATGATTTCAAAGGGTTGGGGTTGTCCGGCCAATCCGAGTGCATTGTTGATGAAAGGCAACGACAGTTGTACCGCCCCGGTGCCCCCCGGATTGCCATAATTCCCATCAATGATCCAGCTGTTGTAATCATTCACTGAAATTACGGGATTCCAATTCCCGTTCTGCGCCGAGGTCGGACCTCCTACAACGCTGCCCTCGGCTTGGCCTATGGCGCGGCAGCCCGTCACCGGAGGATTGCAGCCCTGATAGGTGGTGAGGATGTTTACCGTGCCAAGGTGAGCGGGGGCAGAAGTCGCAAGCTGTCCGTTGGCGAGCTGGGTGCGAATAACATTTCCCCAGGCGGTGACTTTATCCTGAAATGTTGTCGTAGCCCCCGACCCAGCCAACGCGTACAGGTCGCCGTTGGTATGAGTGCGGCCGCCGAAAGTCAGATCGACGCCGGCGAAGAAGCTAAGATCGCTTTCGGAAAATACGCCGAACTGGAATACCGGGATGAGCGCGACTTCAACCGTGCGCGACATGTTCACTTCATTGCCTACCGTCCCGTTTCCAGCCGCGCCGGCAAATGTGCTCGCGGTCACTTGCAGAGTGATGGGAATGATTTGTGCGTACAAACCCTGAAAAGGCCCCGAGGTAATCTGGCCGAAGCTTGTTGCGAGTCCCCCGGCGGCGTTGGTCGCCGCCGTCAGGGTGTAGACGGGGTAGCTCATGACGGCGGAGTTGGCAGGCGCATCCGCACTGAGAGCCGCGATTTCCGCTGCCGTCGGCGATTCGATGTTCTGAAACATGTTGGCCAGGTCCGAAGTCATGTGTTCGATGCCACCTTCGGCCGCGTGGAAAGCCAGGTTGTTCTGTACATCCCCGCCACCCACTTTGCCTTCGGTGTTCACCATCATGAGCAGACCAATTGCAACCCCGGACATAATCAGCATCAGCATCAGGGATGCAATCAGAGTAAATCCACGTGAATCAAATTTCGTGCTGCGCATCGTGTCGCTCCTCATTGCCAGACTGCCTCTTGTTTCAACTTCCGATTCTTGCTTCTTCCCTCAGCATTTACTTCATTTACTTGAGGACGTAGCGATTCTGATAACTCAGGTTTCGCCCGCTGATCGAAGTGTGCGTGTCGAAAGTCTGGTAGCCGTTGCTGATCATGAGACCGCTCTTGACGCCGGACATCTGGCTGCGAGTGGTCAAATGCACCACGTTGATCTTGCGAATCAGATTGAACGACGTGCCGGTTGAATACCCGCCGTCGCCGATAGCGTTAAGCAGGTTGCCGTTGGTGTCGTAGGTATCGTAGGTAAACTGCAGGTTCACGACACCCTCTTGAACCGGTACCGGAGTCTGGCCGTTCACCTGTCGCATTAAGGTCGGTGTTCCGACCCCAACCCCGAGCGGATCGGGCATCATCCATAAGTAGTAGCTGATGGCAAAAATGCGCGTTGATGTGGCGGTTGCAGGGCAGGCCACTAACGGTGCTACGGGCCCGCATACCAATTGCGCCAAGTCGGCTGCCGCAGCGGCGGGCTGGTTCATGTTTAGGGTATCCCCGCCGGCGAAGGTCAGTGTGTAGTTACCGCCTCCGTTGGCGGCGAGACCCGTTACTTCGCCGACCACAACCGCAGAGTTGCCGGCAACCGTGCTTTGCACAAGGATCAGGTCGCCGGGTACTATGCCCACGGCGGGAGCATTGACCGCCTGAGGAGCCACCAGGGGTGGCGTCAAAATGCAAGTCGCTGGCAGTACGGCGGGCAACTGGACGACTATTGAGGTCGAGGTGATTTTTTGTATCGTGTAGCAAGGCAGTGCGAACACGCTGTCGCTATAGACTACCGTGACCACATCACTGGGCGCGGGACTGCCGGGCACCGTGATTCCCAATTGCCAACCCGGGATTAGTCCATAAAGAGTTGGATTGCAGGGAACCACGCCGAATTTTGCGCAGGGGTAGGCGATACCGTTCCCCGGAATACAGTTATTCTTTGCGACGCAACTGGGGGCGAAACCGTAGATGGGGTTCCCGGCTTGCGAGGGCAACAAAATCCCGGTTGCAGAAGGCAATCCCGCACCCGCCAAACTCAGATCCTTGAACAGCAGGTCGGAGCTTCCCCGCAGATCCTGTTGCATCTCGGCCCGCTGCGAAACGACGAAGGTGGCGGCCATGCCCTGGCTGAACAGCTTCACGGCGGCGCCGACTACCAGTGTGCCCACCGCAAGCGCCACCAACAGTTCGATCAAACTGAAACCGACACTCGAATTTTTAGACCTACGACCCATAATTTTCCTTTTTACCGAAAGGGCGAAATGAAGCTGCTTAGGACGTATTGTCTGGGGATCTTCAGCTGCGGAGTCGTGTACTGAATCGTGATAACGACCTGGCGCAGCGTGGTGAGGGGTGGGCCACCGCCGTTGGGCAGCACCGGCAAAATCTGGATCTGGCGCTGGAAATTAGTCAACGGCAGACATGTATCGGGTCCGGCTGCAGGGCAGTTTCCGGCGAAGACTCCGTTCGGACCCGGCAATTCGAGAGTCTGAGGACCGCAGGCCGCGTCGTCCGCGGTGCCAACAATTCCGTCGACGCCCGCACAATTAATTGGCAGAAATCCAGGCAGGAAGATGCCCCCTGCTCCTCCTGTGTTGTTAATCGACGCCCAAGGGATGTTCGCGGTCTCGCGCGCAGTTAAAATCCCTTCCATGGCTTCGTTGGCCAATTGCTTGGCGGTGTTGTTCTCCTGCGAGGTTTGCGTGGACGCCATCGCGATACCGAACACACCCAGCAGACTGAGCAGCCCGATCACCAGAATGGCCATCGAAACCACGACCTCAATCAGACTGAACCCTCTTTGGGTCGCTTTTAAATGTGGCTTGAAAGCCATGTTGCTTGCAGCTTTCACTGTTGCCTCCAGTACCAATTTGCTCCGCTCCGGTTAATTCGCCATCCCCGCAGGCGGCCAGTAGTGCCCCACAATGTGATCGCGCGCGAAGTGTTTACGACTCCGGGCATAGCGATATAGACCACGCCATTGTTGACGTTGCCGACCACGTCCTCGGCAGAGCCGTCAGGATAGAAATAAATCACGTTCTTCACGCCTCCAACTATGTTTTGATCGAAATCGATCGCGGTCGCACCCACGCCGAACGCATCGGGCGTTGTGGGAAAGGCGCCCTGCGATACCGGAATGCCTGCCACGGCGGCGAAAGCAACATCGGGGGGAAGAAAATAAGTGGCCGTTACGGTTCCGGTTGATCCCTGGGTGATGGTGATCGAGTTGGGCACGGCAGCATTGCTTAACGTAACGAAATAAATCTGGCGTTGGGCTACCGAGGTGTCGCGCGCCTGGCGCAGTGCCATCAGGGTCTGGTTGTAAGCCTCAGTCACGTGGTTCTGCTTGAGCGAGGGCTGGATCGTCATAACGGAGAAACCAGTCACTATCAAGATGAGGGTGATCACCACCATCAGCTCGACTAGCGAAAACCCGCGTGTTCTACGTGACAGCATGAGCCCTTTCTTTCTCCGGGGAGCTTGTCCGGAACCAGTCTTAAGGCAAAAGCTTTTTCCTGGCCCGCTTTGTCTCTGCCATCTCGGGGTTGAGCCTGGCATCCTTCATCGCGCGTTACGCCGAAGGAGGCGGTTCCGTAGTCGGAAACGTCGCTGGCTAACCCGCATGCAGCTTCATCGTATGGAGCGGGACGGAGAGCGTCAAAGTACTAAAGGACGGGCTTGAACTGCTGGCCTTCCGTAACCCAATTTGAAGAGGTAACTCCAGTAACTTTGGCGTTTCGATGAACAGAAAGGGGCCCGCGAAGCGGTTAAGCGCCGCGCGCGTTCGCTAACTTTCTGCCAGCCTTGTTGGTTGCGGTGCGCGTGGTAGGTATGTAGGCGCAGGAGCGAACATCGTAGTGTTGAGCCAGACAAGTTCCGCACAGATGGAGCTGGTGGACCTTGCATTGCACCACTGGCGCTTCACTTCCACAGAGGTCACAACCTCCGCGAACTCGCTGGCTAGCGGCTGCAGGATCTTTCCGCGGCTCCCCAGAGGCAATCGCGAATTGCAGTACCCGAGCTTTGGCGTAGATGCCCGCAGCAACCACCAGAGCTCCCATGGAGAACTGGGCGGCGCCAATTTCCAGCATGTCCGCCTCGGGGTGCTCGCCGAAGGCGCCGGGCAGAAAGCACAGCCCAACGAACATCATCAGTGCGCCGGCGGCGATGATCCAGGTGGCTGTCTTTGAAGACATGAGTCCTAAATCCTTTAGGTGGAGAGGAAAAACCTGCTTAACCACGCGTAACTTCTCGCACGGTTACAGGTCGAACATAGCGGTTAACGCGTCTAAACTCCAGATGACCAAAGTCACATTGGTCTGCGAATTGTGACGCAGGTAACTTGTGGGCTGCATGGTGCCCGCCTAACATTACCCTCAACATGGCGCTCACATCTTTATTGGTGTGCTCGGATGCCCCAGCGATCCAAGCGCTCAGCCGGATTCTGCAGGATCTGGGTGTCACGGTGGAATCTTGCGGCGATTTACGGATGGCCCGGGCCCGGCTTAAAGATCGCCGCTTTGATGCTGTTGTGATTGATTGTCAAGGTCCACCAGCGGCAGCCGAGTTGATTACCCAGGCTCGAAATACGCCCAATAACAAAACAGCGATCGTAATCGCCATTGTCGGCGCGAGCGAAGAGGCGCGCGACATTTTCGCCAAGGGCGCAAACTTTGTTCTCCACAAACCCATTTCAGCGGAGCGGGTGGCCCACAGCATGCGAGCAGCCCGCGACTTGATGCGAAACGAAAGACGAATTCGTTCACGCATTCCGTTGCAGGCGAACACTTCCATCACGTATGCCGACCAGGAAGACGTCCCTGTAGCTCTGCTGGACTTGAGTGAGAAGGGCATGGCTTTCCGCTCCAACAGCAAGTTGCCGCCGTATTGCAAAGTTTATTTCCAGTTCGCTCTACCCGGAAGCGACTCGCTGGTCCGGTTGTCCGGCGAGGTCATGTGGCAGGATGCTTCCGGCCGGGTCGGGATCCGTTTTGCGCAGGTTCCCGGAACCTCGCGCCGATTATTGAACGATTGGCTGCAAGCGAATCTCTCATCGTCATCAGAAATCGCCGAATCGGGACTGCAGGTGGCTACAGTCGATGACGATGCCGGCCTGCGGCTCACGGCCGGCCTCGGCATGCTGTCGTTTTCTGCCGGTGATCGCCGTGGCCTTTCGCGCTATGCCTGCTATCTGGGGGCAGAAGTTTATCGGCCAGACACCAGCGTCGCAACCCGCTGCTCTTTAATCGATGTCAGCCCTGGCGGTTGTTACATCAAGTCTGCCGAGACCTTTCCCGGCGGAACACCTCTGCAGATTGTGGTACGTACAGAGGACCTCCGATTGAGAATCCATGCAAAAGTGGTGAGCATGAATCCTGGCGTAGGGATGGGAGTGAAATTCAGTCTAAGGACGGAGGATCACCGGAAGCAGGTGCAGCAACTGATTGCGTGGGTTCAGTCGGAGTTAAAGGTCTCAACTTAAACCGCAGATAAATCCGACGTAGCCTGCTCAGCGGTTCAACTCTGAAGCACTTTTTCTTCGAACGTCGCTTTCTGAAAATATTCCAGCGACATGCGCAAGCCAGTATCCAGATCGATCTTGGGTTCCCAGCCCAGCAAGGTCCTAGCCTTGGTTATGTCGGGCCGGCGTTGTTTGGGATCGTCCGGGGGCAGAGGTTCGTGCCGTATCTTGCTTTTCGATCCGGTTACTGTCAACACGCGCTGCGCGCATTCAAGAATGGTGAACTCGTTGGGATTCCCGACGTTTACCGGCAGATGCTCCGATGACTTTGCCAGCCGCATAAATCCGTCGATCTCATCACTGACGTAGCAAAAGCTGCGAGTCTGGCTGCCATCGCCGTACACCGTCAAGTCCTCGCCGCGAAGGGCCTGCTTCATGAAGTTGGGGACGACCCGGCCATCGTTGAGTTGCATGCGAGGCCCGTAAGTGTTGAAGATCCGCACAATGCGTGTGTCCACGTTGTAATAGCGATGGTAGGCCATGGTCACGGCTTCGCTGAAGCGTTTGGCTTCATCGTAAACCGATCGCGGACCAATGGGATTCACGTGTCCCCAGTAGGTTTCTTTTTGGGGATGCTCCAAAGGATCTCCGTAGCACTCCGAAGTAGACGAAATCAGATATTTCGCTCCATACTTGCGAGCCACGTCTAAAGCGTGGAAAGTACCCAGCGAACCGACTTGCAGGGTTTCAATTCCGTGTTTGGTGTAATCGACCGGGCTCGCGGGGCAGGCAAAATGAAATACATAATCTACCTTGCCGCAATCGAAGGGCTGGTTGATGTCGATCTGTTGAAATTCAAATCGCGCGTCTTGACGCAGGTGATCAAAGTTGGCACGCCGTCCGGTCAGAAGATTGTCGACGGCAATGACGGAATAACCCTCGGCCAACAATGCGTCACAAAGATGAGAACCAAGGAAGCCGGCTCCGCCGGTGACCAGGGCGCGCGGTTTGCTCATGAATGGCTGGCTTTCCGGGGCGGAGCGCCCGCTGAGATGGGCAGCGCCTCGGCTATAATTGCGGGTCGTCCAACGCTGTAGTAAGTAAATCCATGCGTCGCCATGGCCTCGGGATCATAAAGATTGCGGCCATCAATGACGATGGGATACTTCAACTGCTGGTGCAGGCGATCCAAGTCCAGGATGGCGAATTCATCCCATTCGGTGAGGATCAGCAGAGCATCCGCTCCACGGGCGGCTTCATAGGCATCGCTCGCATACTCGATACTTGAATTCAAAACCTCCCGCGCCCGATCGTGCGCGGCAGGATCGTAGGCCGCAATCTGGCAACCCTCTTGCAACAAGGTTTGCACCAGCAAGATAGCGGGCGATTCGCGGATGTCGTCGGTCCCTCCCTTGAAGGCCAGACCGAGCACGCCCAGACGCTTGCCGCGGAGCGTCCACAGCGCATTGCGGACCTTGCGCAAAAACCGTTGGCGCTGATCCTCGTTGATACGCATCACTTCATCGAGCAAGCGAAACTCGTAGCCGCACTCCCGCGCCACGGCGCGGAAAGCCATCAGATCTTTGGGAAAGCATGACCCACCATATCCGATTCCGGGGTTCAGAAACCGCGGCCCTATCCGGCTGTCGGTGCCAATCCCCTGACAAACCTGCTGCACGTTGGCTCCCACGGATTCGCACACCGAGGCTACTGCATTGATGAACGAAATCTTCATTGCCAGAAACGCGTTGCAGGCGTGCTTGATCAATTCTGCGCTCTTGGTGCTGGTGATGATCAAAGGTGGCGGGATTTGCGCCCGGTCGGGCCCCGGGATCGCGTCCGGGCGCTGGTAATAACTGCCATCGGTCAGCGGGGCATAAATTTCCTGCAGCACCGAGGCGCAGCGCTCATTGTCGGCGCCCACCACAATGCGGTCGGGGTAGAGGAAATCCGTGACCGCCGTTCCTTCCCGCAGAAACTCCGGATTGGAAGCTACATCGAACGAATCCGGCGCAGCCGCGTTGCGCAGAATGATTTTTCGAATCCATTCACTGGTATAAACCGGGACAGTACTCTTTTCTACAACCACCTTGTAGCTATTGATTGCTGAAGGGATGATCCGGGCCACCGATTCCACATAGGAGAGATCCGCGTTGCCTTGTTCCGTTGGCGGCGTTCCTACCGCAATGAAGACCGCAGAGCTTGCCTCCACCGCAGCCCGCAAATCCTCGGAAAAAGTCAGCCTGCGGCCGCGATGGCGTTCCAGCAGTTCTGGAAGGAACTTTTCGTGAATCGGAACCTGGCCATTCTTGAGCGCGTCGAGTTTCTGCTGGTCGTTGTCCACCAGGACGACCTGGTGCCCCATGTCGGCAAAACATGCTCCGGCCACCAACCCGACATACCCCGATCCCACTATGGTGATGTGCATCCAAATCTCCCGATATCAGGCGCTAAAGGCGCCTCTTTCACTAGAAACCTACTTTACCAGCTTTCTTCGCCGGTCAGGGAATTAGCAAGTCGATTCCGCGCAACCCGATGCAGGAATGGGAACACTAAGCTGCTGCCGATGCATAACCTTGGCTCGAACCAGTCCTTTGCAGTGACAACAGCGTTCGGTGAGGGCTGCTCCAGCGCCAGCCTTCCCGGACCTTCACGATTGGGAATTGGACTTCCCTCTGCTGAGGGCTGGGCAGTTGCGAACCATTACCAGGATGCGGATCAACCGTCTATTGGTCTAGCACAAACACTTGACGAAGGAACGAGACAGCGCAACAATGCCACCATCTCTTTCGCGCTGTCTCGTGTCGCAATGGATCGAACCTTGAGAGATCAGTCGGGTCAGCGTGGGCGGCGAGCGTGCTTCCATCCTGCCGCAGCGATTCGCTCAATGGTGCGCCGATTCTTTGGACCGCTTAATGGCCCGCTCGTCGGCGATTGGTGGAGGATTTGTACGGATACAAATCTGTTGAGCTGGCAGCAAAAATTTGAAAACCGAAAAAGACTGGAGATGTGAAGAAAGCTTCTAGACGCAATCCAAAAACGGGAGGCTAGCATGAGGCAGAATATTGCAGACGGCAGTGCGTGGAAACGGATGCGCAGGGCAAGCATGCTCTACTGGTTTCTGGCAGCGGTCAGCATAAGTCCCGTGGTTGCGCAAACGGTTAACGTCACCATCCAGGGCCGAGTTTACGACACCACCGGCGCGGCGATTCCGCAGGCGACCGTAACCGCAGTGAATACGGCCAATGGGTTGAACCGTTCCACCATCGCCACCGCGATGGGCGATTATCAAATCGCCTTGCTTCCTCCGGGTGATTACACGGTAACGGCGGAACGGCAGGGGTTCCAAAAATCGGCGAAGAAGACTCATCTGGATGTTGGGGAGGCGGGAAACTTGGATTTCTCGCTATCGCCCGGTCAGGTCCAGACTGTCGTCGAAGTGCAGGATGTTGGCGCGGTGGCAGAGCCCACGCGGAGCATGGTCAGCGAGGTAATTACGACGCAGCAGATCGAGAATCTTCCGGTGAACGGACGCCAGTTTATTGACTTCGCGCTGCTGGCGCCGGGTGTCACCATCGGAGATACAACTTCGGGCAGTACGGACGTGATTGTAGAGCCGGTCACCAAGCTTTCCTTTGCCGGACAGAACATCCATTTCAATTTCATTGCAGTGGACGGGGCAGATGATATTTCGACCGCGTCGGGCATCCAGCGTGGCACGCCGCCGCAGGAGTCAGTTGAGGAATTCCGCGTGATCAACACCGACTACAGCGCGGAATTTGGCCGGGCCACGGCCGGCATCGTCAACATCATCACCAAGAGTGGAACCAACGCGTGGCATGGCTCCGCTTATGAGTATTTCCGCAATGACGCTCTGGACGCGATCAGCGTGCTATCCGCACCGGGTTTTCACGTGCTTAGGCAGAATCAGTTTGGTGCTTCGCTCGGCGGCCCGCTTCGAAAAGATAAGACGTTCCTCTTCGCCAACTATGAAGGACAGCGGCGTGCTGAATCACCTACCTACAACTCGGCAGTGTTGGGAAACATCGCCGCTATCAATAATGTAAAGACAAACGTCTTCCATTTGCCGGCAGAAAATCTGTTTGTGTTGCGTGACGGCAATACAGACAACGGGTTCATCCGTTTGGATGAAAATTTTAATGCGAAGAATACTCTTTATCTGCGGTATTTCATCAATGATGATCGCCTGACCAACCAATCGCCGCTGAACAACGGTTTCGATCTGCCATCGGCTTTCAAGAACAACTTTATTCGCGATCAATCTCTTGCTGGCGGCTTGGCCACAGTGTTTTCACCTTCGTGGGTGAATGATCTCAGGATGCAATATGCGCACCGTACCTTCGACTTTCCAGTCGTCTCCACGCAGCCGCACCTCGAGGTTGCCAACACGTTCGCAGTGGGAGTGAACCGCGGCAATCCCGATATTTACCGCGAGTCGCGTTTCGAGTTAGTCGACAACGTCATCCACAACGTGTCCAAGCACACCATCAGCTTTGGCGGTAATTTCGATCGCGTCAGTACCTACGAGTCGTTTCCCCTGTTTTATCCTTTTGAATCGGACTTCGCTGATCTTCCCGCTTTTCTTGGTACCGACGGAGCCGCAGGCTGTCCGGCGGGCGTTGCGTGTCCGGATCCCTTCGTGACCTTTTTCGAGCGATTCAATGCCAGCACCAACCCGCCGTTTACCGAGCCTGCGCTGGCTGGCGGAACAGCTGTGTACCAGGGCGGCCCGATTCTGCAGAACATCCGCCAACAAGCCTCGGACACTCTGGACCACACCTACAACGGCCTTTACATTGAGGACAAATGGCGCGCCTCACAGAGACTTACTTTGAACGGAGGCGTGCGCTGGGAGTTTGAGACGTGGCCTTCGGGCGTGCTCAACACGCAGTGGAAGAACGTGGACCCGCGAGTTGGCCTGGCCTATAACGTAGGAGGTACGCATGAAGTAGTGTTTCGGGCCGGCTTCGGGTTGTTCCATGGCATCACCCCGTCGCCGTTGCTCATGTGCCAGGCGCCTTCCTGCGGCGGCGTTTCCACATATCCGGGACGGCCCTTTGAAAACAGCTTGAATGCCAAGACTGGGCTTTTCAGTTTCGCCAGTGCTCCATTCATTAATTTTCTCGGTCTGAACGCGCTGCTCACCAATGCGACGTATCCTAATGGAACGCCTGAACCGTTTTGTCCCGATGGCACTCTGGCCACCTGCGGTTTTCTGCAGGATGCTACCATCGTCCGCTTCGATCAAAACAGCAAGAATCCATACGGAATCCAGGCCAGCGCGTCGTTGGAATTCCGGCCGTTCAAAGATACTATGTTGAGCATCTCAGGCCTGCACGTTCGCGGTGTTCACCTTGGCAGCTTTTACAACGTGAACCAACCCGATCCGAGCGGAACCGTGCTGGTGCACGATGCGGCCGGACAGACCATCTGCAAAGATGTTTACTTTAACTTTTCCTCTCCGCTGAATTCGCCCGGACCGCTAGCGCCCACCAACTGCACACCGTACCCGGCGCAAATGGTTATTCCCGGGGTGCCCCATATTAATGGAGTGCCGGGATTCCGCGACCCGCAATTCAGCGTGTTCTTCGAGGCTACGTCGCGGTGGGATTCGGTTTACGATGGGCTTCTGGTGCACCTGACCAAGCGGCTATCCCACAACTTCTCTTACGCCATCAGCTACACCTACTCCCACTCGATTGATAACGGGCCGAATCCGAGCTTTGTTCTCATTCCGCAAGACAGCGCTAACTTCGCCGGAGAGCGGGCGAGCTCAGCCGACGATGCCCGCCATCGTTTCGTGGGCGACGCGATTTTCACCAGTCCCTCGAGCTGGAATCTGTTTTTGCGCGACTTCAGTTTCAGCACGATTGTCACCTTGCAATCACCGCAATACTTCACCAAATATGCGGGCTTCGACGCGAACGGTGACGTGTTTGGAAATAACGACCGGGTCGGGGGAGAGCCGCGCAATACCTTCCGGGGAGATTCTTTGCAGACCGTGGATGTTCGCCTGGAACGCACCTTTCCCCTTCATGAGAATTTGAGACTTCAGCTTATGGCGGAAGCTTATAACCTGCTGAACACGGTGAATGTCCGTTATTTCAATACGAGCTACGGCGCGGCCGACTTCTGCGGAACAGATCCGGGAGCTCCGGGGTGCTTTGGCGCGCCGGCATTCTTCAGAGAGGGTTCGCCGAATTCACTTTACGGAAGCCCGAGTTCGGTATTCAACCCGCGCCAGTTGCAGTTTGTGGCTCGGGTGACTTGGTAACCAAGTATGAAGCGCGCAGCCTTCGGCGTTCGAATGCATTCCGGTTGGGGAGTGTTGGTTGCCATTTCCGGAGACGCCGACTCGGTCGAAATAATTGACCGCAGGCGCATCGTCACTACCGATACGAGCGCGCCCGGAGCCAATCAGCCCTATCACTATGCAGCCAATCTCGAACTTAAAGAGGCCGAAACATATATCGCCAACAGTGCAGGTGTTTCCCAACGTCTAGCTCTAAAGGCTGTCACCGACGTGGTCCGGGAATTGGAGGAACGCCACTACCGAATCGTAGGCTCGGCTGTCCTCCTAACCTCTGGCCGGCCCCTGCCGTCTCTTTCGAAAATTCTTGCGGCACACCCCCTGATTCATACTGCGGAAGGCGAATTTTTTCGCGATGCAGTCAGGAAAGCCTGCGAACGATTGGAAATCTCTGTCACGGGAGTTCGAGAGCGTGATCTCGATGAGCAGGCTAAGGCAGCATTCGGGAATGCGGCCAACCGAATTCAACGCACAGTCTCAAGCCTGGGAAATTCTATCGGCCCACCTTGGACCAAGGATCACAAAGCTACGGCACTTGCCGCTTCCATAATTCTGTCGCGCGAGCGGACTCTCTTTTTCCCGGGCCGCTCGGAAGCGGACCTCCGAGGACGAAAGCGAAAGGTAAAGCATGCGATTCGGCATTTATAGCGAGATTCAGACCCCGCCAGGGAAGTCCCACTACGAAATGATCTGGGAGATCATGCGGCAGATCGAACATGCGGATCAATCGGGATTCGACGTGTACTCGGTCATTGATCATCACTTCTTTGAGAAATTTTCCATCTCGGCCAATCCGCTGGCGATGTTCGCGGCGGCGGCGCAGCGGACGGAGCGCATCCGGTTTCGCACTGCGCTTCACACCCTACCGCTGGAAAATCCCATGCGCCTGGCGGGAATGATCGCCGAAACCGATATTCTGACCAACGGGCGCCTCGAATGTGGGCTGGGCCGCGGTCATGCCTGGCTCTTCGGACCCTCGTCATTACCACTCGAAGAAAGTCGTCCGCGCTATAACGAAGCCATCGACATTCTCGAACTGGCGTTCGCCAAGGAAAGATTTTCTTACGATGGCCGATACTACAAAGTGAAAGATGTCGCCGTAGTTCCGCGGCCGCTGCAGAAGCCGCATCCCAAGTTTTATACCGGAGGCACCAGCGAGATTACTTATCAAATGGCTGGAGAAAAAGGATGGGGGATATTTGTTCCTCCGCTGCTGCCATGGAAAGTGCTGGAAGGGCCGCTCAACATTTATAAGAAGGCATGCGCTGAGCACGGGCACCAGCCTGACATCGTATACATTCGCCCCGTTTACATCGATGAGGACGAGAAGCAGATTCGCAAAGAGGTTGAATCAGCCCTGCACAATTTTCTCGCGTTCAACGCATCACCGGTCGAGTCCATCCAGAGCTCCGAGAAGAAGGCTGAGCTGAATGCGAAAGGCTATGGATTTTACGCCAGCGGAGCGCTCGAATCTCTGACCAAACTAACCTACGATCAGATCGTGGAACAGGAAATTGGTTTTATCGGAACTCCCGAGAAAGTAATCCGCCAGGTGCGCGAACTTGAGGCCAAGGGCGGCATCGGAGAATTGGCCATCGTCTCCAACTTTGGCGGATTGGAACATTGGAAAAGCATCAAGACGCAACACCTGTTCTCGAAGCATGTCATGCCGGCATTTCGCAAGGCGCGAGCCGACGCCCGTGCTGCCGATTGAACCCATCGCTATGGCATCCACTGCTGTCCCAAGTTCGACCGTCACGCTCGGTCCCATGAGCGCCCGTCGCGTGCTAATACTTGGCGGCATCGCGCTTATCGCGGGCGGAATGCTTTTCGGCGATGTCTTCGCGGTTTTCATTCTCCATCAGAATGGCACACGGACAGGAGAGACATTACTCGCAGCAACGCGAGCCGTGGCTGCCCGGAATTCCGCGGGCGTCAAGGGAGATTTCGCGAGAATCGGCGGCCTGCTGGAAGATCACGGCACCAAACTCGACGCGCATGCGCACATGATTGCTGCTGGGTACCTGGCATTGATGCTGGCGCTGCTGCAGTCGTACGTCGCCTTCAGTTCCAGGACCCGCAAAATTGTCGCGCAACTGTTTATTGGCGGCGGCGTGCTGCTTCCGGTGGGAATTTTTCTCATCCATTATGTCGGACTAGCTTACAGCCCGTTCAAGGTAATTGGCTGGGCGAGCATCCTTGCGGACTCCGCTGGCGCCTTGCTGATCGCCGCGCTCATTGCCGAGGCATGGGGCCTGTGGAGATATTTTCGGGGAAAACGCGTGGACGACGCTGAACTCCTGTTGCCACTGGACTTTAGTTGGGAACGGCGAACGCTGCTGGCGGGCGGCACCGTTCTCATTCTTTTGGGCTTCGTTTACGGCGCGTGGTACGCCGGGCTCGATTTGTACGAGCATGAGGCGAGAGAAAAAACCATTCTCAACGCCATGTTGAAGACTTCAGCTGGCGGCGGGGATACGACGCAATCGGTCAGCGATTATGGCAGGCTGCAGGCCGAGAAGGCGGTAGATATTGCAGCGCACTCCCATGTAATCGAATTTGGGCTGCTCGCCATTTTGCTTTCTTTTATTCAACCTTTCGTTTTTTTTAGTTCTCGATGGAAGCGATTCTGGGTGAAGCTGCTGCTTGCCGGCTCAATCATTTTGCCGGTGTTTGTCCTGCTTGAGATGGATCTGGGTTTGATTGCCGGAGGAATTGCCGATATCGGTGGTCTTATGGTTTTAATTGCATTGATAGGGATGCTTGCCGGGATAGTTCGTTACACCGTCGCGCTCGATGCGCTACATGGAGAGGCGTGATGACCGCGAGCAAGTTTCTGATTTTCGGTGGGCTCACCTTGGCGGCGTTCGGAATGCTGTATGGATTGCACTATGCGCTATTCTTCGAGCACCAGACGCTTGATCGAATAGGCGGTTCCCTGGCTACGGCGTTTGTGGACGCCGCTGAACGGAACTTGCCAGCTTCACAATCGGCCATCGACGAATACGCGGAAACCAAGTACAACTACGTCCGCCAGGTTGACGCGCACTCCCACTGGATTGGCCTCGCCATGTTGATGATCATCTTCGGGGCCGTGCTGGATCAGACGGCGTTCAGCGAGCGCACGCGATTCATCATCGCGATTACTTTGGCCTTGGGCTCGTTCGGTTTTCCTGGCGCGGTGATTCTGCAGACCGTTTCCCACGGCAGTTTGTTCTCTTCAGCCTTGGCAGTGGTTGGATCAGCGCTGGTCATCGGCGCAATCTCGGCAGCAGCCGTGGGTTTTGTCCGTCAAGACCGCAGAGCCTGACCACGTGCGCTGCCGATTTCCAGGGTTTGTTTACGGGGATAGTCCCTCGACGGCCAGCGCGTGCAATCCGTCAGCCTCAAGTGTTCTGCCCTTAACCACGACTCCGGGAACGCCTATGCGGTCGAGAACGTTCTCGGGAAGCCGTATGCCATTCAATTGGTTGAGGACAAGATAGACTTGTCCTCCTTGATCGCGAACAAACAGCAGAGGGCTGCCAGCGGCGGCGCAGAATTTCGCGCAAAAGGCATGGTCGTAGCCGTGGGTGTGATTGCCAAGGTAACAATTTGCGTCCGTGAGTTCACCTCGGAGGGTCACGGCCTCTCCGCGCACCGGCTGTCTGGCATGCAACTCAATGTTCCCTTGCTTTGCCATTCTCTGCGCTTTGGCCAGGTCCGAGACCAGCGGCTGAATCTGCGAGAATGGCATACCGTTCAACCCATACCGGTCTCCGAACTGAAAAGCACACAACCCCAGAGCTGTGAGTACAGCGAGAAATGTGATCGCGGATTGCTTACCTGGATGCGATCTTCGTACCCTGGTTTGCATGTTTTGGCTCGTGGACGCTTTGCTGCTTAACAGCAGTCCCGGTGTAGCTGACGCGCCAGATGGAGTTTGAGCCGTCATCGCTTACCAGCAGCGATCCGTCTTTCGCCACGGTGACGCCCACGGGCCTTCCCCAAACGTTCCCGTTGTCGACCACAAATCCGGTCACAAAATCCTCATACTCGCCGCTAGCATGGCTTGTCTGGTGCAGAGGTACCCGAATCACTTCATACCCGGTGCGCACCGCTCGGTTCCAAGAACCGTGCTCGGACGCGAAAATGTCTCCTTGATATTCAGCCGGGAATTGCGCGCCCTGATAGAACGTCATCTCCAGCGAAGCATTGTGAGGCTGCAGTAACACGTCGGGAACGATGACTTTATCTCTCAACTCTGGATGTTTCCCCTCGTGCCGCGGATCCTGATGGCTTCCGATGTACCACCACGGCCAGCCGTAGAAGCCGCCTGGTGTGACACGAGTAATGTAATCGGGCACCAGGTTGTCTCCCAACCCATCACGTTCGTTGACCGAACACCACAAGTCGCCGGTTTTAGGCTGGATTGCCAGCCCGCCTCCGGCATTACGGATCCCGTATGCGTACACTTGCATCCCCGTGCCGTCGGGATTGAACTCCAGAATATCGGCTCGATTCTTTTCGTCCGGCGTGGTGTCAGGGTCGTCCACATTCGACGCCGATCCGACAGCGACAAACATCTTCTTGCCGTCGCCCGTGAACTGCAGGTCGCGGGTCCAATGCCCTGAGCCGTGAGGCAGGTCCACAATGTGCTGTGCCGGTCCAGTTGCTTTCAAGTCTCCATTTGCATACGGAAACCGAACGACCGAGTCGGTGTTTCCAACGTACACCCACTGGGGGTTGTTTCCTGGAGGATAGAAGGCGATGCCATACGGCTGGTTGAGTCCTGTGGCATAAATTTCTTCCTGCCGCGGTTTACCATCGGCGCTGATTCCACGGAACACTCTGATTTTTCCGCTGCTGCTTTCCGCCAGGAAGATGTCACCGTTGGGAGCCGTCCGGATCAACCTGGGATCATCAAGTCCTGTAGCAAATTGCTGGACCTTAAATCCGGCAGGTGCTTTAGGCCATGCACCGTGCGGACGGCCGACCAACTGAGGTCCATTGTTCGCTGACTCGCTTACGTATGGCGCCGGCAGATCCTGAACTTTAATCTTGCGAATTTCTCCGGGTTGCTCAAAGCGGAAGTCTGTATAGGGTGGTTGCGGCGGCGGGGCATTCGTCTTCACCGGCTTCGCGGCGGCGGGCGCCACTTGGCTTTGGGCGGCCGGAGAATTCTTGAGCGACTTCAAGTAAGTGACAATCTGCCACCGTTGCAGTTCCGGCAGACTAGCCCACGACGGCATACCGTTATTGACGGATCCCGTGGTAATGAACCAGAAGACCTCGCCATCGGGCGCCGATTGCGTCGGTCCTTTCGCTAGCGCAGGGACGTTCCCGGTTCCGCGTCCATTGACTCCATGACAGGCGCCGCAGTTCGTGGTGTAGAGTTTGGATCCGGCTACGACGGCTGTGTGCTGCCCGGCGTACGGGTTCGTTTCCTGCGAACTCGAAATGGGCGCGTTGTGAAAGTGCGCATCCTGGGCTGCCAGCGTGGAAGCGAAAAAGACCCATGGAATAACACAAACTGCCACGGTAAGAAAAAGAAAATAAGAGCAGCTACCGATTTTCAAGGCTCTCCTCCAAGCGATTTTTCCTCAACTGCTTTGCACAACAGATCGCTATGAGGTGTTTGGATGAAACGCCGATTCCTGACGTTTCATTGCTGTCTCATGCTTTGGTATTACTCACATCGTCCTTTAGTACTTACTAAAGTAGTTCCCAGGAAGATGTCTTTAGGCAGTACCAGAGCCAATGTCGGGGTCTTGGTCGGTGTTGTATAATTCGAGGAAGTAGAACTTGTCGGCGACGACAAAATGCAACAGTTGACATCAAGAGATCGTAGTGTTGGTGAAAGTGCATGGCGTGGCGTAGTGATCGTCATCGCCATTTGTTCGCTGACGCTCACTCTTGCCACGCGCTTTTGGGCCCCCAGCACTACTCAGTTTCATAGTGTAAAGTCCGTTGACCGTCGATCTCTCGATCCCAAACGACAGCATCTCGACAGAGATGCGGCTCGATGGGTGGCGCCGAGTGCGAGTTTCAGCTTTATCGCTTCCGCCACAAGCGAAGGCCGCGTTGCTCCTGCGGGACCCTTGCTTCCGAAACACGTTTTCACCGACAGCCTTTACAACAGGCCCCCTCCGTCATTTGTATTCTTCCTTTAGTTTTTTCCATCTACTACTGTAGTGGGTTCAGTCCGCTTGTCGTGATGAGCAGTCTTTGGCTGCACAGATGGCATTTTGGCGACGCATTTGACCCCCGCCGGGTTGGGGCAATTGGCAGTTCGGGGAGAAAATTCGCATGGCTCTTGAGCCGATATCCGTCGAAGAGCTTGATGCTCTGCGGCGGTTAGACACCTGCACGGTTTCGAAAGCGATCGAGACCTTTGACGTAAGGCTGCGGAACGCCGGGTTCGCCGACGCCCGCATACGCGGCATGTTCGAAGATTTTCCGCCCATGGTTGGATACGCCGCCACCGCCCAACTGCGCAGCGGCGAGCCTCCCATCGCGGGCCGAATCTATGTGGATCGGACGGACTGGTGGAACAGCATTCTACAAGTACCTGCGCCGCGAATCGTCGTGCTCGAAGATTTGGATAAGCCTCCAGGCGTGGGAGCTTTCCTCGGGGGAATGCACGCTGCGATTCTCCGGGCGCTGGGGTGCGTGGGCTATGTGACCGATGGCGCGGTAATGGAATTGCCTCGCGTGCGTGAGCAGGGATTGCACTTGTTTGCCGGAAATGTGGCGGTGTCACATGCCTATGCCCATATTTTCGACTTTGGTTCGAAGGTTAAGGTGGGCGGCCTGGAGGTGCACCCGGGCGACGTCTTGCATGGGGACCGCCATGGACTTTTAACGGTTCCCAAAGAGATTGCAGCAAATATTCCCGCCGCCGCGACCAGGTTGCAGCAGGCAGAGCAAAGGGTGATCGACTTTTGCCATACACAGGAATTTTCTGTGGACAAGTTACGGCATGTGCTCAAGGGATTGATTTAGGAGACATTGATTGAGTATGAACTTTAGCTTGACGGGAACACGGGCGAGGACACCCGCGTCTACATTGCCATACGCAACCATCGGACTCGCTCTGCTCGTGCTCGCGCTCTCATCATGCAGCGCAGGACGCAATGAGAAAGTTGAGGCCAGTGCTCAGCAGGTGGTTACGGTCGGAGTGACGCGTGTAGTGAAAAAAACCTTGAGCCGGGAAATTACGTTGTCTTCTGAGTTAGTGCCTTTTCAGGAGATTGATGTCTATGCCAAGGAATCGGGCTACGTACAGAAACTGAACGTCGACTACGGAGCCCACATGAAGGCGGGCCAGGTGATCGCTACCCTGGAGATTCCGGAGTTGCAGGCGCAACTGCAGCAGGATCAAGCCGAAATCAAGAACGCGATGAACCAGGTCACCCGCGCCGACAACGAACTGAAACGCTACGATGCTCAGTACAACGCGTTGCATCTTCAATACACGCGGTTGAACGGGGTTTTCCAGACTCAGCCCGGCATCGTGGCACAGCAGGAAGTGGACGATGCGCAGGGCAAGGATCTTGCGGCGGCCTCGCAAGTGGACGCTGGAAAAGCAGCCCTCGAAGCTGCGCAGAGCCAGATGGCCGCGTCCAGAGCGAAACTCGCTCACGATCAGACACTCTATGACTATTCGAAAATCACGGCGCCGTTCTCGGGAGTCGTGACCGAACGCTACGCAAACCTGGGCACTCTGGTTCAAGCGGGCACAAATTCGAGCACGCAGGCAATGCCGATCGTCCGGTTGTCCGAGGACGATCTCTTCCGTCTGGTCATTCCGGTTCCGGAGTCCTACGTTCGCTACATTCGTATCGGTGATCCAGTGAATGTTCGCGTGCCTTCTCTGAACCGGACTTTCCCCGGCAAAGTTGCCCGCTTCTCCGTGGATGTGCGGGCGGACACTCGCACCATGCACACCGAGGTGGATGTTTCAAATCCCCAGCGCTTGCTGATGCCAGGTCTTTATGCCGAAGCCGAAGTGGAGCTCGATCAAAAAGAAAACGCTCCCACCGTGCCCTTGCAGGCTTTAAATCACGAAGGCAATAAAACAACCCTGTTTGTGGTGAATCACGACGGGGAACTGGAAGATCGGGCAGTGCAGGTCGGACTAGAGACGATCACAGATGCTGAAATCATTTCAGGATTAAGCGAGGGCGAACAGGTCGTAGTCAGCGACCGTAGCGGCCTGAAACCCGGTCAAAAGGTTCATCCGCAAGCCATGTCCGTGATGCAGTACCAGGAACAGAACGCACAGTAGCAGGATGGTTAGATAAGGTTTATGCCAGGATTTTCAATTCGCAATCCGTACTTCATCATTGTCATCTGCCTGGTGCTCCTGGTGATTGGCGTGACCAGTATTGCGCGTATGCCGGTGGATTTATTTCCTCCCATCAATCTGCCGGAGGTCGTGGTGGCCACTTTCTATTCCGGCATGCCACCATCGGACATCGAGACCGATATCACGGATCCTCTGGAACGTTTCTTTACGTTGGCTGCGGGCGTCGATCACATGGAGTCACGATCGCTGCAGGGAGTGAGCATCATTCGGGTGTACTTTCAGCCCGGAACGAATGCCGATGCCGATGTGACCGAGTTGTCCAACTTGGCGCTCGCTGACTTGAAGCGGTTGCCGCCCGGGACGCTGCCTCCGGTTGTGCTGAAATTTGATGCTTCCAGCTTGCCGGTCGCGCTGGTTACGGTCAAAGGAGAAGGCCTCAACGAAACTCAGCTCCACGATTACGGGCAGTTTCAGATCCGCAACCAGATCGCGACCGTCCCGGGCGCCGAGATTCCCGGCGTTTTCGGCGGAACGTACCGCCAGATCATGGTGTATGTCGACCCCTTCAAGTTGTTTTCCCGTCAGCTGAGTCCGATGGACGTGGTGGGCGCGGTCAACGATTCGAATCTCATCCTTCCGGCCGGCGACGTAAAGATGGGCCCCTACGATTACTTCGTGTACTCGAACAGCCTGGTCGACAACATGGAGCAGTTGGGCCAACTTCCGCTCAAGGTGAAGGGACACTCCTGGGTTACGGTGAACGACATTGGAAAGGCGGAAGATTCCCACCAGCTTCAAACAAACATAGTGCGCATTGATGGACAGAAATCCGTATACATCCCGGTGATGAAACAGGGCGGAGATACAAATACCATCGCGGTGGTCGATGGTCTGCGCACACTCACCAAGCATCTTTACGACATTCCTAAGCAGATGATCACGAGCATCGTGTTCGATCAATCTGTGTACGTGAAGGAAGCGATTCGCACCGTCCTGCACGAGGGATTTCTGGGGCTGATTCTCACCAGTCTCATGATTTTGATTTTTCTAGGAAGCTTTCGAGCTACATCGGCCGTTCTTCTTTCCATTCCTCTATCTGCCCTGGCTGCATTTGTGGCACTGGCTCTGATGGGAGGCACGGTCAACACGATGATCCTGGGCGGAATGGCGCTGGCCTTTTCGCGCGTGATCGATAACTCGGTGATTTCTCTCGAGAATATTTACCGCCACCTGGAAATGGGAGCCATGCCCATGGTCGCTGCCGAAGTTGGTGGCGCGGAAGTGAACTTGGCTGTGCTTGCGGCCACCCTGGTGGATGTGGTCGATTTCTTTCCCGTGGTTTTTCTCTACGGCGTGTCCAAGTTTCTGTTTTCAGCGTTAGCCCTGGCGTTCTGTCTTTCGTTGCTAGCTTCATTTGTTGTGGCGATGACGGTGATTCCTTTGTTCTGCTCGCGGTTCTTAAAGGCTGTGCCTCACGCTGCCGAGCATCAGCATAAGGATTACGAAATCGAGCCGGAACAGCCGGTAAGCCAATCTTGGATGGACAGGTTTAATGCCGGGTTCAATCGGAGATTCAACAAGGTCCTGGATTATTACGAACACTGGGTGAGGCGTGCGCTCAGACGTCCGGGGCTGACGGTGTTGGCCTTGAGTGGTGTGTTCTTGGTCAGCTTAGCGATTTATCCGCTGCTGGGGTTGGCGCTGTTCCCGAAGACTGATGCGGGGCAGTTTACGATCAACCTAAAAGTCCCAACGGGCACCCGCATTGAAGTGACGGATCAATACGTTGCCAAGGTGGAAGACTTGATTCGCCATACTGTGGAACCGAAGGACCTGAAGTTGATTGTGTCCAACATCGGCGTGGTCCCGGATTTCTCCGCGCTATACACGACCAATGCCGGCGCCTATACCGCGACGGTCCAGGTGCAGTTAAACGAGCCTCACCGGTTCAGCAGTTTTGACTACATGGACCGGGTTCAGAGCGAGATAGCCAAACAGTTCCCGGATATTCGGACATTCTTCTCCAGTGGTTCGATGGTGGACGCCATTTTAAATGCCGGCATGCCTGCGCCGATTGACGTGCAAGTGAGCAGCCCGGATTTGACGCAGATTTATGGCATCGCGCAGAACCTGGCCACGGAAATTCGCCAGATCCCTGGAGTGGGCCAGGTTTACATTCCGCAGGACATGAATTACCCCACGCTACGCCTCGATGTTGACCGGGTGCATGCGGGGGAGTTGGGGCTTACGCAGAAAGACGTCGTGGACAACGTGATCACCGCTCTCAATTCCAACTCCATGATCGCGCCCAATTACTGGGTGGATCGTAAGAGCGGCAATGATTATTACCTGACGGTGCAGTTCTTCGAGAAGGGTAAAGCCGCCATTCACGACATGGCTGATTTCGGACAGATTCCATTGCGCGATCCGAACAGTGGCGCGGAAATGAGCTGCGGTCCAACGGCTCCAGCCCAGGCTGGAGGCAGGCAGTCAGCGTGGTCCTGCGACGGACAGGGCAGGCCGATTACCGTGCTCAGCAATGTTGTGAACGTGAAACAGATTCAGACTCCGACCGAGGTTGACCACTATCAGATTCAGCGAGCCATGGACGTCTACGTAACCCCGACGGGGGAAGACCTGGGCCGCGTCACCAGTTCGATTCGCGACATTCTGGCAAAGACCAATATTCCCGGTAACGTGCGGGTGAATCTGCGGGGAATGGTGCAGGGGATGGAGGCGTCGTTTAAGAGCTTTGGGCTCGGCTTTCTGATTTCGTTTTTGCTGTTGTTTCTGATTCTCACAGCTCAATTCAAGTCATTCGTAGATCCATTCCTGATCATGCTCGCGATACCCATGGGATTTGTCGGCGTTCTTTTGATTCTCCCGCTCACGCACAGCACGCTAAATGTCATGTCTCTGATGGGAGTGCTGATGCTGGTGGGCATCGCTGACTCAAACAGCATTCTGATTGTTGATTTCGCTCACAATCTGGAGCGGCAAGGTTTGTCACCGGCGGATGCAGTCATTACAGCATGCCGGGTGCGCCTGCGGCCAATTTTAATGACCTCACTGGCGACAATTATCGGGATGATTCCGATGGCATTGAAATTGGGGACGGGAGCGGAGCAATACACGCCTATGGCCCGCGCGATCATCGGAGGACTTACTTCGTCCGTTCTTTTGACCATATTTATTGTGCCCGCAGCGTACCTGCTGGTTTACGGCCGACGCAAGCAACAAACGGCGGAGGCGGAGAGCGGAGAGTCGGCAGAATGAGGGCCGACGTTCTCAAATCGGTAACACTCCCACTTGTCATGCCGAGCAAAGCGAGGGATTGAGGTTTTTGTCGTGGCCGTCAAAAACCTGGATTCCCGGTCGCATCCGCTCCTCGGAATGACAACGGAGGGGATCATTAAAGGGACTTGTTGTATTTGGCTTACAGCGTTCTTGATTGCGGCGACAGCTCTATACGCCGCTGAGCCGGTCCGTTCCGGTTCCTACGTGCTGGGAACTGTGGTACGCGTACAGCAGCGCAAAGTCTATTCCCCCGATTCTACGATCGCGGGTAGCAATCCGTCTGACGCGCCATTAACGTCGCGGTCTTATGCTTACGAAGTCTCTGTCCGCGTCGACTGCAAAACCTACGTCGGGCGATACGAAACGCCGTTTAACTATTTGCCGGCAGCCTTTACTCCCGATCAGCCGATCCGAGTCCGCGTAACCAAGCGTGTCATGCATTTCGATCTGCCGAATGATCCGGACATGAGGATGGGCATTGTCCGCCGCAGATCGGAATGCGGTCAGTGAGGGCAGCGGTCGGCCGGGGTTTTGCGGAGGAAGAACGACGATTTCATTCGACTGCTGCGGGCAGACTTTGAAGAAGGCAAATCCATGACGCGAAAACTTAAATACGCTTTGCTGTTGATGACCGTGCCCTTGCTTGGCTTTGCCCAAGTATCAATCGATGTACAACCAGCTCAGAGCCTGCCCCCGGCCCCGGTGCCGCAAACTGGTCAGGCGCAAAACACGTCCGGCACGCCGTCGAATGCACAGCCGACATCGGCTCCTTTGGGCGCGTCCATGCCATTGACCTTGAAGCAGGCTGAGGCGCTTGCAATAAAGAGCAATCCACAGATCTCGGTCGCTCGGTTGCTCGCCCTTGCTTCCCAGCAAGTCACTCGCGAAGTGAGATCGAACTTGTGGCCGACGGCGACAGGAGACCTGACCGGAGTAGATGCGCAGTCCGGCAGCCGTATAACCGCGGGTGCTCTGAATAATCCGCTCATCTATGAACGCGCGGCTGCGGGAGTCATGGTCACACAACTAATTACCGACTTTGGCCGCACCACGAATCTGATCTCCAGCGCAAACTATGCAGCCAAAGCCGAGAACCAGAATGCGATCGCCACCAAAGAGCAAATTCTCCTGGCTGTGAACAAGGCTTTCTACAATGCATTGCAAGCCCACGCCGTGCTAACCGTTGCGGAGCAGACGGTCAACGAACGCCAGACTGTCGCCAATCAGGTGGAAGCGCTCTTCAAGAACAAGCTGAAATCCGAACTGGATTTCAGTTTTGCAAGCGTTAACCTGGCGCAAGCCAAACTTCTGATGCTGGATGCCCAAAACAATGAAAATGCCGCTCTGGCAACACTGTCCATGGTGCTCGGCTTTCCGAGCTTGCAGGATTTCCACCTTGTCGAGGAAGAAAACCAGATGACTCCACCACCGAGTAATGTGGACGATCTGATTACCCAGGCTTTTGCCTCGCGGCCAGAAATACTATCGCTGCAGTTCCAATACCAGTCGGCCAAGAAGTTTCAAACCGCGGAAAGAGACCTGCTCTTTCCGAGCATCCGGGCACTTGGGGCGGTAGGAGATACGCCCGTAGGAAATGCGGCTGTGGCTCCGAGTCCAAGCGCCCTGAACAACACGTATGGGGCCGTCGGCGCAAACGTCGAGGTCCCACTTTTCAACGGTTTCCTTTACACGGCGAGATCTCGCGAGGCGGGTCTCAGAGCGCAAGCCACCCAGGAACGGCTGCTGGACATGCGCAACCTGATCTCGCGCGACGTTCGCACCAGTTGGCTCAATGCGAACACAGCCTATCAGCGGCTGGCGGTCACGAAGCAACTGTTACAGCAGGCCAACTTGGCATTGAATCTTGCTCAGTCTCGCTACAACCTGGGGCTTGGCTCAATTGTTGAATTAAGCCAAGCGCAACTGCAGCAGACACAGGCCGAAATCAGTTACGCGCAAGCCGGTTATGACTATCGTCTGAGCCTGGCGGTTTTGACCTACGAGACCACGGGAATCTAGCGCTGTTCGGTCATTTGACAGGCTGCAAAGACGTCTCTCTATCAGCATTGGCAGCTAAGGTCTAGACTAAGTTTCGCACGATTCCTTTCGAGGAGGACTTGCATGGATCGCACAAAGAGTCTGATTGCCGCAGTCGCATTTCTGCTCATTGGACCAGGAGCAGTCGCACAACAATCATCAACCCCGCCAGCGTCGACCGGAAATATGAGCGCGCCCGCATCCAACACCAGCACAGTGCGCGGTTGCCTTGACGGCCAACGCGGAAATTACATCGTGGTCGAGGACAAAACCGGCCTGGTCTACGTCTTGAAAGGAGTCGGTAACAAGCTCGATAGTCACCTTCACCATGAAGTCGAAGTGAAGGGACGAGTACGGTCCGGAATAATCAAGACCGGCGTCAACCCGTCGAAGTCGGGAAGTAATCCGAGCGATACTGCGCATGGAGTTGATGGCGTCCCACTGGAGGTTGCCGATGTGCAGGCGGATGTTCGGACCATCGCAAAGCACTGCAAAGCCGCGGATCAACAATAACCGGCATGCGATCATCCCCGTCGTAGAAACGTAGCCAGCTACGTTTCTACAGATGCGTCCGTTGAGAGCGGGTCTCAGTGCCCGTAGCCACCGCCCTCGAGCGAAACCTTTCCCCGGAACATGTGGTACACGATGACGAAGTAAACCAGGGCCAGGCACATTCCAAACGCCCACCAGACGAGGCCCACATGAAGAGTGTGCGGTCCAGAAAGCGCATTGGCGATCGTGATGTCGTACTGCGAGCCAGTCGTGGACGGCAGCAGGCGCGGATAAAGTCCGATGGCCGCGCCGACCAGCATCACTGTCAGGTACACGCACGAACAGGCAAAGGCCTTGCGGTCGGCCCCCTTTCGGCTGAATCCAATCACACCGAACAGAGCGAGCAGAACCGCAACTGGTACCAGAAAGGCCATTGGATAATCGCGATAGTTTGTCAGTGTGTCGGCTCGCGCAATCATGGTCGCAGGGAGGCTTATCAGGGTCACAACAAACAGAACGCCCCAAAGGCGACGGGCCAGAGTGCGAGCACGCTCCTGCAGACCGGCTTCGGTTTTGACTGCGAGATAGAGAGCTCCGTGCTCAGCGAGAGCGACGAAGGCAACAATTCCGCCGATGACCGTATACCAGTCCAGAATGCCTGGGTGAGCTCCGATACGCCAGTCGGTCCACAGCGGTAGGAAGAAGTAGCCATCGGTTTGAAGGGGGACGCCGCGGATCACGTTGGCCAGCGCCGCTCCGAAAAAAATGGCGAGTACCGCACTGGAGAAAAAGAACAGGCCATCGAAAAACGATTTCCACACTCCGATATCGAACTGCATGCGCAGCTCAATACTGGCGCCGCGCATAATCAGCAGCCAAAGGACAATCATCAGAGCCAGATAGAATCCGCTAAACGCGGAGGCATACAGTAGGGGGAAGGCGAAGTAGAGGGTGCCACCACCGGCCAAGAGCCAGACTTCATTCCCGTCCCAGACCGGAGCGATACTTCGCAACATGAGTTGCCGTTCCTGCTCGTTGTGTGCAAGGAACGGATGCAGGATGCCAACGCCCAGATCAAAGCCGTCGAGAACGACATACGCAACCAGCATGATCGCGACCACCCAAAACCAGATGAATCCCATGATTGTTTCCTCACGCTAGAGTTGGCACACTTTTCGAGTCATCGGGGAGCTTGCCGATGGCCGGCCCTTTATCAATGATGCGGTATACCAGCACGATAAACAGGATCGATGTGAGCGTGTATATACCCATGAATCCCAGCAAGGTAAACAGGCTGTTTCCGGCGCTGACGTATTTTGAGTAGCCCTCGGAGGTGCGAATCAAACCGTAAACTACCCAAGGCTGTCTCCCGAGTTCCGCTGTCATCCAACCTGCCGTGTTCGCAATGTATGGAAAAGGAAAGCTGAGCAGCAGTGGCCACAGCACCCAACGAGTCTGAAAGAGCTTCCCACGCCAAAGAAGAAACGCCGCAATGAGCATAAGGAACGCGAAATAAGTCCCCAACCCAGCCATGATGTGGTAGCTGTAGAACAACAGCGGTAGAGGTTCCGGCCATTGATCGCGAGGAAGCTCGTTGAGTCCTTTTACTTCCGCTTCCGTGGTTCCATAGATCAGGAAACTCAGAACCTTGTTGACTGCGATTGGATTGTCAATACTTTGTTGCTCTTCGTTTGGTTGCCCGATAAGCACGATCGGAGCACCATTCTGGGTGCGAAATAGGCCCTCCATTGCAGCAATCGCTGCCGGTTGGTGTTTTGCCAGGTAGCGGCCATGCAAGTCGCCAGTGGGGAAGATTTGCATTACACACGAAATCACTCCCGCCACAATGCCCACCCTCAAGAAAACCTTGCCATGTTCGGAGAATCGATTCTCCAGAACGTAAAAGGCGCCCACCGAGCTCATCACAAAAGCGCCGGTAACCACGGCTCCAGACATGTTGTGTGCGTATTGCAGGAGACCCCAGGGATTGGTCAGAAGCCCCCAGAAGCTGGTTACTTCATAAACCCCGTTGGGTAGGATCTGGTAGGCAACGGGGTGCTGCATCCACGCATTGGTGACAATAATAAAGAAGCCCGAAATCCAAGATCCAACGAAGACCAGAAATGCCGCTGCCCAATGTTTCCAGGGCGAAAGCCGCTTTTCTCCAAAAAGAAAGAGTCCCAGGAACGCAGATTCCAGAAAAAAAGAGAACACGCCTTCCATTGCCAAGGGCTGTCCGATGACGCCTCCAGTAGTTCGCGCGAACTGCGACCAGTTGGTGCCAAACTGAAATTCCATAGGGATTCCGGTTACGACACCGAGCAGAAAATTGATAGCGAAGATTTTTCCCCAGAAGCGGGCGGCTTGGTTGTAGCGTTCATCCTGGTGACGGAGCGCAATGGTTTTGAGCACCACAATCAGCAGCGCCAGGCCCATGGTCAACTGCGGAAACAGGTAGTGATAGATGATCGTGAAAGCAAAGTGAATTCGGTGCAGCAGCATTGTGTCCATGGGGCGAGCTTACATCCGTTCCGCGGGATTGACCGATAAGGAAATATGTTAAATTGTGTCGATACCGGGTTCTGTGATTCTCGTCACAGTGGCATACCGTTCGGAATGCCTCACTAAAATCACTGTTATGTCGTGACCGGTTGCCGCAATCTGTTTGCACGCTATCGCCGTAGAAGATAGGAACAGATGGTTGGCTGAAACGATCAACGCGCTAGGGTACGGAGTGGCTGTCTCACGGCACTTTCAGCGTGCGCAGGAAAAGCACAAGCTGCCACCGTTCCAGTTCCGGCAACTTGCTGAACGAGGGCATGCCGTGATCTGGATTCCCATTGGTGATTTTCCAGAACAGCGTACCATCACTCTGCCCCTGCACGATTGCGAGTTGAAAGTCAGCCGAATGTTTTTTGAGGAGGCCGCTGCCGTCCTGGTTGTGGCATTCTGCGCAGTTTCTCAGAAAAAGCTTTTTCCCTCCCGCCACAGCTTGAGGTCTTCGAGCGAGTGGATTGGCTTTGCTGGCAGCTTCCTCGGATGGACGCCAGTCCGGATCAGGCTGGTAGCTGGGATTTTGCCCTACTGCTACCGCCAGCAGGGCCCAGAGGAGTGCGACGTTCACAATTCCCATGCGCCTCATGGCTTGCCTCCGAACAGATGTGCCAGCTTGCTGCCGATTCCTGAAATCTCATAGCTGTAGCCAATGCGGAAAAGCACCGGACTGCTTTCGTGATTCAATCCCGCCCCTGCAGAAAGGCGAAGGGTTGAATTGTCGCTGATCAGCCAAGCAAGCACAGGCGAGGCATATTGAGCCGTGTCTTTGAAACCAAAGCCGAGAGTGCTGCCCAGTCCCCCATAGATTTCCATGCCGGCGGAAAAGTTCTCTCGGCAAAAACGGCAGTTTGATCCTGAAGCCATGGTTGCCAGCGGCCGCGAGAATCCGAACGAATATCCGAATTCAATCCCTTCACTGTGCGAGAAATTTTTGGCCGCGATGAAGTTGCCGGCGAGGTTCCAGTCGTGGACGTCGCTCGAAAGAATCAGCTTGGTCTCCAGTTCGTGGTCTTTGATCGCGCGCAGCACGGAATTAGGCGAACTGACATCCGGCGCCCCTCCCTCCAGTTCTTTTTGGATGCGGTCGGCCTCGTTAATGCTCTCATATTCCAGATAGAGAACCGGGTTGACCCAATGCTCTCGCTTCAGCGGTCGGAAGCGGTTTTCAAGTCTCCAACCGGTGAAAATGGTGCTGTCGTTCCAAGTGGACTGCCCATCGAGATAGAGTTCCGCAGTCCAACGGGCAGTTACGCCGTATTCAAGCTCAGTCCACGGAGCGAAATAGAATCTTTGTCCAGAGCGCGGAACATCGGTCGTACTTGAGATTTCAACCTCCAAGTTGCCGGGTTCCTCCATGTGATGATTGTAAGTGACAAAGTAGGGACTTTCCTGGGCCGGAGCTGCCGGCACGCCGGAGAGCGCAAACAGACAGAGCGACACGATCCACGCTGTGAGTATCTTCATTTATATTTGCAAATCAGTTGCATGTAGGAAACCAGACGTAATCGTAGGTGTGCCGGAGTGTCCGGTCAAGCTCTTCGCTGATTTTCTGTTTCAGGATTGTTGCAACCAGTTGCAACGGGCGGGATTCTCAGGCTGGTGAGGCGGTGCGGCACTTCGAACAATACCCTCCAACCTCAAGCCGGCTCACGACGATGTGGAACTGGCAATCGCGCTGGATTTGCCCCTTGAGCCGTTCGAACAGATCGCTCTCAAATTCCATGATCTTCCCGCATCGCAAGCAGGCCATGTGGATGTGGTCGCGCTGTGGGCGGCGCTCATAATAATGCTTTTCGCCTTGCATGTGCATGAGATCAAGTTCATCCACCAAGCCATGTCTCTTGAGCAAGCCCAGGGTACGGTAGACGGTTACGCGGTCAATGTGGGGATCAAGCCGCTGTGCGTGGCGCAAGATCTGGCTGGCATCGAGATGCTGTTTGGCAGTCTCAACCACGCTGAGGATGGTGCGTCGCTGCCGGGTCATGCGCAGCCCGCGCGACATGAGTTCAGCTTGCAGGCGTCCCGGAGCTTCAGTTTGTGGAAGCGGCATACTGATTCCTTATTGATACAGTGTTGCAATTATAACGTGTGGAAGGGATACTCCTGTCCGCTTTTTGACTCAGGTATCAGAATGTGGGAAATCAAGACCTTAACATCAAGGCAGCGGACAGGAGTGTCCGCTCTAGAGAAAGATCAGTTCGCTTTCATCTTTTCTTTGACGCTGTGCGCCAGCTTTTCAATCTCTTCCGCCTTTTTGACGACGTCGAGTGACAGCGTATGCTCGTTGGATTTGTCCACATACTGCTTCAACTCGGTTGCAAGCTTGAGCAAATTTTCGGTATCGCGTTGCAGCCGAGCCTGGCGCTCCTGGTTCGCCTTTTTGGCCATATCTCTTTCCATTTTGGCGTGTTCCTCATTTTCGCGCTCGTCGCGAGTGAGGCCAGGGCTGGGGCCGAGGCCCGGGAACTGCGCCTGACCTTGGCCGGAGTTCTGACTGGGAGACGGTAGGGAAAACACGGGTGTCATCAGGAGAAGCAAGAGAGTCAGCGCGAAGGGCTTGAATCGCACAATCACCTCGTCAACACCGCAATAAGGAAATTATACGAGTTCCCCCGAATCCCGGAGCGAGTTCTGATGTCGGTGGAACGAAGATTTCGCAGCGACTGTTTGGGAAGGGCTAACTGTTCGCGTACAAGTAAATGGCGGGCGAAGGCGCCCGCCCTGCACTATGAAGCTACAGTGAACTCATGTTAGCAAGGAACTCGCCGTTAGACTTAGCTTTGTTGAGCTTGTCGATGAGCAGTTCCATGGCTTCTACCGGCGACAGCGGGTTCAGCACTCGCCGCAGAACCCAAATGCGGGTCAAGTCTTCCTTCGGGATGAGCAGTTCTTCCTTACGCGTGCCGGAGCGCTGGATGTCGATGGCCGGGAAGGTACGCTTATCCACCAGTTTGCGATCGAGGATGATTTCAGAATTGCCTGTGCCTTTAAATTCTTCGAAGATCACATCGTCCATGCGCGAGCCGGTGTCGATCAGGGCCGTCGCAATAATGGTCAGCGATCCGCCTTCTTCAATATTGCGGGCTGCGCCGAAGAAACGCTTGGGTCGCTGCAATGCATTCGAGTCAACGCCGCCGGAGAGAACCTTGCCACTCGGCGGAACGATGGTGTTGTAGGCGCGTGCCAGACGCGTGATCGAATCAAGCAGAATGACTACGTCACGCTTGTGCTCGACCAGGCGCTTGGCCTTCTCGATCACCATTTCGGCGACTTGCACGTGGCGGGCGGCGGGTTCGTCGAAGGTCGAAGAGATCACTTCGCCCTTCACCGAGCGCTGCATGTCCGTAACTTCTTCCGGGCGCTCATCGATCAGCAGCACCATTAACACCACTTCCGGATGATTCGTCGTAATCGAGTTGGCGACGTTCTGCAGCAGCATGGTCTTGCCGGCGCGGGGAGGCGAAACGATCAGGCCGCGCTGTCCCTTACCGAGCGGGGTAAGCAAATCCATAACGCGGGCGCTGACGTTCTCGCGGGTGGTTTCGAGCTTGATGCGTTCCTGCGGATAGAGCGGCGTCAGGTTGTCGAAGAGAATCTTGTTGCGCGCTTCGTCCGGCGATTCGAAGTTAACCGCTTCAATTTTTACCAGGGCGAAGTATTTCTCGCCTTCGTGCGGAGGACGTACTTGTCCGCTGACGGTATCGCCGGTCTTGAGGTCAAACTTGCGGATTTGCGACGGCGACACATAGATATCGTCGGGGCCGGGCAAATAATTGTAGTCGGGCGAGCGCAGGAAACCGTAGCCGTCGGGCAGGATCTCCAGCACTCCTTCGGCGAAGATGTGGCCTTCTTTTTCGCTCTGGGCTTGGAGAATTTTAAAGATCAGGTCTTGCTTGCGCAGTCCGCTGGCGCCGGGCAGATCCAAGGATCGGGCGATCTTGGTCAGCTCTGTAATGTTTTTTTCTTTCAGTTCTGCGATGGTCATTATTCGATTCACCTGCGAAGGGAAATTTTCAAAGGGGGGTTACTCAGAAAAGACTTGGTCAAACGCGGGGCAGGCGGCGGGGCTGGTTAAGCAGCCCGCCGTTGTGCCTCGGCAAAATTTTCAGGTTCAGACAGAACCGTCTGACGCTCCGAGCTTGCAATCTTATCCAGAACTTCGTTCATGGTTTCCTGGATTCTGGTGTTGGGCTTGTGAAACTTACGGGTAGCCTTCGACGCAAGCTGACAAAGCATATAACGGTTCCGCAAAGTATGTAAAGCGTCAAAAACGCGATCAGAGCGCATGATAGATCACTCTCCTAAACCGAGCAAACTGGCCGCACGTCCCTTTTCTGGCAAGACGAAACCTGACCAGAGTATCTAACTTACTCAATTCAGATGGGTTGTACGGGAAAGCTCTGGTTACTGGTATAGATGCTCCGTCTGGCCCGAAAGTTTCTCGGTTTTAAGGATTATGTCCGACTGCCAGCGGAGATTCGTCAGACCAACTATTCGTAAGCCTTCGGAACTGTCCACCCTACGTTAGAACGAACGCTACGTCAAGTGTTTCTTGCAATACCATTGAAGGTTGCCATGAATGATGTCGGCCGGCGCCAGAATCGCTCTGAAGCCAAGTCGCGGTCGTGGGTATAATGCATTGATATCAAACAGCTTACTTTCGGTTCATCTTGAGTAGGGAGAATGCCCCGCTCCAGTCGCGGGGCCTCTCTCGCTTGGGCAATGTACCTGGCCCGATACATCAATCGAGCAGCCTTTCATTCTGGAGTTGCATTCTCCCCTTTGGATCGCGGCCGCAAAAGGCTGCGCCCCTCTGGACTGAAACTTGGCTAGTTGCGGCTTACCCCCGTCAGAACGACACTTCTGCTTTGGCCGAGGATTGCAGTGTCAAAAGCAACCCTCAGGCTCGCGTGTGCCGTCTCGACAATCGCGTCGGGAGCAAACTCGACGTTCAATTTGCAGCTCTCGCCATTCTTTAACGTCGCACCGCAGCTGTGCGAGACCACATGAAAAGGGACGGCGCAGTTTGAGGGGTTGGCGCATATGCCAACGATCTCAATCTTGGTGATTTGCAGGAGCGCTCCCGATTGATTCCTCAATACCGTTTCCGCAGTGGCGGATTTGCCCGCACTTACGCTGAAGGAGAGATTCTTGGGAGTCAGGGTTACCTTGTTGGGGGTGGGACTTTGTGCCAGAGCTGTCCCGGCACTGATCGCGAGTCCGGTGAACAAACAGAACATGGAAAGAACACTTACGGCCAACTTACGCATGGTATTTCTCCTAGTTTTGATTTGAGGCGCTTGATGTGCCTAGGAAGAGAACCTTACGCGGAAGAGGAAAGCTCTTTGTCGCGAGAATGTCAGAGGGTCATCAAATGATTGTCAAACTTAATTGGTTGAGGTCCGCGACAAAACAGTCCGGGACGGACACTACGCCCAGAACGTGCGATCCAGCGTGCGGTACTGGATAGCTTCGGCGATGTGCTTGGGCTCGATTGCCTTCGCTCCTTCTAGATCGCCGATGGTTCTAGCAACTTTGAGAATTCGATCATGGGCGCGGGCGGTCAGGCCTTGTTGGGCCATGGCTCGCTCGAGCAGGCGCTCGCAGTCCGCTGACAGTTCACAAAAGGCGCGAATGTGCCGAGCTCCCATCTGAGCATTGCAATAGAGCTTTTCGCGTGGCGAGGACGAGAATCTTTCTAACTGCGCTCCGCGGGCTCGCATCACCCTTTCGCGTATATTCGCCGAGCTTTCAGGTTCCGCTCCCGAGCGCATCTCCTTATAGTTGACTGCGGGCACGTCGATGTGGATATCGATCCGGTCGAGTAGCGGCCCCGAAATTTTCGACATGTAGCGCTGGATCACAGGGGGTGTGCAATGGCACTCGCGCGAACGGTCGTTGAAGTAGCCGCAAGGGCAGGGATTCATGGCCGCAGCTAGCATGAAGCGAGCTGGAAAAGTCAGCGACATGGAGGCACGGGCGATGCAGACGGTTCCATCCTCGAACGATTGTCAGTGTCGCAACAATATGCTCTGACATTCTTCATCGCCAGTGTGCAGATTTTATATCCCCTTACGAAGACTTCGACCCCTAAACCACTGAGCAACGAGCGCTTGTCCTCTCTCTGCAGGAAGGGCATCTCGACGAACGCGGAGACCAGGTCACCGAGCTCGTCCTTGGTCACGGAAGCTCTGGTGGTTGGCGGCTTCGCGACGACGCCCTGATACACCTTCAATTCGGCATCTACCCTGGCCAGCTGTTCATCACGTTGCATGCGGTCAATGGTTCCGTCAAAGAACGCCTCCAGTATACGGCCCCGCTTCGCGGTGAGGGTTTCGATCTGGCGTCGGACGGCCGTCCCGTCAGAAACGCCAACTGGCATTTCCTGGGACTCAACGTACGCTTCCGCGATCCGATTCAGAAAACTCTCGTCTTGAAGACGCACTGATAACAGTTCTTCGATTTTCGTTTCGATGACACTGGCTCGAATGTAGGGCGTTGGACATTCGCTTTCCGGGTTGCGCTTCCTGGCCCTCGTGCCGTTCAGCTTGCAGTAATAATGACTGTCCTTCTGATTTGTGTGGCTGTACATCGGCGAATCACAAACTCCGCAATAAAGAAACCCGTTGAACAGATACTTCGGCGCGTTCTTCGCTCTTACCTCCCGTTCTCGCTTAGCCCTAGAATTTAGGATCCGCTGCACGGCCTGGAACACTTCTTCGCTTACTAGCCCGTCCATAACCCTGCACGTGATCACCTCTTCCGGAGCTCGCGCAATCTTCCGCCGGTGGCCCTGGCGTCCATTGGTGCCGGGCGTGTACCCTTCGGTGGTCGGGTCCCGTCGCTGATCATACTGCCTGATGCCCAGGTAGATCGGATTCTGCAATATAAAACGAAGGTTTGTTCTGGAAATGTTGAGCCTGCGCGCGACTTCGGCGTAGGGTAGCGAAGTGATGAGCACGAGATTGAAGGCAGCGCGGACTTTTTCGGCTTCGGCGGTGTAAGACCATCCGGCGGCATCAGAGTAGTCCACACCGAAGGGCAGGGTGGACCTGCCTCCAGTGTTCCGGCCGGCCCGTCGCATAGCTTCCTTCGCGTCATTCATGCGCGCTAGAATTTCGCGGCGCTCGATCCTAGCCATTCCGGCGCGAATTAGCCCCATGAAACCACCCATTGAGGAAGAAAAATCAATGGGACCATCCGGTAGGTAGAGCACAGTGCGGGTGTCCACAAAGGCTTGTAGGAGTTCGTAGTCTTTGAAGTTTTCAGGGCGCATCAACCGGGAGAACTCTTTCGCAACCACGCCGTGGATGTCCGGGCTTTCGATGAGACGCAAAAGCTCCTGCATTTCAGGAGCGTCCAGCACCGCAGTGCCGCTGACGTCGGACATCTCGATCGCCCTGACGATCTCTAGGCCGTAGGTCGCAGCCGTGCGCACGGTGACGGCGCGCTGCGCGGCCAGTCCGGCCTTGTCGTCTGCCGCCTGCCGTTCAGTTGACACCCGAAGGAGTTGAATGACTCTTTTGCTCATCGTCCAGTCCACAATAAATGCGCATGAGTCTCACAGCCGTCGCATTGTCGCCGGATTCAAGCGCCGTCCTAATGCGGCTAAGAGTTTGCGCCCTGCGCCGTGCAATTTCAAGTGCGGAGGCGATCGCCTGCGCCATGTCCGGGTTGTGGATCACTGAATGCTACCTCCCGGAGTCTTCCCTCGATGTCACTCACGATGAATTTGTACTAACCTTCGAAGCTTCCATGAGAACTCATACTCGGCTTACGGCCGTCCTCGTCGCGGGCGGCCCGACCAGACAATGGCTGACCAACTTCGCCTCCAAGAAATCAGTCCATCTGCCGTCTTCGCTAACATCATGAGCATCGGCCATAAACAGCGGTGAGGCAATCGGAAGTAGTGGAAATCAACGGAACACGAAGGAGTCGGAAGGGCATCAAGGATGCCGGATAAGTCGGGCGTTAATCGACCGCAGTCAGGCAACAAGAATAAGAAGTTTCATGATCCGGGCTGCTTCTTGTGGACGCCGGTCGCCGTTAGGCTGCCGCACGGAGGTTTCGGTTACGGTAGCCGGACGGTTGGCCATATTTCTGGATTGTGTTAGTTGATTTGCCCGTGCGGTTTTGGATTATGGTTGTTGCCCACGCGCTCGCAGTCCAGTTGTTCTTATTGGCCAGCAAGTCAGCAAATTCTTTATTTGTAAGTTCCCTCAGAAGCGGGAACCGTTTCAGGATGTCCTCGGAACTTGTGCGTAAGCGCGCCGCGTTCAGGACCCCATCGACCTCCTCAACTAGCCGTGGATATAGCTCCCAAATCACTTCCCGATGACGGTTTCGGTGCGTGAGGTCTGCTAACGTCAGGCCGGGCTCCTCGACCAGCGACGTTCTAGTCTCGATCCAAGCCGTTGATCTATTCGCGGTCGATGTTGGAAGCCAGATTTCCTCTAACTCCGTCCCCGCGCTCACCGATAGAAAGCCAGTACGGAAGGCGACTAGAAGCTCTGCCTCAATCGTTTTCGAAACCCATGCGCGAAGCACTGATAGTGCCTTGCCGACGTCAACGTCCTCCAACTCATAGATCTGGGCTAAAGTGCGCTGGCCGTTGTGTCCCCGCTCGGAGACGGCTTCAATCCAAACGTCAACAATGTTTTGGCCATCTTTCCAGACCAATTCCTTTTTCAAAATCTCCCTTACAACATCATCCATCCATCCCCCAGGGTAGGTCGACACGGCAGAGTGATACCTGGCAGCCACTCCTGGCAGTTCAAAAGAGAGCTCACCAATGATGCTCCTAATCGATCTCATCAGATCCTTCCAATGCGATCGGAGCGTTGGTGTCTTGTTGGAGGATCGCTCGAGGTGAAAACGACATAAGTAGACATTTTCATCGAGAATTCTGGACCACCTACGTGAGATGCTGCAGCGGACCTCATCGACCGCTTCTTGCACGGCGGGATTGCTGGCGAGCCATTCTTCTCGTGTCATTCGGGTATTTTAATCCTACTTGCTCCCGCAATCTGAGCGGTGAACGCTCGTTTCCGTCAATTTCCGCACGTTCGTATTGAACGCTCCGCGCGAATCGGTTAATCCTGACCAAGTAATTCATAACCGAAGCACGATGACGGATGGACCGCAAACACGAGGCAAGCGCGGGAGAGCCCCGATCGTCGTCGTGCTTCTGCAAATGGTAGCGCGGACAACGCGCGTCAGGCAAAAGAGAACGAGACGGAGGTTGGTCGTGGCAATGGAAGGCAGAACGATATGCGCAGTGCCCGAATGCGGTGCGCCGATTTCCGGTGACGGCAATTTGTGTGATCAGCACCGGATCCCAGGCGGTATCGTGCGCGTGGGCGCCAGCACGATGGTGATCACGGCCTGGGCAGCAGAGCACGGCGACGAGTGCGGCATCGTCCTTCTAAATGACTTCACCCTGGGCGCCCGCTTCAACGGTGCCGAGGGCTTCCTGGCGAAGTTGCAAGAGCAGGGGCTTGTAAATGTGCACCTCCTCCGCACACCGGAAGACCTCGCAGCCGCGAAGTCGCAAGCAGAAGGCAAGAGAGTTGGCGCTTGGAGCGGCAGCTGGCACGCGGAGTACCCGTGGCAAGAAGGCGCGCAGCAGAAAGAACGTTCCTTTTCCGACTTGCGCGCACTTGTCTTAACCAACGTCGCGCGGCAAGACGGCAACGCGCTGATGGCGCTGGTCTACGCAGATGGCACGATAAGGTTGAAATACCCGCATGGCGGCGCTGCCAACATAGACCTGCAGGGTCGAGTCGAAGGGCCGGTGACGCTGGACGAACAGATACAGATGGCAGAGAAATCCATGTGGGCATATTGCAGCACGGTCACGCAGGAAACGCCGCAGTTCACCGTTCACCGAATCCCCGGGGGCTTGGACAACGAAGCTGCGCGCAAATGGCTCGAAAGCTTGCCCGGGGTCGAACTGGTCGAGCATCACAAGTTCCCGGAAGAGTTGGGCGGACTGCTCCCATCGGATGGGAAGGCGGGATGATGGGCGGAACGTCAACGATGCGCCTGGGTGATCGGCCGACCATGGCGACGTCCAGTGGCTTCAACGTATGAAAAACAAAATCACCAGACATTTTTGTGAGCGAACTCTCAAAATTAGCGAGCTTGGATTGGTAGGCGATGTCCGTGGCAAAGACAGGCTGTAAGGTTTCCACCGGCCGACGAAAAGAAACGGCGTGCAGAAGCTGACGCGGGCTTGGGAACCAGACAAAACACGGCGCCGAACACGAAAGGAGAGCAGCAATGTCGTCACTCAATTATGCCGAACTAGGACCGCCATTCAATCTTCAGGGGAACTTCCATGTGCTTCACGTGACAGCTTCTCGCTTTGGGCCTTTGTATTTTGATGAAGTGGTCGAATGCGGGGTTTTAACCAACTCACACGAGCTCAGGGTGTTGATCGCGAAGGCAAACCGTTTGAGATGCGCAGATTTCGGCAATGGACTGCTGGGTCTTTTCATAGAAAGCGATGAGCTCGCCTTCTATGTTGTACCCGAGCGTACCCAGCAAGCAACGACGGAACATACGGGATTTCATGCGGAAAACAACGATCAACAACTCGAGCCGGAAGAAGCCGCGGCGAAGGCCGCATTGTTGGCGGAATGCGAACAATTGGCAGCCGCCGGGGTCACGTTCGTAGCCGTGGCGTTCGACGGATCTGGAGATGACGGGGCGACCGAAGATGTTCGATGCTACGACTCTGAGGATTACGACCACGAGCGGAAGCTTGTCAAGCATGATGCCTCACGGCTGCAAGACTACTTCGACGCGCTGGTTCCCTTCGGGTACGAGATCGATTGCGGGGGGTTCGGAGACGTAGTCCTCGATGTGAAGGCACGCAAGATCAGAGTTGAACACAGCGAGCGCGTTGAATACTGTACAAGGACCACTTACGAGATTTGAATTGTGGCTCACCCGCTAAAGCACGCACAAAGCAGCGCGAGAAAATTCGGCGGAAAGGCCGAGGACTATCTTGCGATTCACCAATGGTTCGATGAGTCGAAAGCATTTCTTGCCGACTTCCGTCACCGCGCTCTTCGCCACCACGCTGAGGGTATTTTCCTCTGCGAGAAGTTGTTCGGCGTGGCAATTAAGAACAGCGAGGGAGCGCTCGTTCCCGTTCGCTACCTTGCCGAACAACACGTCAAGGAAGATTTAGGACGTATTCCCACAGCACAAGACTGGCTATTACAGATCCAACCGCAACGTTGGATGTACGGACGAAGATCCGAGCACGTGGAAAATCTTTCGCGAGGGAACCCCGGAGGAACGGCAGGCGCCGCAAAACAAAATGGCGCGCGAGATAAGCGGAACAGAGATCCAGAAACGATCGTAACAATTGCACAACTCTTGAAGTCCCTCGGCCTGGACTGCGTGTTGGCCGAGACTAACCCGGTTCAGCACAGGGACAACGAAGTGTCGACATGCGATGCAAACGCGTGCGAGACGAATTACGAAGACTAGCCGAACACGAGCTGTGGTTCTTGGAGCAATGAACGAGCGAAATAGTGAAGGCCAATGCCAAACTCGCCGGCACGGAACTCAACATAGTTTCGCGACAAATGTCGCCAAACTCTGAATTGCCGCCAGTCACGCCCCCGTCGTTTCAGTCGGCAGCGGATTTCGTAGACGCCTACACGACGACTGACAAGACCATCGCCGATATGACCGCCAAGTTCGTGGCGCAAGCGGGCGAGGCAAAGAAAGCACAGGATGACATCCTGCCACATCTCGCTTTCATGCAGTCCCTATTGTCGAAGAAGGGTAGCAACCACCATCTCGTAATTGAGGCACGCAAGAAAGGTCACAGGATTCCATGGTGGAGAGATTATTACGAGAAATACAAAGACAGCTTATGGGAATCATTGCGCACGATGGAGCGCCGCATTGCTGCGTATCGAAGAGACCCGAGTACCCCGACAACTAAGGGAGGAAAGGGCACCAAGCCGAAACACCTGACGCAGCTAGAACACAAGCTTCTTGGGACTGCCACGTGCGTGCGCGAAGTGATTGTTGATTTGCGGGCAGGGCGCACAGACGAGGCTATTGCCAAACTGGAGAAGAACACCCCCACGCAAGATCGTATCGCCGAGCACTTGGAACGTGGCGTGGAGCCCACGCATGCCAACCCTGACGGAGACGCCGAGTTCGGGTCGGATGAGCCGCAGCCAACACCGCGCGCCGCCGACCAACTCAGAGTTGCACTGGCAGCGGAGCCAGACAGGGATGTTGCGAGCAAATTGCTCACAGACTACTTGCAGGCTGACGCAAACCAGTTCGGGAACGAGCGTATCCAGATAAAAGGTGTAACCGCAAGGATCGAATTCGCCGATCGCGGCCACCGGATCATGCCGGGCGATTTTCTCGAAAGGCGAGACGAGAACGCGGAGCCGACGCTCTGCAAGTGCGTTGGCGTTGCGGAGTTTATGAAACGGCGAAGAGTGCAGGATTGGGGTGGGGGCAAATGGGGGAAGGAGCACGTTGTCTTTTCCGACCGCGAGCACCACTATCGGGTGATCACCGAGGCGCAGGCCCGCTTGCTTGTACCCGAAGCGTTTCCCCCAGGGGCAGCGACCGAGCTTCCGGAGGGCCTTTGACGCCAACGGCACAACTCATCTCGTAAATAAGCGCGATCTTGTAAATACGCCAGATGACCTCGCCAAGAATGTAATTCGTCCCGCCACCCTAATTTTGAGAGCATCTGCATTTTCGATCCCACTGGCCAATAAGTCTGTGCAAATGACAGTCACTTCACCTGCGTACTTCCGTCTGCGAACGTATCCAGGCGGAACCGAAAATGATCTTGGAAGAGAACCTACCGTGGAGCTGTATGTCGAGCATTTGGTTATGACCATGCGGGAAGTCTGGCGCGTTCTTCGCGACGACGGCGTGGTGTTTTTAAATATCGCCGATAGATATCACGGTGGTGGAGGGGGTTTGAATCGGAAAAGGATGAACCCTTTATGCGACCCGACTTCTTTTAGAAGTCAAGGAAAGTCTAAATCAATGTGCCTTGTTCCCGACAGAGTACGGATCGCGCTGAGTAACGACGGCTGGATCATTCGTAACAGTGTGATTTGGGAAAAACCGAACGCGGTTCCAGAATCGGTACGAGATCGATTCACATCCTCCTACGAGTTCATTATCGCAATGACCAAGTACGGGAAATATTACTGGAATGAGAAAGAGGCGCGGGAGCCAAGTGTATGTTGGCAGAAAGGCTCGTTGGGAGGCGGTCATACAGCAAGTCATAAGGACGGCAAGATGAAAGAAGTCACAATGCGCCACAGTAACAAAAGTGGCAGCAGTAAAACAGAAAAGAGATTATCTACCAGGGATGTGTTACTGGAAGATGAAAGCGTGAAGTGGCACGCCGTCGGTACAGGCCCAAAGGGTGATGCTCTTATAGCTTGCGGTATGCATAACGAACACACAAAACTGTCACCGCCGATTCGAAATATAAAACACCAGCAAGTTGGCAACGCTACTTTGATCGGCAATCGCATGGTGATGAAGCCAACTCGAAATATGCGCGATGTTTGGACAATTAACACGCAGCCGCATCGGGACAATCATATTGCAATGTTCCCGGAGAAATTGGTCGAACGCTGCATCCGAATCGGCAGCAGGCCCGGCGATATCGTCTTGGATTGCTTCGGCGGAAGCGGCACCACGGGGCTTGTAGCCCGGCAGTTGGAGAGAAACAGCGTACTGATGGACATAAGTGAAGAGTACCTGAGTCTGATGAAGCAAAGACTGGAAGTAAAGAAATGAATGTTGGAACAGTTGGAGTGCAAAAGATTTTCGCGGAACTCTAGAGGCCTGCGACGTTTATGGCGACGGAGGATGGCAAGCCCTCATACAAGAGCATTATTTCGCTGGCTCCACGAACGGAGATTTGTCTGAACGGTAAAGAGTCTGAACCACGACTTGTATCCGGACACATAGTCAAGGCTACTTGCGCGTGTTCGCTTGTCGAGACTTGACAACAAAGCGAACGAATTTTGACGCAACGTCTATACGAGTAGGCACACGCTGAGAGTCTATACGAACAGACTTGCTTGATGTGTAAATATTTCCTATTGACAAAACTCTAGGAGGTGAAATGGTGCAATAAGAAGGTAGGTCTTATGGGCAAAGAGAACGTCATCGTTGTGCAGGATGTGGAGAAGAGAAGGAACACGCAGCGGAAAACCTAGGGGCGAGGGCATTATACAGCGTGCTACCGGAACACTGGTTGTTGGAGACTTAGAGAAGCGCGCTCAGGAATTCAGAGAAGCAATGAAGACGAATCAAGAACAAACGGAAATTAATTACAGCCTATAACCGCCCACTCATAACTGATGCGGGGAAGTTTTACCAAAGGAGGAGACAATGGATCACGCAATTACGGAAGCGAAGGAATGGTCTAATAAGTTGCAAGCGGTTGTAGGTGACAACGGGGAACTGTGGGATGAGATTGGGAATGTGAAAACAGGCACTATTGGGCTGACTTGTGAAGCCTATGCCTATGCTGAGTTTGCTGATGGCAGCCTACTAGCGGATGGCATAGACGCCGACCGTTGGGGATTGCAAAAGGTTTATACCACGGAAGCCGAACTGCTGAAAGACCTAAGCGACCAGCAGGAATCAGCGATGTGGCAGGCAGCCGAATTGGGTGATGACGAGATTCTGCAGGCGGTTCACGCCGAACTCAATGGCTACTATGGCCCACCACTAACAGGAACTCGCATAGAACTGATGGGGGTACTGACGAATCCGGAAGACGCAAACCTATTGGATATTGGGTTTGAGTTGACCCAGTGTCAGCATCTCGATGGCACACCATGCTTGTTTAGTTCCACAGATTACAAGGAACTAAGACACAATCGTGTGGAGGTAGCTTATCGGGAAGACCTGAAGCAGCATGTGGGAAAGAAGATCACACTCACTGCTCAGGAGGGTCATTATGACGAAACACGGGCAACTGAGCGGGGAAATACTTTCCAAGTTCAAGTGCCCTATCTCTTCGCCGTGGATGTTAGATCCTAAGGAATGCGTTCGCTGCCGCTGGGTCGGGGACGGCATCAGCGTGCTACAAGACTGAGCAGTAAAACTGAATGCCGCTTTAAGTAATATGTAGGAACGAAAACGAACTGGGACGGACGCCGATCCGTCCTTTTTTTATTTTTGTCTCGCACAATGACTGAGGCCCCTTGGTATTAGACAGTATGAGCGGTTTGCTAACGCTTTGGAATCTGACAGCTACGAGATTCTTTTAATAGCAACACAGGGCGGCGGCGCTCTGAAAAATCGGGGAGGTAGGTTTACTGACCTTTTCCTGCCTCCACATCCGATTGCCGCGATTACCGAACAAGGGTCAGAGAAACAAGGTCACCATGGACGCAATCTTTCAATTAACACTTCCAAGAAGCCATCCACACGACCTCGTGAGGTTTGTGTATGGCAGTAAATGGAACTAAAAGAGCAAAACCGTCATTCATTCCAATGTCAACCGCTGAATGGGACGCACTATCGGACTCCCGTCAACAGGTGTTAATTGGCGCTGGTAAGTGGTCACCAGAGCTACCAGCGCCCGCGGTCGTCAATGCAGTGCCAGTTCTGCAATTTTCTAAGGCGAAGGCGATGATGGAACGAATCGCCGAAAGCAAGGAACACACCTTCGCTTTACAACAATTATGGATGTCACTGGAAATATGTGCGTGCGCGCCAGATGCCCGACAGTTTCAGCTATGGTTCAAATTTGAGTTTGAAACGATCGCGGATGCGTTTGACGCAACTGCAGTTTGGTTAAGCAAGTTGCGAAACGGGGAACAACCGCAAGCCGCCGACGAAAAGACTCACGCCGATAAAGTAAGGTATTGCAGCGCTGTGATGGTCAACATGGTGAAGCAGGAAAGGGCTGTAGCCGTAAATGGGAGATTCGGGGACGGCTCTGCATTACCAGTTGGTTGGGATACATTCAATGGCCAACAGAAACGCAAACTCATTGCGATTCACAAGGGAGGCAACGATGAGTGATATTAAACCGCTTCCCATCGACCTACGTGACCATCTGGGCGAACTTACCGGCAATGAGTTCAAAGTGTGGATGTACTACTATTTGCTCACAGGAAACTTCGATCCTACGTCCCATCCCTCGAACCAGACCATAGAGGCTCACACTGGAATATCCAAGGATACAGTGAAAACCTGCAAGGCGAGGCTGAGAGTTAAGGGTTGGCTCGCCTATACGGGTGATTACAAACAGCCCCGCCTACCAAAGGGCAGGTTTGATGTTCCTGTGATGGAAGTAAGACTGCCTTGGAAGCATGACTGGTCAGCAGTGGTGGCTGATGCTTCCCTAGCGTATGACGCAATCACCGTGGTGGAAAAAACCACCCACGGCACCGTGGTGGAAAATTTCCACCCAGAAGGTTCTTGTTCTGGTTCTGGTTATGGTTCGTCTTCTGGTTCGCTTTCGTTTTCTGACACTGAGGCTTCTTCAGATAATATTAATTGTAAGCGTCGTAGAAACGTCTCAGAGTCAAAAGAAAGGATACAAGCCAAGTCCAAACCTGTAAACCTAGAACCCACAGCAAAACCAAAACCAACTCCGGCTGACGCTAAGGTTAGGGTAGCTGCTGATAGCACTCCTTGGCCACAAGACTTCGATGACTGGCCAAATTTAAAGAGGCTTCATTGGCTAGAGGTGCATGGTAAGAAGCAAACTAGTGTTGCAGAGGCAGCGTGGCAGAGAACCGATGCGCCGGTGGTAGGGCATGACGAACCAACAGCAACCGCAACCCCCTTGCCCCGAGACCCCTGTTTCGCCGCCCCCCAACGGCGTTGGACCAAGTGTCCAGGATGTGGCGGGGCGTTGCGTGTCACAAAGCCGTGCAGGGATGAGTCGTGCCGTTGCTACGAACCGCCTCGCCCGGCGACCCCAGTGGCCCCGCAACCTCAGTCATCTGTGAGCGACCTTACCGTTAATCGAAGTTTACAATCTGGTGATCTTGCCGACAATCATACGTCAGAGCCTTATAAACGGAATCCACAAACATATTATGATTTCAGTGAAATTAACGCTCATGCTCAGCTTGTTAAATTTATGGAGCAAGGGCGGGAAGAGAGAGAGTTATCCAGTATTAATGTAGATACAGACTTAGCCCTCAACTTAGATAATCTGGACAAACTATGACGCCGGACACCTTAATATTTGACCTAGTTGAAAAACTGGCTTGCATCTCAGTCAGCCAAGACGGACATGCCAACTTCTTGCTTGGCAATGATCTGCACGACATTACTGACACAAACTTAGGGAAGTGGCTGCTGGAAACTCAAGGCTGGGCTCCGCGAACTGTCAAATCCTTCCAATGGCCGAAAACCAGCGACAGCATACAGTGAACTACCGTGGAGTCCGCACCATTGCTTTGGCCAATGTCGGTAGCGGAGCGCACCACGCCTCCATTTGGATACCTTTCAAAAAACATCCCGGGCAATTCACGGACTATCAAAACCCCTACTGAGCGCCGCAAAATCAGCGCTGTTCCAGGTTGAGCTTTTCATCTGCAGGTTAGAAGAATTGCGTAGACGCTGGGAAAACGAGTCCTGAACGTAATGGATAGTTGGCGTGCAGTTTCACAAAAACGGGGCTCCGAGAGTATTTTTCTGGAGAAACTTAAAAAATGAACGCTCGAAACGAAATTAAATATGCTTTGCTAGTTCGGAAGATGAAGTATTGGCTGATGGTCGCACGGAATCCGTCAGTCTATCGGCATTGTCCGTCTTCGAGGGCCCGAAAAAATTATTGGCGATTGATCGCCAAGTATCCAGAGATCGCTGCCCAGCTCAACCTCAACCCGGCGTCGGTTTATACCGCTTAGAAAAAGAAAATCGACCGGCCCTAAGTATTGATGAGCTTAATCGTCGGCGCCACATTTACGGCCGTCCGTTTACCTACATGCCGGAATACAAACTTTGCTTCTCATCGAATTACGAACCCGTGATCAAAGGTCAGGATTTCGCCATTTGGCGCCGGGTGAAGCGCGTTCCGTGGGACTACACAGTCACCCCCGAGGAACTAATCGAAGATTTCAGCGACAGGCTGAAACAGGAAGCCTCAGGAATCCTGAACTGGGCTCTGCGGGGACTGGCGGCTTACATCAAAGCGGGCAAGATGATCTACCCCCAAAAAATCGTGGACGCCACGAACCAATATCGCGAAGAGATGGATATCATCGGGCGGTTTGTAAAAGAACGTTGCACCCTGAGGCCGGATGCGACCGCCGTGGGCAGTGACATATACGCAGCCTACTCCAGTTGGTGCCAGGAGAATGGCTTCTACGCCACAAACAGTCGGAAATTTTATATCGAATTTCGCAAGCGTTATGTCGGGCAGCCGGGGCAGAAAACGGGGCGAGTGGGGGAGACAGATTGCAATCGAGGAACACTTTTTCATGGCATTGGAGTTTTGGTGGACGGGCTTTTTCCCGTCATAGGGGATGTGGAAGAAATTTCACCCGTTTGAAATCAATAACTTAAAAACCAAAGTGACTGAGAGTGACCAAGTGACTCATTTTTCCTAAAGTTTGGATTCACTATGCGGAAAACAAGATGTTCAAAACGAGGTTTTCAGTCACCTTCGGCCACTGGAGAGCGGGGTATCGGCTACTTCTGAGTGACCAAGAAAACTTCCTTTCTACTCTGCCAGACGAAGCCGAACATATCACCGCCGCTGAATTGCTACCCGGGGACCGCGCCTGAATTCTACAACTTCATTCACCGTGACGAGGTTGATTCGCTATAAGCACCGTGAGTAGGAGCCAATTCTATGGAATTGACTGATGCGGAAAGGGCAGAGTTCATCGCCATGGCGAACGATACCTTCGATCCTGAAATTTGGGACGAGGACGATTACCCGATTTTGAAAGCAGCTAGAGAAAACTACGAAAAGGAGAAGGCACCGGAATCGGGAGTTCTTCCCGCTTAGCCGCCGGCCCGAGAAAATGACGAAGACCGCGAGCCGAAGGCCCTGCCTAGCGCTAAGTGTGATCTGACCGGACGGCCTCACTCACGGGGCCAAAGTCGCTGCCTGGTACCGCCCATTCAGCAATTCCTATTCATAAATTCGATTCATCGCGCCTCGGAGTCCTGTTTGAGCACCTTTTGAAAACACATTCGGGGCTATTTTGCGAACTTTCAAAACTCATATAGGGAGCCCGTATCAGCGATTCTCCCGCATCCAGTTTCAGGTTTCGGGAAACGAAGAATTCTACAAACGATGGGAAAACGATGGCTCGTCGCTTGGTCGCCGGGTTCCTATAGGAGCCTACAAATGCACGCAAGACCGGAAATTCGCGAGATTTTAATTTCCAAGAAATTACGACGCTGGTGTCTGATCGCGCAGTACCCGCTTGTCTATCCCGATTACAGTCCGACGCGGGCGCGACGGAACTACTGGAGGCTGTGCCAACGCTACCCGGAGATCATGACCAAGGTGGGCCTGAGCATATTGTCCGTTTACCAGCCCTGATGTGTCCGCATCCGCCGACCTGAGTATTAATAGAAGAAAGGGGCGGTCAGGACACCAGATTTCCCGAACGGTCATTCAACTGTTGAGACGGCAGACGGTAAGTTAGGAATGCCCCCCATCTTTACACGATTTTCGAAACAGGAACTCGCGGCGCATTTTTTGTAGCTGAACCCCGCGCAAGGAGTGGCAATTTATGTCATCCGTTCTGGATCTTATCGAATGCCGACAATGCGGTTACAAAGAAGCAGACTACGAATATTACTGCCGAGTCGGTGACGACGTGACCACCTGCCGACGCTGTGGTTATCACGAAAGCTGGACTGTAAAGCGCGACCAGGAGGGTAGCCCTTGCGGCTGGACCAATGAAATTAATCTGGGCTTCGGAGCTCTTTGGTATGGCAAAAAAAGGGTGGGGGGGAATTCGCCAATAGCTGCCTGCACTCGACGCCAGTGCTGTTTGATGCTGAACGGTGGTTGCGCGAGCGGCTAGCTAAGGGCGAGGTTGAACTGCAAAAATCCTATCTGACTCGGTGGAACAAAGAAACCAAACAGTCGAGTCAGCTCTCGGCAAATTCTACGAGTGGTCGGAAAGCGCAGTTCGGGATCCCGAAAACTTCAGCGTCCGTCAGCCCGGCTAAGGGGAGGACCTCTCAACGAAAACTCTTGCCGGATGCGACAGATCGGCGAGGGCATCCGCTGCGACGCGGAAGCTTATCGTGGCCAACCACTGAAGAGAACACTCGACGTGCGGCACTTTCCTTTGCCTTCCCGCTATTCAAGATAGAGCCGCAATATGCGGACTCGCCGGTTACCAACAAAAACTTGAACGAAGGGAGAACCAACCAATGAATAAGGAGAGGAAACAGTTTATGAAAATTTGCAAGCCGGGGTTAAGAGTATTGGCCCTTGTCATGGCGTTCGCTGGCGTAGCTACCGCAGCGGACGCTCCAAAGCTGACCTTTAAGTTCAAAACCTTAAAGGGATTCCCGAAGGCTCAACAGACCAGCATGTACGGGATCAATAACAAAGGTGTCGTAGTCGGATATTACCTCGATCAGAACCGTATCGAGCACGGTGTTCGCTGGGACCCGAAGGACAAGAAATTTACCACCATCGATGACCCGAAAGGAGACATGGGGAGCGAGTGCATCAATTTGAATTCAAAGGGCACGATCGTGGGTGGGTATTACACCGCTGGCAGTCTTTTCGGCTTTCAGTACCAGGATGGAAAGTTCAGCGACATCGGCCCCACAGGCGTGGTATCGGAAGCCTGGGGGGTCAATGACAAAGGTGAAGTCGTCGGGTTTGTGACCGACTCCAATAACGTTGTACACGGGTATTTCTGGAATGGCAAGAAATACACAATTCTCGACTATCCCGGCGCCAACAACTACACGAATGCATGGGGGATCAATAACAAAGGCTTGATCACCTTGCAGTGGATCGATTCGAGCGGCAACTACGAAGCGGCGCTGTACAACAGCAAAACCAAGAAATACAGCAAACCGATTACGGTCCCAGGCGCTGCTCAGACGTATGTTCACTCCATCAACAACGCGGGCGACATTGTTTTCTCTTGGGACGATTCGAGCGGCAACTCTTTTGGCGCACTGCTTACGGGCGGGAAGTTTTACACCTTTAGCGATCCCAGGGCCCCAGACTACACTCGGCCCGACGGTATCAATGACAAGCGTGAAATCGTCGGACGTTTCGAGCCGACAAGATCCAAGTTTGAGCAAAGCTTCGAAGCGACCTACTAGGTTGTCAGCAAAGTCGCAGTTGATGCGGTTACATCAGGAGCAAACCGCTGATTGAGATTCAAAAAAGGAGGCTTTATGAAATTCAGTACTTTGTTTGCCGCGATGGCCCTTCTCACCGCGGTGACGACCACTCTGGTGCTGGCCGTGTCTGCCCCGGCGCAGAACTCACAGACGGTTCTCTACACCTTCCCCGGAGGCGCTCACGGTGCCGTGGGAGGGACTCAATTCGTCTCTGACACCGCCGGCAATCTCTATGGTACGACCCTCTCCGGCGGCAACAATTCCACCACTTGCGAGCCTGCGACCGGCGTGCCCGGCTGCGGCGTGGTGTTTAAGCTGGCTCCAGGCGCGCACGGGTCCTGGAAGGAGACTGTGCTCTACATTTTTACAGGGGGGAAGGACGGGGCAATTCCCGCTGGTGGCGTGATTCTGGACTCCGCAGGCAATCTGTATGGCACTACCCAGTATGGCGGTGACAGAATACCTGCCCATTGTCACGCCACGGGATTCATTCCCGGATGCGGCGTCGTCTATAAGCTGACCCCGACCCGGCGCGGGCCTTGGAAGGAGACGGTGCTCCATACCTTCACTGGGGGCAGCGACGGATCATTGCCGTTTGCCGGCGTGATCCTTGACTCCAAGGGTAACGTCTATGGCACTGCGACCTTCTGGGGCGCTGCGGGCTATGGCGTAGTCTTCAAGCTGACTCCCACTCACAAAGGCGCGTGGACTGAGAGCGTCCTTTATGACTTTGCTGGAGGCACTGACGGCAGCGCTCCATATGGCGGGTTGACGTTCGACTCTCGGGGAAATCTTTACGGTGTAACGCTTTACGCCGGCGACACGTCCGTCGAGTGCTTTGGAGCAACTGGCTGCGGCGTTGTCTTCAAACTGACGCCAACTCGCAGCGGTCCGTGGACTGAGACTGTGCTTCATGCCTTCACAGACGGGAAGGATGGGGCACAGCCCTTGTTGGGCGTGACCGTTGACCGCCAGGGCAATGTCTATGGCTCTACCTTATTCGGGGGCAACACCACAGCGAGCAATTGCCTTGGAGGAGACGGAATCAATGCCCCCGCAGGCTGTGGCGTGGTCTTTAAACTGACGGACGGGACCTGGGAGGAGAAAATGCTCTACACCTTTACGGGGGGCAGCGACGGGGCGTTTGGCGACAGTCCCTTGGTTTTTGACTCATCCGGGAATCTCTATGGCATGACCTCGCTTGGGGGGGACCTAGCTACCACTTGCCCCTTCGGCAACGAAAAAAACAACGGCTGCGGCGTCGTCCCTCAGCGATCACCCAAAACCGGCCACTGATTATCACCTGAAAACCGGCCAACGAGAGTAGCGTCCGGGACATTGATTCCCGCGGAGGCTTGTAGTCTCCGTGGGCATGGCCAATGTCTTGAACGAA
>Ga0210410_10000148_pt1 | contig 104307 bp, 77 predicted proteins | sample IncBWC4MmetaG_FD_161058 | JGI IMG/M metagenome (GOLD analysis project Ga0210410, IMG submission 161058) | Forest soil microbial communities from Barre Woods Harvard Forest LTER site, Petersham, Massachusetts, United States - Inc-BW-C-4-M | ecosystem: Environmental > Terrestrial > Soil >...
GATTGGGCCGGTTGTTGGGCTGCGCCGCGGGCGGACGATTCTCGGGCTGATTGGGCCGATTGTTTGGCTGCGCTGCGGGCGGCTGATTCTCGGGCTGATTGGGCCGGTTGTTTGGCTGCGCTGCGGGCGGACGATTCTCCGGCTGATTGGGCCGGTTGTTTGGCTGCGCCGCGGGCGGGCGATTCTCCGGCTGATTGGGCTGAGGTCGATTACCTGGTTGTGCGGCTGCGCCCGGACGCTCATTTGGCGCGGGCTGATTGGCTGGCTGATTTCCTGGTCTGTTCGCGGGTTGGTTGTTGGGCGGCGTGAACGCGGGCTGTGCCGGCTTTGCAGCGTTCGGCTGATTCGCTGGCGCTGCACCGGCAGGTTGACCGGGGCGTGCGGCGTTTGCTGGATTTCCCGGCTGGTTGCCGGGCTGGGTGCCCGGACGTCCCATCGTCGGCGTCGCGGGTTTGCCCGGAGGCGCTTGCTTCACCATCGGTTGCGCCGCAGCGGCAGCCGCGGGACGCAAGTTCTGTATCTCGTGCTTCGCCAAAGGCTCCCCAGGGTGCGCGGCCATGGCTTGCTGTTGTTTTGCAAAAGCTACTGGCGGAGGCGGCGGTGTTGCCTTGGCGACCACCTGACGGTTTGCCACCGCAGCCGGCGGCGCGGTCACATGATTCGCAGTGGCGGCTTTCACTCCCAGCACGGCCTCGTGCGTGGGAGCCACCGCCACTCGCGCACTCACCGGCGCGGCCGCGATCTCCCGCGCGTTCACCACAACTGCTGCTTTAGCCACCGGCTGCGCGCTTGCGAAGGCGCGCTGCGGAACGGCGGTCACCGCGCCTTGCACATTCCGGTTGGCGTAGGTGATGTTCGTGATGTTGGTCGTGGTCTTGTTGATGATGGTCGTGTTATAGACGTTCGTGACCTGAGTGACGTTCACAGTCGTGTTGCTGATGTTGACGCGATTCACGTACGCCTGGCTGACGTGATACGAGGGCACATAGACTTCCCGCGGACCGAGCGGGAACCATCCCACATTGCCGCCAAAGCCGCCGGGACCTCCGCCAATAAACACGACCAGCGCGGGCGCGTATACCGCGCGCACGGCCACAGGACCGGCAATCCAACCCCAGCGTCCGCCGACGCTTACCCAGCGTCCGTAGTGGAAGGGGGCGTAGCCCCAGGGCGAGTCGTCAACCCAGGTGTAACCCCAAGGGGAAATCCAGGCCCAATGGCCTTCGTGGTAGGGCGCCCAACCCACGGCGACGTGGGGAAACCAGACGTGGCCGTATCCGCCTTCTTCGCGCCAGTCGCCGTTGTCGTCGAGATCCTCGTAGCCGACGACATCGTGCGATACATATTGCGCTGAGCGGGATTCTTCATAGCGGTGATCGCGGTTGTAGGCCCAGTTATCGAACTGGTCGGGGTCGCCGACCTGCTCCACGTCGGCGTTCAGCGAGTCGGTGCCGCTGAAGGTGGCTCTTTGTCCTGCGTGTACGCGGTAGGTCTGGCCGTTGCCGGTGGCTTCGCCGTCGCCTTCGCGGATGGTGACGACGGTGTAGGTGCCATCTTCGCTGGCCTCGACGCGATAGCTTCCGGGCTGGTAGATGGAGAACGCAAGGTTCGGCGTATCGATCTCGAACACATCGTTCTGGTCCAACTGGCGCACACGGATGTTGAGCGAGCCTGAGGTTAGCTGGATCTGCGCTGTGCGGTCGTCGAGATTCAGGAAGGAACAGCCGGTGTTAGCCGCGAGGCGAATCGTAGCTGACCCGAGTTGCAGTTCGGCGCGTGAGTCTTTATCGGCCCAGATCTTGTCGCCCGTCGTCATGGGACGGTTGGGGACGGCTCCAACCCAGTCGTTTTCGCCCGCTGGTTCGAACGAGACTGAACCCTCCATATAGCCGAGACGCGCGACGCGGCTCGGCGGATCGTCTTGCTGGTTTTGATCTTGATACTGATCTTGAGCGGATGATCGTGTTGGCAATGCAACGATAACGAGCGCGAGCCCGAGCAGAGCGCTCCACCAACCCAACTTTCTCAGTGTGTTTTCCATAGTCGATGCCCCAATCTTTGTATCGCGAACGTTCGTGTTCGCGGAATTGTGCCCAGCTTTGATGCCGGAAACTGCCGCTTCGGCGGCGTCTGCGTTCAGCTCTGTGGCGAGGTTCAATGAGCTTAAACCCCGAGCGCGCCGATTTGTTTTCTCAGGAGAAACTCAGCACATTCTAAAGGATAAATGCGGGGATGTCGGAAAACTGAGCCAGAGTGATCACCTGTGGCGGATTTGGAATGGGCGGGCTGGAGGCTGTATGTTGCAGACTCCTAATGATGGATCGGCTTTATCTGTTTGGCAAGTGAGGGGCTGGGTTGAGACTTTCGTCTCACCCTGAGACAGCGGTCTCGATCAGGCCTTCCACGCGACTCCGGTGCTGCTGCTAACCCACTGAAAACTCTAGCTCCTGAGTGCTAATCCTTTGGTTCCGCACTGTGGTCTTGGTCGTGCTCCTCTTTCTGTGTAACCGCGTGTTCTGGCTCCCCAAGACTCTTTCTAACCGGGAAGAGGGGGAGCCCAACTCGCATTTTAAAAGTGCCGGCAAACAGCAGGTTCCTCCCCCCTCCGGTCGGAATGACAAGAGTTTCTTATGGCGCAGCAGGGAACGGCTCAATCCCGGACGGGACAGACGACCAGCACGGTTGCCGACCTGGCGCGCTTTTTTCCGGAGGCCACGCCGGTGCGGATTCCGGTGCAGCTCACGCGCCGCAGTGGCACGGGCAACGGCAGCCAACCGGATGGCGCTGGCGTGCAGGAAAGTACCGTCATTGAATTCGGGACCTCGCGTGAAGTTCTGTTTGCATGCAGTACGCGGCTGGAGTTTGCCGACGTTTTGCGGCTGCGCAATTCGGACGGCTCACTGGATACGGAAGCTTCGGTGGTCGCGGTGCAATACCATCCCGGCAAGACCATCGTGGCGGCCCGCTTTGTGGCCACAGTCCCCAACTGGATCGTGAAACCATGACCCCATCGTTACCTGAACCATCGCAACCTGAATCAACCACCCAAGATCTCGCGGCTGGTTGGGCTAGCGCCCGGCGGCTGCATCCCATTTATGCCGAGCTAGCGCGCGAGTTTGTGATTGACGTCCCGGTTTGCGCCGATCTCGATGCCCAGGTGGAAACGCCCGGACCAGAATCGGTGGAGCAGGCTCGGCAGTGGCTGAACGACATGGATGACAAAATCCAGGTTCACCAGTTGCGCCAGTTTCTGCAAACCAGTTCGATGGTGGACGCCGACGGCCTGGTCGCGCTACTGCAACACTTTCTGACGAAGACGCCGAGAACGGATTCGGCACGCGACAAAATTGATTTTCTGCTGGTGCAGTATTTCAGCCAGGGAGCGCCCACCGACCTCGACGACAATGGAGCCGATCTCGCGTACGTGGCGCAGGGGTTGGAGGCGGTTGTTGGCAAGGTGGAACTGAAGGCTCCGGTGTGGTTGAACGCCTTGGATCGCGTGCTCGATGCGGCGCGGCGCTGCCACTCTTTGGACGAGTTGCTGCACGGAGGCGTGCTGGAGCAGGGACGCAAGGCCAAAGCTCAGGCCGGCGATCTGTTCTATCTCCCGATTGCTTTGGTCGCATTTACGCGTTTCGGATATCTTATGCGGCGTGTTTTCTTCCGCCTGATGCTGGCCGATCTCAACAACATTCTTGACGGGCTGGGCCAGCTGGAAGAAAAAGGCGTGGAGACGATCGACTGCCGGCGGGCGCAATTCTCAGACAAAGAACCGATCATTCGGCTGCGAATGATCTGCCAGTCGTGGAAGGTCATGTTCCAGGCTGAATATTCGTCTGGTCAGCCGTTGCGCATGCTGGTGGACCTGCGGGCCTCGGTGGATGCGGCTCTGGGCAAGGGTTCGGCGGCAGGAGGTGGCGGAGTTACGGCTGCTCCGCGAGCTTTCGCCGCCGCGGCCAGTGCAGGGTCGAAGGCAGCAGTTTCGCAGGCGTCTCATGGAGAGGTCGAAGAGAACAAAGTTAAATTCGCCGCAGAGGCTAGCACGGAATTTGAAATCTCGGCCGGGTCGCAGGAATGGAATCCGGATGCGGACTCGCAGCCGGGAAAGAAATAGGACTCCCGCGAACTCTGTGGGGCTCCACGAAAAGGAACTGGCAAGTGGATCAACCGACTGTACTGGTTATCTCCGACGACGTGGAATTTTCCCGGAGCATCACCGCGCGCTGGCAGATGGAGCGCCATGTGCCCACGTTCACGCTGATTCGAGGAGATCTGTGGCCGCGGTATGTGGATAACTTTGCGGTGGCCATCGTTGGCCCGTTGCGCCGCGAATTGCTCTCAGTGGTCCTTGAACCGCTGCACTCGACACAGCAGCCGCTGTTTTGCGTTTGCAACGATGCTGCGACCGCGCAGCTGGTGCGCGAGCGTTGGCCGCGGACCTCAGTTCTGCGTTGTGACGAGAACTGGCTTGACGTCCTGATTCTGGCGGCAGGCGAAGCGGTGCTGCGTGCCGGCGCCGAAGCCCGCGCCCGCACTTCGGAAGAAGCTTGTGTCATGCTGGAACGCCAGGCCATGCTCGGGCGCTACATGCTGGAGATGCGGCACGGGTTGAACAATTCGCTGACTTCGCTACTGGGTAATTCCGACCTGCTGCTGATCGAACCGGGAAGCCTTTCGGCGCAGGCTCGGGCACAGATAGAAACCATTCGCAACATGACGCTGCGCATCCACGAGGTGCTGCAGCGTTTTTCGTCTCTGGAAAAAGAAATGAATGTCGTGGCTCAGCAGGTGGAACGGGATTCGGGAAAATACCGCGTCGCTACGGTAGCGGGCGACTGAAAAAGACCTCTATGCACAAGCTAATTGCGACCAGCACCATCCTCGAGCACGAACTTTCCGAGCTGCGCCTGCTGGTGGAGCGCCAAACCGGAGTGGTTCTTGATTGTCCGAACAGCGCTCTGGCCGCGCACGTGGCCGATTACGTGGAGGCACAAGGCCTGGGGTCATCCACCACCCTGCTGGAACGCCTACGCTCGTCCGACCAGGATCCTTCCAGCCTGCCGTCGTTGCTGGATGGCCTGGTGAATATTAATACTGGATTCTTTCGGCATCCCGGGGCGCTGAATGCACTGGCACGGCAGGTGGTGCCGCAACTTTGCACGCGTAAATCCGGCGACGGCCCTAGCCCGCTACGCATCTGGAGCGCGGGGTGCGGCAGTGGCGAAGAGACCTACTCGATCGCCATGGCGGTGTGCGATGGGTTAAGCCACAACGGCGCCGGGAATAACGGCAGCGGGTCAAGTAATGGAAGCGGCAATGGAAGTGGAAAGTCCGCTGCTCGCGGGGGCATCGCTGATAGCGCGGTGAGCACTTCGGCAGCAGCAACCCTCGGGGCTGGCGTCTCCATTCACATTGTGGGTAGCGACTTGCTGCCGCATAGCATTGAAGCGGCCGACCGCGGCGTTTATCCGCAATCAGCGCTGGAAGGCCTGCCACCGGCGACGATCAAGAACTATTTTTCGAAGATCAGTTCGCCTGTGGTTTTGCCTAGTGAGGTCGAGATCGAAGGCGATTATGAGGACGGGGATTATGCTGGGAGCCAGAGAAAGAATGGCAGCGCCAGCGGACCTCAGATTGCTCCGAATGCCGCGCACCTGCTGGTGAAGCCGCGTCTGCGCAGCCTGGTCACGTTCAATTGCATGAACCTGGCCCGCCCCGGCTACATTGGACGCTTCGATTGCATCTTCTGCATGGACGTGTTGCCACATTTCTCGCGCGTGCAAAGGATTGCGCTGCTCGAGCGGCTGCATCTTTATCTCGAACCCGGCGGTTACTTATTTCTGAGCCAGACCGAAAAACTTGGCGCTCCGAACCTGAACTTCCGCTCCGAAACCTTCGACGGATATACCTTTCACCGCAAGCCGCTGGCGGCCAGCGCTGCGTATGGACGGTAAGGGAACGTTTAAGCGAACAAAAACTCCTTCGTCCGCAGCTCCTTTATAGTATCCCTAAGCTTCGCGGCCTTTTCGAATTCGAATCTCTTCGCCGCTTCGCGCATGTCGCTTTCGAGCTTGATGACATACGCGTCCAACTCCGGCTGTGACTTGAATTCCGGTATGCCCTCGGCTTCGCCGCCGGTCAGGTCGGTGTAGTCGGCGGCTACGATTCCGGCCAGCGTCATGTCGAGCGGGCGCACGATCGACTCCGGAGTGATGCCGTTCTCTTCGTTGTATGCGGTCTGAATGGCGCGCCGTCGTAAAGTTTCATCCATGGCGCGCTTCATGGAATCGGTCATGCGGTCGGCGTAGAGAATCGCGCGGCCGTTGAGATGGCGGGCGCAACGGCCGATGGTCTGGATCAACGATCCCCACGACCGCAGGAAGCCTTCTTTGTCAGCATCGAGAATTGCCACCAGCGAAACTTCCGGCAAGTCGAGGCCCTCGCGCAGCAGATTGATGCCGATCAATACATCGAACTCGCCCTTGCGCAAATCGCGCAGAATCTTCACCCGCTCCAGCGTCTCGATCTCGGAGTGCATGTAGCGGCACTTCACTCCCACCTCGGCGTAGTACTCGGCCAAGTCTTCAGACATGCGTTTGGTCAGCGTGGTCACCAACACGCGCTCGCCCTTCCCTACGCGCGCGCGAATCTCGTGCAGCAAGTCGTCGATCTGTCCTTTCACCGGGCGCACTTCGACCTCAGGATCGATCAGCCCGGTTGGACGTATGATCTGCTCCACCACCACGCCCGCGGATTTGGTCAGCTCATACGGTCCAGGCGTCGCCGAAACGTAGACCAGTTGGTTGGTGCGATGTTCGAACTCTTCGAAGGTCAGCGGGCGATTGTCCAGCGCAGAGGGCATGCGGAAGCCATACTCGACCAGCGTTTCCTTGCGCGAACGGTCGCCAGCATACATGCCGCGCAACTGCGGGACGGTCTGATGCGACTCGTCGATGAACATCAGGAAATCGCGGGGAAAATAATCCAGCAGCGTCGGTGGAGGCTCGCCCGGCATCCGTCCCGTGAAATGCCGCGAGTAATTCTCAATGCCGTGGCAGTAGCCCATCACCTTGATCATTTCCAGATCAAACTTTACCCGTTGGTGAATGCGCTGTGCTTCGACCACGCGGCCTTGCTTTTCCAGTTCCACTTCCCACCACGCCAGCTCTTTCTTGATCGATTCCACGGCCGACGCGCGGGTCTCGTCTTTCATCACATAGTGCGTCTTGGGATAGATCGGCAGCCGCATGTACTTCTGCTTCACCGTACTGAACAGCGGATCAATTTGCGACAGCGACTCCACCTGATCTCCCCACAGCTCGATGCGGTATGCCATGTCGTCGTAAGTGGGGAAGACCTCGATGACGTCGCCACGCACGCGGAATGTGCCGCGCTTGAACTCGCCATTGGTGCGTTCGTAAAGAATGTCGACCAGCTTGCGCGTGATGTCGTCGCGCGTGATCTTCTGGCCTTTTTCCAGGAACAGCATCATGCCGTAGTACGCTTCGGGCGATCCCAAGCCGTAGATGCAGCTCACCGAAGCCACAATCAGGGCGTCGCGGCGCTCAAACAAAGACTTGGTAGCGGAAAGGCGCAGCTTGTCGAGTTCATCGTTGATGGTCGCTTCTTTCTCGATGAACAAATCGGCGGCCGGAACGTAAGCTTCGGGCTGGTAATAGTCGTAATAAGAAACGAAGTATTCGACTGCGTTGTGAGGGAAGAAATTCTTGAACTCGTGATAAAGCTGTGCCGCCAGCGTCTTGTTATGAGCCATCACAAGAGCCGGACGGTTCACCGCTTCGATCACCTTGGCCATGGTGTAGGTCTTGCCGGAGCCGGTGACGCCCAGCAGGACCTGATGCTGCTCGCGGTCGTAGACGCCGCGCAGGAGCGACTCGATGGCGCGGCCCTGGTCGCCCTGCGGCTTGTAATCGGAAACAAGTTTGAAGTCCATGAAGAAGCTCTTAAGCTGTTAGCCTTTAGCGACAACCGAGCCAACGACTGGCCGCCCGGATCGACACTGGCCACACAGAATGCAATTTTGTCGAATGAGAATCTTTCTATTATAACGCGAGCAAAACAGCGCCGATTGCGTTCCTTCCGTCGCTACAACTCCGCCAGCACCCGGTGCACCAAAGAAATCGCGATCGATCCTTCGCCGACGGCGGCGGCCACGCGCTTCACGTTTCCAGCGCGGACGTCGCCCACGGCGAATACTCCGGGCAGGCTTGTTTCCAGCATTAGAGGGGCGCGTTGCAGCGGCCAGTGGTAGTCCTGGACGACGGGATCGAGATCGCGGCCGGTGAGGATGAAGCCCTTGTTGTCGAGCGCCAGGCATCCGTTCAGCCAGTCGGTTCGCGGAGACGCTCCCGCCATAATGAACACATGCCGGATATCATGTCTCGAGATCTCGCCGGTGTTCTTGTCCTGCCAGGTTACGCGCTCCAGTTGCGTATCGCCGTCGAGGCCAACGATCTCCATGCGGTAGTGCATTTCGATTGCTGGGTTTTCCTCAATGCGCTGGACCAGATAGCGCGACATCGTCTCTGACAACTGATGCGACCGCACGCAGATATGAACTTTGCTCGCGGTCTGCGAGAGGTAGACCGCCGCCTGCCCGGCTGAGTTCCCTCCGCCGATTACAATGACTTCCTCGTTCCCGCACAACTGCGCTTCAATGTAAGTGGCTCCGTAATAAACGCCCTGTCCTTCAAACTTTTTCAGGTTGTCGATGTCCGGCTTGTTGTATTGCGCGCCGCTGGCGATGACGACGGTGCGAGCCCGAATAGTTTGGCCGGAATCCATGCTTAGCTCGTAAGGACGTCGCTCGCAATTCAACTTCGCCACGCTGTTGGCGATCAGCATCTTGGCGCCAAACTTTTGCGCTTGCGCGGCGGCGCGGCCCGCCAGTTCATTTCCTGTAATTCCCGTGGGAAAGCCCAGATAATTTTCGATCCTCGAGCTCGACCCCGCCTGTCCACCGGGAGACTCGGCTTCGATGACCAAAACGTCGAGCCCCTCCGACGCGCCATAAACGGCCGCAGCAAGGCCCGCTGGGCCGGCGCCAACAATTACCAGGTCGCGCACCGCCGAAGCCGTGATGTGGGCGTTTAGCCCCAGGCATGCTGCCAATTCCTGGATCGACGGCCCGCGCAGCACGGTCTCTCCGTTGCAGATTACCACTGGAATTTCGGCAGGAGCTACGGCAAACCGGTCCAGCAGTTCTTGCGCCCCCGTGTCGGTATCCAGATCGATATAAGTAAAGGGATGCCCGTTGCGAGTTAGAAATTCCCGCAGATGCAACGTCTTCGCAGAGTGCCGGGACCCCAGCAAAATCGCGTTTCCACCGCCAGATGAAATCAGCAGCAGGCGGCGCAGAATGAACGCCCGCATGAAGATTTCGCTCAACTCCTCGTCCCGTGCCACCAGGGTCCGCAGCGCTTCCGGGCTCAACTCCAGGAACTCGCCGGCGACCGTCACGCGGCCGCGGGCCAGCGCCCCGCGACCCGAGATCATCGTCATCTCCCCAGTAAAGCTTCCGGCCTGGTGGGTTACGATCAGGCGCTCGCCTTTCAAGGTCGGCTGCACGATATCCAGGGCTCCGGAAAGCAGCACGAAAAAAGGGACGGTCGCATCCCCAGGCTCGAATAGAATCTCTCCAACTTTCGTTTGCCGGACCTGGCCGAATGGACGGATTCGGTCGATCTGTGCAGGCGTGAGCGCCGGGAATGCATGCTCTTGATTCACCGTTCCGCTGAAAAGGGGACTGGCGCTGCCGGAACTGGGACTAACCGGGCCGATGATGACTGGCGAAGACATGTTTCACCCGAGAGAGGCAGAGTATACACAGTCGCGGCCGCCGGGCAGCCGCCGAGGTTGGTTAGATGAGACAAACCCAGTCGAGGTTCCAAGCCGGGCTGCTGGCTACGGCTTGGCCTCTCCCACGCTCACGATCTTTGCGGTGGTGCGGAATTTCTTGTAGTCACGGTAGGTCTGCTCCAGGTTCATGTTGTATTCCTTGAGCAGGGCCAGACGCACGTCGATCTTGGCCGTGAAGTGGAGCGGCAACCACACTTCGTCGTTCACCCTGGTCTGTTCCAGCATGATCCGCGTGCCCTTGTGAATGCGGGCCAGGAACAGTCCCCAGGAAATTGTGTCCAGGCATTCCACTTCCATCTTGGCCAACTGCAGGTCGTCCTTGTCGATCCAGACCCGTCCGCGCAACTTCGAGAGAAACTTGGACTCTTTCATATGCCCCACGAAGCCCGGACGCGGCTCGCCGTCAATCACCCAGGCCTCGCGCTGGCCGACAAGTTCCGTTCCCACCAACTTGAAGTCGTAGGCGTCGGCGATCTCGCGGACAAACTTGCGCCCCTCCTCGCGGTCTTTTTCATCTTTTTCTGCCCGCTTTTTGCGATCCGCTTCCGATTCGTTCTTGCGCTTGTCGATGATCTTTTGGATCTTTTTTTCTTCTTTCGCGGAGTCTTCGGCATCGAGGGGCTTATCGTCTTTCTCGATGAGCCTTTGCACCTGCTCGCCATAGAGCTCCATCACTTCGTAGGTTGTTACATCAACAGATTTCACGTCACCTTTCCCATCGACCTTGCGTTCTTCATCGCGCTCGATGTAGGTGTAGTTGCGTAGACGCTTGTCGTTCTCAATGTCCTTGTCGGCGACTACGCGAAACAGCTGCTGCATTTGTTCCTGAGAGAGCTTGCCATTGGCATCGGGGGTTAGATCGAGTTGCGGGGACGAACCGGGCGGCGTGGCGGGCGCGGGTTGATCCTGCTGCGCGGAAACGGGCGGGCACGGAAGCAGAACTGCCAGCAGGAGGAGCGGAGCGAGACCCAGCTTTTTCATGACTAACATTACGTTCTTAGAAGGTAGAGAGTTCCAACAAGATGCACGGCCTGCGCTCACGGCTAACCGCTAACGACCAACGACTAACCACCGTTCTTGTAAGCTTTCCCCAGCAATTCCCCCTGAAACAAGCGCTCGTCGGCGCGATGCAGATGCCTGGCCATGGCTGGAGTGATCAGCGGGTAATGCTTGATATCGAACAGGTGATAAACGATAAACCACACGGGCTTGTCGGTGGTCATCCAGTTCTGGCGGTCGAAGCGCTTCAGGTTGACGGGGACCGAAAAACGCCGCATGGTGCGCTCGCGGCGCAGATTGACGTAAGTATTGAAATAACTGATGGCCAGCTCGCGCAGGGTGCGATGGACAGGCTCACGCCAGCGGCATCCAGTGTAGTTCGATTTGGCGATGGCGCCCCAGCCTCCCTGCTGGCGGAAAATGGCGATCACGTGGTCGGTGTCATGTTCGGCTTCAAAATCCAGCAGCAACGGAGGATATCCGTTGGCGCGCAGCGCCGCTGCGGCGAAGATGGCGCCTTCGAGGCAGTGCGCAGTTTGCTCAGCCAGCACGCGGCGCGGCGACCAGGCCGTATCCGCAAGATGATAGGGGGCATCGTCGAGGAATTTCTGGATGCCGTAGGGGTCTTTCATGCCACGCAGCTTGCGCAGCTCCGCAGCCGTGAAATTTTCCGTCGAAGCGCTCATTGTCGCATGAGTTTACATGAGAGCGGGCGGGGACACGAACGCCAGGCGCGCTGACAACGGTCTTAGGTGCTAGGTCTTAGGCGTCAGGAAGACCCAACGCCCGACAACTAAGACCTAACATCCCCAACGAATAACTCGGCCAGTTCGTGAGGCACGTCGACCAGCACGTCGGGCGGTTGCTCTGCCAGCGTATGCGGGGCGAAGCCGTAGCTCACGCCCACGGTCCACAGACCGGCCTTGAGCCCGGTTTCAACGTCGACGTGGGAGTCGCCGACGATGGCGGCCTCTTCCGGGCGCACTCGGTTTTCTTCGAGCAACCTGCGCGCGCCTTCGGGGTCGGGCTTCTTGGTTGGAAAGCTGTTTCCCCCATAAATCTGCCCGAAGAACGGGATCAGGCCAAGCGCTTCCACGATCGCACGCGAGGGACCCACGGGTTTGTTTGAGAGCACGGCCAGCTTGCGCGGAACGCCGTTGGACGGTCCTTGAATAGCGCCAAGCGCCTCGCGGATGCCCGCATAGACCGTGGTGTGGTCGAGCTTGTGTTCGCGGTAGTAAGACAAAAAGAATTGGAGGCCCTGACGCACGATCGCTTCATCGACCGCCTCGCCGCCGAGCGCACGCTGAATCAGAATCGGGGCCCCATCGCCCACGTAGCTGGCAATTACGTGGTCGGGTAGTGCGGGTCGTCCGATATGGCGCAGCGCTGCGTTCACGGAGTGGACCAGGTCGAGGCGTGAGTCAATCAGCGTGCCGTCGAGATCGAAAATCACCAGCTTGATGGTGCGCGGGTCGAAGGCGCGGCGGGCGTGGATCATGCAGTTTCAGGATAAATGATGGAAGCCCCCAGGCTTGGTGTAGAGTTTGCTTTGTGAGAAAGAAGAGGACGTGGTGGAGTAGGCCGCTGAAGCCGTTCTGGATGTTGGGGTCTCTAATCGGCTTTGGAATCTCAGCACTTATTGAATCCAAACTTCTCCGCTGGACCGTGATCGCTCTGAGTATCTGCGGCCTCCTTTTCGCGGTGGTTTTTCGGTTAATGCAGAGGGACGACGAGATTTGAAAAATGCCAAAACTTGCATGTTTTCCAATCCCCGATTCCGATTTACAATGCAACCTGCCCGGTAATGGTCGGCACCGAATCTTAAAGCTGGGATATTCATCAAATATTTATCAGGGAACCGGATGGCGACGACAAAAACCGACCCAAAACTCTCGGTGAGCAAGAAATCCCCGACCTACGAGGGGCTTACGCGCGAGCAACTTATCGAAGCCTACCGCATCATGTACACCTCCCGGCGCATTGATGACCGGGAAATCCTGCTCAAACGGCAACAGAAAATCTACTTCCAGATGTCGGGGGCCGGGCATGAGGCGATCGGCGTGGCCGCCGGGATGACGCTGAAGCCGGGCTACGACTGGTTCTATCCTTATTATCGCGACCGAGCGTTGTGCCTGGCGCTGGGCGCCAAACCGCTGGAGATGTTTTTGCAGGCGGTGGGTGCGGCGGACGATCCCAGTTCTGGCGGACGCCAGATGCCTTCTCACTGGGGCTATAAGCGGCTGAATGTGGTGACGCAGTCGTCGCCGACGGGATCGCAGATTTTGCAGGCAGTGGGATGCGCTGAGGCGGGGCGATATTTTTCACAGCATCGGCGGGCAGCGGAGGTTCCGCCGAAGGACAGCCAGCCCGACTATCGCCAGTTCAAAGAAGTGACCTTCCACGGTGACGAGATCGCCTACGTTTCTCTGGGCGATGGCACCACCAGCGAGGGCGAGTTCTGGGAGGCGATGAATGCCGCCGCTCTCAACAAGCTGCCCGTGATTTTCTCCGTACAGGATAACGGCTATGCCATCTCCGTGCCGGTCGAAGTGCAGACCGCGGGAGGCAGTATTTCGAGGCTGGTCTCGGGCTTCCCGAATTTCCATTTCGAAGAAGTTGACGGCACCGATCCCGTGGCGAGTTCGGCCGCGTTTCAGCGTGCCGCGCAGTATTGTCGTGAGGGCCATGGGCCGGCGTTTGTGCATGCCCACGTGATCCGTCCGTATTCGCATTCGCTCTCTGATGATGAACGCTTGTACCGTCCCGACACTGAGCGGGAGCGCGATGCCGCTCGCGATCCGGTTTCGCGCACGCAAATGTTCCTGCTGCGCGAGGGAATTCTCGACGAGAAGGGCATTAACGATCTGGAAAAAAGGGTTGAAGAAGAATTACAGATTGCGGTGGACCAGGCTCTCGCGGCCTTACCGCCCGCCCCCGAGAGCATTCTGCAGTATGTTTATTCACCCGATGTCGATCCCACGTCTGCGGCATTCGATACGCAGCCATTGGTCGGGTCCGATACCGCCGATGGCAAAAAGCCTGTCGCCAAGACCATGGCCGATCTGATCAACGTGACCCTGCGCGACGAAATGAAGCGCGACGAGCGCATCGTGATCTTCGGTGAGGACGTGGCCGACTGCAGCCGCGAAGAATATCTAAAGCGCAAGCTGGTCAAGGGCAAGGGCGGAGTCTTCAAACTCACGTTCGGCTTGCAAAACGAGTTTGGCCCGGACCGCGTTTTCAATTCGCCGCTGGCCGAGGCTGCAATCGTAGGGCGCGCCACGGGCATGGCCACGCGTGGGTTGAAGCCGGTGGTTGAGATTCAGTTCTTCGACTACATCTGGCCGGCCATGATGCAGATTCGCGACGAGCTTTCGGTGATCCGGTGGCGCTCGAACAATGCGTTCTCCTGCCCGGTGGTAATTCGCGTGGCGATCGGCGGATATCTCACCGGCGGCGCGATTTATCACTCGCAGTGCGGGGAGAGCGTGTTTACGCACATTCCAGGTCTGCGTGTGGTGTTTCCCTCGAACGCGCTGGATGCAGCGGGCCTGCTGCGCACCGCGATCCGCTGCGACGATCCAGTGCTGTTTCTGGAACACAAGCGTTTGTACCGCGAGACCTACGGGCGTGCGCCGTATCCCGGGCCGGATTACATGATTCCGTTCGGCAAAGCCAGAATCGTACAGCCGGGGACGGATTTGACGGTAATCACTTACGGCGCGGTGGTGCCGCGGGCGCTGCAGGCGGCGCAGAAGCTCGAGCGCGAGCACGGCGTGAAGGTGGAGTTGATCGACTTGCGCTGCCTCAATCCGTTTGACTGGGAGACGATTGCCGCGTCGGTCGGGAAAACGAATCGGGCTCTCGTGGCTTATGAAGATACGCTGAGCTGGGGTTACGGAGCGGAGATCGCAGCGCGCGTCGCGGATCAACTTTTCGATCAACTCGATGCGCCGGTAAGGCGCGTGGCTGCAGCCGACACGTTTGTGGCTTACCAGCCGATTCTCGAAGACGCCATCCTGCCGCAGGCCAATGATCTTTTCCGGGCGATGAAGGAACTGGCCGAGTACTGAGAGACAGTTGCCAACCGCCAGTTGCCAGTGGAATCTTGACGGCAGAAGCCCTTGAGATCGGTACGTGTCTTCCTCAGACGTGGCCTTTACGTTTCTTCCGATCCCAGCCATTCGCCGACCTATTGTTCTGCGACCTGTTTTCCCCGAACTATTTCTCCCCAAACAACGCCTTGTAGATTCCTCCGCCGAGCGCGCCGCCGATGAGCGGGGCCACCCAGAACATCCACAACTGTTGCAAGGCCCAACCGCCGGCGAAAATCGCGGGGCCGGTGCTGCGAGCGGGGTTCACCGAGGTGTTCGTTACGGGGATGCATACGAGGTGAATCAGCGTGAGGCAGAGGCCGATGGCGATGGGGGCGAACCCCTTGGGAGCGCGGGCGTCGGTCGACCCCATGATGACGATCAGGAAGAACGCGGTCAGCACAACCTCGGCGATGAAGCCCGCAAGCAGGGAATAGTTATCGGGAGAATGCAGGCCGTATCCGTTGGAAGCGAAGCCGGCGTGTACGTCGAAGCCTTCTTTTCCGCTGGCGATGACAAGGAGAACGCCTGCTGCGGCGATCGCGCCCGCGACTTGGGCGACCACGTACGCGCCCAAATCGGCAGCAGGGAAGCGCTTGCCCACAACCAGCCCAGGCTGACCGCGGGGTTCAAGTGGCAGCCGGAAATGTGTCCGATGGCATAAGCCATGGTGAGCACGGTAAGGCCGAAGGCCAGCGCGACTCCGGCGAACTTGATGCCGAGCGTGGGGAAGCCGGCAGCGAGGACGGCCGATCCGCATCCGGCAAAGACGAGCCAGAAAGCTCCAAAAAACTCCGCCAGGGCACGTTTGCTGAGGGGCATATGAGATCTCCTTCGTTGCGAATAGAAGTTGGTCGACTGCCGGATAGTGTTTCGCGCGCGGGCAGGTTAGTACAAAGCAAAAAAAATAGAAATCTTGTTTCGAGAGGTTACGAAGGCTTTCTCCGCAAGGCGATCAGGATTGCCCGTTCTCAGGGGCGATGCTAGGCTCGAGTCGTGGCTTCTGACTACTCTAATCCCGTGAATCCAGGTCAAGCTAGGCGCAGCTCTGCAGTAGCGTGGCTGCAATCGGCGTCGGCCGAGGTGTGGATAAAGTTTTTGCTGGCGCTGGTGGGACTCGGCCTGGCTTTCGGCGCGGCGTTGTTTTCGACGGCGTTGGGCGAAGCGGGCAGGTTGTGGGCGTCGGTGGTTCTGGCGTCGGTCGCGCTTTTGATGGCTGTGTTTGTGGGCCTGGTCACGGTGCCGTACCTCGCGCGGAGCGTGGCCATCGAACGTCTGCGCCAAACTTTTCACTATGAGGTCACAAAGGCGGGCGTGGTTTACGTGCTGGTCACGCTGGTGATCGGGATCGCGGCGTTGAACACTGGAAATAATCTCCTGTACATCGTGGTGGCGGCCATGCTGGCGGCGATTCTGGTCTCGGGAGTGATTTCCGCGCTGGTGTTGCGCAGCCTGGAACTGGACGTGCGCCTTCCTGAGCATGTGTTCGCCGGGCGGCCGGTGGTAGGGCGGGTGATGCTCCGCAATCCGCGGCGCTTTTTGCCGTCGTTTTCGATTCGCGTGGTGCCCGCTCGCAAGGAAAGAAAGAAAATCCGCAAACAGTGGAAGTGGGAACCGGCAACATTTGCGTTTCCGCTGAACCGCGAGCCGGAGAGTCAGTGGCTGCGCATGCGCGATTGGCGCGTACACCGGGTGGAGGTCGCGCCGCCCGCTCCGGGAATATTCGAAGGCATGATCTATTTCCCGTATTTGCCGCCGGGGGCCGATCTGACGGCCGACCTCGAACTGCTCTTTGAGCGCCGTGGGCGGTACTGCGAATCGAGTTTCGGCGTGGCCACCCGCTTTCCCTTTGCCTTCCTCACCAAGACGCGCGATATTGCTCTGGAGCGCGAGATTCTGGTTTATCCAACCATCGACCCACCCGACGAACTATTTGAAATCCTGCCGCTGGTGCGCGGAGAGTGGGAAAGCTTTGTTCGTGGACGGGGCTCAGATTTGTACCGCATTCGCGAATACATGCCGGAGGATTCGGCGCGCCATGTCGACTGGAAGGCGACCGCCAAGTCAGGATCATTGAAGGTGCGGGAGTTCAGCCGCGAGGATGAGCGCAAGCTGTGCATTGTTTTCGATAATCCCGCCGCTGGATCGATTTCCGAAGTGGCCTACGAACGAGCGGTCAATCTGGCGGCGTCGCTGGCGTGGCACTTCTGCGAGCAGGACGCCGAGGTCTCGTTCATCGTCCCCGGTCACGGCCGCGGGTCCGATCTGCACGAGTTCCTGGCGTGGCTGGCGGTGATTGAACCGCAGAAGGAAGAACCGCAGAAAGAAAAAGAAGAGCGCCTGCGTGATTCGCACGATGGTCAGAGGCGACAAGCCGAGATGCCACGAAGCGTCGCGCGAGAAGATGTTTTGCGGTCGATAGACCTGGGCAGCACCGAGGAGTACAACATTGTTCTCACAGCACGTCCGCGGGGCAGTCTGCCTACGGCTCTGTGGAACTGCTCGTACTTTGTGTTTCTGGGTGACGAGGCTTCTTCCCGGGCGTGACCGAGGGGAGCAGGTCTGTCTTTCCCGTATTGAAAACTGCAAGAACGATTTTCTTCACCCCCCACCTTTTAGCCCTTCCCACCAGTCTGATTTCGCCGTATACTCCCGCTCCGGTATAACTTTCGTCCGGAGGAATTCGATACGGGGGGAATCGAAATGCGGATTTATGATCTGATCAAGAATCAGGAGACCTATCAGGCGGAAATGGGTGTGACCGTGCTGGAAGCGGTGCGGGCCATGGTGGAACGCAACATCGGGGCGGTTCCGGTGGTGCACAAGGGCAAGCTGGTGGGGATTTTTTCTGAGCGCGATCTGATGAAGCGTGTCGTGGCGGAGGGCCATGATCCGCGCAGCACTTGCCTGGCTGAAGTTATGACCGAAGAGCCGCTCACCATCAATACGAACGAGGAACTGGAAAATTGCATGGCCCTGATGCGGCGTCACGGATTCCGCCATCTGCCCGTTTGCCATGAAGGACAACTGGTTGGCATCGTCTCGCTGCGGGACATTTTGCTGCATGACTTGAACGAGAAAGACGACGAAGTTCGCATGATGCGTGCCTACATCCACTCCGTCCCGGACGCTTAGAGCCGACCCGATGACACTTCCCCCATCTGACCTCGACGGCACTGCTTCCATATGGCCCGAAGGTAACGTTACTTTGGGTTACCTGAGTACATTGAACACTCGGGCCAAAAGGTTTAACTTGCTCTTAATCGGCCGCCGTCCAGACTAACGCAGTTGTGACGCTGGATTTGTCCGCAAGTGTTTGTTTTTCGAGTGCTAAGGGAATTGTTCCGATGAGCGAGAAAATCAGAATCCTGTACTACGCGCTCTGGATAGCACATCCCGTGCTGCAAACTGTCATCGCCATCGCTATGTTCCGGCGCGGCCAGCATCGTGAATTCAAGTTCTTCTTTGCTTACATCGTCGGTCAGATCATGACATTCGCGGTGGTCTTTCCGACTTACCGCTACTACTATCCTGCCGCATTTTATGTTTCATGGATCAGCACCGCCATCAGCGTAGCTTTGGGCTTCATGGTGATTCATGAGGCTTTTCTCGATGTGTTCCGTCCCTTCCACACCTTGCGGGATCTGGGTACGGTGCTATTTAAGTGGGCGGGTCTGGTGATGCTCCTGGTAGCTGGAGTGGTATCGGTTTCCACCAGTTCGGCCGACAACCTGGCGTGGGTACAGGCCATCATGACCGCCCAGCGTTGCGTGCGTATTATTCAAGTCGGCATGGTCCTCTTCCTGTTGTTCTTTGCCCACTATCTGGGAGTAAGCCGGCGTCAGCACAGCTTCGGAATCGCGCTGGGTTTTGGCAGCTTTGCCGTGGTGGAGCTGGCGCTGATCGCGTCCTGGGCGGGTGATCACCTGGGCAACAATGCCATGAACCTGATCAACATGATCGCCTACAATGCCACGCTGCTCATCTGGCTGGGCTATACCCTGGCCAAGAGCCCTGCCCGGGAAGCTGCGTCCACGTTATTGCGCCCGCAGCGCTGGGAGCAGAGTTTGTCTGACATTCATCATCCTCTGCCCGCAGATTCCTTGATCCCGATGTTCGAAGGGATGGTGGACCGGGCTCTTTCACGCACTCAGTCCGTGCCGGTATTCGTACCGGAAAACGGAGCCCCAGCGCACGCTACCGCTCGCACCCCGGTCGTGCCAAGGGGCAGTGCGGGCGTTTCTGGACTGGTTGACCGGGTCGGATCCAAAGGCTAATCAACCCTCTGCCCACGTACCTGGCCGTCACTCTATCTTCTAAAACCGATGGGCGATTTCGGATTTCGTAAATCTCGCAGCGGTCTGGGCCCTTTTATCACGCCACTTTTCCTACCCAGCAATACTTAGGGCGAATACCTTAGAAATGTAGAGGATTGCCTGTATTTACAGGGTGTATCGGCGTGGGGTATGGCGCGAAACCAGCGCGCAGCGGAGGGACGGTTTTACGCTGTTAAAGAATTCTTGCGGAAGGGCTTGACACGTGCCTTATAATTCCTCTCCGCACACTATGCCCTACTTTCAGGGCAGCTAGTGCGCGGAAGGAGTGTAACCAATGAAGCACGCAGTCAGGATTTCGATCCTGATGTTAGGACTAGTAGGCACGTATGTCTCAGCCGCCGTTCCGCAGGTTCCCGCCCCGGACGGAGGGCCGATTCTAACGTGCCCACCTCAACAACAACTGCAAGGCAGATGCACCGGCGGTGGTCAACCACCGATGTGAATTAGCAGTTAAACGCAGGTCAACCGTGACCGCAAGGTCACCAAAGTAACCTGCGGTAACTTGGGCCGAACCTAGGGCTCGCTATCTTCGGGCTGACGGACTTCATACATAAACCGTCAGCCCCGTTTTTTTGGGCTTCACTAGGATGGCTTCAGCAGCGCGGAGTCCAACGCGCGCCGTAATTCGGTGGGATCCTCAACCGGCGGCTGGCAGGCAAAGCCGGAACACAGGACCGCAAATGGCTCCGCACCCAGCCGAGGCAGGTTGGGGATGGTCGCAGCCAGCGCCGGAGGCAGGTTCCCCGCGACCGCCTGGTTCGCGGTCAACCGCAGCACGCTCTTGTTGAACGCGAAAGAACGGGTAGCAACGGCGGCGAGACTGCTGGCCGTTTTCTCCGTGGGATCACCAATCACCACCACCTGCACTGGATTTTCCAGAAAGTGGAGCACGGCGATCCCGTAAGTCGCCGCGAAAATCCCAAACTGCTCCGCCACTCCGGCAAAAGTTTCCAGCGTCTGCTCCGCTTTGTCCCGATACGCGGCATCGCCTGTGTAGTGATGCAGGCGCACGAGCGCAATCGCGGCCATGGGATTTCCCGCTGGCGTGGGCGAATCCTGCAGCGGCTTGCGGCGCGTGGCGAGCACGCCCAGACTCTTACCTTCGGGGGCCGGTTCGGCGTCGAAAAACCCTCCAGATACGGCGTCGAAGAACCGCGCAATCATCGCATCGCAAATCGCCTGTGCGAACTTGAAGTAGCTGAGGTCTGCCGTAGCCTCGTAAGCATCAAGGCAGGCAATCGCGGTTGCGGCGTAGTCATCGAGCAACCCGGAGACTTCGCGGTGTTCAGCTTTAGGATCGGAATAAGCAACTACGTGCAGAAGTTGTGATCTTGTGGACGCGGGCGACTCGCCCGCGTGTGCAAACGGCTTCCAAGCTTCGGCCAGGATACGATCCAGCGAGCGCAGAGCAAATCTTCGTGCATCAGCGAGATTCAAGACCCTCGCCGCTTCCAGATAAGCGCTAACGCACATGCTGTTCCATCCCACGTAAACCGTCTTGTCGAGGTAAGGCGTAGGCCGCTCAAGCCGCGCCGCATACATCTTCTTTTTCGCGGAATCGAGCAACTCCTTCACCCGCCCGCCGGTAAGGCTCAGTCGCCGGGCAATCTCTTCGACCGGAGCCCGCACGTAGAGCACGTTCTTCGCGGGATTGTGATGCATCTCACCGATTTCGTTGATGTCATAATGCAACGCCGCAACCTGTACTTCTTCCTCGGTGAGCACAGCTCGTGCCTCATCGAGAGTCCATGTGAAGTAGTCGCCATCGTCGTCCATGGAAATGTCGGCGTCCTGGGAAGCATAGAAACCGCCACGCTCGCGATCGCTCAGCCACTCATCCATCCAGCGGACAATGTCGCGTGCCACGCTGGCGAAAAATTCCGACCCCGTCGCCTGATAGCCATGCAGGTAATTCTTCATCAATTCCGAATTGTCATAGCACATCTTCTCGAAATGCGGCACCACCCAGCGCTCGTCGACCGAATAACGGTGAAAGCCTCCCGCCAACTGGTCATATACCCCGCCGTTGGCCATGTGCTCGAGAGTAGTGACGATTAAATTACGAAGCTGATCGTGATCGGGGTGCCCCATTTCTCGCGCGTTTTCTGCGCGAGAAAGGCTGCCCTGAGCTTGTCGAAGGCTGGGGCTTTCGACTCTTCTCGCGTATCTCTCAATCAGCAAATCCAGCGCAGAAGGATGAGGAAACTTCGGAGCCGACCCAAACCCTCCGTGCTGCGGATCGAACATGCTGAAGGCAGACTTCTCAATCGCAGCAATAATGCCAGCCGAAACCCGCCCGCCGCGCCCAGCGAATGACTCCGCCTGCGCAATCGCACTCTCCACCATCTTCGCCTGCTCCACGACGTCGCCATGTTTTTCTTTGTATGCGTTGGCGATGCTGGTCAGCACACGCTTGAAACTCGGACGCCCGTGGCCATCCGTCGGCGGAAAATATGTGCCCCCATAAAACGGCTTGCCGTCGGGTGTAAGAAAAGCTGTGAGCGGCCAGCCGCCCTGCCCGCTGACCGCGCTGACAGCGGCCTGATACCGGCTGTCAATATCAGGACGCTCGTCGCGGTCCACCTTCACCGCGATGAAATGCTCATTCACAATGGCGGCAACTTCGGCGTCGTCGTAAGACTCGCGGTCCATCACATGGCACCAGTGGCACCACACCGCGCCAATATCGAGCAGCATTGGCTTGTTCTCGCGCTGCGCGGCAGCGAATGCCTCCTCGCCCCACTCGTGCCACTGAATGGGTTGGTGCATGGCGGACCGTAGATACGCGGATGAGGCGCGGGCGAGGGCGTTCAGGGTGGTCGTGGTCATGGCTTGTTCAGTCTAAACGTTTGCGGAGAAACCGTGCGCCGGTGGCTTAGCTTTTACATTGTGCAAACAATTGCGATTTTCCGTTCCGGTTTGGGCAAACTCCGCTACTCGTCACCATTTTATCTTGACACCATTCCACGAACCGCTTAGTGTTCCTCTCGGCCCGAAGCGGGCTTTGCAGGCTGACGGCTGACAGTCGCGCGTGCCCTTTGTCGAACACGCGGTCTTGGCAGTGGGATTACCTCAACGGGCGGACCGGTTCCATCTGTCCCGGCCCCGTAGGTGCCAACTACACTGGCGCGGACGCTAATCTGCTGGTCGAATACAAAATGCAGGCCGCCGGTGACACCGACGCCTGCTCTGGAACATCCTGCAGCGGATTTTGCACCACCTTCACCTCTAATCCTTCCAACTGCGGCGCGTGCGGAACCGCATGTGCCACCGGCCAGGCCTGTGTAAGCAGAACCTGCAACGGATCTTCGTGTGGTGCGGGGCAGACGAACTGCAACGGCTTGTGCGTAAACGAGCAGACCGATCCCAACAACTGCAGCGCGTGCGGCTCCGTTTGCAAACAAGGTACTAGCTGCAACCTGGGCGTTTGCACAATCCCCTGCCCGAGCGGACAGGTGCTATTGTAGCGGTGCCTGTGTGAACACCCAGACCGACACCAAAAACTGCGGCGGTTGCGGCATTGTTTGCTCAGTCAACAATGCAACGCCTGCCTGCCAGTCAGGGGCTTGCGCCATCCAATCCTGCAATCCCGGCTTCAAGGATTGCAATAATAACCCTATAGATGGCTGCGAGATCAACACGAACAGCGATCCCAAAAACTGCGGTGGTTGCGGCGTTGCCTGCCTGAGCGGGCAAACTTGCAGCGGCGGCTCATGCGCGTGCACGGGAGGGCTGAGTCTCTGCAGCGGCGCTTGCGTGAACACCGCGACCGATCCCAACAATTGTGGGGCGTGCGGCAACGTTTGTACAGGTCCGAATGGCGCCTTTTGCACCTCCGGGCACTGCTTCCAGGTTCCTTGTCCCTCTGGAACATACTCGTGCGGTACCTACTGCGCCCCGAATGGAACTCTTTGCCAGTAAAAAGCGGGGGCAGCGAGGGCAAAGTGAAGATGAGCGTGGGCACCGGCGGCTACCCCTTACGCGGTTTACGATTCCACGATCAAGGACTCGCTCTCGGCCAAGTGGTCCGAAACCCCGCGACCCACGCCGAATTAGCTTGACACCCCCCGCGCCGGGAGTACACTGTGCCGGATTTGGTCTTTCTGACCGGACTGCCTCAGTGCGGATGGCATGTCCGAAGCGCTCTCGGAGGGACCACCGGCCCCTGTAGCTGTCACAACTGCTCCGTAACTGGAGATACGCGATGTCGAGCCCTCTTCGTCTGGCCGTCCGTGGTCTTCTTTCTGTTTCCCTGCTTTGCGCCTCCGCGCTCGCGCAGTTTACTCCGAGTGCCGATTCCTACACTAACACTGGCTCTCCATCTAAGAACTTCGGAACCGCAGTCACCCTTAACGTCCAAAGCGCGTCCCAGACGTCCTACATCCAGTTCGATCTGTCTTCGGTTCCAGCCACCTATACCGGCGCCAACATCGCCAAAGCCAACCTCAAACTGTACGTCAATGCGGTAACCACTGCCGGAAGCTTCAACGTGGACTATGTGAACGGCAGGTGGTTGGAGACGACCATCACTGCCAATCTGTCGCCCGCGCTGGGCGGCACCATCGCCAGCAGCGTGCCGTTGACCAAATCGCAAGCCGGCGACTACATCATCATCGACGTTACTGCGGCCGTGGAGGCCTGGCTCAATAAGACCCAGGCCAATGATGGAATCGCGCTTGTCGCAAACAGCCCGCTGAACTGCAGTTTCGACAGCAAGGAAAACACGGGCTCTAGTCATCCCCCGGAGCTGGACATTATTTTTACCGGCACCGGCCCTCAGGGTCCCGCCGGACCGCAGGGTCCACAGGGAGTTCAGGGTCCTTCCGGTCCGACAGGTCCGCAAGGTTCCGTCGGCCCGCAAGGCTCCACTGGAGCGCAAGGGCAACAGGGCGTGCAGGGAACCCAGGGTCCTTCCGGCGCAGTCGGCCCCGTTGGCCCGCAAGGTCCCACCGGCGCGGCAGGAATCAACAACCGCGGATCGTGGGTGTCGCTTACCCAATACCAGATCAACGACTCCGTAACTTACAACGGGTCTTCGTGGATCGCATTGATGCCGAACATCGATTCTCCCCCGAATTCGTTCAACCTGAACTGGCAATTGCTGGCCGCGAAGGGAATTAACAATCAGGGGAGCTGGGTTTCCACCGTGAACTATCAGGTGGACGATGCGGTCACCGATGGTGGACAGTACTGGCTCGCTCTGGCTCCCAACCTTTCTTCACAGCCCGGGATACTGAATCCCAACTGGCAGCTCATCGCCGCCGCCGGCGCCACCGGTCCGGCCGGCGCACCTGGAGCACAGGGTCCCCCCGGGCAGCCGGGGACTCCGGGTGCCACGGGGGCGCAGGGCCCCACCGGATTTACGGGCGCCACGGGAGCGCAGGGGCCGATTGGTCCGGCTGGCCCTCAAGGATCTCAGGGCGCAACTGGCCCACAAGGACCCGCGGGCGCAACTGGCCCGGATTCGTACTCGCACATGATCGTTTTCTTTCCCGGCAACCTGGCCGGATCGTGGATTGGAAATCAATTTGTTCTGGGACAATCCATCACCGTGTTGCGCGTTGCGGTGACGGCGAAGACGCCGACCGGGGCAACCTGTCCGGCCGCGGTGTTTCGCTTTACCGACGGCAACAAGGGGCAAGACCTCGTGCTCACGCCGGGGCAGTATTGGTCTGACAGCGGCGCCACAATGTTGACATTCGCGGCGGGTACTACGTTGCAGGCCACGCTGCGCACCGGCTCCACCTGCGCCTCCAACACCGGGGCGGACGCCAACCTGCTGGTGGAATACAGAGCCCAGGTCTCGGGCGACACGACCACCTGCTCGGGGACGTTGTGTAACGGCATCTGCACTACGCCCGGATCGGATCCTTCCAACTGCGGTACCTGTGGCACTAAGTGCTCCAGCGGCGTTCCCTGCACCAATGGAAATTGCGGCTCGGCTGGTTGTCAATCCGGGCAGGTGTTGTGTAACGGCACTTGCACGAGTACTCAGAGCGATCCGAACAACTGTGGCCAGTGCGCCAACGTTTGCCCGTCGGGCGATGTGTGCTCGAGTGGGACTTGCGCCGTTCCCTCTTCAGCTTGTGTTGTGAACGGTGTGGACTTGCCTTTTGGAACCGTGATTTCAGTCCCGCCTGGAACCTGCCAGCAGAACGTGTGCGATGGCAAGGGCAACATCATCAGCGTGTCCGACAATATCAACGTTCCCGCGTCCACGCAGTGCGCCACCGGCATTTGCTCAGCCGGCGTACCAGGCCTCGTTCCTGCGCCCGCGGGCACCGCCTGTACTTCAGGTGCTGGCGCTGGTACTTGTGACGGCAACGGGAACTGCGTTGCGGGTTGTCCCTCCGGCCAAGTCCTATGCAACAATGCGTGCGTCAACGTGCAAAGCGATCCCAACAACTGCGGGCTGTGCGGCAACCGCTGCGGGCAGGGCGAGTCCTGCGTTGCAGGCGTCTGTAGTTGCCCGTCAGGACAAGTGTTCTGCGGCACCGCCTGCGTCAACGATACGTCTGACCCGAACAATTGTGGCGCGTGCGGACACGTGTGTGCGAGCGGCCAGGCTTGCGTCAATGGGGCCTGCGGCGCCTGTCCCATGGGACAGGGCGTGTGCGGCAACGCCTGCGTCAACGAGCAGTCCGATCCCAACAACTGCGGCAATTGCGGCAACGTCTGCGCCCCTGGCGAAACCTGCAGCAGCGGCGCATGCAGTGCTACCCCCAACGGGGATGTGGTTACCTGGCACTATGACAACGACCGAAGTGGAGTAAACGCCGGCGAGACCACCCTGACTCCCAGCAATGTGACTTCCACACAATTCGGCAAAGTGGGCGAGTTCACTGTGGATGGGCAGATTGATGGCCAGGTTCTGTATCTCAACCAGCTTTCCATTCCCAACGTTGGGACTAAGAACGTCGTGTACGTCGCCACGGAAAACGACTCGGTGTACGCGCTCGATGCGGCCACCGTCAGCGGTTCGGCCGCGACCATTCTGTGGAAGACGTCAGTTCTAGGCCAAGGCGAATCCGCAGCTACCGGTCTCGCATGCGGAAATATCAATCCCAATGGCATCACCGCCACGCCGGTGATCGACCGGTCGCGCAATGCCATTTATGTTGTAGCCAAGTCGCAGAGCGGCGGAACGTACTTCGAACGAATCCATGCCCTCAGCTTAACCACTGGCCAGGAACTCTTTAATGGACCGGCCACCATCACTGCCACGGCTGCCAAGAGTGGCAGTGGGGTCGTCACTTTCGATCCGTCGATTCAGCATGACCGCGCTGCGCTGCTGGAGAGCGGGGGGACGATCTACGCCGTGTGGTCGGGATTGTTCGGCGACTGCGGAAAGTATTATGGCTGGGTCATCGGATTCAATGCGGACACGCTCGCGCAAACCAGCGTGCTGAATCTCGATCCCAACGATTCCGGCGGCGGAATCTGGATGGGAGGCGGCGGACCAGCGACCGACGCGGCCGGAAGTGTTTACGTTATTTCGGGCAACCAACTGGGCACCAGCACAGACGTGCCTCCCGCCAGCTACGCCAATTCTTTTCTCCGCCTACAACCGGCCGGAGGCTTGGCCGTCGCCGATTACTTCGCGCCTAGCAGCACCCTCGCTGAGGATGGTACGGACTCCGACTTCGGTTCGGCAGCTCCTCTGCTGCTCCCGAATCTTGTAGACGGCAGTCAAGTCACCCGCCAACTGGCCGCGGCGGCCGGCAAAGATGGCTACATCAATCTCCTGGATCGCACCAACCTGGGCGGATTCTCCTCGTCGGCGAACAACGTCTACCAGCGATTCCTGAACCCGCAGGGCGGCCCGAATTTTTCTACCCCGATCTACTTTAACGGCTCCCTGTACCTCAGTCCGTCCGGCACAGCACTGGGGGCATTCCCAATAACAAGCGCAAAACTGGTGACAACCATGCCCCCGCAAACCTCCCATTCATTTGCTGGGAATGGTTCGGTGCCCACTATCTCTGCCAACGGCACCGGCAACGGGATCGTGTGGGCGCTCGACAAGAATGCTCAAACTCTGTATGCCTTCAACGCTGCCGGCCTGGCCGAGCTTTATGACTCGAGTCAGGCGGCGGGCAGCCGGGATAAGTTTGCTGCCGTGGGCGGAAGTTTCATCACGCCCATGGTTGCCAATGGCAACGTCTACTTTGGTACAGGCACCTCCCTTGCTACCTTTGGCTTGCTTTGTGGCAGTGGCGGCCTCATCAGTTGCAACGGGGTCTGCGTCAACGAACACACTGATCCCAACAACTGCGGCACCTGCGGCAACGCCTGCGCCAGCGGGCAGACGTGTACCAACGGCACCTGTGGATGTCCGGGAGGAACCACATCCTGTAACAACGTTTGCGTAAATGAAACGACCGACCCCAACAACTGCGGCACATGCGGACACGTGTGTGCAACCGGCCAGGCGTGCACGAACGGGATTTGCACTTGTCCCGCCGGGCAGAGTGTCTGCGGGAATGCCTGCGTCAACGAACTAACCGACCCGCACAACTGCGGCGCGTGCGGCAATGCTTGCGCCAACGGACAAGTCTGCAGCAACGGGGCTTGTGAGACCGTACATTCGAACGGCGTAGGCCAAACCTTTACGGACTCGAACCCGCTAGGCACCTACACGTCGGCGACAGCGACTGAAGCTGGCACCGCCTACGAACTCTCAGTAGGAGGCTCCGGCGCGAACGTCTCCGACGGTAACCAGTGCCCCGGAAGCAGCACAACATTCGTTTGTGCCTCCAACGCAGCCGGGCCGGTCTTTTGTTGGGGATACTCCGGCTCGATTGTCGGGAAAGTCAGCAACGGCACTTGTCCATTCACAGGCATCGCCACATGGAATTAGCCCGCGCCTGGGTTGCGCAGAACGCGTAAGGATGGTAGTAAGATCCAGGCAGTCGGATCGTGCGCTTAGAGAAAGTTGCGGGGAGAGTGAGATTTTCCGATCAAGGGGAGACGAATGCGCCGTATTTGTTTTGCTTGCGTCTTACTGATGTCCATCCTGACCGCCGCGCAAACCACTCCTGCTGCGCAGAATCCGGTGCCGGCAAAAGAACCGCTGGCAGCGAAGCCCAGCGCTGCTTCGAAAAGCGTCAAGGCAGAGTCGGTCACGATCAACATGCCCGAAGGCATGACCAAGGACCAAGCCGACGCTATCCTCAACGAACTCAAAGCCATCCATCAGTTGTTGCTGAACCCGCCCGCAACCAGGACTGCCGCTGCTGCTCCCACTCCGGCTGCTCCGCCTTCCGACAAAGTGAAGATGAGCGTGGGTACCGGCTGGTACGCGATGGGCCGCGACGACGCTCCCGTGACCATGGTCGAGTTCACTGACTATCAGTGCCCCTTCTGCCGCCGCTTCGAAGCCGACAGCTTTGCCCAGTTGAAGAAGGAATATATTGACACCGGCAAAGTGCGCTTCGTAAGCCGTGACCTGCCGCTGGACTTCCATCCCAATGCGCCCGCCGCAGCCATGGCCGCGCGTTGCGCCGGAGATCAGCACAAATTCTGGGAAATGCGCGATGCCATGATGCTCGACACCGCAACCGACCTGGGGCCCGCGTCCATCCTGAAATACGGCCAGAAAACCAACCTCGACATGACCGCGTTCAACACTTGCCTGAGTGACAAGAAGTACACGGAGGCGATTAAGAAAGACACGGCCGACGCCGGAACGCTCGGCATCAGCGGCACCCCCAGCTTCGTCATCGGGAAGACTGATAAGAACGAAATTGCCGGAGTGCGCATCGTCGGCGCCGTCCCCTATGCTGTGTTCGATTCCACTATCAAAGACCTGCTGGCGAGCAAATAGGAGCGCATCGAAGCGATTTTTATTACGACCCATAAATCGAATACTGATGCGTTCCACCGATCTTGCTGAGCACAGCGCTCTCGCTCAACACATGCTCGAGCAACGGATTGTGATAGAGCACAAAAACCGCCCGCGGATGCGCTTGCAGACTCTGCTCCAGATTCGCAATCATCCGCTTGAGTCCTGATTCTGGAAACGGATTGAAGAGATAGAGCACCGTTGGCTCGGCGGGAAAAGTGAACTCAGTCGCATCTGCACAGATCGATTCCAGCGCGAAGCACTTCTGCGATGCGCTTCGGTACTTGCTAAGGTTTTCCTGCGCCGCCTGATGCAACGCCGGCAGAAGTTCCACCCCCACGATGCGCCGAAACGGATAATCCGAAGCCATCAACAGTGTGCGTCCTTTGCCCGATCCCAAATCGACGAAGATGAAGTCGTGAAAGTCGCAATGAGCCTGCGGATGCAGCGCATCGAGCATTTCGTGGAACAGTGCCGCTTCCGTCGGCTGATACGGCGAGTGGAAAGCTCCGAGCAAACGGTCGCGCCAACCTAAAGCCGCGCTTGTCGTGTTGACGCGGTACTCCCAATCATATTCGGCGTCGCCATAGCGTTGACGACGGCGCTCCGGAGTCGAGTCGCGCGCGAACTCCCACAAAGCAGCTAGCAGTTGCCGCGTGGCCGCAACGCGGCCGTCGCGCTTGGCAATTTCATTCCACCATTGCCACACCGAGCGTGACAGGCTGATTCGCGAGGAAGCGGAGGGATCGATGCCCTGCATTCTTCGTCATCATAAGCGATGCGAAGCGAAGACTAAGGCAGCGCGTGGAATTTCGGCGCGGGTTTATATCCCGGAGGCAAACCCTTGCTGGCGAAAGGAAAGTCATCGGGCACGCGCACTTCGACGCGGCCTTCGGGGGTCAACTTGTAGGGATGTCCATCGGGATCGGCCGGACTTCCGCCCAAACCCTCCGCGGCCACAAGCTCCGCCATGCTCGCGGGCAGACGTCCCGTGCGCTCTCCAAAGCGGGTGACGGCTTCCTGCAGATGCGTCACGTCTTCATCCACGCGCAGCGCGCGCAGATGTTCAATCGCGTTCTGCTTGATCAGTTCGTCTTGCGTGGTCTGGTAAGTCGCCGACCACAGCATGCGCGCCGTTTCATACTCGCCGGCATGTTGCGCCATTTGCGCGGCCAGGATCTTCAGGAAGGGATGAGCGTTGGGAACATGCGAGCCCCGCTCGAAAGTTTCGGAGGCTTTCTTGTAATCGTGAAGCTCCATGTAATAGACGAAGCCCAGGTCGTAGTAGAGCCGCCAGTTGTCGGGATTGTTCTGAATACCATATTGCATCAACTCAATCGCGCGCTCGGGCTGGCCGGCACCGTCCGGAGGTTTGGGTGCAAGGAAGCTGCTGCCAAACTCGTAGGCGACGATGAGGTGCGGATCGAGGTGAGTGGTGATTTCGAGCAGCGGCGCCAGCTGGTTGTAACTGGCGGCGTAATAGTGATGACGGTATCCGAAGTATTGCACGGCGCGAGTCCAGTAAATGCAGGCCATCAGGCCGTCATAGCCGAGACTGGCGCGCTTGATCACCTTCGGCGAACTCAAGAAGAGGACTTCATCGAGCGTGGCTTGAGGACGAAGCTGGTCAGTGCGATGAAGCACAAACGAACTGGCGGCCAGCGACACGATGAGGCAGGCGGTTGCGACGATCGTGGTTTTCTGGCGTTGCTTCATTTTCCTATTTTAAATCCCGGCGGTCGAAAATCAGCACCGCCCCGCTCAGGGCCATGGTGGCGTAGAACAAGGCGTAGAGCGTGTTTTGCAGGATAAGCTGTCCGGCGACCGGCTGCTCATGGGCGACGGAAGTGATTACATTGAACGCTGAGAAATTCGGCACCAGATAGGCGACGCCCGTCACCAGCCAGTGCGTAATCCCCGTGGCCATGCCGGCAAAGTTGCGCAAGTCCTCGGCAAAGCTCCCGATCACAAAGAGCGAGAAAGCGAAGACGGCGGAGAGCAACGGCGACGAAAAGGACGAGAACAAGAGCGTCAGCGAGCAGATGATCAGGAACTCAAGAATGATGAAGTACAGAGCCACCAGAATCAGCGCGTCGGCGCGCACGAATTTGTGGGATACATAGAACAGCGCGGCGAATACTCCTATCGCCATGAAGAAAGTGTTCACGACCAAGGTGCCAGCCAGGCCGAAGAACTTGCCGACAATAAACTCCCAGCGGCGCACGGGGCGGGAAAGCACGGTGTAGAGAGTTCGTTTTTCGATTTCTTTAGAGACTAGGCCGATGCCGATGAAAATCGCAATCACGACTCCGAACAGCGAAACCGCAGTTAGTCCGAGGTTGATGACGACCAGCTTCTCGATCTCAATGGAAATCTGGCCGACGAGGATGGCCGCTCCCGAGAGCAGCAGGGCGAACGCGATCAGGTTGTAGAGCACGCGGTCGCGAACCGCTTCGCGGAAGGTATTGGAGGCAATGTAGGCAATGCGTGTTCTCATGCGGTTGTACCAGCCGTGGTCTCGGCGCGCTTCAGTTTCTCGACGAAGTAGGCTTCGAGCGAAGTGCGTACCGGGGTGATTGCAGTCAATCGCTGACGCTCGCGGCGCAGCACATCGATCATCGCGTCCTGCTGGTTCTCGGCAATGATGGCGCGGACGCGGTCCCCAGTGACGTGGCATTCCGCGCCCAGGGCCTTGACTGAGGCAGGGACCTGGGTGCCTTGCCAGACTACTTCCACCTTGCCCTGAACGCTTGAGGTCAAATCTTCGATCGCGCCTACACCGCGGAGTTCGCCTTTGTGAATGATCGCAACCCGGTCGCAGAGGGCTTCAGCGTCGGACAGAATGTGAGTGGAAAAGAACACGGTCTTGCCTTCGTGCTTGAGCTGCTCCATCAGGTCGCGGACCTCGCGCCGGCCCATGGGGTCGAGCCCGGACATGGGTTCGTCGAAGAACACGAGCTTGGGGTCATGAAGAATTGCCTGGCCGATTCCCACGCGCTGCAACATGCCTTTGGAAAACTTGCGCAACTGCACGCCCTGCACGTCGCGCAACCCGACTTTTTCGAGTACCTGCTCGACGCGCTGTTTGCGCTGCCTGGCGGGAACGCCGGAAAGCTGTCCGTAGTATTCCAGAAGTTCGTGGGCCGTCAGATAGTCGTAGAAATAGGGCTGCTCGGGGAGGAACCCAATCTGCGCTTTGACCGAGGGTTCAGTCCATTCGTGGCCGAGGATGCGCGCCGATCCGGCGGTGGGGAACACCAATCCCATAAGCAGTTTCAGGGTCGTAGTTTTGCCGGCGCCGTTGGGGCCGAGGAAGCCGAAGATTTCTCCGTCCTCGACCGTGAGTTGCAATGGAAGCAGTGCGCGCTTCTGGCGCTTGCGCCAGAAGCCCACGCTGTAGGTTTTTTCCAATCCCAAGATTTCTATTGCAGGCATGGCCGGAACACAATCGTTATTGACGGAATCAATTCCTATTTTCCCACGGAAAAATTATATGCAAATCCGATTTGGAGTAAAGTGGCGGCGCGGGCACAGGACATTACGAAAGTAAAAAGCGCGGGCTCGTACTACGGAGTTCCGATGCCCTGGCCGGAAGTTTTGTGGAACCTAATTATCCATCGGCGATAGAGCAATGCACGGCGCGTATCCCGCGACCAAAGTGATGGTACCCGGCGGCTGCAAACGGACCACCATGTCTTCAGTTGAGCAGTAGGCGCGGGTGCCGCTCAGGTTGCTGATCGGCGTCGCGGTGGCATAGAACCGGTTATTGTTGGGACTGCCCGCAGTGGCAGATCCTGTGGCCGCAAAGGTATAACCGCTCTTGCCGGCTCCGCCCCCGTTGGTGGCAACGTTGTTATCGATAAAACAGCCCGTGGCGGGGGTTGCAATGCACGGGTCAGCTCCACCCAGGGGCGCCAGAGTCAGCGGGAAACCGATCTGCTCGTAGCTGCCGAAATACGCGACTTCGCCCACGTTGATAGCGTGCAGGGAACCGGCGGCGGAAGAGTCATTGGCTGCCATGCGAGCCCGCAGCAGGTTCGGGATGGCGATCGCGGCGATGACCAAGATGATCGCAACCACGATCAACAGCTCGATAAGTGAGAAACCCTTCTGTTTCGGCATCGGAGTATTCAGTTCCGGTGAACTTGCCTGCGCCGATCTGTCGTGACGCTCCGGATCCACCTTACCATTGCATTTGACAGGCCAAGTCGAACTATCTTTGGCCTTCCCATTACCGCAGTAACAGCCTTCCTTTCAATGAGTTGTGGCGCAATCTGAGAGTTAAATAGTCAGGAACGGGTGGTTGGACGACCCGCAACGGTCACAAATGGTCTTTGGTGACAGGATTTGTCAACATGAGAAGCGATCGGCGAGAGCGGAAATAACAAAAGGGCAGCGGATTTGCATCCGCTGCCCTCTGGCTTTGTACCCTCCCCCAGGTACTCGCCAAACCAGTATTAGTTGTTCATCGGGGTCAGAGCCAAGCAAGCTGCATAACCCGCCGGAGGAACAATGACGCCTGCCGCTGCGGTGCGGACGACACCGTCGTCAGCCGCGCAGAAAGCCTTGGTACCGGTCACGTTCGACAACGGAGCCGCTGTGGTGTAGAAGTTCCAGCCGGTCAGAGCCGTGCCGCCGGGCACCACGGCGAAGGTGTAACCGCTCTTACCGGAACCAGCCGGCGTACCGTTGGTGGCCAGGTTGTTGTCGATCAGGCAGCCGGTGGCCGGTGCCGGAACGCAAGGCGTCGCAGCGCCGCCCAATTGACCAAGCGTGGCATAGCCAAGGTTGGGATAAGCGCCGAGGTAGCCGACTTGGCCTACGACGATGGTGTGCTCGGAAGCAGCCGCGGACGAATCGTTGGCAGCCATACGGGCGCGCATCAGGTTAGGAATCGCGATCGCTGCGATGATCAGGATGATGGCAACCACGATCAGCAGCTCAATCAGTGAAAAACCCTTCTGTTTCTTCATTGTTAGATTTCTCCAGGTCACAAAGTTTTGTCCGCCTCGGGGGCAGCTGGATTAGGAACGCCTTAGTTCTTGCAAACCCTTTGCCAAAATTAGAATTCTAACCGCCAGGAGGCCGGGCACGGAAGCCCTTTGTTTTCAACCGGCCTAGAGGATTGGATGTTGGAAGAGGCGGTCGGGTAGCTCAAAACCGTCACAAAAGGTCAGGTCCGGTTGACAGGAATTGTCAATGAGAGAGGCAGGGGCGGTGGGCCGGAAAACAGGAGAATAATGACAAATTAAGAACCGGCGGGAAGAAGCAAAAAGGGCAGCGGATTTGCATCCGCTGCCCTCTGGCGTTGTACCCTCGCGGGTACTCGCATTTACCCGTACTAGTTGTTCATCGGGGTCAGAGCCAAGCAAGCCGCGTAGCCTGCCGGAGGAGCAATGACGCCCGCCGCAGCAGTGCGAACGACACCGTCATCGGCTGCGCAGAAAGCCTTGGTGCCGGTCACGTTCGACAACGGAGCCGCTGTGGTGTAGAAGTTCCAGCCGGTCAGAGCCGTGCCGCCGGGCACGACGGCGAAGGTGTAACCGCTCTTACCGGAACCAGCCGGCGTACCGTTGGTGGCCAGGTTGTTATCGATCAGGCAACCCGTGGCCGGCAACGGAACGCAAGGTGTGGCTGCGCCGCCCAACTGAGCGAGCGTAGCGTAGCCAAGGTTGGGATAAGCGCCGAGGTAGCCGACTTGGCCTACGACGATGGTGTGCTCGGAAGCAGCCGCGGACGAATCGTTGGCGGCCATACGGGCGCGCATCAAGTTGGGAATGGCGATGGCTGCGATGATCAGGATGATGGCAACCACGATCAGCAGTTCAATCAGTGAGAAACCCTTCTGTTGTTTCCGCATTTCTTTAATTTTCCTCGTTACTTTCCTCGATCTCATGCTGGTCAGTGGTATGACTCAGTCGGGATTGATGTGGCACTTGCCTGGCCACATCGAGAGTTACTTAGGTTCCGGCCTCGTGGCGGGCAATCCCATTGGTTGCACCACGCGACCAGACTATCGTCTCATTCTAACCCTCTCCGGGCGCTACGTTGTGCCATATTGCGTCGCGAACCTGACACTTAGTGTCAGTCTGAAACAGCGCGGCTTCCGGGTTAGAACGCAGCTTTAGGCCTTAGCTTGCGTCGAAAAGTGCGTCAGCGCCCGCAGCCCTCGGCGGAGAAAGAAGGTGGGCCGGGCCTCGGGCTTGCCGTAGAATGACGTGCCGGGAGGGGTGAATCCAAATTCCATGGCTATTTCGAAGGACGCTTTCTCCATTGCTTCCGATATTGCGCGGGCCTGGACTCTGCCTTCCTTTCTTTACACCGCGCCGGACGTTCTTGTGGCCGAGAAAGAACGAATCTTTGGCAGAACCTGGCAAGTGGTAGGGCATCGTGACCAGGTGGCGGACCCGGGCGACTACTTTACGACGGAATTGGTGGGCGAGCCGCTACTGATCTTACGAGGCAGTGGCGGCGGCAGTGGCGGTGAGTTGCGCGGCTTCTATAACGTGTGCCGGCATCGCGCCGGGCCGCCGGCGGAGGGTTGCGGGTCACGCAAACTCTTCCGCTGCGGTTATCACGGCTGGACTTATGGGCTGGATGGGTCGCTGATCAGCGCTACCGAAGTTGAGGGTGTCGAGGGGTTCCGTCCCGAAGATTTTGCCCTGGTGCCGGTGCGGGTGGAGGAATGGTTCAACTTCATCTTTGTGAACCTGGATGCCGATGCCCGCCCGCTGCGCGAGAGTCTGGGCGAATTGCTGAAACAGGCTGGAAAGTTTCCCTTTGAAGGGATGAAGCGGTTCGAGCGCCGCACTTATGAAATGAACTGCAACTGGAAAACTTACGTGGATAATTATCTGGAAGGCTACCACCTGCCCAGCGTGCATCCGGGATTGAATCGGGAACTGGACTACAACGCCTACACGGTGGAGCCGCATGCGGAGCCGCCTTCGCAGTATGTGCGGCAGTTCAGTCCCATACGCGGAGCGCAGGCCGGGGACACGACTCCGCGCCGCTACGCGGAAGCGCGCGAGGATCTTACGACCGACTACTTCTGGATCTTTCCTAACTGGATGCTGAACTGCTATCCCGACAATGTTTCGCTGAACATTGTGCTGCCGCTTGCGCCGGAACGCTCGCTGGCTATTTTCGAGTGGTATCTACCGGAGAAGGATCACGGGAGCGCGGCGGCCAAGGTTTCGGTGGAGTTCAGCGAGCAGATTCAGATTGAGGATGTGGGCATCTGCGAGATCGTGCAAAAGAATCTGCGGTCGCGCAGCTACTCGCGGGGACGGTTCAGCGTGAAGCAGGAGAGAGGCGTGCACGCGTTTCATCGGATGTATGAGGAGTGGATGAAAGAGGATTCACCGCCGAGAACGCCCAGCACGCCGAGGAAGTAAGACGCACGTGGGACGTAGAGATCCTTTTACTTCTCGGCGGCCTCGGTGGTTAAACGTTTTCCGCTTTGATAAGAAGACAAGTTACGTCGTCGTGCTGCGGGGTCGAGCCGACGAAGAGATCCAGATCCGATAGCATGCGTTTCAACATCTCACCGGGCGTGGTTGCCGCTGCCGCGCCGATCACGCTCAGAAGTCGGGTTTCGCCGTACTCTTCCTGACGGGCATTTTCGGCTTCCACCAGTCCATCGGTAAAAATGACGAGCCAATCGCCGGGCTGGAGAGCAACGCTGGCTGACTCATACTTCGCCTCGGGCTGAATGCCGAGTGGCAAACCACCAACATCGAGACGCTCGATCACACCTTTGGCGCGGCGCAGGATGGGATTGTTGTGGCCGGCATTGATGTAGTGGAAGATGCGCCGGGCGGCGTCGTACTCTGCCAGAAAAGCGGTGGTGAAACGCAATCCGCCCTGACTGTTGGAGCAGGCATACTTGTTCATGTTCGCGACCAGTTCCTCCAGCGGGACCTGGGCTGTCGAGAGCGTCTTAAGGCTGGCTTGAAATGTCGCCATGAGCATGGCCGCGGGGATGCTTTTGCCGGCCACGTCGGCGACGGCGAACACCACGCGATTCTCTTCGGTAGTCTTTCCCGGCCGCGGAAACACGTCGTAATAATCGCCGGCAACGGTGTTTGCTGGGCGCGTTGTGTAGGCGACCGAGATTCCGGGAATCTGCGGGGGCGCGCCGGGCAGAAGCCAGGTCTGGATTTCGCGGGCGATGTGCAAATCGCGCTTCATCACGACCCGGTCGGCAATCTCCAACATGAGCAGCAGGAACATCAGCAGGCCGCCCCAGAAATGGAGCTCGAATTCGACGACGTGGACCTGGTGGTCGCCATCCTGATAATTAAAACCAGTGCTGGGAAACAGAAGCAGGACCAACGCCACCAGCAAGAGCACGCGGCGCGCGGGAGAGAGTTTCTCGAGAACTGCCCAGAAAAATTCCTTGACCACGTGCAGGTTGCGTCCGCGATGGGTAAGGTCGGCAGGCGTTTTTGCGGCGACGTCGCGCGAATAGAGGCGGTAGCTGGTGCGGGCGTCGGTTTCGAACTGCGACCAGAGCTGGCTGACCTGGAGCCCTTCGGTGACCCGCTGCCAGAACTGGTGCAGGCGCACTCCGAGCGGAGCGCGTTGGGCGGAGACTGGTTCGGCCGGTGGGGAAGCGGTCGCCATGGGTGCAGTGATTATAGAGGATGCGCGAGGACGAGATTTCCAATTGCCGATTTCCGGTCGCCAAGTTGAAAACGCAATTGGCAATTAGCAGTTAGCAAGATGCAAAACCTTCAGAACAGCGCCAGCTGCTCGTTGAAAACCTGGGCCGGCCACTTGTTCGCGGCCAAAGTTCCCCGCGGATCGGCGCGAGCGATCCCGTACTTCTTGCAGAAGCTTGCAATCAGTTGTGCAATGCGTTTGCCGTAAGAAGGCGGGAGAAACGAGCGGTCGTGATAGCGCTGGCGATAGTTTTCGACCAGTTGTGGGAAATGTTGCTCGAGGAAGGGAAGAAAAACCGCTGCCGAACACGGCTTCAGGAATAGAGGTCCGGCGAAGATGTGGCGGGCTCCGGCTGCGGCGGCTGCGCGGACTACGGCCTCAAGATTCGCGGGCGAATCGGTGATGCCGGGCAGAACTGGGGAGCAACTCACGCCTACGCTCAGTCCTGCTTGGCTGAGCTGGTGAACCGCATCCATCCGCAGGTCGGGACGCGGGGCGCGCGGTTCGAGGATGCGCGCCAGTTCGACGTTCAACGTGGTCACCGTGATGTGGATCGACAGTGCGTTGCTCCGTGCAACTTCGCGTAGAAGATCCACATCGCGAACGATGAGATTCGATTTAGTGACAATTCCCAGCTCGAAGCCGCGCTGGCGCGTGAACTCTTCGAGAATGCCGCGCGTGACTTCATAGCGACGCTCGGCCGGCTGATAAGGATCGGTTGCCGTGCCGAGAGCAATCGCCTCGCCCGGCTTGACCCTCCGCAGTTCGCGCCGCACCAAGTCGGCAGCGTGTTGCTTGACGTAAATCTTCTGCTCGAACTCCGCGCCGTCGCGCATCTCCATGAACTCGTGCGTGTAGCGCGCATAGCAGTACTGGCAGCCAAATTCGCAGCCTCGGTAGGGATTGATGGTCCAGGTGAAAGGCAGGTTGCGATTGCTGACGCAGCGGTTGAGCAGAGACTTTGCGGGAAGAGTGAAGTATTCGACGTTGTGGCCTTCGCGCAGGGATTCGCCTGCCGAGGCGAGCCGGGCGATGCCGACCAGCGGGGATTTCGACGGGAGAGGGAACAGAGAAAGGGAATCCATAATATATTCGCCGTTTGTTCGCCCACAATAGAACTCTGGAGAAGAGTTGTCAAGAGGGAGAAAGGGCGGGAGAGGACGCCCGCCCGACAGCCGCCGGCGCTACGAAAAGAACCGCAACGAAACCGCCGGCGCTACGCTTGCCTTGCCGGTCATTGGGCCGGCTTCTCGAAAAGCTTTGGATCGACCGCCGGATTCAGCTCCAGCGCCGTGTACTCCGCCGTGCTTGAATCCTCGCCATTCTGCTTGTTGTGGCGCAGGAGCGGAAGATTTAGGCCACCGATCGGTTGCCAGTTGTCCATGTCGGTTTCGCCCTGCACCGGCCCACCCTGGCTGAGCGTCATGTAGGTCTCTTTCAAAATGCGGCCGCTCTTCGGGTCGACAAACCAACGGATCCGAGCGCCCGCGGCATTCACGTCCACAATGCGGGCTTCAATGTCGCCGACCTTTTCGGTTCCAGCGGCGTTGAAGAACACGTTGGCATCCTTCCAGTGCGAGGCGATGAAGATGGGATCGCGCTTGATCTGCTCCAGCGTTTCCGCCTTCTGAGAGGCAGGGAAGTCCTGCAGACCTTGGCCGGGAATCACTATGAAAGCGACCTCCGGAGTGACCACAACGTTCATGGTTCCGGCCGGGGTTTGCATCTCCCCGTGCAGATGATCGGGGAAGACGATGGTGGCTTCCATTTGCATGGGGAAGTCGCCCTGCGGCGTCTTCTGCGTGACGGTCAGCTTTGACTTCAACGCCTTGACGGTTGCCAGTTTGGCTTCACCACCCAGGGCAGCCACAACTTTGGCCGCCACTCCCTTGCCTTCTGCATCCGACGCCGTGGGCTTGGCACTCTTTTCTGCCTTGGCGCCCGGCGGAGGCGGAATAGTGATGTCGATTTCCTTCACCGCTCCGAGTGAGGAGAGAGGTTTGTCGAATTCTTTCGTGTTGCCGACCACCAGCACTGCGAGCTGGTTGCTGTGCAGGTACTTGGCCGCGACCCGATTCACATCCGCGGCCGTCACCTTCTTGATTTCGGACTGGTATTTGTCCAGCCAGTCGGCGGGATATCCGTAAAACTCATACGTGACGCGCTCGGCGAGAATCTTATCGGGCGAATCGAGGCGGAAGATGAATGCGTTCAGAATCTGGTCTTTGGCATGATTGATTTCGTCGTCGGTGACGGGGTGCCTGGCCAGATCGTCGATATCTTCATCGACCGCCTGCACCGACTCGATCGTGGTCTGGCTCTTCGTGCTCATCGCGACTTGCAGAATGCCGGGATGCCCGAAGTTCGTGCCAATGCCTCCGCCCACGTTGTAGGCAAGTCCGCGCTTGGTGCGGATATCGTTGAACAGGCGCGAGGAGAAACCTCCGCCGAATGCCTCGTTGAAGACGGCAATGGCATAGTAGTCGGGATTGTTTCGCGTGGTGCCCAGCGCCACCATGTGGATGCTGCTCTGATTCACGTCTTCTTTCGGGATGAGATAGTAGCCGGGTGTGGTGGGATGAAACTTCACTTCATCCTGGGGAAGCGCCGGACCCTTCGTCCAGGACTCGAAAGCCGTGCGCAGCCTGGCTTCCAAGGCAGCCGCGTCAAAGTCGCCGGTGATGCCGAGAATGATGTTATTGGGATGCACGTAGGTGTGGTGCCAGTCGATCAGATCCTGGCGCGTTACTGCGGCGACAGTCGCGTACTCCGGCGTGCGCGCATAGGGGTTGTCCGCGCCGTAGGCCAGCTTGACGGATTCGCGGCTTGCGATGCCGCCGATGTCATCGTTGCGCCGCGAAATGCCGTCCTCCAGTTGCTTTTGCGCGAGGTCGAGCTTGTCGGCGCGGAATTCGGGATTCTCGAGCAGGTCGACGAAGACTTTGAAAACATCGTCGAAATCAGCTTTCAGGCAACTAAGACTGATGGTGGTCGAATCGGGACCTCCGCCGGTCTCAACCTTGGCGGCACGCACTTCGAGAAGGTCATCGAGCTGGTCTCCGGTTTGCGTTTTAGTCCCGCCAGTGCGCCAGACTTCGCCGAGGATATCCACCAGTCCAACCTTGCTGGCGGGTTCATTGCGCGAACCGCCGCGGATGCGCGCCGAGGCTTCAATCAGCGGTAGTTCGTGGTCCTCCTGAAGGAAGACCACCATGCCGTTCGAGAGTTGAATGCGCTTCGGCTGCTGCGGTTTGAACGCGGGAAGCGGCGGGATTGGAATCTGCTGCCAACTTGTAGCCTGCGCTGCACCTTGAGGAAGTGACGCCAACATCATCGAGGCAACGAGCAGGGTCAGGACAAGATAATTCCGTTTCATTGCGCACCTCCCAGATTCGCTGCGTTTCGATCAGCGTCTCGATCTGCAGAGCCAGCCCCTCCCGAGCCTGAGTCGCCAGAACTTGGAGCGCCTCCGCCCGCCGTTTCAATCACGCCCACGGTGCGGTTGGTGTCGACGAAGGTTTCGTTGGCGACGCGGCGAATATCGGCCTTGGTCACCTTTTCGATTCGGTCCACCGAGGTGAACAGCTCACGCCAGTCGCCGTAGCGAGTCTGATAAAAGGCGAGTTGCTGGGCCAGGCCGGAGTTCTCGGCCAGTCCGCGAATCAGGCTGGCCTTGGTGCGGGTCTTGATCATCTTCAATTCGTCGTCGCTAATGTCTTCTTTTTTCAGGCGTTCAATCTCCACGTGGATGGCGTCGGCCACTTCCTGCGTGGTGTGCCCTGGCAGAGGAAAAGCGTAGAAGGCAAATAGGTGCGGATACTTGTTGCCGGGCAGGCCGCTGAAGCCTGCGGAAAAAGCCGCGATCTTCTTATCGCGTACCAACGCGCGGAAAAGGCGCGACGTACGGCCCTCCGACATCAAGTCGGTGATGGCGTCATACACCGCATCGTCTTTAGTCTTGTAGTCTGGCCGGTGATAGCCCTCGAGATAGAGGGGCTGCGATTTTTCTCTTAACACTACCTTGCGCTCCGAGTTTTGCGGAGGTTCCGTGGTCGTCGCTTCGTCCGGATGCGCGCGTGCTGGGAGGCGTCCAAAATATTTTTCCAGGATGGGCAGAGCCTGCGCCTCTTTTATATCCCCCGCGACTGCGACGACCATGTTTGACGGCACATAGTATTTGTCGTAAAACTTTTGAGCGTCGGTGGCGGAAAACGAATTCAGGTCAGACATCCAGCCCACCGTCGGCCGATGATAGGGATGCGCGGCAAACGCTTCCTCCGTGAACTGCTCGATGAGCCGGCCGATGGGATTGCTGTCGGTGCGGAGACGGCGCTCTTCAATTACCACATCGCGCTCTTTGTAAAATTCCCGCAACACGGGATGCAGAAAACGCTCGGACTCAAGATAGGCCCATAACTCCAGGCGGTTGGCGGGAAGAGAATACTCATAGTTGGTGGAGTCGTAGCTGGTGGAGGCGTTGACGTCTTCTCCGCCGTTCTGCTCGACGATTTTGCTGAACTCGTTCGACTTGACGTACTTGTCAGCTGCGGCGACGGCGTCTTTCCAAGCCTTTTCTAGCTGCTTCAACTTCGCTTCGTCGCGACCAACCTCCTTATCACGTTCGGCGATGTAGGAGGCGTAGTCGACCTCAACCTTGGCGAGCAGGGGTTTTTCAGCCGCGTAATCGGTGGTGCCAATCTTGTCAGTGCCTTTGAATGCCATATGCTCGAACATGTGCGCGAGGCCGGTGGCGCGCATTGGGTCCTGCACCGATCCGGCATCGACCATGGTGAAGAAAGAGAAGACTGGCGCCTCGGGCCGTTCGCAGATGAGGATGGTCATACCGTTGGGCAACTTCTTGACTGTGATGCGCTTGGCGAAGGACGCTACATCCTGGGCGGCGGCGAGCGCTGTCAGGACGATTAGGGAAATAGCAGCTTTGAGTGCACGGCGTTTCATTGGACCTCCGGGTCGACTGCTATGACTTGGACGGACATGCAGGGCAGAAGTTTGAAAGTACGTGGCGGGCAGGGAGCTTGTCAAACGGGAGCTTCAATTCAGCCAGGCGTTTCGGGAGAGTTCAGTATTTTGCTTTGGGCGCAGTTTGAGGCACAATGCCTGCGGGAGCAAGCACGGCATGGATTCGAGCGTTGAGGTTCAAGGCAGACAACTCAAACTGACGAATCTGGAAAAGGTTTTATACCCCGCTACAGGATTTACCAAGCAGCAGGTCATCGACTACTACGTTCGAATTGCGCCGGCGATGGTGCCGCATCTGGCGGAGCGTCCGCTCACGCGCAAACGCTATCCCAACGGCGTGGATGAGGAATTCTTCTACGAGAAGAACGCGCCGCAGCACCGGCCTGACTGGGTGAAGACAGCGCCTATCTGGAGCGGGAGAAACCGCCGCACCATCCATTACATTCTCGCCGACGATCTGGCTACGCTGGTCTGGCTGGCGAATCTGGCCGCGATCGAGTTGCACCCGTCGCTCGCGCTGGCAGAAGACGTCACGTGTCCTACGATGATGGTTTTCGATCTCGACCCCGGCCCTCCGGCGAACATTGTGCAATGCTGCCAGGTGGGGATGTGGTTGCGGGAAATCTTCGAGCACTTCGGGCTACGGACCTTTCCGAAAACTTCGGGATCAAAAGGACTTCAAATTTACGTTCCGCTCAACACTCCAACCAACTACGAGTCGACGAAGACCTTTTCCCACGCGCTGGCGCAACTGCTCGAACACGAACACCCCGAGATGGTTGTTTCGGACATGAAGAAACAACTGCGGACTGGGAAAGTCTTCGTCGACTGGAGCCAAAACGATGAACATAAGACCACCATCGGCGTGTATTCGTTGCGGGCGCGAGAGCATCCTACGGCTTCGACGCCGGTGACGTGGGAGGAAGTTGAGCGCGCGCTCAAGAAGAAAGATGCGGACCTGCTGGTCTTCGAGGCGAAGCAAGTGGTTGCGCGCTTCGAAAAGATGGGCGACTTGTTCACGCCGGTGCTCGAACTCAAGCAGCGTTTGCCGGATCTGAAGGGAGTTGCGGCAGCAGCGGAGCCAACAATCTCGATCGCTGCTCAAGCGGAGGAAGAACCAGCGCGGGCTGTTCGTCGCGGCATTCAGAAAAAAGCCGGGAAGCCGCCTCAGGCACGAAAGGCGAAGCGCAAGGTATAATCCCGTCCGCTACGATTTTGCAGTGAGATTCTTCGATGCCTCAATTGTTTGTCGGAACTTCGGGATGGGCCTATCCCAGTTGGAAGCCTGACTTCTATCCCGCCAAGCTGACGCAGAAAAAATTTCTCAGTCACTATGCCACTCAGCTCAATACTGTCGAGGTGAACTTTACTTTCCGGCAACTCGTGAAAGAGACCACCATCCAGAACTGGATCGAGCAAACGCCAGCGCACTTCCGGTTGGGTATTAAAGCGCATCAAGTGATAACGCACATCAAACGACTGAAGGGAACGGAAGATTTTATGCCTCGCTTTCTGGCGACGATTGAACCTTTGGCTGCTGCCGGCAAGCTGGGGCCCGTGCTGTTCCAGTTGCCGCCGAATCTGAAGGCGGATGCTGCGCTCCTCAAGGATTTTCTCGCGCTTCTGCCGCGAACGTTGCCGGCGGCATTTGAGTTTCGTCACGAGTCTTGGTTTAGCGAATCGACTTGGGAACTGTTGAAGTCGTACGCCGCCGCACTGTGTGTAGCCGAGACCGAAGCACGCACCACACCGGATGTGGCCACGGGCACGTTTGTCTATTACAGATTTCGCAAGCCGAATTACACCGGAGATGAACGCCGCGGCATGGTCTCGCGCATTGGAGAGCACCTCGCTGCCGGGCATGACGTCTTTGCTTACTTCAAGCACGAGGAAACGCCGGAGGGGGCCCTGTTCGCAGTGGAGTTGCTGCGCGAAGTGGGCCAGAGGTAGCAAGCTGCGGACCTGCGGCATCCACTTTATTACTTCTGTCAGGGTCCGATAACGCGCATACTGCATTCATCCCTCCGCCATGGTTTCGGAAGCCAATTCGCGCCTGCTTTCCAGCTTTCTCGATTATTTGAGAATCGAGAAGGGGCTGGCGCCGCTCTCCATCGGCGCTTACACCACCGACATCTGCCAGTTCTCAGAGTTCCTGGAAAAACGAAGGCGTTTGCTGGTGACCGCGCGCCGTATCGACGTACGCGATTTCCTGGAACAACTGTTTTCCCATCAAGTCGATGGCCGCAGCGTGGGACGAAAACTTTCGGCGCTGCGTCATCTCTATCGTTACCTGCTGCTGGATAAGAAACTCGAGCACGACCCCACGCTGAACATCGAGTCACCCCGGCAATGGAAGGTTCTTCCGAAGGCGCTGGCGCGGGATGAAATGGAGGCGATGCTTGCCGCTCCGCTCACGCCGCAGCCTGGCGAAGTCGGGCGCAACACGAAAGACTCTGCGGCGCTGGGTGCCCGCGATCATGCCATGCTGGAGGTTTTCTACGCGGGCGCGCTGCGGGTCTCGGAAATTGTCAACGCCAAGTTGGAAGATCTGAAGCTCGATGCTGGATACATACTGGTGCGCGGCAAAGGCGATAAGGAGCGTGTGGTGCCACTGGGGAAGTCGGCACAGGATGCGCTTGCGGATTATCTGGAGCACTCCCGCCCCGCGTTGGCGGCGGGGAAGCAAAGCGGGAAGTCTAGCGCGACAATGGGAACCGTCACCGTCTCCGTCAGGAATTCGAATTCACCACTGCTGTTCGTTGCACGTGGAGGACGCAGGCTGACGCGCCAGCGCATCTGGCAGATGGTGCGGGCAGCCTCGGCCGTTTCCGGGCGCACCGCTTCTCCGCACATGCTGCGTCACTCCTGCGCCACGCATATGGTGGAAAACGGCGCCGACCTGCGTACAGTGCAGACCATCCTGGGCCACTCCGATATTTCGACGACGCAGGTCTACACGCACCTGGCGCTAGACCGGTTGCGAGCCGTTTATCAGAAGCACCATCCGAGGGCGAAGGCGAGATGATAGCCGCGTCCAAGGAGGCCCGAACTACAGTCGGCAAAGCGGTCGCCGACTTCATCCGCCACCTGCGGGAGCGCAATGCCTCGCCGCACACTATCAAAGCTTACAGCCGCGATCTTGCGCTCTTCGCCGCTTACGCCGGTTCGCGCGGATGGAAACAGAACGACCACATCGCCATTCGCGGATTCCTCTCGCAACTCTATGAGAAGGGCTTGAGCAAGACCTCCGTGGCACGCGCTCTGGCTGCGGTGCGTTCGCTCTATCGCTGGCTGGCGCGGGAAGGCGTGGTGGAGCAGAATCCGGCGAAGCTGGTGGCCACGCCCAGGCTTTCCAAGAAACTTCCGCGCGTGCCCACGATTGAAGAAATGAATTTCGTCATCGATGGCAAAATGCCCGAAGTGGCCGCCTTCCCGGAGCGCGATCGGCTCATGCTGGAGCTGCTCTATGGATGCGGCATCCGCAACTCGGAGCTTACCGGAATCAACCTTGACGACATTCGACTGAGTGCGGAAGCGATTCTGATCCGTGGCAAGGGGAAAAAGGAGCGCTACGTTCCATTCGGCGATTCCGTGAAATCGGCTCTTGCCGCGTATCTTCCCGAACGCCAGAAAGTGTTGGGAGCCATCAACAAGCACTCCACCGCGTTGCTCATCAACCGGCGCGGAGGGCGGCTCACCACACGCAGCGTCGGCCGCATCATCAAGAAGATCGCAGTTGCCAAAGGCCTTTCCCCAGACGTGCACCCCCACACGCTGCGCCATGCTTTCGGAACGCACATGCTGGAAGAAGGGGCTGACCTGCGCGCCATTCAGGAGTTATTGGGCCACGAGCGCCTCGCGACGACGCAGCGCTATACACAACTGTCGATGAAACACGTGCTGCAGGTTTACGACCAGACACATCCGCGAGCGAAGTAAGAACGCCGACCCGCCCTTATGGATGGTGTTTCCGCAGATCTTCCCACATCTCGACCACCCGCGCTTTGAGGTTCGCAGTCAGCTTCTCATAAGCCGCTTCCGACGCCTCACTCTCCGGCGGCGGAAGAATCGGATCGCCGATCGTGATCTTCAGCGGAGTGAATCCCTGAAACGGCTTGTTTCGCGGCCAGGCTTCGTAGAATCCCTCAATTGCCACAGGCACAATCGGCACCCGCATATGGATGGACAAAATCGCCGCGCCCTTTTTGAAGATTTTCGGAGTGCCATCAATCGAGCGCTCACCCTCGGGATAAAGAATGAGCGGACGCCCTTGCCGCAGCCCGAAGGCGCCGGCGCGCATGGCGGGAATCAGATTCGCGTCGGGATCAACAACCACAACCCTCAGCGAACGCGCCAGGCGCAGCATGAATCCTTCACCGAAGATTTCACTCGTACCCACCGCAAAGACTTTGTCAAACACCTCGTGGGGCAGAATGCCCGCCAGGATGAGCGGATCGATATAGCTCTGGTGATTCGACGAAATAATGTACGGACCAATCTTCGGCAGTTTCTCCATCCCGCGCACTTTCAAATCAAAGCGGTCGAGCGAAATTACCTGGATCAGCCGCGAAACCATGTACCAGAACGCAGCACTAACCGGCTGCGGCCGCACTAGCGGAACCACAACGGCGGGATCCGGATCTTCGGCCAGAATCGCCTTCCATCCGGCAAAGGTGGTCCGCGTGGCGGGGCCGCCAGCGCCGCCGGCCGCGCTCTGCAGCACAGCGTCGACCAGATCGCGCACCGTGTAAATCTCGGCGAGCTGCGATTCTTCGACGTTTCCTCCCAATTGCTCTTCGATCTGGCTGAGTAGTTCGACGCGCTGCATGGAGTCGAGCCCCAGATCGAGTTCAAGATTGTGAGTGGGACGCAAGGTTGTCGGCGCGGTGCGGGCGGCCTCGCGCACAATCTTCAACGCCCGCTGCACGTCCGGTTGATCGAGCCACGCCGTCTCGTCGTCGGTCAGTGGGCGTTCCGCGGGCAGTTCGGAATCATCGTTCACCTTTCGCGCCTGGTTCGCTTTAACGCGCTTCTCCACTTCGAAGCGTTTGATCTTGCGGGTGGTGGTGCGTGGCAAGTCTTCCTGCCAGATCTCGTAGCTGGCGATGCGCTTGGTGGAGGCGATCTGCTGCGAGAGGCTCTCGATGTCGTACCGGATGACCTCTTTCGCGTTCACAATCTTTTTCTGGCGCAGCACATCGAAGTTGGGCACGATCACGGCATGCAGGCGGTCGCCACCTTCGCCGGGCTTGCCTTCCAGTCCCATTACTGCCAGTTCTTTGATGTAAGGCGACTTCAGGTAGTGGGCCTCAACCTCCTCGGGATAAATGTTTTTCCCGTTGCTTAGGACGATCACTTCTTTCTTGCGGCCGGTGAGGAACAAGTTTCCGCCGTCGTCGAAGAAGCCGAGATCGCCGGTGTAGAACCATCCCTCGCGCAGCACCGCCGCGGTTGCGTCCGGACGGTTCCAGTAGCCTTTCATCACGACCGCTCCGCGCAACGCGACTTCGCCTGTAGCTGGGCCGCCATCTTCCTGTGCTTGCGGGTCGTTTTTCTCGTAAACAATCTTGCCCTCGACGCCCTTCATGGCTTTGCCCACCGATCCGATCACGTTGTTGCCTGGCGAGTTTGCATATACGGCCGCGGTCGTTTCCGTCAGCCCGTAGGCTTGCAGCACGTCGATGCCGAGGTCGTGAAAGTCGCGGGCAATCTGCGGATCGAATCGCGATCCGCCCGTGACCAGATAGCGCATCTTCTTGCCCAGGGTATCGTGGACCTTACTAAAAAGAATCGGGCCGCCATTGATTCCCACCATGCGCAGCGCGCGATTGAGTCCCACCAGACCGTGAAACACTTTTTGGGTGAGCGCGCCCCGCTTTTCAATTTCCTGGAAAATCCGTTCGTGAATCAGATAAAAGAATTGCGGCACCACGGCAAAGCCGGTGATATTCCTCTCCTGCAAGGCCCGGAGAAGCTCGGTCGTGTTCAGCGTTTCCAGGTACACCACGCGTGAGCCTTTCACCAGCGGCAGAAGCAGATTCGCCATCTGCGCTAGCACGTGAAACATGGGCAGCACGCCGAGCAACGCGTCGGTGGGGCCGAGATCGACCCAATTGAATACCGCTTCCACCTCACCGAGGAAATTGGCGTGGGTAAGCATCACGCCCTTGGGGTCGGCGGTGGTGCCGGAAGTGTAGAGCAGAGAAGCGAGGTCGTCGACGGTGGAGGGCGCGGGCTGGAATCTTCCCGGCCCTCCGTCGAAAATAGCAGGCAGGTTTCCCAGCCAGCGCTCATGGATGGAGTGCTCGGCCATGCGGTCCGGGTCCATGAGCACGAGGCCGATGTTCAGGCCCGCAACCGCCTCGCGCGCTGCTTGCGCATGCCGGGCGTCGCAGAAAACCACAGAGGTGCCGCTGTCTTTCAACAGCTTGGTCAGTTGGTCGGCGTGCAGTGCAGTATCCAGCGGGACCACGGTGCATCCCGAAGCAATGGTTCCCAGGTAAGCCGCCACCCAGCACGGATGATTGTCCGCCACGATGGCCAGGCGCGCCCCCCGGGTGAATCCGTTCTCTGTGATCCATCGTCCGACGGATTCGGCCATGCGGTGGAGTTCAGCGTACGTGCAACTCTCGATTTGATCGTGCCGCTGAAGTTCCAGCGCGACGTTGTCCGGCCAGCGCTGGGCGCATTCGACAAAACGATCGTAGAAAGTGGGCATGAGTCGTGTGGAATATACACGAAAACACTGCGGAGCCGCTGATCAATTCCGCCGCATCCAATATGCTAGGCTAAAATAGATACGCTAGGGCAGTTCCCGCCCGATGAAGGATTCACAGTTTGATTAACACTCTGATTGGCAAGGTCTTTGGGACCAAGAACGAACGGGTCGTCAAGAGCATGATGCCCCGGGTGGCGGCTATTAATGCTCTCGAGCCGCAGGTGCAGAAGCTCACTGACGATGAACTGCGCGCGAAAACCGATGAATTCCGGGAACGCATCCAGGAGCATTTGAGTCATGTTACCGGCGGCGTGACGGCGGACCCAGCGGTTGAACCTGAGGACGATCTTGACCGCGCGAAGCAACAGGAGAAAGAGCAATACGAAGCTCTACAGGAAGTTCTGGACGAGATCCTTGTAGAAGCCTTCGCCGTGGTGCGCGAGGCTGGTCGCCGGGTGCTCAACATGCGCCACTTCGATGTGCAGTTGGTCGGCGGCATGGTGCAGCACAAGGGCATGATTTCGGAAATGAAGACCGGCGAAGGCAAAACGCTGGTCGCTACGCTTCCTGTTTATCTGAATGCCCTTAGCGGACGCGGCGTGCACGTGGTTACGGTCAACGACTACCTGGCCAAACGCGATTCCGAATGGATGGGCAAGCTCTACCGCTTCCTCGGCCTCACGGTGGGCGTGATCGTGCATGACCTCGACGACGAGCAGCGCCGCGCCGCCTACGCCGCCGACGTCACCTACGGCACCAACAACGAGTTCGGATTCGACTACCTGCGCGACAACATGAAGTTCGATCTGAAAGATTGCGTGCAGCGGGGCCACAATTTCGCCATCGTCGATGAAGTTGACTCCATCCTGATCGACGAAGCCCGCACCCCGCTCATTATTTCCGGCGCGAGTGAGGAATCCACCGACAAGTATTACAAGGTCAACCGGATTATCCCTAAGCTCGAGAAGGGCGAAGAGCTAGAGGTCCCTACCGGAGAACCGGTGCAACTCACCGGCGATTTCGTGGTCGACGAAAAGCACCGCAACATTACCGTCACCGACGAAGGTTGGACGAAAGTGGAAGGCCTGCTCGGCATCGGCAACATCGCTGATCCGGAGAACTGGCCGCTCAAACATCACGTCGAGACCGCGATCAAAGCTCACGCCCTCTATCGCCGCGATGTGGAGTATGTGATCAAAGATGGAGAAGTCATCATCGTCGACGAATTCACCGGACGCATGATGCCCGGCCGCCGCTGGTCTGACGGCTTGCACCAGGCGATCGAGGCCAAGGAAGGCGTCAAGATCGAGCGCGAGAACCAGACCCTCGCCACCATCACCTTCCAGAATTATTTCCGTATGTTCAAGAAGTTGTCAGGCATGACGGGTACGGCGGAAACGGAAGCCGCCGAGTTCGACAAAATCTACAAGCTGGAAGTCGCGGTCATTCCCACCAACAAGCAGATGCTGCGGCTGGAGAATCCCGACGTCGTGTTTCGCACGGAGAAGGAAAAATACTTCGCGGTCGCCGACGAGATTCAAAAGCTGACCGAGTCCGGCCAGCCGGTGCTGGTGGGAACTACGTCGGTGGAAAAGTCAGAACGCCTCTCCACGTTGTTGGACAAGAAAGGCCTCAAGGGCAAGCACGTCGTGTTGAACGCCAAGTTCCATGAGCGCGAAGCGGAGTACGTTGCCCAGGCCGGGCGCAAAGGTGCGATTACGATCGCCACCAACATGGCCGGCCGCGGCACCGATATTCTGCTCGGCGGCAATCCTGAATTCATGGCCAAGCAGGAGATGGTGAAGAAAGGAATCGCGCAGCAACTGCGCGTGGCCGAGGGCAAGATCGAAGGGCCGCAGGAAGACGGCACAATTTCGGTCTTCTATTACAACGGCAACGAGTACACCGTCCCAACCGACAAATGGACGGAAGCCTTCAACCGCTACAAAACGCAGACTGACAAAGAACACGATGAAGTTACCGCCGTCGGTGGCCTGCATATTCTCGGCACCGAGCGCCACGAATCGCGCCGCATCGACAACCAGTTGCGTGGACGCGCCGGTCGCCAGGGTGACCCCGGCTCCTCGCGGTTCTACCTCGCGCTTGAAGATGATCTCATGCGCATCTTCGCCAAGGAGTGGGTTTCGAAACTGTTGGAGCGGTTGGGCATGGAAGAAGGCATCCCCATCGAGTCGAAGCTCATCAGCCGCCGCATCGAGACCGCGCAGAAAGCAGTCGAAGGCCAGCACTTCGAATCCCGCAAACACCTGCTCGAGTACGACGACGTCATGAACAAGCAGCGCGAGGCCGTTTACGGCCTGCGCCGCCGATTGCTCGAGGGCATGGACCAGAAAGATCTGATCCTCGAGGAATACGTTTCAGGCATTCTCGGCGACCTGATGGAAGAATATTGTCCGCCCAAGGGCCACGTCGACGATTGGAATATCAAGGGATTGAAAGACGCGGTCTTCACCCGCTTCGGCGTGGATTTCATCGCGGAAGGCGTAAAGCCCGAGGCGCTGAACCGGCAGGAACTCGGCGACGCCATTTTCGAGAAACTGAAAGAGCGCTACGACGCGAAAGAAAAATTGATTGGCCCCGAGGCCATGCGCCATCACGAGCGCATGATCATGCTGAGCGTGATCGACCAGCAGTGGAAAGATCACCTGCTCAGCATGGACCACTTGAAGGAGGGCATCGGCCTGCGCGGCTACGGCCAGCACGATCCGCTGGTCGAGTATAAGAAAGAATCGTTCGAGATGTTCGAAGCGATGCTGCAGCGCTTCCAGGAAGATACCGCCCGTTATCTCTACCTGATGCAGATTATCGAGCGCCCGCCGGACCCCGGCCCAGGCCCGCAGGGAGGCGACCCAGCAGGTCATGGCCCGGAGCCCGGAGTGCCGTCAGAGCAGGGAACTGGCGGGAACGGCCGCCGACCGCCGCGTCTGGTCGCAACCTCCGCCGACGATCTGGAGGAAGCCTTCATGCGCCGCAAGCGTCGCGAGCTGGAACAGGCCCGCATGGCGGGTGGCGGCGAAGCACAGCCCGTTCAGCAAGTCGTTCGCGGCCAGGAAAAAGTGGGCCGCAACGATCCCTGCCCTTGCGGATCGGGAAAGAAATTCAAAAAGTGCCACGGCGCGTAAGGGAATAGTCCTCGATCCTGGATAGCCGGTTTACCACGCTGAGGGAGTAAGACCTGAGACATAGAGCGCTTGGCGACAGCAGCAGACGTGGGGGCAGGGCGATCACGCGGCTGCCCTTGATATGTCTCCTGAACCCATCAAGATCCCGACGATGCCAATCAGTGCCCCGAACCCATACAGACAGTAGTAAATCACGCTCCAGTGCGCGTATTCTCCTTCGGCTTGATCCAATTGCACGCTGGCGTCTTGAAGAATGGCGCTAGTTAACTTGTTCATCTCGTCCAAGTTTGTGGAAGTGTGCTCAAGAGCACCTTGAATATCTTCGTTTAGCTTGTAATTCTGGGGCGCCACCTCGAGACCTAACTTATCGAGGGTGCGCTGCGAATCATCCAGGTCGGCTTTCAGCTCTTTGATCAGGTTCTGTTCCCACTGCTGTGCGTTAACCTTGTGGGCGAGTCGATTAACACTCACGAAAAGTCCCACGGCGGCACGCTGCTGGTCGAAGGCCTTATTCAGATCGATCCAGTCTGCAGTATGAGGATCAGGCCAGGTTCGCAACGATTCCGCCAGTGTTCCGGGTTTCAGAGGGTGCTGCAGGTTATAGGTCTCGTGCTCGATGCGTCGTAAAGAAGCAAATGTGTCTCGATCATCGGTACGAACTGCGAAAATAGTGTCTGTGGCTTCGACGGAGCCAATGAGTTCTTTCAGTCGGTCAGTACGGTTATCCTTTACAACAGCTGTCAGGATAACAATGACGGCGCCAGATAATGAAATCGCCATTCTGAGTCGTTTCCGGGTGAACCTCAACAACGTTAAAGTCGGCATCGCATTGCCTCTCATGATGAACGCGCCCCCTTGAATCTCATATTCTTGGCGGTGCTCCTTGTCTTCTTCTTCCACTCCAGAAACAAAGTCGCATAATTCTGGGTGATGAAATCGGTCTCGTTCACTCCCAGCTTCTTCGCCACCACATCAATCCACCGCGGTGACCCCTCGATCTCACAGAAGTCTCCAATCGGCGTCTCATCCACGACGACCTGTCCCTTCCCATCGGTCCACTCGGAGCGAAATTTCTCGTAACGAAACGACGGCGAGTATCCCAGAGCACGCAAAATCAAGTCCATCTGCCTGCCGTCGGTCACGCCGGTCTCTAACTCCTCGCGGCTGCTGTGGCGTCCAGTTCGCTTCCCGGCTTTATGCGTCAGCGTCCACTCCGTCCCGTACCTGCGCAGTCGCAACAGTTCCTTGCGCGCTCGCAGCACCCCGCCGGGAAGGTCATACAACGTATTCATTTCGCGCGTCCGCGGCGTGGTCACACGAAACCCAGCCGCGCACAACTTGCGTGCCAGCGCCCGCAAGTCGGCCACGCGAAACTTGATTTCCACTTCCTGGCTCATCGTGAAAATTGTATTACGGACGGCGAACCGACGATCCTTCGAAACTTGCAGCGGGAGCGATCGCCTTCGGCTGATTCTTCCAGACTACGGTCTCAACTGGACCAACCACGAAGACGTAGCTCGCCGCCCCGATCCAGGTGATCACCGATGTGATCAGGAAAGGCCAATAGAATTTCCCGGTTCGCCCAACCAGGAATCCCGTCACTGCGGGTCCGACCGCCCCTGCTAGGTTTGCCACAAAGTTCTGCGCACCCATCCATCGTCCTACGGCATGTGGCCCGGCCAGGGTCTGCGTGACCGCGTTGAGGTTCGAACTGACCAAGCCAAATGACGCGCCTGCCAAAAGTAACAGGACGACCAGAAGTTTGTCGGACGCCTCCGCACAGGCAACCAGAGAAAGTCCGTTGCAGACCATTCCGGCGCCCATGAAGGTTTTGCGCACGCGCGTTACCGAAGCGCCGGAGGAAATCCAACGGTCCGATAGCCAGCCGCAGATCGGTGACGACAACGCAGCCAACAAAAACGTCGCCCCTCCGATCTTTGCCATGGTATTGGGGGAAAAATGTCGCGCACGCTGAAGGTAGGTCGGCAGCCAGGTCAGCAACAAATAGAAGAAGTAATTCGCGCAGAAATGGCCGATCCACGTTCCCCAGGTTGATCGATGGCGAATGATCTCCGAAAGTCCAGGGCCCTGTTTCATGTCCTGAACACCAGTGGCGGACGTGCGCGGCATCCATCGCAACCATGGCGGCAGCCATAGAAGGCTGACCAGCCCAAGAACGACGAAGAACGGTCTCCAGCCAAAACGCGCCACCAGGGTCCCGCCGAAAAAAATGCCCAGCGCCGGTCCCAGCGACTGACCCGCTCCGACGATGGAATTGGCGAAACCCCGTTGGCTCTCCACAAAATGATTGGCAAAGATCTTGGCGTAGGCTGGATAAGCCACAGACTCTCCGATGCCCAGAACCACGCGTATCACAAGCAGAGCGGCAAAGGCATGCAGCGCGCCGGTGAACGCCGTGGCCACCGACCACACAAAAAAGCCGATCGCCAGGACCCACTTCACCTCGAAGCGGTCGACCAGCCATCCCGCGAGAAGCTGCATGCAGGCATAGGTCCAGAAGAAGGCCGCAAGCAGGATTCCCAATTGCGAGTACGAAAGACCCAGCTCGTCTTGCAAGAGCGGAGCGGCCACGGAAAGATTGGCGCGGTCGATATAGTTGATGAAAACTGAGAGCCCCAGCAGCAGCAAAACGCCGTTCATCCCGCCGGAGCGTCGAGCATCGTGGATAGGCGAGTTACTCATCGCGGCAAAGCCCGACCATGCTATACCATCTCCGCAAGTCTCCGAGAAATTTGTCGAACGTCACCTGCGGACCGCCCATTAGCAAGGACGGTGCTATCATTTCCGACATTTAGTCCAGAAGGGTTTTGCAAGTGCAGAATTTATTTCAACCTGAAGTCGCTGCGGAGGTAATCTCCCGCATCGACAAGCTGCAGCCAACGACTCATCGTCAGTGGGGAAAAATGGATGTCGCGCAGATGATGGCACACTGCTCCGCCACGCTCGACATGGCTTCCGGACGCTCCGTTCTGCCGCGGCTGTTCATTGGCAGGATACTCGGGCCCTTTGTCCGGCATGTCTTTACCGACGACAAGCCGTTCTCCAGGAATGGTCCCACGCACAAGGGTTTAGTGATGGCCGACAACAAAGACTTCACTCGGGAGCGGGAGCGCCTTAAGGCGTGCGTCCAGCAATTTCACGAAGGAGGGGAAGCGAAATGCACGAAGCAGCCGCACCCTTTCTTTGGCCCAATAACGCCGCAAGAGTGGGCGACCGGAATGTACAAACACCTCGACCACCACCTGCGTCAATTCGGAGTGTGACGGATACCTTGCGCTGAGTGCGAATGGCGAACGACTAAGGACCAACGACTAACTAAACGTCGGCAGCTTCACCAGATCGTTCTCCGGAACCGACTCCACCGGCTCCCCGGCTTTGCGCCAGGCCGTCAATCCTCCGACGATCACGAACGTGTTGAATCCTTTTTCCCGCAGCAGGTGCGCCACCCGGGCGCTGGTCGCTTCGCGCGCTCAAGTACAGTACAGATAAATGTCCTTGTCCTTGGGTAGATTCTTGATCTCTTCCTCAAGATTGTTGGGCTCGATGCGGATCGAGCCCTTGATCCGCGCTCCTCCCGAGTCGTAGTAGCCGTGGCTGCGGACGTCGACGATGAGCACATGGCTTGCTTCATCAGAGGCCAGACGCGCGGCCAGCTCCTGCACCTGCACCCGCGGCACCACGCGATACTGCTTGTGTTTGCGGTATTGCAAAACGCGGTAGATGGCATACACAATCAGAGCTGTCACGACCACCGCTTCCATCGCCCGACCCGCGGCGTGAAACCCTTGCAGCACGACTTTCAGAACATCGCGCGAAAGGAATCCGACTACGAGATAGGTGAGGGAATATACCAGGGCGCCGGCGAAATCCAGGCGCAGAAACTGCCCGAAGCGCATCTTCATGCTGCCGGCCAGCGGCGCCGCCATGGTATTCACGCCGGGGATGAACTTCGCAATCACCAGCGTGACTTTCCCGCGCTTGTAGAACGACTCGGCGGAGCGAAGAATGCAGGTTTCCGGATTGATCGACACGCGGCACAAAAATCCCAGCAGCAGCCAGCCCATATAGCGTCCCAGCCAGAACTGCACCGTGTCGCCCAGCAACAGGGCCGTGACCGCCACCAGCAAAACGTAAGGACCCGATAAGCTGTGCGCCGCCACCGCGGCCCCTGCCGCCACCAGCGCGATCGCCGCAGGAAAGGGAAGTCCGACCGCTTCGGCCAGCAACAGGCCAAAGGTCAGAGCGTATCCGTGGCGCGCCATCAGCAAAAACAAATCCATAAAAGAGTTGGATAAGGAAAATCCAGAAAGGGTTCAATATAGCAAAGTCGAAGGGCCAGGGGATGCGTCGCTACAAAAATGCGGGACGGACTTCGCCGTCCCGCATTCAAACCGGTAAGGCTACTTGCTCATCGAATCGTTCTTCATCGAGTCGCCCTTGGCCATCTTGACGCTCATGATGTGGATCGAGTTCTTGTCCGCATACACCTGAGCGCTCAGCTGTACGTGATGGCCCTCGTGTCCCTTCAGTTCTTCGGGGTTCATCACTTCCCAACTCTTGCCGTCCTTGTCGTTCACGAACGTGACCTTGTCGCCATCAGCTTTGACCGTACCTTTCAGAGTCATCAGCGGAGCCTTGGCGCTCGTCTGATCGGCTTGGGTTTGTGACTTGTTGTCTTGCGACGAGCCTGAATATTGCGCAAAAGCAGTCAAACTCATCGTGAAAGTCAGAGCGAGCAGACAAACCATTACTTTTTTCATTGAAACGTCTCCTTCGTCTTTTTGGAAGTTAGGCCAGAGATTTACCGTTGCCTTACATACGTACTCGGGACCACGAACGGACTGGCGCCTTTGGGTTGCTGACTATTTGTGGACAGAACGGAGGAAGAGGTTGCCCGGAAAATTACTGTAAGGATTCAGGTTTGCAGTGCAGTCTTGACTTACTTCTCTCTGGCCACCACAAACTCCGGCGCCCACAATAGCGCACGCTTGATCTCGGAATCGGGGAAAGCGCTGAGCGCATTCTGCGCTGACTCGGCATAGCGCGCGGCGCGGGCGGTCGCCGCTTCCAGCGAGCCATAGCGTTGCAGAGTCTCCATGATCTGCGCATGCGTTACGCCATTAAATGCGCGCTCGCGCAGAATGGTTTCAATCTTTGCTCGTTCTTCTGGCGTGCATCGCTCCAGCGCATGAATCACCGCCATAGTCACCTTACCCTCGCGCAGATCGCTGGCCACCGGCTTGCCCAGAACATCTTCGGACGCGGTCAGATCGAGCACATCGTCCACGATCTGAAACGCCATGCCGAGGTCGCGCCCGTACTGGCCCAAGGCTTCTTCCTGCGCGGCGGTCGCTCCACCCAGGATCGCTCCCAGCCGCATGCACACGGAAAACAGGCAAGCCGTCTTGCGGTAGATCAGGTCGAAGTGCTCGTCGAGCGTAATCAGCTGCCCCAGTTTTTCCATCTGCAGCAGTTCGCCCTCAACCATCTGCTGCGTCAGTTCGATCAGCGTGTCGAGAATGCGGAAATTGCGCTCCTGCACCGCCACCTTGAAGGCCTGCATGTAGAGCCAGTCGCCCGCCAGCACGCACTTCGAATTGCCCCACTGTGTGTTGGCGGCGGGCCGCCCGCGGCGCGTCTTCGCCTCATCGATGATGTCGTCATGCACCAGCGTAGCGGTGTGAATGATCTCAACCACCGCGCCCAGCTTCACCGCGCCGCGCCCTTGGTAGTCGAACAACTTGGAAGAAAGAAAAAGCAGCGCCGGACGGATGCGCTTGCCTCCACCGTTCCGCAGGTACTCCCCAATCTCCGTGATCGCCTGCACGCCTGAGACAGTATCGTGCCCGAACTCGCCCTCCAGCGCGGCGAGATCGTCGTGCAGAAGGTCAAAGACCTCTTTCCCGTTGATAGTGGCCGGTGCGCTCAATGCCTCTGTCTTCCCCTGTGTCCTCTATGGTAAAGATTTTGCTCCTAGTTCGTTCTGTAATTCGTAAACTGCAAATCGATCCCGAAGTCGTGCCCCCGCAGCATAGCGATGACTTCCTGCAACGTGTCGCGGTCCTTGCTGCTGATCCTGACGAGGTCGCCCTGAATGGAAGCCTGCGCTTTCTTCTTCGAATCCTTGACCAGCTTCACGATCTCCCGCGCCTTTTCGATGGCGATGCCCTGCTGCATCGTGACTTTGCGCTTGGCCGTTCCCCCGGCGGCCGGTTCCACCGCGCCATAGGTCAATCCCTTCAACGAGACTCCGCGCTTCACCAGTTTCTGTTGCAGGATGTCGTTCACCGCTTTCAGCTTGTATTCGTCAGCCGAATGCAGCACGATTGCATCTTTCTCCAGCTCGATATTCGACTTCGAATCCTTCAAGTCGAAGCGCTGGTGGATCTCCTTCAGCGCCTGCTGGATGGCGTTCGACACTTCCGCCAGGTCAATCTTGCTCACGATGTCAAAAGTGTTTTCGGGCATCGGATTTCAATTCTTTCTGAAATGATGGAATCTGACTTCTGAGGTTACCAGAAGACGCCCTTCGGGACGAGAGTTAACCTGCCGAAACTTTGCTTTCAGCGGTTTCAGTCAATTTGAAAAAATTGTAGAAATTGCGGGTTGTCTGCCGGCCCACTTCTTCGGCCGGCAATCCCCGAAGCTCGCCCAGCTTCCGCGCGGTCTCGATGACGAACGCCGGTTCGTTGCGCTTGCCGCGATGCGGCACAGGCGCCAAGTACGGCGAGTCGGTTTCAATCAGCATTCGCTCCAGAGGAACTTCCAGCGCGGCATCGCGAATCTGCTGCGCCTTGGGAAAAGTCACATTGCCGGCGAACGAAATCATAAATCCCATGTCGAGCGCGCGCTTAGCTTGGGGCCAGCTCCCCGTGAAGCAGTGCAGAATCCCGCCCAGCCCCCTCGTCACCCAATTCCCTTGCATGAGCTCCAAGCAGTCGTTCCACGCGTCGTCACTGCCCTCGGACGGACGACAGTGAATTACGATGGGCAGCTTCGCGGCCGCAGCCAGCTCCATCTGCCGCGTGAATACCGTCTTTTGCACGTCACGCGGCGAGTGATCGTAAAAATAATCCAGACCAATCTCACCCCAGGCGATCACTTTCGGATGCTTCGCCAGACGCTCCATGTTCAGATAAGCGGCCTCGTCGGCAAGTCTGGCTTCGTGCGGATGAATGCCGAGAGTCGCGTAAATAACGTCGTACTTCTCCGCCAACCGGATTCCGCAATCCAACAGCTCCGGCCCGTCGCCATTGCCGATGGCGACGATCGTCTGCACCCCAGCCTCTCTCGCACGAGCAATGACCTGCTCGCGATCGGAGTCGAAGCGTTCCCCATCAAGATGCGCGTGAGAATCTACAAACATGAAATGGTTATCTAGGGACAGCCGCCTCGGCTGTCCGGCCAGAGCGAAGTTCGGCCGCGCCTACTTCAACCTCGCGCCCACCGGCACATCCTCCAGGAACCCCGCCAGCACAGGCTTCCCGCCTTCCAGTGACGCTGCCACGATCATCCCATTCGACTCCATCCCGCGCAGTTTACGCGGCGCGAGATTAGCAACGATCACTACCTTCCGCCCAACCAGAGTCTCCGGCGCATACGCTTCGGCGATCCCGGCCAGCACCTGCCGCACTTCCGTTCCAATATCAATCTCCAGCCGCAAAAGCTTGTCCGCCTTGGGCACTCGCTCGGCGACTTTTACAACTCCGACCCGCAGTTCGATCTTGGCAAAGTCGTCGATGGAAATCTTTTCGTTCGCCGCTGGAACTGCCGCGGGGATTGCAACCGGCGCCGCTGCGGCTGAAGTAGCTGGCGCCGCTGGTGTTGCCGCTGGGGCTTCTACCACCGGCGTACTTCTCTGCTCCTCTTCCATCTTCTGCATCCTTTCGATCGCACTCTTGTCAGCGCGCGGAAACACGGGCTGCACCTCACCCAGCTTGGCGCCCAAAGGCAGTTGTCCCCAAGCCAACTCGCTCAGAGCAAGCTTCTTGATGTCTCCCAATCCCATCTGCGTCCATATCTTCGCGGTCGCATCCGGCATCACCGGATAGGCCAACGCCGTTGCGATCCGCAGCGCCTCCGCCGCGGTGTAAAGCACCGTCGCCAAGCGCGAGCGGCTGTCTTCATCCTGTTTTTCGCCCAAGGCCCACGGCTCGTTTTCGACGATGTACTTGTCTACAGCCGCAACCAGCGCCCACGCGGTTTCGAGGGCGCGCGAGAACTGGAACTGATCAAAGAATGTTCCAAATTCGCGGATGGTCTTCCGCGCCGTCTCCGCAATCGCAGCGTCCGCAGCGGTTTTCGACGCACCAGGCGACGGATACGGCACCTCGCCCTTGAAGTAGCGGTTGATCATGGTCAGCGTGCGGCTGGCTAGATTTCCCAGTCCATTCGCCAGGTCAGAGTTGTACCGCTGCACCAGCGCGTCGAACGAGAACGATCCATCCTGCCCAAACACGACTTCGCGCAGCAGAAAATAACGCAGCGCATCCGCCCCCACCACGTCAAGAATCGTCTCCGTGCGCACAATATTGCCGCGCGACTTCGACATCTTGCTCTCTTCAAACAGCAGCCAGCCATGCGCCACAATCGTCTTCGGCACCGGCAGACCCGCCGCCATCAAAAACGCCGGCCAATACACACAATGGAAGCGGACAATTTCTTTTCCGATCATCTGCACATCGGCTGGCCAGAATTTCTTGAACGCCTCCTGCGCCCCCGTGTGCGAGGAACCGTAGCCAATCGCTGTCAGGTAGTTCGCCAGTGCATCGAACCACACGTAAATCACGTGCTTGGGATCGTCCGGCACAGGAATGCCCCAGCTAAAGGTCGAGCGGCTGATCGATTGATCGCGCAGCCCCGAACGCACAAACGAAATCACCTCGTTGCGCCGCGCCTCCGGACGAATGAAATCCGGATCGGTATAGAGCGCCAGCAGCTTCTCCTGAAACGCCGACAGTTTGAAGAAATAGTTCTCTTCTTTCACCGTCTCAGTGATGCGCCCGCAAGTAGGGCAAGGATCCCCAGGCTGCGCTCCATCGACGTAAAGCTCGTCCGACACGCAATACTGCCCGGTGTAAGTTCCCTTGTAGATAAATCCGTTATCGCGAATGCGCCGGAAAAGTTCCTGCACCCGCTTCGTGTGCCGCTCTTCGGTGGTGCGAATAAAGTCGTCGTTCGAGATGCCCATCCGCTTCCACAACTGCCGGAACTCCGCGGAAATCTCGTCCGCATACTGCTGAGGAGTCTTGCCTGCAGCTTCCGCCGCCCGCTCGATCTTCTGCCCGTGCTCGTCCGTGCCCGTGAGAAAAAATGTCTCTGCGCCCAGCAAGCGCTGCCGCCGCGCAATCGTGTCGCACGCAATCGTCGTATAGGCGTGCCCGATGTGCGGCCGCGCGTTCACATAGTAAATCGGAGTGGTGATGTAGAACTTCCTGCTCATAAGGTTTTCGATCTACCTGTGAAACCCCGTGTCCCCCGCGGTTAAAGGTTCTTTGCCGCCTCCGAGATAAGCCCGCGCAGCCTCGCCTATCACGGTCTTCAGCGGCACATGATGCTCGGCCGCGATCCGCCGGCAATCTTCAAATTCCGGAGCATAATTCGTAACCGTCCCATTCATGCTCGCGATCTTAATCCGAACCTCGCCCCACGGTGTGCCGACCTTCTCCCACCGCCGCGCCAAAGTCTGCCGCATCTCATCGCGCCGCCGCACGCCCAGCGTGGTCGTCTCGGTGAAGATGAGTTGCGTCAGTTTCGCGGCGTCCTCGGGTTTGCAGAGGACCGTCAGCAACACGCCTGGACGATTCTTCTTCATCTGCACTGGCATCCCAAACGCATCCAGCGCCCCGACTTCGATCAGCCGGTCCATCACATATCCAAACACCTGCGGATTCAGATCGTCGAGATTCGCCTCCAGCACAGTAATCGTCTCCGACGCGGTCTTAGCAGCCAGAGCATTCGACGCCGCCTCTCCCACCGTCAACCGCATCACATTCGGATGCCCCGGAAAATCCCGCGACCCCGCGCCATAGCCCGACTTCTCAATCTTCATCTCTGGAAACGCCGCGAAGCGCGAAGCCAGCGTCTTCACAATCGCCGCGCCGGTGGGTGTGACCAACTCCACCTGCAAGCCGGAGGAATACACGGGAGCATCCGCCAGGAGTTCCACCGTGGCCGGAGCCGGCACTGGAAACGTTCCATGCGCGCACTTCACCGTGCCGCCGCCCACGTTCAACGGAGAACAGATGATCTCATCCACGCCCAGCGCCTCAGCCCCCACGGCCGCGCAGACGATATCCACCATCGCATCCACCGCGCCGACTTCGTGGAAGTGCACGCTCTCGATCGATGTATTGTGAATCTTCGCCTCCGCCCGCCCCAGAGCTTCGAAAATTGCAATGGCAGTCTTCTTCGCAGTCTCAGAAATCGAAGCCGCAGAAATAATCTCTCGAATCTCCTTCAGCCCGCGACCATGCTCATGCGAGTGTGGATGCTCGTGTCGAAGCGTGCGACTCGCCCGCGACTCTTCATGCTGATACGAATGCTCGTCCTGATGGGAATGCCCATGCCCATGTTCATGGGAGTGTTCATGGTCAGAAGCCTCGTGAGAATGATTCTGTTTCCGCTTCCAGTACTCCTCGCGCGGCAAATCTTTCTCGCCACCAACCAAAACATCCACTTTAGTAGCCGAGATCCCGCTGCGCACCACCCGCGAAATCTCCAACCGGGCCCCGACGTTCAGCGCTGCTACGGTCTGCTTCAGCAGCGAAGCCGGAACTCCGGCATCCATCAGCGCACCCAGAAACATGTCGCCGCTGATGCCGGAAAAACACTCAAGGTAGGCTATGCGCATAAACAGAGACACAAAGAGTGATTTTTCATCATAGGGAACCGTGCATCGTGCGTCAAACCAGCCTCCACCGCGCGCTCTGCTAAAATCACTGTCTCTTGAAACAGTTCAGAGGGAAGCCTTGTATCGTCATCTCGAACAACGTTTAGCCCGGTGCATCGCAGAGTTTCTGATCTCGCGTTATCCAGGCACAACTCTGCCCCGCGTGGTGATCGAACAGCCGCCGAAGGTTGAACTCGGCGATTTCGCCATCCCCGTCTTTCCTTTTGCCAAGCCGCTGCGCACCGCACCGCTGAAGATTGCCGAAGCCATCCGCGCCGAGATTGGTCCCATCGAGGGCATCGCCGGAATGCAGGTCGCGCCTCCCGGCTACTTGAATGTAAAAATCGATCGCGCCTGGATGGCCGCCGCACTCGCCACCGACCAGAAGCCGCCTGCCGACATCCCCGCGGGAAAAATTCTGGTCGAGCACACCAGCATCAATCCCAACAAGGCCGCCCACATCGGCCACCTGCGCAACGCCATTCTCGGCGACACGTTCGTCCGGCTGTTGCGATATGCGGGAAGGGAAGTCGACATCCAGAACTACATCGATAACACCGGCGTGCAGGTGGCCGACGTGGTCGTCGGCTTTACGCACATCGAGAAAAAATCGCGCGCGGAAATCGCAGCCCTGGCCAGCCAGCCCCGCTTCGACTACTACTGCTGGGACCTCTACGCCCGCGTCTCGCAGTGGTACGCGCAAGACAAAGAAAATCTGCAGGCACGACGCGAAACGCTGCACGCCATTGAAGACGCAACCAGCGAAACCGCAGCCATCGCCGAGCTGATCTCGACCGCTGTCCTGCGCCGCCACCTCGAAACCATGGACCGCCTCGACATCGAATACGATTTCCTCCCACGCGAGAGCGAAATCCTGCACCTGCATTTCTGGGACGCGGCCTTCGTTAAGTTGAAAGACGCAGGCGTCCTCACCTTTGAAAACGAAGGCAAGAACAAAGGCTGCTGGATCATGCGCCGCGCCGGAACCACCGTGACAGCCGGAACCCCCGCAAAGAAGCAGAAAACGAATGGCTCAGAGATAACAGAGGACAACGATGACGTGCTCGTGGAGATTCCGCTGAGACAAGGCGTCGATATTCGTCCATCAGGAATTTCGGAGGAAGACCAGAAAGTAATCGTCCGCTCCAACGGCACAGTGGGCTACGTCGGCAAGGACATCGCCTATCACATGTGGAAGTTCGGCCTGCTCGGCCGCGATTTTGCCTATCGCAAGTTCTACCGCTACCCCAATCAGCACGATTGCTGGATCTCTGCCATGGAAGGCGAGAAAGACCATCCTCACTTTGGCGACGTGACTGAAAACTACAACGTCATTGACGTGCGACAGTCGGAGGCGCAAAACATAGTTATTGAAGCCCTGCGCGGTCTGGGTCACGACGAAGCTGCCGACCATTTGACGCACTTTTCCTACGGGATGGTAGTGCTGACTCCGCGCTGCGCCGCCGAGCTCGGCTACAACCTGAGCGAAGAAGACAAGACGCGCTCCTTCATCGAGGTCAGCGGCCGCAAGGGTTTCGGCGTCAAAGCCGACGACCTGCTCGACCAGCTGATCGCCTCGGCCAAGAACGAAGTCGACTCCCGACATCCCCAACTCACCGACGCCGAGCGCGTCTCCATCGCCACGCAAATCGCAATCGGCGCTCTGCGCTACTTCATGCTGAAGTTCACCAAACAGTCGATGATCGCCTTCGACTTCAAAGAGGCCCTAAGCTTCGAAGGCGAAACCGGCCCCTACGCGCAGTACGCGATAGTCCGCGCTACCAGCATCTTCAAGAAAGCCGAAATCGACCCTGAAACTTTCTGTAGAGATGTTGCCAGCAACGTCTCAGCCGCGGACCTTGCGAAATTTCTGGCGGGCGACAACGCCGATGAATTCTGGGAACTATGGCAGGCCTCGTCGAAAACCTCCTACATCGTGGACCAATGCATCGCCACCACAGAGCCCGCCTACCTGGCCAAGCACGCCTTCCAGCTCGCGCAACTTTTTAACGCGTTCTATCACCGCCATCCCATACTGAGCGAGCCAGATGAAAAGCGAAAACAATTCCTGCTCGCCACGGTCGCTGTGGTCCGCCGCGAACTGACTCGCACGCTTGCTGTGATGGGCATTACCGTTCCACCGGTCATGTAGAATCCGGCAAGTGTGGCCGCGCGCGCGCCGCCCGCGTTTGCCTGAAGAAAAAGAAATGCCTTCGACCACGCCCTCAGCGACCCAACCGCACCGCAGGCTGCGTCGCATCCTCATCGCCCTCACGCTCGTGACAATCCTGCCCGCCGCGGCCGGAGCACTGTATCAATCTCTTTCCGAGGGCCGCGACCGCCGCGCCCACCCCATGCCCGGCCAACTAATCGACGTCGGCGGCTACAGAATGCACATCAACTGCATGGGTCAGGGCACTCCCACCGTGATCCTCGACTCAGGCCTCGGCGATTCTTATCTCTCATGGAGCAAAGTCCAGTCGCAGATCGCGCAATTCACCCGCGTCTGCTCCTACGACCGCGCCGGCCTCGGCTACAGCGATTCCAGCCCGCGTTCCCGCACAAGCAAGGACTTTGCCGAAGAACTGCACACTCTTCTACACAAAGCCAGCGTTCCCTCGCCTTACGTCCTCGTCGGCCACTCCCTGGGCGGATTCGACGTCCGCCTCTACGCCAGCCTCTACCGCAACGAGGTTGCCGGCATGGTCCTGGTCGACTCCTCACACCCCGAGCAGCAGAAACGCCTGCCCGCGGCGTTAACCGATCTGGACACCAGAACCGTCCGGGAGCAGGAGTCCCTCGAATTCACCATACCCTTCGGAATCCCGCGTCTTCTGGGATTCTGCGGCGACGATGCCGAAGTCCGCGCCGCCGAATGCAACTTCCACAGCGTCCGCGAAGGGGTCGCAGAATTGAAAGCAGTCTCCGAAAGCGCCCAGCAGACCGCGGCCGCCGGCACACTCGGCGACCTGCCGCTCATTGTTCTCTCCAGCGACCCCGATAAGCCCCAGCCTGACCTGCCCGCAGATTTGGTCAAACCCACCAATGATGCGTGGGAGAAGATGCAAGAAGAGTTACCGCATCTCTCGACCCGGGGCACGCAAGTGATCGCAAAGAATAGCGGGCACTACATCCAACTCGACCGCCCCGACCTTGTGGTCGAAGCCGTCCGCCAAGTTGTCGACCACGCTCACCAGGCGCAGGCGGCAGCCGAACCCAGCCGCTGAGCCCAGACCGACGCCCAGACCAACACGTTCCCAAGAAAAAAAAGCGGACCCTGTCCGCAGGTCCGCTTTCCCGACTCAAGTCCAGCTCAGAAGGTTGGAGTTAAGGTCTCAGTCGTCGTCGTTCCAGTGACTGGGACAGAGATCGACGCAAAGTTGAGTTGCTCACTTACGCGTGAGGGCAGTGCGCTGGACGTGCTGGCCTCTGAAGGTGCGCTGATGATCCAGCCCAGCGAGATCTTGTCGGTAGAGCCGCTGCCCAGGTTCCAGGAGTAGTTAATTGTTGGCGAGCAGGTTGCGGTGGTGCCGCTTCGTGTGGCAAGCACCGTGTCCTGCTCGACAATTTCATTCGCAGTTGAAGCATCCAGAAGGCTCGCCGTGGCAGTGCATTGAATCTTCGCCGTGCTGCTGATGTTCGCTTTGAGCGTGACGGTGAAGTTGAAAACCAGAGTCCCAGTGAACGTGGTTACGGCTGGCGGTTCTGCAGCGGCGTTGTCCGCCATGGGGAGCGCGATCAACACGCGGGCTTGCGGATCGTAATACTTCCGAAGGCCATGCGTCCCGACTACGTTCTGGCCCCACAGTGGCACGCCAGCCGCCATGCAGACGCCAATCAACAGAATGCTCGAAATCCGATTTTTCACAAAACACCTCCAAAGGTTTTGAATTCTTCCACGAATCCAGAAGGAAGCCCGGAGAGACGATGCGCACAGTTATACGCAATAGCCTCTGCTTATAAAAGCGAAAAACAGCTCTGGTTTGCCTCATGGACAGCGTTTTTTCCGCAGGCGATCCGCGACTGTGCAAGAAACTGCACACTGTGCCAAGCCCGCCCTGCCTCTCTTCCTCCTCCCAAACCTGCTAATGTGTGCTTCTCCGGCAGGTGAATGTGCCTGCGCGCTTACCCGGGAGGGATCGAACTCATGTCGCGGACCTACACTTCCCACAACCCTTTATGGATGGCCGGCTTCTTCCTGCTGCTGTCGATTCCCGGCCTCTTTGCCCAGCAACCGGAGGAAACCCCGACCCCAACATCGGGGCGGGCTGAGCCCGCCGCTCGTCCCCGCATTGGTCTCGCGCTCAGCGGCGGCGGTGCGCTCGGCTTGGCCGAAATCGGCGTGATCCAGTGGCTGGAGGAGAATCAGATACCGGTCGACCGCATCGCCGGCACCAGCATGGGCAGCATCATTGCCGCCATGTATGCCACCGGCATGTCGCCCGAGGATATCCAAAAATTTGCCGAAAGCATTGATTGGGACACCACCCTGCTTCCAGATCCCACATATGGGCAGCTTGCCTATCGCCGCAAGCAGGACCACCGCGACTATCAAATCGAAGCCAAGCTTGGCTTGAAGCACGGCCTGAGCGGTCCCAACGGCTTCAATTCCGGCCACGGGGTCGGACTATTGCTCGATCGCATCGCCTTCCCCGTGTCCGGCGTCGCCAGCTTCGACGACTTGCCCATCCCCTTCCGCTGCGTGGCCACGGATATTCTCAGCGGTGACCGGGTGGTGCTACAGGATGGTTCTCTGGCCACGGCCGTGCGCGCCAGCATGGCGGTCCCAGGGGTTTTCACTCCCGTGGAACTCAACGGCCACGTGCTGGCCGATGGCGGCATGGTCGAGAACATTCCAGTTGAGGTGGTGCGCGCAATGGATGCCGACATCGTGATCGCAGTCGATCTCCACCTCCCGCCCGGTAATCCCGAGCAACTCGAAAGCCTGACCGGCGTACTCTCCCGCGCGCTGAGCGTAATGATCCTCCAAAACGAGCGCCGCTCCCTGGCTCTGGCCAACGCCACCATCACCGTGGAGACCGGCGACTTCTCCACCACCGACTACAGTCACGATCGCATACCGGGTCTTATTCACCTTGGATATCAGAGCGCGGCCAGCCAGTCCGCCGCATTGCTGCCCTATGCCATCAAAGACGCCGCCGAGTGGCAGCTGTACCTCACCGCGCGCGCCACCCGCCGGCGCTTCCCACCCGAAGCCGTGCAATCTGTGAAAGTCGAAGGCGGAGACTCTGACCAGGACCGCAGGTTTGAACAAAATCTGAAGTCCTTCACCCGCGGGCCACTCAATCTTCCCAAGCTCGAAACGCAACTGACGAATATCGCCGGGCAAGGTGAGTTCGACCGCCTGGGTTACGAAGGCTTCACGCAGGGCGGTGTGCCCGCTCTGCGCGTGACCGCGCATGAGAAAACCTACGGACCACCGTTCGTCGATCTCGCGGTCAACGTCGACGGCTCCGGCGTCGCGGCTTTCGATTTTTCCGCTGGCGCCCGCATCACCTTCATGGACGTGGAACATCATGGCGGCGAATGGCGGAACGACCTGCTGCTCGGTTCCAGCAACCTCGCCGCCACCGAGTTTTACCAGCCTCTCGGCAACTCTCATATCTTCGTCGCTCCCTTCGCCTTCGCCTCCAAGCTGCCCCGCAACGCATTCACCGGCCAGACCCGCGTCGCCGTCTTCGGCGATGAACGAGCCGGCGGTGGATTCGATCTCGGTTATGACAGCGGGCAACGCAGCGAACTGCGGGTCGGCTATCAGATATTCAGCGGGAAACTCGCGCCCCTGATTGGCAGCGCTGGCTTGCCGTCGGTGAGTGGCAGCGCGGGAGAATTCCGCACCCGCTATGTTTGGGACGGCCAGGATAGTCCCACGGTCCCCAGCCGCGGCACACGCATCGTTGCGAATCTGTCCCGTGTGCTCCAAAGCCCGGGTCTTGTCCATCCCATCGGGCAGTTCGACGTTCAAACCTCCACCTTCATTCCGACAGGCCCTAAGACCTCGCTCTTTTTTGTGGCCTCGGGTGGAACCACTTTCCATGGCGTCGCGGGTCCATTCCAACTCTTTCAACTCGGCGGAGCATTCCGCCTCGGCGCTTATCTTCCGGAGGAATTCGTCGGCAACCACTACGTCTACTCTTCGCTGGGCTTCCGCCGCGACCTTTACCGGCTGCCGCCGCTCGTCGGAGGAAATATCTATTGGGGCGGATGGTACGAAGCCGGTACCGCCTTCAACGATCCCAGTACGATGGTGGTCCGCGGCACGTTCAATCTCGGTGTCATCGCTGAAACCATCGTCGGGCCGATCGCACTGGCGGGCAGCGTCAGCCCTACCGGGCAGTCCCGCGTGAATTTTTCTATTGGGCGGCTATTTTAGAGGACATGGACGAAGGCCACTGTCTAAGGGATTTCCTTCGTGTTACTTACTGCCCCTTCGTGGTTAAGTCTTTTCATCCTGATCGTTTCAAGCTGACCCGCCCCCCAGCCTTCAAGGCTGAAGTTCTGTGAGAAAATGCTGCGTCGAGGTCTATTGGCATGTGCAGGAATATCAAGACCCTTTTCAATTTCGATCCGCCGGTGAATGCCGATGAGATTCAAGCGGCTTCGCTGCAGTTCGTCAGAAAGATCACCGGTTTCAACAAACCGTCGAAGGCCAACGAAGCTTCGTTCCTGGCAGCCGTTGATGAAGTCGCCGCTATTTCGGCGCGGCTTCTCCATTCGCTCGAAACCAGCGCACCCCCGAAGAATCGGGAGGAAGAAGCCGCTAAGGCAAAAGCTCGCGCCGCTGAGAGATTCGGTACCTAAGTCCGCCAGTGTTGCTCGTAACTTGTTGAGGCTTCGTGCAAGTTGTTGAACCTGTTTGCAAGTTGTTGAGGCATTATCTGGAAGCTATAGGCGAAGAAGCTCGTCTCGCGGGAATGCTCCTGGAGCGCGTTTCTTTTCCAGGATGCCCCAAGGTCCATCCGGCGCCTTACTCGCGTTCCTGGGGCCGTTCCCGGCTCCGCAGATGGCATTCCTCGCGGGAGTTGAAACCGGGCGCAGGCCCTCCGGCAGCCCTTCCCGTCAATATCTTGTAGTTACAATGGATTCAATCACTTAGCTGGAATCGTCTTCGCGGTCGGGGCAACCCGACCCGGTTCTGATCATCTAAGTGATTGAAAAAGCATCGACTCGATGAACAAGAGTCGAAAGTGGTTGAGTGGGCGTAGCCCACTTGACACATATTCCCACAAGCGCTAAGAACGACGACTTTCAGTTGATCTCAGAATTCGCGCAACCCGATGCAAAGAAGCGCCTGTCGCTAGGACAGGCTCTCGCTGGCGCCGCGGCGTACAACATCTACCGCAGTAGCCTCGGCCAGCTCATACTGGACCCGGTCAAAACCATTCCCGCCTCTGAAATGTGGCTTTACGAGAATTCGCAGGCTCTGGCCAGCGTGAAACAAGGTCTGAGGGAATCAGCGGAAGGTAAAACTGTTTATCGCGGCTCGTTTGCAAGGCACGCCAAGGAATAGGCGTGCAGAGGAAGATCAAGTTCACACCAACCGCGGACAAGCAATACTCGGCGCTTGAAAATGCGCCATCGCAGGCAGCGATCTTCGAGCAAGTTCGCAAGGCCCTCGGTTACCTTGAAATAGATACGCACCATCCGAGCCTTAATACGCACGAGTTCACGTCGCTGATCGGGGTAAATGGCGAGAAGGTGTCGAGGCATACGCTCAAAACAACACCCCTGGCGCTTACCGCATTTTTTGGCACTACGGCCCCGATGAACGTAAAGGTAAGAAGCGGACGCCTGTGATCACCGTCGTCGCGATCACATGCCATCCATAGCAAGCCGCTGGCTCTTCATGACTGACTCTTCTTGCCGGCGATCATCAGACCAGCCCCGACCACCACCAGCACGATGCTCACGACGGGCGAGACTTTCTCGTCGTCGTGCGTGGTGATGCCCACCTTGGCATCGCCGAAACTGACGGCGTGCTGTTCAGAATGTGGAAAGGGAACGAAGAACGAAACGATCCCCAGCACCAGCACCACAACTCCAACCACCATAAGAATCTTCATTGGATTCCCCCAGAGTGAGACTTCGGCGCGAGTTGCACGGTTGGCCGCTCTCGCCAGACAAATGCCACCGGCGAACGACTAAGGACCAACGACGAATTCCCATCTTTGCTTATCCCGCGAAACCCTTTACGAACTCGACCAGACTGCGCAGTGCGATTCCCGACGGGCCCTTGGCGATCCACGGTTTTTGATCCTCCATCCAGGCAGTGCCGGCGATGTCGAGGTGAATCCAGGGTGTGTCCTCCGCGAACTCTTTCAGGAACATGGCCGCGTTGATGGCCCCGCCCCAGCGTCCGCCGGAGTTGACGATGTCGGCAATGCTTGACTTGATGTTCTCTTTGTATTCGTCGTCGAGCGGAAGGCGCCACATTTTTTCGCCTGCCTCTTCGTTAGCTTTGTGGAAGCGTTCGTACATGGCGTCATCGTTGGCGAAGATTCCTGCATTCGCGTAACCGAGTGCGACCACGACTGCGCCGGTAAGAGTGGCCGCGTCGACAAGATGAGTGCAGCCAAGCTGGCGCGCGTAGAATAGTCCATCGGCCAGGACAAGTCGGCCCTCGGCGTCGGTGTTGATGATTTCAATGCTCTTGCCCGACATGGCAATCTGCACGTCGCCTGGCTTCTGCGCCTTGCCGGAGGGCATGTTCTCGGTGGCGCAGACGATGCCGATAACTTTCACTTTCGGCTTCAGCAGCGCAATGGCGCGCATGGCACCGATCATGGTCGCGCCGCCCGCCATGTCGTATTTCATCTTCTCCATGCCATCGGCGGGCTTGATCGAGATGCCGCCGGTGTCGAAGGTAATTCCTTTGCCCACAAGCCCTAAGACCGGAGTTGCCGGTGCGCCGGCGGGCTCGTATCGCATCACGATCAGCGCGGGCGGCTCGTCGGAACCTTGCGCGACGCTCCAGAATGCGCCCATCTTCAGTTCCTTGATCTTGTCGGCGCCATAAACTTCACATTTCAAACCGACTTCCGCGCACATCTTCTTTGCGCGCTCGCCAAGAATGGTGGGAGTCATGCGGTTCGAGGGCTCGTTCACCAGATCGCGGGTGAAATTTTGCGATTCGCCAATGACCTGCGCCTCGTTGGCAGCTTTTTCGAGCGCGGCTTGATCGGAGTTGCCGCTGGCGAGGATGGTAAGCGCATCAATCTTCTGATCTTTGCGGTCGCTGCGGTAATAGTCAGGATCAAAGTTGCCGACCAGCGCGCCCTCGACAATCGCGGTCACGGCTTCAACGGGGGAAATGCCGGTGGGGGTGATGAAGGCGAAGCTGCGGATTCCGCGCGACTTAAGGGTGCGCACGGCGGCTCCGGCGATGCGGCGCAGCTCGTAGCTCGTGAATTTCTTCGCTGCGCCGCCGCTGATCAGCAGCAGGCGCTTTGCTTTCAATCCAGCGGGCTTGTGCAGCAGGTTGATTTCAAACGGCTTGCCTGCAAGTTCGCCACTCGCCAACAGATCGGTGGCAGCGGACTGCACGGCAGTGTCGCTGGTCGCGAGCTTGAGTTGCGGCTTGGCGTCTTTGTTTTTTTCCTTTTGCGCCGGTTCAGAGTAATCCAGCACTACGGCTACGAGCGACTCGGTTTCAAGTTGAGGAGGCGTAGAGAGAGAAATTGTCGTTTTCATAATTATTAAGCGTTTTAAGGACCACTCCAGTATCGTCGGCATAGAGGGAATTGCGCAAGCGGGATGCTTTGCAGGAAAGAGCTTCAGCTCGCCAGAGCGCTGGGGAAACGGGTTTGGAAATCCAGCAGGCCGACCCATCCCGGGGCAATGGTGATGCGGACCATGCTTGGAATCATGCCGCCCAGCTGATTCACCCAGGCCTGGCCCTGCTCGGGTCCGAAGTAGCGCTCGGCGGCGATGGCGTACTCGGGCACGATGCCGTTGACGGGTTCAAGGCGGGCAGTGCCGCGAACGAGTAGCACCTTGTGAGGAAAAGTATTGTCGTCGATAGTCAGAGACACTTTCGGATTCTTCGCCAGCGCCTTCAGCTTCGGCGCCTTGGGCGGACTTGCCATGACGATCTCCTTTCCGTTCCAGTGAAACCAGATGGGGACCACTCTGGGTGTGCCGTCGCTCCAGACGTAGGCGAGGCGGGCGGGGATTTTCGATTGCAGGAGTTCCTGGGCCACGGGATGCTGGAGGAGTTCGAGGTCTCCCTGATGAACTGGCTTCATGATGCGCTCCTTTTCGCGGAGTCCAGCGCGAAGCTGAGCAGAAAAGGCCGACAAAGGGGAATTGTGCGCGTGCTCCAGGCGCGGGTCAATAGTCTTGTAGTCCGATCCCGCTTAGTTCTTTGGATGCGAGACGACGAAGTCGGACGAGGCGACCAGATGTTTGCCCTCGTCCGGGTTCACCGGATCAAAATCGAGCGTGAAGTTCGAGGCGCCCGTAGAGCCGCCGTGCTCGGTAAGCCGAGCACGGAAATAGTAGATTTTTCCGGCCTCTGCGGTGAATCCGGTAAAAGCCTCCTGCTGCGAGATGCGTTTGAGACGCGACTGCCCTTTCGCGCATAAGTGATGCTCTCCTGGATCGACGGAAAAGGCCAGGTAGGAACTGCCCTTTTCGGCGCCCATCCATGCGCCGTCGAGGCCGATGCGCAGCGTGGGATGGCCGATTTCGCCCACCACTTTGTCAAAGACCTCAATGACGTAGACCTGGCTCTTGCCGACATCAGGCTGATCCATCGCCTTCTTTGGGGCGCTTTGGGTGTCGAACTGGATTGTGGCGGGGCCGCAAGCTGCTTCTGGGGATGGGTTGGATCCAGCCGGACCCTGGGCAAAGGCGGGAACTGCGAGAACAATCGCGACGAGAATTGCTTTCATGGCCTTCCTCCTGCTGGAGACTGCGTCGCGGAGTGAGGTTTTTAACTTGTCCGCTTACAGCGCAGGACCAGCTATCCCCATGATAGGCGAAACTGAGTAAAGAAATGCACGAGTTTGGTCAAGTTTCGCAATAATGCGTGAAGCTATCTGGCGAAGAGTGATTGGAACAATTCATGAGCCGGTCGCGTACTTCACATTGTCGGCGTGACGGTATTCGCCTGACTGGGGTATGATTCCATCCCACAGCGGAATAGAGGTTGATTCATGAAGATACGGTGGATGATTCTGTTTTTCCCGGTGGTTACCGTGGTGGTGCTGTCCCTGGCCGTGATGCAACATGCCGCGAAAGCGGCTCCGCCGCAGGCGAAGCCCGCTTCGGCGGCCAAGGCTGCTCCCGCCCTGGTGTCGAATAGCGCGGCGATGGCGATTCCGGACACCGTGCTGGCCGTCAATTCCGACAAGCCCATGTCGGAGCGCATCGTCCACTACGAAATCGACGCGAAATACGACGCGGTGAGGCATGTCGTCGACGCCACTGAAGTGCTTACTTATCACAACGTGACCGGGCAGGCGCTCGACCATTTTCCGTTTCACCTTTACCAGAATGCGTTCCAGCAGAAGGCCACATGGGTGCGCGAAGCCAAGCGCGACGGCAGCCGGGACACGCACTACGAGAAGTGGGAAGACAAAGACTATGGGTCGGAAGAGATCAAGAGCCTCGAACTGGTGGGGCAGGGCGATCTGACCGCGCAGTTGCACTACATCGCGCCCGATGATGGCAATAAAGACGACAAGACCGTGATCGAGCTCCGAGTGCCCAAGCCCATTGCGCCGGGCGAGTACGTGCAATTCAAGATCGCGTTTCAGACACAGTTTCCTGAGACGCAGGCGCGGTCCGGATATAACCGTGATTTCGTCCTGGGTGGGCAATGGTTTCCGAAGGTTGGCGTGTTCTGGCACGGCGCCTGGAACTGCCACCAGTATCACAACACCACCGAGTTCTTTGCCGACTTCGGCGTGTATGACGTCAAGCTCACGGTGCCGCAGTTTGAGGTTGTCGGGGCCAGCGGAGTGAAGGTCGGCGAGGTCGGCAACGCTGACAGCACCAAGACGCTGACTTATCACGGCGATGACATTCACGACTTCGCGTGGACGGCGAGTCCGCGCTACAAGGTGAAAGACGACGGCGTGTTTCAGGGGCAGATGGGGCCGGTGAGGATGCAAATTCTCATGCAGCCCGCGCACTGGAATCAAGTGGAGCGGCACGAGAGAATCCTGAGGCAATCTCTGGATCACTTTGAGCGCTGGTATGGGCCTTATCCCTATAAGACGATCACGCTGGTCGATCCTGAGCCGGGTTCAGCGGCATTTGGAATGGAGTATCCCACGTTCATTACCGGGGGTACCAGTTGGTTCGTGCCGGCGGGCGTTTACTTCCCGGAACTCGTGATTGAGCACGAGTTCGGGCACCAGTACTGGTATGGCATGGTTGCGACCAACGAATTTGAAGACGCCTGGATGGACGAAGGCATTAACAGCTATACCGAAGTGAAAGTGCTGGATTCGATACTGGGGAAGAACACCTCGGTCATGAATATGGCGGGCGCCACCCTGAGCGAGCACGAAACGCAACGGCTGAGCTATACCAGCGTGCCCGATCTCGACCCCATGGCGAAGAACGCTTACGACTATTACAACTCCAACTCCTACGGAGGAGTCACCTACGGCAAAACGGCGAGCGTGCTGCTGACTCTGGAAAGCATTATCGGCGAAGACACGATGGCGAAGGCGATGCACGTTTACTTCATGAAGTATCGCTTCACCCATCCCACCAAGGAAGACTTCCTGAAGACGATTGAGGAAGTTTCGGGCAAGAACCTGCGCTGGTACTTCGACCAGGCGGTATACGGAACGCCGGTGATGGATTACGAAGTGCTGAGGATCGACTCTCTTCCGGCGAATTGGTACGAAGAAAAGAAAAAAGGTGCGAGCAAAGACGACAAGGACACCGTGTATCGCTCCTACGTTTGGCTGCAACGCAAGGAAGATTTCGTGATGCCGGTGGACGTGGAGATCAAGTTCGAGAATGGCGACAAACTCCGCGAGCACTGGGACGGAGTGAACCGCTGGGTCAGGCTCGGGCCGTACGACAAGAAGACGAAGATTGCGTCGGCGGAGATTGATCCGGACCATAAGATCCAGATTGACCGCAACGACTTGAATAACAGCTACACAGCAGAAGCGAATGGCAAGCCGGCTCGCAAGTTGTCGAACTACTGGCAATTTGCCACTCAGTGGATAAGCCAGGCATTGGCGTGGTGGGGAGTGTAAGCGGGCTTCGGGCTTCGGCAAAGGCAAGCGACAAGGATCGAGGTAGAGACGCATGGCAGAGAATCAAGGTTTACTGAGCAGCGGGTGGAGCATGGTGGGGCGCAATAAACGCTACATTGTTTGGTTCTACGTGCTGAATTTCGCGCTGGCGTGGTTCGGGACCGCTGCGTTCAGCAATCAGGCCCACGAAATGCTGGATCACAGTCTGGTTGCGGACCGCCTGGTCAAGGGCTTTGATGCCGGGGTGCTCTTCGACATGCTTGCGCAGTCTGAGATGGGGACGACCAAGACGTCCAGCGCCCCAGTCCTCGGCTTCGCCTTGCTCTTCTTCTTCCTGACAGTGCTGTTCGTGCCCGGAGTGCTGCAAGGCTATGCTTCGACCTACCGGCTGCCGCGGGAGGATTTTTTCCGTGCCTGCGGGCGGAACCTGTGGCGGTTTATCCGGCTGATGATTGTGGCCGGGATCGTGATGGGAATTGTGGCGGGAGTGCTGTTCGGCATTCGCGGCGCGCTGGTGACGAAGGCCGGAGAGAGCACCAACGAATTGCTTTCGGTCTACGTTTCGTTCACGGGCCTGGCGGTGATCTTTCTGGTGATGAGCGTGCTTCGCATCTGGTTCGATCTGGCGCAGGCGGACGTGGTGTTGAGCGATCAGCGGGCGGTGCGGAAGTCGATTGCCGCAGCCTTCCGGCATACGTGGCGTGGCTTGGGAAGGCTGCTGGCGAGTTACGTCGTGAGCACGATTGTGGCGGCGATTGTGCTTGTGAGCGGGCTGTGGGTATGGATCAATTTTGTCCCGTCAGCGAGCGTTGCGGGAGCGTTTGTGGTGAGCCAGGTAACGCTGGCGTTGTTGCTGATCCCACGTTTCTGGCAGCGCGGTGTCGCTGTAGCCTACTGGAAGCAGTACATGCTGGTACCGGTCGCGGTGGTGGAATCCTTTACGTCCGTCACAGTAGTCGCGCCGGTGGTGAAGGAGCCGGAAGCCGCAGCGGTGACTCCCGTTCCGCCGCCGGAGACGCAGGCTTCGTAATTCCGACTCACGCAGTTTTCGGATCGAGCTGGGCCTCGATCTTCTCCAGCAATGCTGTGCCGGTCAAGCCGCGAAACGGCAGCATCATATGCCATCAACGTCAAGATTTTGTGGTTCTCAGCTCCCTGACCGCGCGATACGCCTGATCAATCGCCGCATCGGTGTAGGCCGAAGCTCCCGCGTCTGAATTCGCGATGGCAATCTCCCCGAACCGCTTGCGTCCAACCACCCAGGGTTTCTCATCGTCCGCCCAATCGGGATCAAACAGCGTATTGTAGCCGTACGCATATCCGTGCGCCCAGCGGTTCACCGTGAGGCCGTCGATGTCGCGGGCGGGATCGAAGCCTGCACCGCCCAGCATCCGCCCGAGTTGGTCGCGCACGTTACGTTCGAAGGTGGAGAACGGGGTGCGCAACAATTCCGCCCGGCCCGCCCGATGTTGATCGCGCATGGGCAGCCCCGGTTTGCATGGCGTGCGCAGCATGAAGAGCACCATCGGTTCTTCCGGCTTGCTGGGGAACGCGTACTCGCCCAGGCTCACGGGAAAATCGAGCCCCGTGTACACATGATAACTTCCGGATGACTCGATCTGCCGCACTCCCAGTTTGTCGAATGAGGTCCAGTTCCGGATGGCAACGTGGGTGTATACAAGAGGCGCCTTCACCAGGTAGGCCAGCGCCTCCTTCTGTTTTTCCGGCAACTCCGGGCATAGATAGGGAATCATGCCGTTGTAGCAGGCGAGCACGCACTGTTTTGCCCGGACGGCCTGCAATTTCTTTCCCCGGACATAGGCCACCTCGACTTCTTTCGCCGTTCCAGCAGAAGTGTGCTTCACATTTACGACCGTACTGTTCAGGCGGATGTGCACGGCTGATCCATCGCGGTCAAGGCGGCTGTAGTCGGCCCGCGCCGTCACCACGTCTTCCATGGAGTGCCCGGGAACCGCGCCTGGAACCAGGGCACGCACCAGCAAGCGCGCGATCGATGCGTTTCCATCCGGAAAGTGAAAGATGTAAGGCTCTTCCTCTTTGTCCTCCCCCAGATCCATCGCCTGAAACCCGGGGTAGGTGATTCCGCCGTAGTCGTCGCCGGCGTAGTAGCAATAGAACGCCGGCACGGCATCGATGCCCGCGGTGAATTCGTCGTGGGTGAAACTTTGAAAAAACTTCAAGGCATCGGCATGTACCTTGCAGACCTTCACTAGAAAATCGGCATAGCTCATCTTCAACAACTTCGCGATCTTTGCTTCGCGCGACAGCCCGGGCAGGTAATCGACTTTCTCGGTGTACACGCGTGCGATGTCCCGCCGCACCTCCTCACTCAAGGGCGTCTTGGCCAGCCACTGGGCCCAGGGCGTCGTTCCCATGCCCCCGACCAGCCGGTCTTCCCCGAATGTTTCCTTGTCGAAAAAGTAGCCTGTGCCCAGTTTCCGCGACGCATACAGTTTCTGATCGTAGGCTTTGAAGAACTTCTGGGTGTCGATGCCCAACTCGACCAGCAGGCCCTTCGATTCAGCGCTGTACTTGCCCGGGCTTTCGATGGACTGCGTTCCTCCGTTAGCCAGCAACAGACGGCCTCCGGAATGGAACTCGTTGCGCTTGGCGTGCCCGCCGAAGTCGTCGTGATTGTCGAGCACCAATACGCGCGCTTTTTCGCCCGCAGCCTTGCGGAAGAAGTACGCCGCAGCCAGACCGCTGATTCCGCCTCCGACCACGACCAGGTCATAGGTCTCGCCGGTTGACTGCGGTCCGCCATCGGAATCCCAGGCCTCGCCATCGCGCAGGCGATGCGCATAGGTGAATGTGCCGTCATGATTTCCCCGCATGCCGGTGAGCGCCGGAGGATAATAGTCGGCCGCCTGCTCGGGCGCGAAGGGCGGCGCGTCGGCCTGAGGCGTTCCCACCTGCGTCGCAAACTCAGCCGGTGCCAGGGCCGCCAGCGCGCGCTGACTTGCCAGCAAGCCGCCAATCCCCACGGCCGCGCCGTTCAGGAAGTCCCGCAGCGAAATCGTGCGTCCCATGCCCAGTTCGCGGTCACGCTTTTCGTCGGTCATTTGCAACGCCTCCCGGAAACGGAGCGATTATAGAAGAACCTAGAGTAAAACGATGGTGATTCCCTGATTGCGGCGGCCGAGGTCAGAATCACTTTTCAGTTCGGCGTGTGCTTGCAGAAGCTTCCAGGCTGCTTCGTCGGATTTCGACCAATTCTCGCCGAAGATGCAACCGCGAATCTGGCCGCCCTGCGCCAGTTCGATCAAACGTTTTTGTACAGCGATGCGAATGTCGCCTCCGGCGCCGGTTGAGCCGTAACCGTGGACCAACTTCAGCAGCTTGGTTTTCTCTTGGCGCGCGAGGGCCAATTCGCGCTCCAGACGTTGCAGGGCTTCTTGGACGAGCGGCATGTCGGATTTGAGGTTTACAGTTTTGATGGCGGGGCCCCGACTGCGCCAACTATAACCGAGCCAGCTCGAGATAGCCGCGCACAAATAAAAGAAGCGGCGCCGCACAAGATATTGCGGCGCCGCTTGAAGCAAAGAAGAACCTCTACTGTACGGTTACAGCGACGTCGTCCAGGTACATGTAGGTCAAGTCGCCGTACCCGTCGCCGTGGTCGTTGAAGTAGATGCGGATAGTCTGGCCTTTATAGGAGGTCAGATCGTAAGTGACTGGAGTCCAAGCCATCGCGTTCGAGCACACCTTCATGATTTGCGCCAGCATGGTGCCGGAGGTGTTTTGCACCTGGGCTTCCTGCCAGTCGTAGGTGATGGTGTCGGTGGTGGACGGCCAGTAATAGAAGGTCAGCGTCGCCTTGGTGGCGGTGCTGGGAATGGTGATCGTCTGGTAGATGGACGAATCGCCGTTGGGTTCGTTGCCGGAACTGGCGCTCAGCTGGGCCGCATCGGCTCCGCTGTGCACCGTCGAGGTTTCGATGAACGGTGAGAAAACGCCGCCCGTTGTCCAGTTGGCGAGAGTGCCGGTTTCGAAGCCGCCATTCTGAATCAACTGGGTGGAAGGAGCGGTCACCGTCAGAGCGATCGTGGTGGTGTTGACGGTTGAGCCCGAGGTTCCGGTGATTGTCACCGTACTTGTGCCCGTGGTGGCCGTTGACGACGCAGTGAAGGTTAAGGTTGAGGTCGCGCTGCCGTTGGCCGGAGGAGTGACGGGGTTAGTGGAGAAAGCTGCCGTCACGCCGCTGGGGAGTCCGGAGGCACTCAGCGTGGTGGCTGAGTTGAATCCGTTCTGGCTGGTGACCGTAATGGTGCTGGTAGCGTTGGTGCCTTGCTGCACGCTTACCGAACTCGGCGAGGCCGAGACAGAGAAGCCCGGAGCGCCCGCGCCCACGGCGAAGATCAAATCGTCGTGGTCGTTGTAGGCGCCCGAGGTGCAGGAGGACGCGCTGCCCAGATAACGGAACTGTGCGCGCACTGCCTGCAGGCTGCCGCTGGGCAGCGTGTAGTTGGCGGAGAGCGTTTGCGCTCCAGCCGCGGTGGGCGTGATCGTTCCAATCAATACCCACGACGGACTGTTAGCGTTGGCCGTGTAGTACAGGTCGAGGTGGTCGGAGGTGAACCCGCTGTAGGCCCACACCGTTGCGCTGACCTTTACGGTTTTACCGGCGGCAAAGGCGCTGCCGTCGGTGGTAGTGACGACCAGCCGATCGTTCGACTCGTCCGAGTGGAACGTGCCCGAAGTGCCGTCGGCGCAGGAGTTGTTGATGGTGTTCGGTTGATTCGGCTCAGAGCCGCCGGAGAGTGTGTCGCGGCCCAGAAGCAGCGATGGTCCGGAGTCGCATCCCGAAGCCACGTTCACGCACTTCGGCGCTTTCAACGTTGAGTCGAAAACCGCGGTCTGTGTTCCCGTGGACGAGTTCACCGTCAGGGCGATGGTCGCGCTGTGGGTGAGCGACCCCGAGACTCCGGTGACCGTCACCGTAGCCGTGCCGGTCGTCGCCGAGGAAGATGCGGTGAGCGTGAGTGTTGAAGTCGCGCTGCCGTTTGCCGGCGGAGTGACCGGATTCGTCGAGAACGCCGCCGTTACGCCGCTGGGCAAGCCGGTCGCGCTGAGCGTAGTCGCAGAACTGAAGCTGTTCTGACTGGTGATGGTGATGGTGCTCGTTCCGTTTCCACCCTGCGTCACTGTTAGTGAAGAGGGCGATGCTCCGATGGTGAAGTTGGGTTGCGCCGCCGCATTCACCGTTAATGTGATGGTCGTACTGTGGGTGGTCGAGCCCGATACTCCAGTGACCGTCACAGTCGCTGTGCCGGTCGTCGCCGACGACGAAGCAGTGAGCGTAAGTGTCGAGTTCGCGGTGCCGTTGGCCGGCGGAGTCACCGGGTTGGTGGAGAACGCTGCTGTCACGCCGCTGGGCAAGCCGGTGGCGCTGAGCGTGGTCGCCGAATTGAATCCGTTGAGGCTCGTGATCGTGATGGTGCTAGTCCCGTTCGAGCCTTGCGTGATGGTCAGCGAACTGGGCGCTGCCGCGATCGAGAAATCGGGGGAGGCCGTGCTGCCGCAGCCAGGGAACTTGAAGCTGGAAATGCGCGTGTTCCAGTTAAACGTTCCAGTGGTCTTCATGTACTCCTGCGTGTACCAGAATGTACAGTCGTCCACGGGATCGACCGTCATAGCGCTGTAGTCGCCCCAGCGCGTGAGGCCGCTGGATTCCGATCCCGATCCGCTGACCAGGTTGACCTCGGTTTCCATGGTGCTGGCCGGGTCGGTGGGAACACGTCCGGTGAAGCGGACGGAAGGAGAGACCGAACTGGCGTCAGACACGCTGTATCCCAGGGCCATGTCGCCACTTTGATCCATGGCGATTGAGCCCATCCAGCGGTAACTGGAATCAGGAGCGAACGTGCTTTGCTGCGCCACTACCGGAGTTCCGCCGGGGTTTTGAATTTCATACCAGCGCACGCCGCCGCTCGAGCCAGCGACGACCGAGTGGTTCACAACGAGAGACTCGTGGCTTCCGAAGTTGCGGTAAGCCAGCCGGTACATAAGCCGGTCAGCCAATGAATCCAGCGTGTTGCTGGTGCCGGGCTGAGGAATGCAAGTGCCTCCGCCGCAAACCGGACTGAAGGCCGCGACGTTGATCACCGTGGGTCCGGTGAACGTGGAGTTCGACGGCGTGGTGAAATCCACGTGGAACTTGAAGAGATTCAAATTGTTGGTGCCGTAATACACCAAGTAGTTCGGCGAACCGGCGGGCGGAGCGGTGGTGCCGTCGAGATCGGAAGGCAGCAAGCCGCCGACCGCAGTAGATTGCTGGAAGCAGATTTGCGTGGCCGTGGTTCCGGCCAACATTGCGGAGCGGTTGTAAGCGCAGGCGTCGGCGCCCGCGAAGGTGGTGCCGCCGGCAAACATGTTGAATGTTTCGTAGTAGGCATCAGGCCACACCGACATTTTCGGATAATCGTCGAAATCCGTGTACTGGAACGAGTAGCGGTTGTAGGTGCCGGTGGCGTCGTTCGTTGTGGAGACCGCAATGCATTGCAGATATGGAGTGGTCGATACCGAGAACTGGCTGAAGACCCAGCGTTGCGCCAGCTTGTCGTAGGTCACAATGGGGTCACCATCATTGTTGCTCTGGCAACCACCACCGAATCCGGACCACAGGGTGTTGCCGGCGGTGGGTCCGGCAATCAGCGCGCCGGTGGTCTTGTTGAAGATGGCGAACGACGTATTTACCCACTGCACATACTGAGTGGCGCCGATAGCGCCTTCGGTATCAGGAGGTGCGCCGGTGATGCTGAAGCCATACTCGCCATTGCCCAGGCCTTCAAAGTTCAGAGTAGGAGCCGGCGTCATCGAACCTACGGTAGACATTTGCCGCACCGGATCTTCCTGGAGTGGCGTGAGCCCAGGAGGCAACGGAATGCGCTTCAAGGGTTCAACTTCTCGCATCTCCAGAGAAGGCGGTGGAGCGTTCTTGATCATTTCGCTGAGAGGTTGGGAAAGGTCGTGGTGAACGTCGCGGCGGATGGTGGTGGGTCCGGTTGAGGTGGTGGATTGCGCGAAGGCTGTTGGAACCAGCACGGGGACAGCTAGAGAAAGCAACAGGGTCACCGCCAGCGCCAAACGCCGGTCGGTACGGCTTGGGGTAAGCATGAATTTCTCTCCTGGGTACTTGAAATGGTTACATGTTTCTTTCTTGCCTGGGGGCGCGCTCTTTCCCGCAATGGCGCAGTTCTCGGTGGCGATTTGCGACGTGACTACTAGTCAAAATGCGTGAATTCTAACGGAGGTTAAATGTTTTGTTACAGATTTTTTTCAAAGTTGTGAAAAACGAAACTGTGTCGAACCGGGAAAGTGCCGGACGGTCGGTTGGCGAGATCGCGCGTGTGCCGCGAGGGGCAGCCGGTTTGGGCCACTTAACTCTTGCACCCGCTTTCTTAGGGTTATATACTCCACAGGCACTGAGCCTCCTTGAGCGCCGTTCGTCGCTGATATTCAAAACATGATCCAGGAAGGATTCGCCGTGAAGAAACTCCCCAGCACCCTGATCGCTCTGCTGTTTCTATGCTTCCAGCCACTCTTTGCTCAAACCCAGGGACAATGGGCAACTACCGGGTCGATGCAATCCGCTCGTGAGTTCAACGCACAGGTGCGAGTGAGCGGCGGAAAGGTTCTGACGATCGGAGGAGTCGACAACAGCGGCAATATCCTCGCTTCGGCGGAGCTTTACAACCCCAGCACCGGTAAATGGACACTCACCGGCAGCATGGCTGAGGCCCGGGAATATTCTCCCGCGGTCGTGCTGAAGAGCGGAAAGGTGCTGGTCTCCGGCGGGCTGGGTACGAGCAGCATCGTGTTAACAACCGCCGAGCTATACGACCCCACGACAGGAGTGTGGACCTCGGCAGGTCCCCTCTCCATGCCTCGCGTTGGCCATACCGCCACCCTGCTTTCCAGTGGGAAAGTGCTGGTGGCCGGCGGCTGCACCGATGACATCTGTAGCACCCACATAGCTGTCAGCGAACTCTACGACCCGGCCTCGAACACCTGGTCGACCACGGGCAGCCTCAACACGGCGCGTTCTTTCCACACGGCTGTGGCCCTGAAAACCGGGAAAGTTCTGGCCATCGGAGGTTCCACCGGCGCCGGTGTTACCACCACTTCCTGCGAGCTCTACGATTCCACCAAGGGCACCTGGACTACCGCAGCCAGCACCACCACGGCGCGCTACGTTAACACCACGACTCTCCTTTCGGATGGCAAAGTACTGGTAACCGGCGGTAGTCCATTTCGCACCCCAATAAATTCCGCGGAACTCTACGACCCGACAGCTAATACGTGGACGCTCACCGGCAACATGACCATCGGACGCTACGCTCACACTGCCGCCCTTCTCACCGACGGCACGGTACAAGTGGCGGGAGGAATCGGGCAGTCGATCAGTTGTGGAAAGGATTGCACCGGCTACATCCCGACCAACAAGGTCGACATCTACAACGAAACCACGGGCGGGTTTACCGCCACGGCAAGCCTAAGCCAATCGTTGGCGTACCACTCCACTACGATGCTGACTTCGGGACGGGCCATGGAGGCCGGCGGCATTGCGACTACGAGCATCTGCTGTACGGTAGAGAATACGGCCTCGGTTTATACTCCCTTGAGCCTGACCTTCTCGGCCACCAGCCTGAACTTCGGCCTCCTGCAAATTGGACTCAGCAGCGCTTCCCATACACTGACGATAAACAATGTCAGCAGTCACTCGGTCACTTTTGCTTCCATAACCAGCAGCGGCGACTATGCTGAGACCAACACCTGCCCTACAACCCCCGCAACCCTGAACGCCGGACAGAGCTGCACCATCACGGTGACCTTTACGCCGACCAAAGCTGGAACCCGCTCGGGAGCAGTGACCCTCAAGGACAATTGCCCCGGCAGCACGAGCCAGACGATCACTCTGACCGGAACGGGTGTAACCCTTGCTCTGGGATTTTCGCCGTCGTCGCTGAATCTGGGCAGTGTGGTAGCCGGTTCGTCGAGTACGATGACCGCGACCCTGACCAACGACGGGTCATCTTCGGTCAATATCACAGGAAGCTCTGTCTCCCCTGCGAACGGTATCTACACCCAAACCAACAACTGCCCGGCGACGCTTGGCGTGCAACAGACCTGCACCTTCACGATAGTGTTCACGCCACCGGATGTGGGCACTTACAACGCAACGGTGTCGGTGACCAACAGCGCTGGCAGCGCGGCAACTCTGGCGTTGACGGGCATGGGCCTGAACAATTAGTGATTGTGGAGGCGGGGCCCAGCCCTTCGTATAGTGATTGTGGAGGCGGGGCCCAGCCCTTCGTAGCAAAGGAAAACCTGGGCTGCCCCGTCCTTGTCCCCGCGTTCTTTGGAGGGACACGGCGGGAATTTGAATTGACCTTCCGCGTTGCGTCCAGGAGATAAAAATCGCCCCCTTCGGCAAGCAGGTCAGGTTTTGTCGCAAAAGCCGCGACAAGGGCAGGGCATCCCTCGGACAACTTAAATTTCTGGATAGAAAAGCACGCCCACAAACCTGTTGACCTGTATATACGAATCGGCTATCGTGTATATATCAGAAAGAGAGAGACTATGGCTGTGACCATGACATCAATCCGTCTCGACACGGACTTGGCCGACGAGGCCGTGAAGGTGCTCAAAGCGAAATCCCGCACCGATGCTGTTCACATCGCCCTGCGCGAAATCGTCGGGCTGAAGCGCTTCAAGAAGTTGATGAAGAAGAATTCCGGCAAACTCAAGTTTTCCGGACTCGATGAGTGACGTTGTCATCTTCGACACATCGGTGCTGGTGGACGAGGCCCGCACCGGCCGTCATCGGAAGAGAATCGAATCCGTTGAGGGTGTGATCCGCCTGTCGTCGGTGGTCCTCGCCGAATTGCTGCGCGGCGTTGTGGGGCCCTCGGAACACAAGTTCCTCGGCACTTTGGCGAGAAACCACCCCGTCCTGACGCCGACGCGAGAGAATTGGCTGGAGTCTGGCGTGACACTGGCCAAAATCCGTGCCGATCACGGCTTCGATCCGCATAAACTGCGCGACCTGCACTTCGACGTTCTCATCGCCCTCACGGCGCGCTCTCACGGCGCCCGTCTCATCACTACCAACCGGGCGGACTTTGAGTTAATCGGCCGGTATCGCCAGATCAAGCTTGAAGTGTGGTGAGTGTGCGGCGGGTTATCGGACCAACTCAATCGGTGGACATGGCCGACTACTTCTTCCGTCCTCGGATCGTCTCCCGAGCTTCCTTATCCGCCGTCCGGCGGCGTTCGGTCTCACGTTTATCCCCATAACTGCTTCCCTTTGGCCGGGGCTAGTTCGACCTTTACTTTGCCATTCTTGAACTGCATGCGAGAAGTGGGGCAGCCGCTCCGAAACTCTCGCCTACGGAATCACTCGGAATGGCTCGTTGCTCGTCAGTTTGCCGCTCGGCGTGACTACTGTGACGAAACCCGTGGTGGCGCCGGTGGGTACGGTGGTTTCGATCTCCGTTTCGGAAGGGACAGTAAATGCGGATGGTGTCCCGTTAAAGTTAACGGCGGTCGCACCGGTCAGATTGTTCCCGAGGACCATTACGCGAGACCCCGTCTTGCCGGAGCTGAGACGGGTTTCGATGAACGGGCCGAGCCCCACCGACAGACTGAAGGCAGTACCGCATCCATCGATGCAGTTCGAGCTGAGCCCGCCCGCGAAGGTTGTTCCGTAGAAATCCCCGTTCGTCGCTTGCATCAAGCTTTCAAAAGGACCAGTACCGTCAGAACAGTTCGATTGCGAGCAGAAGTTATAGACCGTGGTAAGCGTACCTGCCGGCGTGATTTCAAAAACCGTGCCTCTATCACCGTTGGCTCCGCCCCCGGACGTTGTCCCGTAGAAATTCCCGTCGGTACCTTGTATCAGCGTGGCCTCCGGATAGGCACCGTCAGTCGAATCGAAGCTGTGCAGGGTTCTCAGCTTGCCGGCAGGTGTGATTTCGAAAACGGTGCCATAGCCATTGGTCCCGCCCACCGGTGTTGTCCCGTAGAAGTTCCCGTTCGTGCCTTGTACCAACCCACCAAAGAGTTCGAAGCCATCAGCGCAGTTTGGTTGGGCGCAGAAGCTGTAAAGGCTGGTCAACTCGCCACGAGGGGTCATTCTGAAGACTGTGCCGCAGCCTCTGGAATCTCCACAGGCGCTCGTGTTGGCTCCGCCGACGAGGGTTGTCCCATAGAAGTTGCCGTCGGCGCCCTGAATGAGAGATCCAAAATCAGGACCCTGGCCGTTGGTACCGTCAAAACTTGCCAGCGTGGTCAGCGCGCCTGCCTTAGTTATTTTGAAGACTGTACCGTCGCCCAAAGCCCCGCCGCTATACGTGGTCCCGTAGAAGTGGCCATCAGAGGCTTGCACTAATCCTGCCGAAGGGTCCACGCCGTCGCTACAGCCTGATAGAGAGCAGAAGCGATAAAGTGTGGTCAGTTTGCCCTCTGGGGTGATTTTGAATACTGTCCCCGTGTTGTTGGTGCCGCCGAGGGCCGTCGTTCCATAGAAATTTCCGTCCGTGCCTTGCACCAGCCCCGCGTTTGCGACGGCACCGTCACTGCAGCTCGGCTGGGAACAGAAACTATAGAGTGTAATTATCTTTCCCGCAGGGCTGATTTCGAAAACCGTGCCCTCGTCATTCGCCCCGCCGGCTGCTGTCGTGCCGTAAAGGTTCCCGTTGGTTCCCTGCACGAACGGAGTTCCTGGAAAGCCGGGGTCTCTTCCATCCGTCTTGTCAAAACTTGCTAAGGTAGTAAGCTGTGCGGGCACAGAAATCGTTGCCGCGCAAAACAGAAGAACGATGCAGGCCATTCGCTTCGTCATTTGAGCCCCGTCGAAGAGTCACGATTGTCCTCTGGGGCGGGATGGGCGTCAAGATGCAAGATTCTGCAGAGCCTCATTGACCTAGTCCACCGCGACCCCAGGCAAGGCAGGCTTGGGGAGTTGCCGACATGGTTCGTGCCGCTTACTTCTTCCGGCCTCGGATGGCTTCTCGCGCTTCTTTATCTGCGGTGCGGCGGCGTTCGGTTTCGCGCTTATCCCATAGCTGCTTGCCTTTGGCCAGAGCTAGTTCGACCTTTACTTTGCCGTTCTTGAAGTACATTCGTACCGGGATTAGCGTCAGTCCCTTCTGCTGCGTCTTGCCGATCAGCTTCTTGATTTCCTCTTTGTGCATCAGCAGCTTGCGGGTGCGCAGGGGGGCGTGGTTGTGGATATTGCCGTGTTCGTAGGGGCCGATGTGGGCGTTGAGCAGCCAGAGTTCGCCGTCCTTGACCAGGCCGTACGAATCTTTGAGGTTGGCCAGGCCGCCGCGGACCGATTTGGCCTCGGTGCCCGTAAGAACCACGCCACACTCAAATTTTTCCAGCAAGAAGTAGTTATGAGAAGCGATCCTATTAACGGCAGCATCTCTCTGTCCGCTGGCGGTAGGCTCGCGGCGCGGAGCTTTTTCTTTGCTAGGCTTAGTTTCGTGGGTGGACTGGCGGGGCATGGTTAGTTCGATCTTAACAAAGTGGCGGAGGCTCGATTGCGGAGTGCCGGATGAAGTGCTGGATTGTGATTCTCGGCTGCCTTTGCCTGGGCTTCGGGCAGGAGTCGCCGCCTACCGATTGCAAGCCGATCACTTATTTTGGCATTTCTGGCTGTGAACTCTCAGCCCAGGGCGAGTGTCCCAAAGGCTATCACAAACAGACAGCTTGTCCGACGAATCCCATGATCAAGGCTCCGTGTCGGATGATCTGCGTAAAAGATGCCGCACCCAAGGCTAAGCCAAAGCCCGGGAGCTGAGGAGGGGCCGGGCCGTGAACGTACCACGATGGGACTACGACTAAAGAGTGTAACTGCCGTGTGTGCAATCACATGGAGAGGCGGGAAACGCGATGTTATAATCGCCCCAAAGCGCTCTTCATCTTGTTTGTTGCATCGAGTGCAACTGCTCGCGATTCCCAGATTCGCTGGCTTAGGGTAACCGTTTGTCCGGCGAAGACTTTGTAGACGAGGATTAACGAATGAGACGTCTGATGCCTGCGGCAGTAGCGCTGCTGGTTGTGCTTGCCATACTGCCTGCCATCGCCGACAAGGCCAAGACCATCTACGAAAAGGGCCAGGACGCCGAGGCGCGCCAGAACTTCGAGCAAGCCTACGAGCTCTACAAGCAGGCCTACGACCTGAAGCCAAAAGACTTGCGCTACCGCACGTCCTTTGAGCGCATGCGCTCCAAGGCGGCCCAAACCATTGTGCATCACGGAGTACTGCTGCGGGACCAGGGCAAGATGGAGGAAGCGCTGGCCGAATTTCAGAAGGCGGCGCAGATCGATCCCTCGCTGTTCAGCGCGCAGCAGGAGTTAAAGCGCACGCTACAGATGATGAACGATGCCCGCAATCCTCCTCCGCAGGCCGCCGGGCCGCCCAGCAACCTGGAGCGGAAGATCAGGGAAGCCGGAGGTCCGGTAGAACTCGCTCCCATCTCAGTGGTTCCCATCACGGTCAAGCTCACCGAAGATTCCAAAGTGATTTATCAAACTGTCGGGCAGTTGGCCGGGATCAACGTTCTGTTCGATCCGGATTACACGTCCCGGCGGATCAAGGTCGAACTTAATGGAGTGACTCTCGAAGAGGCGCTGCAAATTACGGCGCTGGAATCGAAAACCTTCTGGCGGCCAGTGACGGGGAACACAATTTTCGTAGCTCAGGATAATCCCGCCAAGCGCAAAGAACTGGAACAGAGCGTCCTCAAGACTTTTTATCTTTCAAATATTTCGCAGCCCACCGAGTTGCAGGACGTGGTGAACGCGATCCGCGCCGTGCTCGACGTGCAGCGCGTGCAGCAGTTGCTCTCGCAGAATGCGCTGGTGGTGCGGGGAACGCCTGACCAGATTGCGCTGGCCGAGAAGCTTGTGGACGATCTGGACCGGGCGCGTCCGGAAGTGATTGTAGACATCGCGGTCTTGCAGGTGAGCAAGGATAAATCGCGCACGCTAGGATTGAGTCCGCCGACGAGCGCCACCGTAGCTCTGCAAAGCAACATCAATAGCACCACCACACCTTCAACCACCACCCCGAGCACCACCAGTACCAGCGGTACCGGGCTGAACCTGAACTCCCTGGCCAACTTGAACGCGACCGACTTTCAAGTGACGATTCCCTCCGCCAACCTGTCGGCGGTGATGGGCGAGAGCGACACTAAGATGTTGCAGAATCCGCAGGTCCGTGCCCTCGACAACCAGAAGGCAACACTGAAGATCGGCGAGCGGGTGCCGGTGGCCACGGGATCGTTCCAGCCCGGCATCGGCGGCGTGGGCATCAACCCTCTGGTGAATACGCAATTTCAATATCTCGACGTGGGCGTGAACATTGACGTTACACCCCACGTGCACGCGGACCGGGAAGTCACCCTGAAGATCACCATGGAAATATCTTCAGTCGTGGGGCAGTCGAGCATCGGAGGCATCAGCCAGCCCATTATCGGCCAGAAGAAGATCGAGCACGAAATCCGCCTGCGGGACGGCGAATCGAGCCTGATCGGCGGGATCATGGACGACGCGCAGACCAAGTCGCTGAGCGGCATTCCCGGCCTGGCGCAGATCCCGATCCTGCGATATCTCTTCGGGCAGACCACGCAGGACCATTCCCAGGATGAAACAGTGTTTGCCATCACTCCGCACATTATTCGTGGAGCCACGGTGAGCGAGTTGAACCAGCGGGCCATCGACATTGGGACCGCGAACACGATTGAACTGCGGCACGTCAGCCACGTAGCGCCGACGGCTCCGGCTCCCGCAGGTCAAGCTCCGGCAACGCAGGCTCCGGCTGGTCAAGCGCCCGCCATGCAGCCGCCGACCAATCAGAACCCGAATCAGGCGGCGATACCGGGGCAAGCCAATTTTCTGTTCGATCCGGGGCAGATCACAGCGACCAAGGGCGGCACGTTTGTTGTGAACCTGCTTATTTCCGGGGCGACGAACGTGTACTCCGTGCCGGTGCAGATGAATTACGATCCAGCCAAACTGCAGTTGGTGAATGTTTCGAACGGCGGTTTTCTCTCGCAGGACGGGCAGGCCGTGGCCCTGGTGCATCGCGAAGATGAAACCACTGGAACCTTGCAGGTCACGGCCACGCGGCCGCCTGGATCGGGTGGAGTTTCCGGGCAGGGCGCGGTGGTCACCTTGACATTTCAGGCGAAGGCCAGCGGTCAGACTCCGCTGACGATTACCCGGGGTGGCGCACGCGATCCCGGTCAACAAGCCATCACGGTGAATGGAGCGCAGGCATCGGTGACCGTGCAATAAGATCGGCGCGCGGTGGCCTTAACTCGAGAATTGAAGATGAAGCTATACGAATTCCAGCGCGGGCGGAGTGCGAGGCCCGATTTTTCTCATAGAGCCCGGGGCTTTACGCTCCTTGAACTGATCATCGCCACTTCCATTATCGTCATTCTCTCGACGATGGTGCTGCCGCTGACACGAGTCGTCATCCAGCGGGAGAGAGAACGCACGCTGCGAACCGATTTATGGGAGATGCGCGACGCCATCGACCGTTACAAGGACGCGGCCGATAAGCAGTTGTTCCGGACCAAGGTGGACAGCCAGAACTATCCTCCCGATCTGGAAACGTTGGTGAAAGGTGAAGATATCCAGGGTAAGAAAGTTCGTTTCCTGCGCAAGATTCCCATCGATCCCATGACCGGCACGACCGAGTGGGGTTTGCGTTCGATGCAGGATGATCCGGATTCCGACTCCTGGGGCGGGCAGAGCGTGTTTGACGTTTACACCAAATCGCAAGGCACGGCTCTGGACGGCACGAAGTATAAGGACTGGTAAATGGTGACGAGACTTAAAGCGCGCGGGAGATCGGGATTCACGTTGCTCGAAATGATGATCGTGATGATCATCATCGGAATCCTGCTGTCGATTGCGCTGCCGATTTATAGACACGCGGTAGTGAGGGCGCGCGAGTCTGTTTTGCACGACACCCTGTCCCAACTGCGCAAGCTGATCCAGCAGTACACGCTCGACAAGCAGAAAGCACCGCAGTCGCTGGAGGATTTGGTTCCGGTCTACATCAAACAAATTCCCAAGGATCCGATGACGGGTGGGACGGACTGGGACGCGCCAATCTGCGACACACTTGATTCTGTGGACCAGCAGGATCCCGGCATCTGCGACGTGCATTCGACGTCGAATGCGATCTCAACCGAGGGCGATGCGTACAGCAGTTGGTAGGATTATTCTGTTTGCTCGTCCCCCTGCGTTTCCAACGTTGAATACTTTCGCAGTCACCAAGTAACATCTATGAATGCCCGTTGAAACGGAACTGACCCTGGCCCCCGCCTCGATTCGCGCGCCGCGCGGCACCTCCATCGCTTGCAGAGGCTGGCAGCAGGAAGCTGCCATGCGCATGCTCATGAACAATCTCGACCCGGACGTTGCCGAGCGCCCGCAGGATTTAGTCGTGTACGGCGGAACCGGACGCGCGGCGCGGAATTGGGAGGCTTACCACGCCATCGTCGCAACCCTGAAGAAGCTGGAGAACGACGAGACGCTGCTCGTGCAATCCGGCAAGCCCGTCGGTGTGTTTAAGACGCACGATCATGCGCCGCGCGTGCTTATTGCCAATTCCAACCTCGTTGGTCATTGGTCGAACTGGGAGAAATTCAACGAACTGGAGCGCGCCGGGCTGATGATGTACGGGCAGATGACGGCGGGTTCGTGGATCTATATCGGCTCTCAAGGAATCGTGCAGGGGACGTTTGAAACATTTTCGGCGGCGGGCGAAAAACACTTAGGCGGCGATCTTGCTGGCAAGCTGATCGTCTCGGGTGGCATGGGCGGGATGGGCGGAGCTCAGCCGCTGGCAGCGACCATGACGGGCGCGGCGTTTCTGGGGATTGACGTTGATCCGGAGCGCATCAAGAAGCGGCTGAAGACTGGCTATTGCGACTTCATGGTCACCACGCTCGACGAAGCGTTGCGTATTCTGAAGAATGCGGTGCGCAAGAAGGAGAATGTGTCGGTCGGGCTGGTGGGGAATTGCGCGGACGTGATTCCGGAGCTGGCGGCGCGCGGCGTGGTGCCGGACATTTTGACGGACCAGACCTCGGCGCACGACCCGCTGAACGGGTATGTGCCGAACGGCATGACGCTCGCCGAAGCCGTGGAGCTTCGAAAAAACGATCCAAAGGCGTACCAGGAAAAGTCGCTCGACGCCATTGCTGCGCATGTGGAAGGCATGCTCCGTTTGCAGAAGATGGGATCGGTCACCTTCGACTACGGCAATAACATCCGCACATTTGCGTTTCAGCGCGGGGTGAAGAATGCTTACGACTTTCCTGGGTTTGTGCCTGCCTATATTCGTCCGCTGTTCTGCGAAGGCCGCGGCCCGTTCCGTTGGGTCGCGTTGTCAGGCGAAGCGTCGGACATTCACGTTACAGACGATCTTGTGTTGGAATTGTTTCCCGAGAACCGCATCCTGCGGCGCTGGATTGACTTGGCGCGCAAGCGCATCAAGTTCCAGGGACTGCCGGCGCGCATCTGCTGGCTGGGCTACGGCGAGCGCGCGCAGTTTGGTCTGGCGATGAACGATCTGGTCAAGAAAGGGAAGATCAAGGCGCCGATCGTGATCGGCCGCGATCATCTAGATTGTGGTTCGGTGGCGTCTCCGTTCCGCGAGACCGAAAGCATGAAGGACGGCTCTGACGCGGTCGCCGACTGGCCTCTGCTGAATGCTTTGGTGAATACGGCCGCGGGAGCGTCGTGGGTATCGATTCACAACGGCGGCGGCGTGGGCATTGGATACTCGCTGCATGCCGGGCAGGTCACTGTGGCCGACGGTACCGATGAGATGGCCAAGCGCATTGAGCGCGTCCTGACGACGGATCCGGGGATGGGCGTGATTCGGCACGCGGACGCGGGATACGACGAGGCCAAGGAGTTCGCGCAGAAAAACGGCCTGAAGGTGCCGATGGCCGAGAAATGAACACCCGCCACGGAAGAGCGCATAAGGAATCGGTGCTAATTCTGGCCAACATCGGTCAACTACTCACGCTCCGACCTATGTCCAGCAAACGCGGCCCCCGCCGCGGCCCCGAACTAAAGGAGCTCAGCATCATCGAAGACGGTGCTGTGCTCTGCCTCGGGGGAAAGATCGTCTCCGTTGGCACGACCAAAGATGCCCTGCGCGATCCCTGGCTGAGGAAGAATCGCAAGAGAGTTAGCGAGATCGACTGCGGGGGAAAGGTCGTCTTGCCCGGATTCGTGGATTCACACACGCATCCTGTTTTTGTCAGCCCGCGGCTGGTGGATTTTGAGAAGCGCATCGAGGGCGCTTCTTATGAAGAAATCGCCGCGGCTGGTGGCGGCATCCGGTCGAGCCTGGAGGGTGTCCGCAAGGCAGGGAAGCGGGTGCTGGTCGAGAAGGTTCTAGCGGCATTACACAACATGGCAGTGCACGGCACGACCACGGTTGAGGCCAAGTCAGGTTACGGTCTGACGGTGGAATCGGAACTGAAGTCGCTGGAAGCGATCCGCGAGGCGGCCTCTCGGTGGCCCGGGACCGTGGTCGCGACGCAGCTGGGAGCGCATGTCGTCCCGAAAGAATTTCAGGGTTGCTCACAAAAGTATGTTGAGGCCGTCTGTAAGGAGATGATTCCGCAGGCCGCGAGGCGGAAGCTCGCCCAGTTCGTCGATGTGTTCTGCGATAAAGGGGCGTTTACGGTGGCAGAAACAGAGCAGATTTTTGAGGCCGCCGGGCAGCACGGTCTCAGTGTGCGGGCGCACATGGGCCAACTCACGGAGACACTGCTACGGCCGTTTTTGCGCTTCAATCCGGCGTCGTTTGATCACATGGACCACGTGAATGATGACGACATCGCGCAGTTAGCTAAGCACGACACGGTCGCCACGCTGGTGCCCGGAGCGAATTACTTTCTGGGGTTGAAAGAATATCCACAAGCGCGCAAGCTGATTGATGCAGGCGTGCCGGTGGCGCTGGCGACGGACTACAACCCCGGCACTTCGCCCACGCTGAGCATGCCAATGGCGATGTCGCTGGCCTCGACGCACATGAAGATGTCGCCGGCCGAGACCATTGCCGCGGCCACCATCAACGGCGCGTGGGCCTTGCGAGTGGCGGACCGGAAGGGAACAGTCGAACCGGGGAAGGACGCTGATTTGGCGGTATTTGGCGTGGAAGATTACCGTGAAATCCCTTACTGGTTCGGGGCCAACCGGTGCTCGATGACGGTGATGAGCGGGACGGTGGCACATCCAGAGTGAACTTTTGCGGCAAGCTTTCCGTATAGATTTGGAGAGTCCTAATTGCGTCTGACCGGCACGGCTCGAACTATTTTCCCGACGAAATCGGTTGTTGAAGTCACTCCATGAAACTTCCGTTTACAAAATGAACCTCAAGCGAATCTCCCGAGGAGACTTATGAAGCGAATTCTTGCGGTACTCAGTTTTGTGTTGGCTACATTTTCGCTGGCAGCGGCACAAAGGCTGCCCGAGGTGGCCGCTCCCGATGCCTACAAACTCACCTTCACGCCCGATCTTGAGAAAGCCACGTTCGAGGGCGATGAAACCATTTCCATCCGCGTGCTGAAGCCGAGTGCGGAAGTCACGCTGAATGCGGTTGATATCGACTTCCACGAAGTCACCATCACCAGCGGTGGAAGCACACAGAAAGCCAAAGTCACTCCCGACAAAGAAAAAGAGATGGTAGTGCTGGCGGTCGAGAAGCCGCTCGCCGCGGGCGCGGCCACGGTCCACATTACTTATACCGGCACGCTTAACAGCGAGATGCGCGGGCTTTATTTGGGCAAGGACGATCAGGGCCGCAAGTATGCGGCCTCGCAGTTCGAGGCCACGGATGCGCGCCGGGCATTTCCGTCATTCGACGAGCCGGGATACAAAGCCACGTTCGACATCACCGCCGTTGCCGACAAGGGGCTGGTGGCGATCTCCAACCAGAAAATCGTTTCCGATACACCCGGCCCCGGCGACAAGCACACGGTGCATTTTGCCACTACAGTCAAGCTGTCGTCTTATCTGGCAGCGCTGGTGGTGGGCAACTTTGAGTACATCGAGGGCGGGGTGGACGGCATTCCGATTCGCGTTTACAACACTCCCGGCAAGAAGGAGTTGGGGAGATTTGCCCTGGAAACGGCCGAGCACGTCCTCAGCTATTACGATAAATATTTCAACATCAAGTATCCCTACGGGAAACTCGATCTGGTAGGCCTGCCGGATTTCTCCGCTGGCGCAATGGAGAACGCCGGCTGCATCACCTTCCGGGAAGTGCTGCTGCAATTCGACGAGAAGGGGGGCTCGGTCGACTTGAAGAAGACCGTTGCTTCGGTGATTGCACATGAGATGGCGCACCAGTGGTTCGGCGATCTTGTCACCATGAAGTGGTGGGATGACATTTGGCTCAACGAAGGTTTTGCCACGTGGATGTCGAGCAAGCCGATCCAGGCCTGGAAGCCGGAATGGAATTTCAATCTGGACGATGTAAGTGGGACAGGCGGAACGCTCAACACGGATTCGCTGGCGAACACTCGTCCGATTCATCAGGCCGCCGAGACGCCTGGGCAGATCATGGAACTGTTCGATGGAATCGCTTACGGCAAGGCTGCGTCCGTGCTGCGAATGCTCGAGTCATATTTGGGCGAGCAGACGTTCCGCGCGGGCATCAATGCTTATATCCAGCAACATCAATATGCCAATGCCACCGCGGACGACTTCTGGAGTGCGCAAGCCAAGACCTCGAAGAAGCCCGTCGACCAGATCATGCCCACTTTCGTGAAGCAAGCGGGCGCTCCGATCATCAATGTGAAGGCGCAGTGCTCCGGGAATTCGACGACCGTAACCCTGAATCAGCGGCGTTATTACTACGATCGCGAGAAGTTCCAGTCGGCGAATGATCAGGTCTGGCAGGTTCCCTTGTGTCTGAAGTCATCGACCGGAGCGCAGAAGTGCGAACTGCTCACCAAGAAAGAGCAGACCTTCACGCTGGAGGGCTGTTCGACGTGGGTCCTGGCCAACGCGGGCGCGACTGGGTATTACCGCGCAGGCTACCAACCCGATGCGGTGCGAGCTCTAGCCGCAGATGCCGAGAGCAAGCTTACCCCTGCCGAGCGGATTGCTTTGCAGTCGGACATCTGGGCGTCCGTACGTGTGGGACGCGAACCAGTGGGCGACTATCTTGCCTTCGCACAGGGGCTGGAAAGAGACCGCAATCGCGCGGTCATGGATGATGTTCTTGGCCGGCTCAACTTCATTGGCCGTTACCTGGTGACGGACAGTGATCGCGATTCCTTCCGCGCCTGGTTGCGCGGGTATCTTGCGCCGATGATGAAAGATGTGGGCTGGGACGCGAAGCCCGGCGAGAGCGACGAGCAGCGAACTTTGCGGGGTCGGCTGTTCAACGCGCTAGGCTATGACGCGCGTGATCCCGAGGTGCTGGCAGCGGCGCGCAAGCTGGCGGAGAAGGCTCTGGACGATCCATCTTCAGTGGATCGGCAAATGGCTGGTGGAGCAATGGCGCTCGCGGCTTTGAACGGCGATCAGACATTCTACGACCGGCTGATGGTCGCGATCAAAAACCCGAAGTCACCCGAAGAGTACTACATGTACTTGTTCACGCTGCCGCAGTTCAGCGACCCGAAACTTCTGCAGCGGACTCTGGATTATGCCCTCACGCCAGACGTTCGCTCGCAGGACGCGCTGGGCGTAGTCACCAGCGTGATGGGCAATCCCGAAGGCCAGAAGCAGGCGTGGGACTTTGTTCTGGCGCATTGGGATGCGGTGCAGAAGGTTGGCGGACCGTTCGCCAGCGCCCAGGTGGTGGGTTCAACCGGCTCATTCTGCGATGCGCAGATGCGCGATCAGGTGGTGGAGTTCTACGCCGCGCACAAGATCGAAGCGGCGGAACGAACCTACCGGCAATCGATCGAGCGCATCAACAACTGCGTGGATCTGAGAACGCAACAACAACCGCAACTCGCGTCGTGGCTGGGACAGCACGGCTCGTCGGCGGGCGGGCAATAACCGCAAGCCATCGTCCCTAATGCGCAGCCGGGTCGTGGACCAGCCTCAACTGGCCCACGACCCGCAACGCGCCGCGACGTCGCCATCAGCCGGCAGACGTTTGAGGGAACTCGCCGCCATTGCTATAATCAACAGGTTCCGCACGCGCCCGGCTGTCATGGGTTTTCATTCGGTTGGCAATCCCCGCAACAATCAGCGTGAAGTGAACGATCCTCGCGGCCCGCGGTGTAAGAGCGGGTTTCGATACGTGGCCAGGTAGCTCAGGTGGTAGAGCGCAGCCCTGAAAAGGCTGGCGTCGGCGGTTCAACTCCGTCCCTGGCCACCACATTTCAAAGCACTTATTCGGAATCCCTCGATTTGAGCTAGCCCACAATATGCCCACAAAACGAGGGTTTGCGCTAAACGACGAAGCTCGTTGCCGGTGCCTTCTCCATCCATGAACCCTTTAGTAGCTGGTTCAGGAACGTTCCCTGTGCCTCCAGCTTGGCCGGTGTAATGGCTTGGGCATAGATATCCAGGGTCGTCTTGATGTTCGAATGACGGAGTAGCTCCTGCACGAGTTTTGGATCGTAGTTGTTTGCCACCAGGACCGACGCCAGCGTTCGCCGGAAGGTGTGGAACCCAAACGCCCTGGGTGGCGCTACGACGCCGACCTTCAGAGCCGCAGGGCGAAGATGATCGGACAAAAGCATGTTGGCTCGCGGTGGTTTCCTGCCCTTTAGTTTGAAGGACGGGAACACGAGATTCTCTTCCTGGCTGTAGGGCGTTTCCCGGCGCCAGGTGAGCAGATGTGCCGCGAGTAGAGGATGGAGCGGAACGGGACGCTTCGACGCCTTCGATTTGGGTTTGCCGAATCTGCCATAGACGTAAGCTCGACGAACGTATATGCATTGATTCTCTACGTCGATGTCCCTCCACTGCAGTGCGAGGATTTCGGAAATCCGCAACGCAGTGGCCGCGGTGACCAGCACAAGCGTACGCAGCATCAACCCCAGTTGGTTGATGATCGCGAAGGCTTGAACCGGAGTCAAAATGATCGGGTCGTAGTTGCTGGCCGTGGACTGACGGACAAAGCGGATCGGATTCGCCTGCTCCGTTCGCGGCAGGAATCCAACACGTTGGGCATGTTTGTAAACCAGACCGATGACCTGTCGGATCTTCGACCGGGTTTGGTTTTCGAGACCGCTCTTCCTCCCCAGCTCTTTCAGCCAGTTCTCTAGATCGAGCGGCGCGATCATCAACGCCGCCTGATCGCCCCAGCGTGGCAGAATCCACTTGCGGAGATAGCGGCGGTAAGTTGCTGTCGTGGAATAAGCTTTCGGAGCCGAAGCTTGGTTTTGATCTTCGGTGAGTTCTTCTTGGATGTAGTGACCCGCAATGTCGCTGAACGTCACGGGGCGCCCATTGTTGTTCGGAGCTGGATGGTTGATTGGCAGGTAAAGCGACTTGACGAACTCGCGCGCGGTGGCGCGGGTTGGCAGCTCTTTCTGCGTTCCTATCACAATGGCGTGCTCGACCCTGTTCCCGTCGGCACGAGTGATGCGGAAACGAAGCCGCCATACTTTCCCTCGCTTGCGACTCTCAAGACGCAGGCTTCCTTCTTGATACCGTGTCCTTCCCATCGGTTGGTATTACCTCCCTACGGAACGGCACGGACGACGGGAATAGTTTACCTTGGCCTTCATCCATGCGTCCAACTCAGACAGCAGGAATCGCCAGGTCTTGCGTCTTCTTTCGCCGAAAGGGTGGGCTGGAATCGTTCCTTCACGCGCTAGACGCTGAACTGTGCGCAAATTGAGTTTAAGAAAGCTCGCCGCTTCGTCGGAACTGACGTAGTGCTCAGGTTCAACTCGCGGAGGAGATAGGATCGTACTCGTTAGCACTGACATTCGAGACCTCCTGGTCCTTCTGAGCTGGGTTTCAATTGCGGCAATTCCCGGCAGGAAAATCCACAATTGATCGCACCCGCTACGCAACCATTGTCGAAACTGACCACGGGGAGCTGGGAGTTTCACGACTGCCGTTCTCGGCTGCTCAAATCTCTACGGGACCGGGCGATGTTAACCAATTTGATTCATTCCTGCCGCCGTGTCCAATAACTTTTCGGATGGAGTTCATTCCTACAGGTTATTAAAGACAACGCTAGCCCGATTCCTCACAACCAATTACCGCTGACAAAGCCACTGCGCGGATGAGAACTTATTGAACAAGCAGGGCTTACAGAACGAAAGTCATTCGCCAAGAACGCCCGAGATTCGTTGACGCAGCGATAGGACTCGCCATCTCGCAGTGCTATTCAGGACAATTGCCGCAGGTTGCCCGTAAATATTTGGCTACTCGCAGATGGTGCAAGCGGCGATGGGTATGTCCTTTATTGCAAGGTCGATGGAGCTTTTCTCATGCCCAGCTCGACAACAAGTTCCAGGTCGAATCACTCTACCTCTCGGACTCATAACTCCCAGGAATGAACTCGATCCGAAAAGTTATTGGACAGCGCGATTCAGTGCGGTTAGGTTTGCGCTAAAAGCAGCAGCTTTAAGCCCCTGCCGGAGGTGCATATGCCACGTTGGTCCCAGATTTATTTCATCCGTCACATCCACCCGCTTCTTCGGTCGAAATCCGTCCGTCCAACCGCCGTTATTCTTGCGCTGCTTTTCCTCGTACCTATGGTTGCGATCGCACAGGGTTCACCGTTCGACACCGGCTTTAACGCAATCCAAAGCCTTTTCACCGGCACTATCGCCAAAGTAGCAAGTCTGGTTGCAATCGTGATCGGCGGCTACGGCTTCGCGCACGGCGAACCGGGCGCGAAAAAGGCGCTCGCCGGCGTTGCTGCCGGAACTGGCATCGCCGTTCTCGCGGTGAATGTCCTGAGTTGGCTCTGGGGAGTGTAGCGGCTGTTTGTCGCTCTGCCCGCGATCCCGTTGTGTGCCACGCTGAAACGAGAACGATATGCCCGACAAAGCACAGCAGAAACACCGCACAAATCGAGTCTTCAAGAGCCTACACAAGCCTCTCACCTACTTGGGCGTAGAGCGCACGCTGTTCTACTTCGTCTGCGTCGGCGCGGTGGGTGCCTTCAATCTCTTTAATTCCATCCTCGCAGGTATCGCGGTCTTCATCGGCGGCTTTGCCTTCGGCCACTGGGTTACGAACAGCGATCCGGCATTCCTCCGCATCCTCGCAAAGTCCGAACGCTACAAGCTGCGCTATGACGCCGCGAAGCAGCAAGTCCCCCGCGTGGAGGTAGTGTGATGCTGCGTCTCGATAAAGTCATCAAGCCCTGGAAAGAGAGTGCGGCTCTCAACGACCACATCAACCTCTATGGCTTCTGGAACGAGACGGCCTTCCTTACCAAGAGCGGTGATCTGGGCATGATTCTCAGCGTTCCTGGTGTGGACTACGAAAGTCTTGACCGCTCGGAGCAGGAGTATGCGGTGAAGCGGTTGGAAGCGGCGCTGAAAGCCTTTGGCCCAGGCTTCCACGTTTACCAATACCTCTTCAAATCGAACCGCCCCGACATACCGTTCGCAACATATGATGACCCCATTGTCCAAGCGGCTATTGACCAGCGACGGAAGTTCTTTGAAGCGAAGCGGGACCATCTGTATCAAGTTGAAATTTTCTACTGCATCTTGCTCGAAGGCGCCCGGTCGAAAACCGGCGTCGGCACGGCCCTAGCTCGCCTGTTACGTGATCCAGAGGGCGCGATTGCCGAACTCAAATCGCAGTTCACCAACGACAGCATGAAGAAGTTGTTGCGGACGCATATCGAGCGCGATCTTCAACGGCTCGACCAGCAGGTGCAGGCATTTGCTCGGCAGATCGCAGATTTCATGCAAGTCGAGATCTTAAATCAACAAGGACAATTCACATTCTTCCGCCGCATGCTGAATTATGACGACTGTCGTGTTGCGGGGAGGTCGCAGTCCACGCAGTTTCTCGACTATCAAGTGGTCAACTCCGACATCGAAGCCGAACGCGATCATCTGCGGGTAGCCGATCACATCGTCCGGGTGCTGACGATGAAAGAGGCTATCACCGAAACACGGCCCCTCGTCCTCGATGTGCTGCTGAAGATCCCGGCCAACTTCTATGTGGTCACCGAGTGGACGCCGCTCCCGGCGGACAAGGCCCGCAAAGAAGTGAACAAGCGCCGCCGCCACTTCAATATGTCGAAGACCGGATTTGTCTCCCAGATGGGCAACGACGCCACCAAGACGAACCCGCGCGATGTGCTGGTGGACGAGTCCAAACAGGCCGACATTGAGAATCTTGGGGATTGCCTTCGCGCCCTGGGTGACGGTCAATCGCTCGGCGACTTCTCGCTCACGATTGTGCTGTATGGCCGCTCAAAAGCCCAACTGGAGCAGCTCGGGGCCGAGTTCACCGGCCTCTTCACCAACGCGGACGGCAATCTGTTTGCGGAAACCTACAACCAGCTGAACGCTTATTTCGCCACCGTGCCCGGCAACTATGCGCTGAACCTTCGCAAGTTGTATCTGCTGAACACGAATTACGCCGATTTGTCTTTTCTGTTTACCATCCTGCCCGGCGAGAAGACGAACGCGCATCTCGGCACGGAGTACCTGGCTGTGCTCGAAACCGACAACAGCACGCCCTACTATCTCAACCTGCACACCGGCGATGTTGCCCACACCCTTATTCTCGGGATGAGCGGTAGTGGCAAGTCCTATCTTTGCGTTTTTCTGCTGCAGAACGCACAGAAGTACAAGCCGCTGACTTTCATCTTCGATATCGGCGGCAGCTTCCATTCGCTTACGACGATATTCAAGGGCTCGTATCTCAATGTGGGTCAGGAAGCGCGGGACTTCACGATCAACCCCTTCTCGCTGCCTCAGACCAAAGAGAACCTGCAGTTTCTCTTCAGCTTCTTCCGCGTGCTCATTGAGGGTAACGAGCAGCGTTACCGTCTGGACTTCAAAGAAGAACGCCGGCTCTGGGATGCGATTGAACGGATTTACGTACTGGAGCCGAACCAGCGCACGATCTCAAACTTCAGCAACATCATCGGCGAGTTAAAAGAGCGCCTGCACCGCTGGACCCGCGGTGGGCAGTACGGCTTCCTCTTTGACAACGCCGAGGACACGCTTTCGTTCAAAAGCTTTCAGACCTTCAATTTCCACGGCTGGAACGATGCGCCGGAAGTCTTGGAACCACTGCTGTTTTATGTTTTGCACCGGGCATCGAATGAGATCACTGACCCCAAGAAGCTCCGCACACCCAAGTTCTTCCTGCTCGACGAAGCGTGGCTCTTCATCAAGAACGAGACGATCCGCAATTATGTGGTGCAGGCGCAGAAAACATGGCGCAAGCACAAAGCGGCGATGATTCTGGCGACCCAATCCATCAAAGAACTTGAGGAATCGGGGATGCTGGC